>Ga0070675_100000100_pt1 | contig 50384 bp, 34 predicted proteins | sample KBSM43metaG_FD_65343 | JGI IMG/M metagenome (GOLD analysis project Ga0070675, IMG submission 65343) | Miscanthus rhizosphere microbial communities from Kellogg Biological Station, Michigan, USA - KBS M4-3 metaG | ecosystem: Host-associated > Plants > Roots > Rhizosphere > Soil ... | reverse complement strand
GTTCTCAGTTCTCAGTTCTCAGTTCTCAGTTCTCAGTTCTCAGTTCTCAGTTCTCAGTTAGTGAATCCTCACTCCAGCAGGCACCAGTCTTTCCATTCGCTGATCCGCTTCCGCCAGCGTCTCGTCCTTCTTACAGAAACAGAACCGCAGCTTCGTCTTCCCCACGCCTGGCGTTTTGTAGAAGCTGCTCCCGGGTACGGCCGCGACGCCGATGTCTTTCACCAGGTAGCGCGCGAACTCGACGTCGTCACTGAAACCGAAGGCGCTGATGTCGGTCATGATGTAGTACGCGCCGTACGGCTTGTAGACGGTGAAGTGATGCCGCGCGAGCGTCTTCATCAGGACATCGCGGCGGACGCGATAGTTTTCCGCCAGCTTGCCGTAGTAGTCGTCGGGCAACCCCAGCGCGACGGCGCCCGCTTCCTGCAAGGGTGCGGGGGCGCCGACGGTCAGAAAGTCGTGGACCTTCCGGATCGCGCCGGTGAGCGACGGCGGCGAAATCGTCCAGCCGACGCGCCAGCCGGTGACGCTGTAGGTCTTCGACAAGCCGTTCATCGTGATCGTACGATCGGCCATCCCTTCAATCGTCGCGATCGGGATATGGGAATGGCCATCGTAGATGATGTGCTCGTAGATCTCGTCCGAAATCGCAATCGCGTCCCACTTCCGGCACAGCGCGGCGATGGTTTCGAGCTCGTCGCGTGAGAACACCTTGCCGGTAGGATTGTTCGGAGTGTTGATGATGATCGCTTTCGTCTTGTTGTTGAAGGCGGCAGCGAGTTCATCCGGGTCGAAGCTCCAGTCGGGTTCATGCAGCGTGACGTAGCGCGGCGTCGCCCCGGACAATATCGCGTCGGGCCCATAGTTTTCGTAGAACGGCTCGAAGATCACGACCTCGTCACCCGGGTCGATGATCGCCATCATCGTGGACATCATCGCTTCGGTCGAGCCGCAGCAGACGGTGACCTGCTCGTCTGGCACGATCGGCAATCCGTAACGGCGGGTAAATTCACGCGCGATCGCCTCGCGCAGCGGCTTCGCGCCCCACGTGACGGCGTACTGGTTGATATCCGCATTGATCGCCGCACACGCGGCGGCCTTGATTTCGGCCGGCGCCGGAAAGTCCGGAAATCCCTGCGACAGGTTGACGCCGCCATAGAGCTGATTGAGCCGCGTCATCTCGCGGATGACCGATTCGGTAAATTGAGTCGCCTTCCTGGATCCGGTCAGCTTCGACATCTCCCTATTTCATCACAAAGGATTCCAGGGAATATCAGAATCACCAAGGATTCTTTATCAACCTACCCTTTGTGTCGGTATCGTGATGGTGAAAGTGGATCCGCGTCCGGAACCGCTCGTCACGGTAATCTCTCCACCGTGTGCGCGGACGAGCGTGCGCGCGATCGTCAGGCCAAGACCCGACCCGCTCGAGCCGCGTCGCTTGTAGAAGCGGTCGAAAATGTGCGGCAGCTCGTCGGCTGGAATGCCGGGGCCGGTGTCGGCGACGCGAACGATCAACGTACCCGCATCAACCCGCGCCTCCGCGGTCACCGCCGAGCCACCGCCGTGACGCACGGCGTTCGCCAGCAGGTTCACGATCACCTGCCGCATTCGAACCGGATCGACGACGACCACCGGCGCCGACGGATCCTCCGCGACGCTGATCGTCGTTGACTTTCGTGCCGCCTCGTCATGGACCGCATCGGCCGCATCGCGCAGCAGCATGCCGATGTCAGTCGATTCTTTCTCGAGTGTCAGCACACCGCTCTCGGCATTCGCCAACGTCCGCAGGTCGTCAACGATACGCGTCAGCACTCGCGTTTCCTCGAGCAGCGGCTCGAGATGCGAGGCATCGCTCGGATAGACGCCGTCGATCAACCCTTCCAGGCGCCCCTGCACGACGCTCAGCGGCGTCCGCAGTTCATGGGCGATGTCGGCCATCAGCTCGCGCCGTTGCTTTTCCTGACGCGCGAGACGCTCCGCCATGTCGTTGAACGCGGTCGCTACGGCGCGAACTGCCGGCGGACCTTTCTCTGGCACTCGCGCGCTCAAATCGCCGTCCGCAACCCGGTGCGCAGCGCCGACGATGTCGCCGATTGGCGACATCACGCGCGTCACGAATACCACCAGCGACACCGCGAACAGGCCGATCACCGCGACAATCCCCAGCGACCACAGGCGATCGCCCGTCCAGAATACCGACCGGTCGCTGACGCGCGAAAAAATCGAGAACGCGCCGATCCCGCTCAGCCACCAAACCAGCGCCACCAGAATCCATGCACGCCGCATGAATCCGTAACGACGACGGCGCCAGCGCAGTCCCGGATCGAATGGCGGCCATTGTTCGCCTTCCGGCCACCACGCCGGCATCGGCCGATAGTAGCGGCCGCGCGTCCGACTCCGGCGGATCATGCGTCGGCTGCCTTGTAGCCGACGCCGTAGACGGTCAGCAGATACCGCGGATTGCGCGGGTCGCGCTCGATCTTGCGGCGGATGTTCTTGACGTGCGCATCGACCGCGCGATCGAACGAGTCGGTATCCGACCCACGGATCGCGTCGAGGAGTTGTGCGCGTGTGAACAGCCGTCCGGGATGCGCCGCCAGCGTTGCCAGCAGATCGAATTCCGTTGCCGTCAGTTCCACGCGCTCTCGTCCGCGGCTGACGGTCAGACGTCCCTTGTCGAGCGTCAGATCGCCAAGCGTAATCACGTCGACGGTCTCCGCGCCGGACCGCCGCAGCACTGCGCGCACGCGCGCGACCAGTTCGCGTGGGCTGAACGGTTTGACCACGTAATCGTCAGCGCCGGCGTCGAGACCGAGCAGCCGATCCGATTCCTCGGCCCGCGCCGTCAACATCACGATCGGGACGTTCGACACGGCGCGCAGAGCCCGTGCCACGTCGATGCCGTCCATATCGGGCAATCGCAGATCCAGCACCACCAGCGACGGCCGGACGCTGCGCATCCGCTCGAGCCCCGCTGCACCGGTCTCCGCCGTCACCACGCTGAACCCGGCGTGGCGTAGGTAATCGCCGGCAATTGCCGCGATACGCGGCTCGTCATCGACGATGAGGATGGTGGGCATCGCTGAAAGTCAAAAGTCGAAAGTCGACTTTCGACTTTAGACTTCAGACTTTAGACTTTCGAGCTCTCCCCTCCCATCCGATCGTGAGCCCTCCGGTGCCATTCATCAAACCATCGGGGGTCATCATCGTAATGGTAGTACCGCCACCGACGGCGCCATCCCCACGGCCCACGGAAGCCCCAGAACACCGCGCGTATAATCCACAGCCAGAAGAAGATCGCGATAATCGGGCCAAACGGAAAGCCCCACCATCCATGGCTATAGCCCCAGCCCCAGTGGGCGTCGAGCATATCGATACTGTCGCCCGCGGAAATCGCCGCCCGGGCCACGCCTTGAGACAGCCCGACGGAATATGCCGCCACCCCAATTAGTAGGCCTCCGGCAAGAAATGCCACCCCCAGCCAGCGGTTCGACTCCATAGGTCTTTTGCCTCCTGGAGGCCAGTCTGGCCGTCGATTGTGGATTAATTGTGAAGCGACATTCGGGTAAGATTCCGGCTCATGCGCAGTTCAATTCGCCATATCGCTCCCCTGTTCGTCGTCTGCGCACTGACCGCGCCGCTGGTAGCGGGCCAGGCCAAGCAACCGGCGACACCGGCAGTCAAACCGGCGGCGTTGGCCAAGCTAGCCGAACCGTGGCCAAGCCCCGAAGAGATGGAAGCGCGCCGCACGGCCGCGGAGCGCCGTCCGTTGTTCGCGGGCACAGACGCGTTTCCACTGACGCTGACCGCCGACTTCAAGACGATCAACAAAGATCGCCGCGTCGAGGGCAAAGTGCCTTACCCGGGAATTCTCACCGTCGAAGGCGAGGGCGGCACCAAAACCCTGCACGTGAAGCTGCAGACGCGCGGACATTTCCGCCTGCGTCAAACCAGCTGCTCGTTCGTGCCGCTGCGCGTCGAATTCACGAAGGAAGAGATTGCGGGAACGATCTTCGACGGACAGAAAACGCTGAAACTGATCACCCATTGCCAGAGCGATAAGGAGTTCGAGCAGTACACGATGCGCGAGTACCTGACTTACCGCGCCTTGAATCTGCTGACGCCGCGCTCGTTCCGCGCGCGCTTGTCGAAGGTGTCGTACGTCCAGGCAACCGACAACAAACCGGTGATCAGCCGCCTCGGCCTGTTTCTCGAAGACGACGACGACGTCGCGCGGCGCATGGACGGGCGCATCATGGACCTGCCGCGCGCCAAGTTCAAGGACGTCGATGCAGACCTGATGACGCTGACGTCGGCGTTCGAGTACATGATTGGCAACACCGACTTCTCGATTTACGCTTTGCACAACTATGTGTTGGTGCGGCTGCAGGATCGGAAAACCTATGCCGTGCCGTACGACTTCGACATGTCCGGCCTGGTCAACGCCAGCTACGCGATTCCCGACAAGGCCTTCGGCCTCAAGACGGTGAAGGACCGTTACTATCGTGGTCCCTGCCGGCCGCTCGACGAAGTGGAACCAATTCTGGCGCAGTTCCGCACCCAGAAGGCCAACATCCTGGCGCTGTTCGAATCACTGCCGGATCTCAACCGCGACCAGCGTAGGGACGCGAAGGATTATCTCGAAGAGTTCTTTCGCGACCTCGACCGGCCGAACGACGTGAAGCGGATTTTCGTCAGCGGCCGCTGCTCTACCCAGGAAACGATGTGAGTGACTAACCGCGCTTGCGGGTGGTTGGTTTCTTCGCTGGCGTCTTCGGTTTCGCGGCCGGTTTTTTCTTCGAACTGGATGCCGCCGGCGGCTTGGCTTTCGAGGTTTTTCGCGCCGCCGGCACGACATCGTCATCTTCCGCACCGCTTGGCGCATCCGGACCATAGAGCCGCCGATAATCTTCGGCCTGCCCGATGATCTTCTTCACGTAGTCCTGGGTTTCCGGGTATGGGATGTCGTCGATGAATTCATCGCGATCGATGCCCGGACGCTCGGCCATCCAGCGCGCCACACGGCCCGGGCCGGCATTGTAGGTGGCGAGCGCATAGTGCGCACCGCCGAACCGCTTCACCAGGTCCGAGAAGTAGGCCGTGCCCATTCGCAGGTTCGTGTCGGCGGTGGTCAGCAGACTGAGCGAAAAGCGTCGCGCCGGCTGGAGTGATCGCGCGTATTGCCGGCCGGTCGCCGGCACCAGCTGCATCAGGCCATAGGCATTCGCCGCGGAACGGATGCCGGCATCGAAGTTCGATTCCTGATTGATCAACGCCGCGATCATGTACGGATCGAGCTCGTGCTCCGCGGCGTAGCGTTGAATCTGCGGCCAGTAATCGACCGGAAAACGGATCTTCTGCAGCGCGAGCGGCATCTGCTCCCCGCCCGCAGCGAGATACTGTGGATACGCGCGCTTCATCGCGTTGATGCCGGCGCGCAGATCACCCTGCTTGTTGTAAATCCAGCCAAGCGTCGCTTGAATCGCCGACGAATCGCCCCACGCGCGCTGCGCGTAGCGCAACTCGTCCAGCGCCTGATCGTATAGACCCAGCGACAGCAGCGCGCGAATCGTGCGTTGATTGTCGGGCAGGCGCGCTGGCGCGGTCGCACCATCGTCTTCGGGCGATTGCGAGACATCGGCTATCAGCCGGCGCTGCGGCGCCGCCACGCCGCGAGACGCGAGACGCGCGACCGCCAGCCGTCCGTAATAACTGTTCAGATAATCGGTCGCAACCAGGACATAGCGCTGATCGGCGACGGTCTGGTTCTTCAGTGCCTCATGGGCACGCGCCGCCCAGTACAGCCACATCGGCCGGTAATCGGAGCGTGCATAAAACGCCGCGGCGACTTCGAAGGCGCGAATCGCATCGGCATAACGGCCATTCTTGTACGCCCACCAGCCGAACTTCCACGCAGCGCGGTCGCTATAGTGGCCGTTCGGATAGCGATCGACCATCGTGCGAAACGTCTCTACCGCCTCCTCGTCGTCGTCCTGAAGGATGTGTTGCGTGGCGACGTTGTTGAGCGCTTCTTCAGCCCAACTCTGATTGGGGAATTCGTCGACGATGCGCTGAACGAGGCGCAGGTATTCGGCGCGATCGCCGAGCTCTCGCGTGGCGATCGCGTAAAAGTAGAGGGCCTCGCCCTGCCGCGACGCCTTCTCCGTATACGGTTTCAACGCATCTTGCGCAGCGCGGGTACGCTTAAGGAAGTAATCACATTCCGCGATGCGGAGATCGACGAGTTCGTGGTCATCGCCCGACGCGACGCGCCGCACTGCCTCGAAGATCGGACGCGCAGCGGTGTAGCGCTTCGCGCCGAACAGCCGCTCGGCGCGGCCCAGTTCCAGTTTGTAGCGTGTGCTGCCGGCGATCACCGGCGGAGCCGGCAACGATTCCAATTCGGTGGACGCCTCAGCCGCGCGGTCGCTGAATGGAAATTCGTAAAGCACGTGTGAAAACGCGTCGATGGCCCGATCGGTTTCGCCGATTGCTCTGGCCATCCTGCCGACGCGCATCCAGACATCGTCCGGCGCGGTGGTCGGCATCTTCGAGAGCCGCTCGTAAACCCCGAGCGCCGCCCGTTGGTCGCCGAGCGCTTCATAGGTTTCGCCGAGACGTAATGACGAACCTTCAAGCAAAAACCCGACGATCGGTTTCGCGGCCAGACCTTCAAAGGTTTTTTTTGCGTCGGCGTGGCGCCCGAGTCGCAGTTCCGCGAGCCCTTCGTAGTACTCGGCGTAGTCGCCAAGCGGCCCTTGATGCAACGACGCCTGGGCAAGGATCGGCAAAGCCCTGGCGTAGTTCGATTCGACTTCGAGCCGCACGGCTTCCTGCAACTGTGTGAGTGCCGCGCTCCGGGCGCCGCGCAACTCGGCAGCGCTCGGCGCGAGCCAGTAGTCGGACGTCTTCGCCGGCAACCGCGGATGGTTGGTCGGCTTCAGCTCTTGCCCGCGCGCGATGCCCGCGGATAACAGCAGCGTCGCGATCAGCGTGTGGGTAATCAGGCCGGCGCTTTTCATGAAACTCAGACTCCGGGCGATCCTGCCTCCCGGCTTAGCTGCAGCAGCGTCGCATCGCCATTGGCCAGCGTCCTGACCAACTCGTCGCGAAAGTAATCGGTGCGCGATCTCACGGTTTGCGGAACACGCTGCTCATATAGTACGCGGGCCCGAGCGATTTCTCCGCCCAATCGCATCGCCAGATCCCGCTCGCGCCGGCCAGCGACGACCGCGGGCTCGTGATACAGCTTGATTTCCGATACCAGAAGCTTGGCGTATCGCTTCGCCGAACGATCGGCATCGTCACCGGACCCGTTGCCGGACGGGTGGTCGCCGGGCGCCTCTCCGAGTGCCCGGGCGGCCTTCAAGGCAGTCAGCGCTTCGAGCGTGCGCGACGCGTGCCGCCCGAGCGCCTCCAGGCGCTGCACGACACCGCCGGCGCGCGCGGCCTCGTCGAAGCCGTCAGCGTAAAGAACCGCTACCGCAGCCCCGCCGACTTCGAGCGGCAACGCGAAACATTCGCCGTCACCCGGGCGCGCGAACGCCGGCAATTCGCGGTCCGTTGCCGCGGCGTTGGTGGCAATCGCGGCGGCGATGACAGCGGCGTCGGCGAGTGCGGTTTCGAACGAGCCGGTATCGACCGGTTCGTCGAAGCCGATGAACCGCCAGCCGCGCAGGCTTGGCTCTCGCACCAGCAGGATCGCGGCACGCGACGATTCGCGAACGGCACACGCCGCGACAGTGTCGAGCACCTCGCTGAGCGAGCGGGCCCGATCGAGAGCTCGGAAGCTGTCGACGAGACGATCGAGTGTTGCCGTATCTGACGGCCGCACGGCCGCAGCTTCGCGCAATGCCTCTACTTCCTGCTGCGCCAGCGTCCGCGCTTCGCCCAGGGCCTGCAATCGACCGTCCTCGATGCCCTGCTGACGCCCTTCTTCGACACCTTGCTGGCGGCCTTGTTCGATGCCTTGTTGGCGCCCTTCGTCGAGGCCGCGCCTGCGGCCCTCTTCAAGGGCCTCCTGGCGTGCGCGCTCGACGTCAGCACGGGCCACCTCAGTGAGTTCCGTCAGAGCGGTATCGAAAAGCCGTCTCAGCTGTTCATCGAACGACATCGGTACGTGCCTCTATTATCGGCCGAAGCCCGTTGAGACTGAACCCGCTGGACCGTGGAATTGAGGATCTGTGGAATTGAGGATCTGTGGATTTGAGGATCTGCTGGATTCAAACGCGGAGTTCGCCAAGGACGCAAAGGAGTAAGGTCCTTTGCGTTTGCCGGCGTGCGAAGTCTGGAGGCGGGGGGATTCGCACCCCCGTCCGAAAGTGTAAAACCGAAGGTCTACTACGCTGCGTAGCCGCTCCTGAATTTTCATCCCTTGCGTGAAGGCGCGGCGAAAACCGCCAGAGACTAGCCCCGAAAAATCTCGCCGCCGTCAGTCGAGACAGCTGACGGCGACCAGCCTACTAAATGACGTTCGACCCCCGAGCCGTAGGTTACACGGGGCGAACGCTCACAGGTTATTAAGCTGCGAGAGCGAGCTGCGTATTCGCAGTTAGGTTTTCCACCGGATTTACGAGTCAGTGGGGCTCGGCAACGCATCCCTCGATCATCAACTCCCGTCGAATCTAGGTCGCCCCCTACTTTGCTATTTTACGCCAGTTCGCGAATAGCGGTTGCGCGAGGTCGTACTACAATGCGCGCGTGCACTTCGTCTACATGGTGCGGTGCGCTGACGACAGCTTCTACACGGGCTATGCGCGCGATCCGATCGCGCGCGAGCGCGTGCACAACCAGGGACGCGGCGCGAAATACACGGCCAGCCGACGACCGGTAACGCTGGTCTTCGTCCAGAAATTCCGCACGCGGTCCGCAGCCATGCGGCGCGAGTATCGGCTCAAGCAGTGCAGCCGCGCCGAAAAGGCCGCGCTGGTTCGGTCCGCTGAAAGTCCGCTTAAGCCCGCCGACGTATCGTCGCGCTAACCGTTCTCGACGAACACGATTAGTTTTTGGCCGGCAACGTGCCGAGCACAGCCCACAAGGTCCCGGATCCGAACGGTTGGTTTTGACGAAGGATAAATCTTAAACGGGTCCGCAAATTTCGGGTCAGGCGGATTGCAATCGCTGTAGGATACGCGCGAAATCGAACACTGCCCAACACTGCGAAAGGCGGACTGCATGCTGCTGAGACGAGGCGGATCGACAGTGCTGTTCGGACTCGCGCTTTTCCTGCTCGCGGCGCCCGCGGCGCACGCGCAGCGAACCACCGGCGACATTTCGGGAACGGTCACCGACGCCACCAACGCACTGTTACCCGGTGCAACCGTGACGGCCGTGTGCCCCGACACGAACCTGACCCGCGTCGCGACGACCGATACGGCGGGAGGCTTCCGCATCGCCGAGTTGCCGGTCTGCACCTACAAGGTTACCGCCGAGTTGCAGGGCTTCAAGTCGATCAGCCGCGAGACGCCGCTCAACGCCAACGCGGTCGCGAGAGTCGATTTCAAGCTCGAAGTCGGCGCGATGTCGGAGACCGTCACGGTCGAAGGAACATCGCCGGTGATCGAGTTCTCGGACAAGTTGAATAACCGGGTTGACAGCAAGCGCATCGAAGCAATGCCGCTGAGCGGCCGTGACTTCAACTCGCTGCTGAACGTCATGCCCGGCGTGCAGCACCGCCCGGGCGGCGGATTCCAGGGCGTAAACATCAGCGGCGCACGGACGTCGTCGAACAACTTCATGATCGACGGCATCTCGAATAACGACCGCTATTACGGCGACACGGTCATGAATCAGACCGCGATCATCGGCATTCCGGCGACGCTGGTGCCGATGGACGCGATCGGCGACTTTACGGTACAGCAAACGCCGTCCGCGGAATTTGGCGTCAAGGGCGGAGCGGCCATCAACGTCGTGATGAAAAGCGGCGGCAACGTGCCGCACGGCACCGGCTACTACTTCCGGCACGACGACTGGACCGACTCGGCGAACTTCTTCGATATCCGCGCCGCGCAGCGGCTCAACAAGGACGCGGATGCGACGCCGATCAAGAACCAGCAGTACGGCGGCACGTTCGGCGGACCGATTCGCAAGGACAAGGCGTTCATCTTCGGATACTACGAAGGCCAGCGTCTGGCGGTGACGACACCCTACGACGTCCACGTGCCGACCGATGCGCAGATCACGCAGGCGCGGCAGCGCGTGGCCGTCGCCGGACTTCAGGTCAACCCGATCGGCGAGAACCTGATCAAGTTCTATCCGACCGATCCGACCGGCACCATCCACGTCAACGGGACGACGGTCGCCAACATGAACACGTTTTCGGTAAAGCTCGATCATCAGCTCAATCAGAGCAACCTGATCAACGAGCGGATCTTCTACGGCCGTAGTTTCCAGTCGGCGCCGGCCGGCAACTCCGGCGAAATCGTCCCGCCGAGTGGGGCCGGACCGGTTGACATGTTCAACTCGGTCACCGATCCGACGCTCGCTGCGCTGGCGGGCGTCGTGTGGAACAAGACGATCTCGAACCGGTCGCTGCTCGAAACGCGCTTCGGGTTCAACTACTTCTCGCAGACGATTGAGCCGAACAACAAGATCGATCCCAAGACGCTCGGCATCAACACCGGCCCGCTCGACGCGGAAGATCTGGGCGTGCCGGCGGTGACCACACCATTCGGGCACATCGGCGGCATCGGTGGCTACCCGATCACGACCGCGCCGACGACGACGCTGCAAGTCGGTTCGTCGCTGACCCATACTCGCGGCGCCCACACGATGAAGATGGGCGGCAGCTTCGATTACGGCTACAACCGCAGCGTGCGCAACCAGGCGCGGACATCCCTGACGGCGAACGGACGGAGCAGCGGCGACGTCGACGCGCTGGTCGGTCTCCTATTGGCCCGGTTCGAGAACGCCGCGCGGTCGTTCGGCCAGACCGAACGCAAGATGGGCCAGCAGTCCATCGGCGTCTTCTTCAACGACGACTGGCGTGTGACATCGCGCCTGACGCTGAGCGGCGGCGTGCGCTACGAGGTAGTGGGTCCGGTCAACGAACAGAACGACCTCGCCACGAACTTCTTCCCCGATAAAGGTCTGGTGCAGGTCGGCTCGAACGGACTGGAGAAGTTGTATAGCTCGGACAAGAACAACTTCGGGCCGCGTGCGGGATTAGCGTGGGATCCGACCGGCAGCGGCAAGTCGAGCGTACGTATCGGCTACGCGCTGACCTACGACGCGGCGCTGATCGGCACGGTTCACCCCGGCTTGTTCTCGACGCCCCCACTCGGGGTTTTCCGCGTCTCGTTCGCGCAGACGCCACGCACCGCGCCGGACGCGGCCGGCGTGACCTGTCTCGATCCGAATAATTCGACCGCGGGCGGCGATTACATCTGCCTGCAGCCGGGTGTCCCGGTGTTCGGCTCCTCACCCACCGGCGTGCCGCCGTTCAACATCTTCCGTGTGCCGGACGATTTCCATTCCGGCTACTACCATTACTTCCACGCGACGGCACAGCGCGAAGTCTTCCGCAACAACTCGGTGACCGTGTCGTACGTGGGCTCGCGCGGCAACGATCTGGTGTGGCGGAAGGAGATCAACGCGCCGCCGGTCGGCTCGCCGACCAGTGGTAACACCGACTCGCTGCGGCCATTCTTCCGGCAGTTCCCGCAGTACCGCAGCATCGTCGAGTTCACCAACGACAGCCAGTCGTGGTACGACAGCGTGCAGCTCTCCTGGCGGCAACAGCAATGGCACGGCCTCAACACGCAGTACAACTACACGCTCTCGAAGTGCACCGACTACAATTCCGGCAGCCGCGACGGTGCCACCGAGCAGGCAATGAACCCCTACGACCCGTCGAACAACAAAGGGCCCTGCAATGCCGACATTCGTCACAACTTCAACGTCGGCGGCAGCTACATAGTGCCGAAAGGTGAGGTTGGCGGTGGTCCGCTGCAGGTGGGAGCGGTCTTCTCGGCGCTGTCGGGCCGACCGTTCACACCGGGCGTCGGGACGTTCGACCAGTCGGGCCAGAACACCGGTCAGATGCGCGCTGACTGCCTCGCGGAACCGATCTACAACTACGACCTCAACTACCTGTTCCCCGACTTGAACACGTCGAATTCGGCGATCACCAACGCTGCACAAGCGTTCGCCACAGCCGCCCCCGGCCGGCTCGGCACCTGCGGCCGCAACTCCGGCCGCTTGCCGAAGTTCGCACAGCTCGACTTGAACATCCTGAAGGAGTTCAAGCTGACGGGCAGCTCGCGCATCCAGGCGCGTTGGGAAATTTTCAACCTCACCAACGCCGTGAACCTGGGCGGGTTCCTGAGCCCCAGCACGCGCAGCGCGTCGTTCGGCAAGATCGGATCGACACCCGACGTCGACCGCGGCAACCCGGTACTCGGAAGCGGCGGACCAAGGGCTATGCAGTGGGCTGTCAAGGTACTATTCTGAAATTGAGAATCAGGAATTAGGAATTAGGAATGGAATTGGGAATTAGGAATTAAGATTCCTAATTCCCAATTTCTGCATTTGCGCCTCCTGCTAGTCGCCTTCCTTCTCGCGGGTGTTGCGGCTCTTTCAGCTGTTTCCGCTGCTCCCACGCTTCCCAATATCCTGCTCGTCACCCTTGATACAGTCCGCGCCGATCGAATGGGGTTCCTTGGCTCGACGCGCGGTGCGACGCCGGCGCTCGATGCATTCGCTAAGCGATCGATCGTCTTCGAACGCGCTTACGCACAGGCGCCGGTCACCACCGTATCGCACGCCACCATCCTGTCCGGAACGTTTCCGACGTTTCATTCCGTCAGCAACTTCGCTTCGCCGCTGCCCGACCGGATTCCATATCTCTCGGAGATTCTTCGCTCGCACGGCTATCGGACGGGCGCGTTCGTCGGCTCGCTGGTGCTCGATCCGCGCAGCGGGACGGCGCCGGGCTTCGACCGCGGCTTCGATCGCTACGATGCCGGATTCCGCCTGCGCCGCCCCGGCGAAAATCGCTACGGCACGCTCGAGCGGCGGGGCGACGATGTTGCGGCGCGGGCACTGCAATGGATCGGCCAGACCGATCCGAAGCCCTGGTTCGCGTGGGTGCACCTGTTCGACGCGCACGACCCCTACGATCCGCCGCCCGATTTGACACAGCGCTTCACGGCGAACCGCTACGACGGCGAAATCGCCGCCGCGGATCGCGCTGCGGCTCGAATGATCCAGGCAGCCGGCGATAGCGCCATCGTCGCGGTCGTCGCCGATCACGGCGAGTCGCTCGGCGATCACGGCGAGGATACGCACGGCGTGTTTCTCTACGAGGCGGCGTTGCATGTGCCCCTGGTCGTGCGCCTGCCGAACGGCCGATCGGGCGGTAGCCGGGTGACCGCGCGCGTGCGGCTTGCCGATGTCGCACCAACCGTGCTCGAGGCCGCCGCGCTGCCGGTGCCGGCGGCAATGCAGGGCCGTTCGCTGCTGCCGCTGGTTTCGGGGCAGGCAGCAGCTGACCGGCCGGCGTACGCGGAAACGGACTATCCGCGATACGCGTTCGGTTGGAGCGCGTTGGCGTCGTGGCGCAACGATCGATTCCTGCTGATCAAAGCGCCGCAACCGGAGCTTTACGACCTGATTGCCGATCCGTCGGCGACCCGCAATCTGGCCGGCAGCCGCGGACGCGTGGTCGATGGTATGTCGGCGGAACTCGAACAGTTCATTCGGGGCACTGCGGCTTCATTCGGCACCGAGCGCAGCGGCGCCTCGACCGCGGTCCCTTCCGAAGTCGCTCAGCGGCTGGCGGCGCTCGGATATGTCGGCGGGTCCGGTGGTGCGCCCGCTGCCAGCGGGGTCGATCCGAAAGATCGCATTGCGCTGGCGAACGCGCTGCACGCGGCGATCGTCGCCGTTGAAGACGGCGCCTTCGGTGCTGCCATCCCGCTGCTCGAGCGCGTGGTCCGCGACCAGCCAGACTTGCCGATCGCGCAACTGAACCTCGGCATCGCTCGCGCACGCCAGCGCCAATGGGCGCAGGCGATTGCCGCGCTGACCAGGGCCGCCGCGCTGCAGCCCGACACGATGATCGCGCGCTACGAGCTCGGCGTCGCGTACTACGAAAGCGGTGATCTACCAAGAGCGGCGCGCGAATTCGAGGCGGTCGTCACCCGCTTGCCCGAATTCGCCGACGCTCGTTATTCACTGGGATCGGTTTACGCGCGGATCGATCGGGTTGCCGATGCGACCAACGAACTGCGGGCATCGCTGGCGCTCGAACCGCGGCACTTTCGCGCCAACCTGCTGCTCGGCCGGATCCTCACGCTGCAGAATCAGGGCACCGCCGCACTGCCGTACCTGCGGACTGCCGTTGACGTCGATCCACGGTCCGCGGAAGCATTCGCGTTTCTGGCCGACGCCTACGACAAGGTCGGCAACAGCGCCGAAGCCGCTAAAGCGCGCCAGCGGGCGCGTGATCTTTCAAAAAAGTGAGCAGCGTGCCAATCGACCGCTGCGGCGCGATCGCCTGACTGGCGCGAGCGGCAAACCCGGTACTGTTGGCCACTGCGAAGCTGACGCCGTGCAGGTTTCGTTGCGGCGCGACTCCTGGAATCTCGCGCGGAAACCCTGACGCACACAGCGTGACCTGTCCATCCCGGTCCACGACGCGATAGTGATCGCGCGCGATCGTCCAATCGACCTCGACGCCAATCACTCCGGGCAAACTTCCGGGAAACCACGCGGCAGTGGCGTTCTCGTCGTCACGCCGCGCCGACACAATCGCGACGCCGGCTGCGCTGGCCTGATCGACGGCCGCTCGCAGCGCCGCCTCGTGAGCCGGACGCGCGGTTCCGAGGCTGAGATTCACCAGGTGCATCTTCTGGCGAACCGCCCATTCGATCGCTGCGACCAGTGACGTGATGCTGGTGGCGAGCGACCGATCGAAGACTTTCACCGTGAACAGATCCGCCTCGGGTGCCTTCTCGAGTATCGCTGCGGCAACCGCCGTTCCGTGGCCGAGCCGATCGACGTAATCGGGACCTTCAACGCCACGCGCGTCGATGCCGACGCCGCCGGCAATCCGATTGATGTGCGGGTGGGAGGCGTGCACCCCGCTGTCGATCACGGCGATCCGGATGCCGCGGCCAGTCAAAAAGCCTGTTTCATTCCCTCTGCTACGCGCGTCCCGTCCAGCTCCAGCACGCGATCCGCCCGCGCAGCGAGTTCCGGCCGATGCGTAATCACAATCGTCGTGCGGCCGCGCATCACGGCGGCAAAGCCGGTCGCAATCCGTTGCTCGGCAACCGGATCGAGCGCGGCGGAGGGTTCGTCCAGCACCAGCACCGCGGGCTCCGCGAGGAGCGCGCGGGCAATCGCCACGCGCTGACGCTCGCCGGCCGACAACGCAAGGCCACGCTCCCCGACGATGGTCTCGAGCTTTTGCGGCAGGCTGTCAACAAAATGGTCGAGGGCCGCGAGCCGGACGGCATCGCGCAGCTGCGCATCCGAGGCGTCCGGACGTGCGTAGCGAATGTTTTCGGCGATTGACGCGTGCAGCAGGCAGGGGTCCTGCTCGACCAGTGCCACGTGCCGCCGCAAATCGGCGAGTGCGATCGTCCGGAGATCGACGCCATCCAACTGCACCACGCCAACATCTGGATCGATCAGCCGCAGCATCAGGTCGGCAATCGTCGACTTGCCGCTGCCGCTCGGTCCGACGATCGCCAGTGTTTCACCAGGCCGGACGTCGAACGACACCTGTTCCAGGACTGGCGCGCCGCGCTGGAACGATACGGTAACGCCGTCAAAAGTCACCGCACCGCGGACGTTGGTCAGCGCTCGTGCGTCAGGCAACTCGTTGACTTCGACCGGCTCATCGAGAATCTGCGCCACGCGCTGCAGCGACACACGGACGGTGGCCAGGTTCGCGTACATTCCCATCAGCGCCTGGATCGGCGGCAGCACCTGCATGTGATACGCCATGTAGGCGACGAATGTCCCGATCGTCAGATCACCGTTGATGACCCGAACGCCGCCATAGACGAACACCGTTCCGGTTCCCGCCGCGAGGATCAGCCCAGGGAGGCCGCCCGACAAGTAGGTCAGCCACTGCATCGACATCAACGCGCGCACGAACGCGGCATTGCGATCGCGAAACCGCGTGATCTCGCGCTGTTGCGCGTTCGCGGTAACCACCAGGCGCATCGCCTGCAGGGTTTCGACGAGGAAGCTGCCGAGATCGGCGCTACGCTGACGCATCGTCGCCACTTCCCGTTCGAGACGGCCGCGGTAATGCGACAGCGCCCATGCCGCCAGCGGCGCGGTTGCTGCCGACACCGCGAACAGCCGCAGGTCGAGCCACGCCAGCATGGCGACCGTGCCGACCAGGAACAGAACATTGCCGACCGTGGCCAGTGCCGTCTCGGCCGCGATCCGTTGAATTTCGCCGATATCGTTGTTAATCCGCGACAGGATGTCGCCAAGACGGGCCCGTGCGTAAAAGCGCGGCGATAGTCGCTGCAGATGCCGATACATCTCCAGCCGCATGTCGAACAGGATGTCGGCCGACACGGCGGTGTAGCGGAGACCGCTGGCCGCGTTGACAACAAACCCGGCCACTGTCACACCGGCGAACAGCAGCGCGACACGGACCAACGTCGTGAGATCGCGGCCAAGCAGCGCGCGATCGAAAAAGTCGCGCGTCAACAGCGGGAGAGACAGCGAGAACCCGGTGCTGGCCAGGCTCAGCGCCAGCACCAGAACCAGCCTGCGCCAGTACGGAGTGACGAAGCGCAGCGCCCGGCCGAGCTGCTGGTTCATTGCGTGCCGGGCGACACCATTCCTGGCGGCGACGGCAGCACGAACAGTTCAGAGGTCTGATCGCCGTCGAGAGTGATCGTGCGCAGATACTGATAGGTCTCGGCGTCGTAGAGATCGATCGTGTTGCCGGCGACGTAGATGTAGAGCACTTTGCCGTTGGAACTCACTTTCAGTCCCATTCGCGGCCGGCCCTTGAATTCGACGCGCGTCGCCAGCTTCTTTTTCTCGAGGTCGAACTTCCAGAATTCGTGGTGGCCGATATCCTCGAATAATCCGTAAGCCGCCTTACGGCCGGGCGCCAGCGCAAAGCTGACGCCGGTCGATGGTCCGAGCGTGTAGAAGTCCACGCTCTTCGCCGCAAGATTCACCCGGCCAATTCCCATCATCCGCCGATGCTGCACCGGATCGGTGACGTTGAACAGCCCGGTGTAGAACCCCGGCTCGTCGTTCATCACGTCGCGTGAGCCGAATTCCAGCCGGCCGAACCCTTCTTCGATCGGCCGCGACAGTTCCCATTTGTCCACCTGGGTAAAGTCGCTGGTCTCGTAGATCAGGACGTCCTGATCGGTGAACAAGTACATCAGCTTGCCGTCCGGCGCGAACAGGATGTTGGCGTTCTGCCGCTCGTCGTTGTTCGGCCACGCCACGGTGCGGACAATCTTGTGCGTCGCCAGGTCGTACTGCACCAGCGTTGGCGCACCGATCTCGAAGCGATCCACATGCTTGGTCGCGGAGGCCGTGACCATCATCACGAAACGATGCAGCGGATCCGGCTCGATGCTGCGGATGCGGACCCGCTTGTTCCCCTCGGTCAGCGTAAAGCGGTCGAGCGTTTTGCGTGCCGCGATATCGATGATCTCGACCTTCTCCATCGTCGCGTCGACGGTGTAGAAGCGTTTCCGATCGCGCGACAGCGTCGTCCGTCGCGGGATTCCGGATTCAAAGGGGATCGAACCGACGATCTTTTCGGTCGCTTCGTCGATGATCCAGAACTGCCTGGGATAGGCGCCGATAATCAACGTGCCATTACCGGCGCTCACCGGTTTCGGCTTGTCGGCCGTGCGGACGGTCAGCGTGGTGGCCGCGATCAGCAGGACGACGGCGCTTGTCAGATTACGCATGCTGGACCTTGCTTACGGGAAGATGAGATCGATTTTGCGCCAATCCTTCTGGGCGGCGGCGCATTTCGCGGTCCAATCGGGCGCGTGGTTCAACTGGTCCGGTACTTGCGCCGGCCAATAGCAGCCGATGTGGCAATCGAACAGGTCGCGTTCGACCGGCTGGCACAAACCGGCGGTCCCGCCCGTGCGATCGGCTTCCCACCCTGGCGAAAACACCAGCGAACAGCCAATCGGAAAGTGTGGCAGCAACGGCAATCCGGTGCGCTGCAGCGCGACGACGTCCGGCGCGGTTGCTTCTTCGATGCGGACCGCTTTGCGATTCACAGGTTTGAGATGCGTCATGACACCTTCTCTGTAACATCACGATCGAATTGGGTAAGAAACGCCGGATTTCGCACCGACAGCTCGCCGTAGACTTTCAGACAGACCTCAGTCCAGCCGCGGATCCAGTCGCAGTAGTGCAGGTTGGCGTGCGTCGTATCGCCATAACGTGTATGCGCCTCGTGATAGCAGCCTCCCGAACAGAGCGGACGCGCCCAGCAGATGCTGCAGTCGGTCTTGTTGGCGATGTGATGGCGCTCGAGGAACGCATGCTGTGCACTGCGATCGACACCTTCGCTGACCGTGCCGATTTTGTGCGCGTCGGAACCGGCGAACCGGTGGCAGAGCGCGACGTCGCCGTCGGTAGCCACGCCCAGCAGGCCAAGTCCGGCGCCGCACGGAAACGCTTTGCTGACGCCCTTGTGCAGCTCTTCGAGGGTTTCCTTGACGTTCGAGAAACCATGATGGCGGTTGGCGACCGACGCTTCCAGGAATTCGTCGGCCAGCTCGCGGAACTGATCGAGCATCTTGTCGTAGCCACCTTCGCCGATCGCGTGTGCGCGATTGGGCGAGGTGGTCACCGGCGCGAAGCCGACTTCCCAAAAGCCGATGTCCTCGGTCAGGTGCCGGTAGATCCGGCGGACGTCCAGATCGGCGGAAGTCAGCGTTACACGCGCACCGATTGGCCGGCTGCGATGCCGGCGCAGGAGTTCGCGAATCTTCGGCGCGACGACGTCGTAACTGCCGGCGCCGTTGTTGAACACACGGAATTTGTCCTGCACTTCGCGCGGACCGTCGATCGAAATCGTCACACCGACGTGGTTCTCGGCGAGGAACTCGATAATCTCCGGTTTCAACAGCGTCCCGTTCGTCGTCAGGCTGAAATCCACCTCTTTGCCGAGCTCGGCGGCACGTTGCCGCGCATAGGCGATGGTCTTCTGCAGCACCGGAAAATTCAGCAGCGTTTCGCCACCGAAGAAGGTGATGTGCGCGGTCGGATTCGTACCGGCTTCCTTCAGCATGAACTCGACGCTCTGGCGAGCCGTCTCTTCACTCATGAACTTCGGCTGCCGGCCGTTCTCGGTATCGACAATCTTGTCTTCGCCGTATTCGTAACAATAGGTGCAGCTCAGGTTGCATTGGTTCGTGACGTTCAGAACCATCGTCGTGAGCGGAAACGGCGCCAGCGGAATGACCTTCGGCGTGGTCGACGGGGGCGCGCTGATTTCACCAATCGCCTGCACACGAATCAAATCCGCGAGCGTGGTCTCGAGGCCTTCACGCTCGCCCAATTCGGCGAGCAGCTCTTCGCGGGTGTAGGCGCGTTGCGCGACCGTGCGCAACACGGTGTCGGCGGCATCGTCCAATTCGAAGATCGCGGCGCTCGGCACGAGATAGACGAACGGCTTGCCGGCGGCTTCGAACCGATGGTGTTCGCGGGCGCGGAAAGACGGCGACGGGGATTGCAGTGTCACTTTCCACCCCCACGTTCGAACCAGGCCATATACAAAGGAACTGTGACCAACAGATGCGCACGCGCGCGCAGCGGCTGGGTAGCGCCGCCGGTAGCCGCCACGCCGGTCAGTTCGGCCACTACCCACACGTCGCCGACGTTATTCCGATTGCCGGCGCGTTTTGGATTCGGCCCGTCGACATTGGGCGTGAACAGGCCGTTCTGATCCAGCGTGCCGACAAACTGCGCATCGTCGTCGCCAAATGTCGCGGTGTATTCCTCGATCGACCACTTCACCGGAACAACGCCGAGGTTCAGGTCGTCGGCGGTGTCGGGCTTGCCGTCTGGTCCGTTGCTGTAGCCGATCGCCTCGAACTGCTGGAGTTGTTTCGGGAATACCACGCCGCCAACCCGCGCCATCCCCGATTGCGGTGCGACCTTCAAACCGTCGACGCGGCTGTAGACCACGATCGCTCCCGGCTTGACGCTGCCGGCGACCGACAGATCGCGTGCGCCAATCGGCGCATCGCCGGCGACGTCCACGTCGATCGTGATTTCATCAGCGCGCGCGCTCGCCACTCGCGTCACCTTGACCCCAAGGCCCGCTCCGATATCTGCAGCCTTCACATCGGTTGGGAGGTTGGCGCCATAGATCTTCACCGACGATCCAGTCGACCCGGTTTTGAGCGCCGCAACACTGGTACCGAATACCACTGGATCGCTGGCCAGCCGGACCAACCTGACATCGATGCCGATTTCGTCGTAGTCGCCCGTGTACCAGCGTCCCCACATGTTCTTCCAGTCGCGCTCGACGAACATCACTTCGCGCCACGGCCACATCGCCTCGCCCGACGCCGCTCCGCGGCCGCGCCACTGATAACCGGTGTAGACCAGCGACTTGCCGGTACGGGTCACCGTTTCGCCGGTCCGGGCGATTGTGTACTTCGTTTCGGTGTTGAAGCTGTCGGGGGACGCAGGATCCGCGGTAATCGTCAACTGTCCGTAGATCGGGCCTTTGCCGGGCTGCGTCCCGACGATCGCCCAGCGCCCGGCGAGCTTCGGCGGTTGCATCGCGGCGGACCACGCCGCCCACTCCGACGTCTCGAGCGGCAGCGCTTTGGTCAGGTGTTCGATCGCCTTGTCCATCGGATGCCGATTGTCGGGCGGCCGGCCATCGGCGCCGGGCTCGGTCTGCGGCGCCCGGGTGCGACGGAATCCGCCGCCCGGTACCATCGGCTGGTTGTCGACTAACGGATACAAGCCGCGGTGCAGCGCGACAAGCAATTCCCACTCTTCCTTCGTGCGGCGCTCGCTCAGAACGCGCGCAATGGAATGGCACGACTGACAGAGATCGGCCGTGTCCTTGTCGGCGGCATAGGTGTAGTCGACCATTCGCCGTTCCGCTTCGAAGGCGATCGGACGCTCCTCGTCCGGTGCAAGGCCCTGGCGGTCTGCCAGGTATTTCAAAATGACGCGGGCATCGGCCGGATCGAGTGTGGCGTGGTTCAGCGAAACCATCCGTTTGATCGTCCGCTCCCAGTTCTCGGGAGTCGCGCGGCGATACGAAATCCGCGACATGCGTCCCTTGTCGTCGGACTTGTGACAACCGCCGCATTTGGCTTTTACAACGTCGTTGGTCACCGGAATGCCGACGTCCGGCGCTGCCGGTTTTCCGGCCTCTTGCGCCGTCGCCGGTGCAACGAGTGCGAACACAACCGCGGTGGACAAGAGACCGAGCCTACGCGCGTTCATGAAGGATTCCCCTCGCGACGAGCAGTGATAAGCCACTCATGACACTTGGCAGCGGCACGGGTGGACACGTGCGGCAATACGCTTCAAACAACTCCGGCACCTGCGCGTGATGTGGAGCAATATGCGCAAGCGTCAGCAGATCAACATTGGCGACGTAGCGGATGCCGCCAGGCAGCGCCGGTTCCAACACGATTTCATGTCCCCGGATCACCGGCCGCTGTTCGAACACGGCTGGCGACGACATCGCCAGCTTCAACTGCGGTGCCGCCCGAAACGCATCGAAAGCGCGCCGAACCGCAGGATCGCGCCTCAAATCGTCGTCCATTCCGTTGTGTTCTGTGGAGTCCGCGGCACGGCCATCCCAGTAGGGGTGATGATGCTGCTCGGTGGCAGCCGCGGCAAATTGCTTCGTTCGCTGCAGCTGCGAGGCATACACTCGATGTTCCCAGTCGTTGAAAAAATCGAGCGCCACGCCTGCTCGTTCTGGATGGGACAGCGCGGTGTGCGTTGCGATTGCTGCCATCCACGCAGATGCCAACGCTTTCTTCACGCCGAATGACGAGAGCGGATCGATGAACGACCCGGCATCGCCAACCAGCAGGTGAGTCTCGCCCGCATACGCGGTTGACGAGTAAAGGGATGCATCGCACGCCCAGACGCGATCCAGCGTTGCGCCCTCGACCAGCCGTGCGGTCTCGATCGTTTTCCCCAGCACTCCGCGATAGGCTGCTGCGAGCGTCCGCTCCGCCTCATGCTCGTCGAACGGTTGCGTCACCATCGCGCCAACCTGGCGCGTCGACAACGACGTCGGAATGGACCACATCCATCCGTCGGCAAAGGTTTCGACGACAGTATGACTATCGTCCGGCAGGCCCCACCCGTCGCCGTCGGCTCTGCGCCAGACGCCGACTAGCGCGCAGGTCCGATGGCCCGGTTCGGCAATCCGAGACCTTCGCCCGACCACGCCCGCACGCCCCGAACAATCAAGGACGAAACGCGCCTGTAGTGTGGACATTGCGCCGTCGTGATCGACGACGACTTCGGCCGCCGATCTCTCAGTCGTCGGCGCTGCTAATGCAACATGACGTGCGCACGCATTACGCCGAACGTCGACGCCTGCCTCTTCCGCGCCGGACAGCAACACGCGATCGAAATGCGGACGAAACACCTGGTAGCCGAACGTGGATCCACCCTCGCCGAACGTTTCGACGCGGCGCAGGCGCGATGCCCACCACACGGTGTTGCCGCGCGTCCGCAAAAAACCGGCGCGCTCGATGGCGGTCGCGATGCCAATCTGCTCGAACAGCTTGTGCGCACTCGGTGGAATCGATTCGGCGAGGCCGCGCGATGGATCAGCACCCTTGTCGAGAAGTGTGACGGAATGTCCCCAGGAAGCCAGCAGCCGGCCCGCCGCCGCACCGGCCGGACCGCCGCCGACAATCACCACGTCCCGATGTGCCAAAACGGGGCCAGTTTACTTCACAATGTTCTCAATTTGGGCATCTGGTCATCTGGTCATCTGGTCATTGAAATTGATCGATTGACAATGACCAGATGACTAAATGGCCAAATCACCAGATGATTGTGATTTGTATGCCAACGATGCTCGAGCAAATCCGCCAGCGGGTGGCGGGAAATCTTCCAGCCGCGCCGTTCCCGCATCTGACCGGAATCACAATCACCGAGGTCGAGGCCGGCCGCGCCCGATTGGCTGTGACCGTCGACGAACGTCATCACAACCCGATGGGTACCATGCACGGTGGTCTGCCGTGCACGCTCGCCGATTCAGCGATGGGAATCGCCTACGCCTGCACACTCGACGATGGTGAAAGTTTCACCACGCTCGAGTTGAAGATCAACTTCCTGAGGGCCGTGACATCCGGGACATTGACCGCCGAGGGGGTGGTCGTACAGCGTGGACGCACAATCGGACTCGCGGAATGTACGGTGACCGACGAACAGGGCCGGATTGTGGCGAAGGCTTCGAGCACCTGTATGACGCTGCGCGCTGGACCGGCCCTGGGGCGCTGATGCCGATCCTCAGACGCGGTCCTCGAAACCGCGTCGTTAGTGACCGGACGTCGTGGCCGCCTTCACCGTCACCTTGACGTGTGCATTGGTCCAGCAGCACTGGAACCCGCCGCCGCCGTCACCGGTGGAGTCGTTGCCCTGCGCGCGCAGGATGTAGTCACCCGGCTCGGTAAACGTCGCCTTCGCGGTCCCCTTGCCGCCATTGTTCCGATCGAGCGTCGGCCGTACCGGCTCGATTTTCACCGGCGCCGGACCGCGATGCAGCATCCACGCAACGCTGAGCGGCGGAGGCGGCGGCGGACCGGCTGGCGCGTCGCCGCCGCGTCCACGTCCACGACCACGACCTTCGGGAATGTTGATCTTCGGACCTTCGTCGCTCGCCCAGACGTTCAGTTCAACCGGAACGCCAACCGTTCCGGACAACGTCGCCGCAAGGCCGACCGGCGGACCCTGGAAGCCGAGGCCGTCCTGGGCGAATTTGAGTGTCGGCGGCGTGTTCTTGTTCGCCGGATCCTCGAGCGGTTCGACGATGTAATCGGCTTTGGTCTGGAAGGTGATGGTATTGGTCTGCCCGTTGCTGATCAGCGTCCAGGTCAGCTTCTTGTTACCGAAGTCCTTCGGCACTTTCAGCGTAAACACACCGTACTGCCGTCCGACACCAAAGTGCGTCGGCTGACCCTGATCCGGGCCGCCTGGTTCGATCTTGTTGTTGGGACCGACCGGGATGTCGAATTCCTGTTTCGTGTTGCGGTTGTAGTAGCCGACCAGCCACTGCTGGCTGCCGTCCTTGTTGTAATACCAACCCTCGAACGCGCCCGTCACACTCGAACCGCGCTCGCGGATCGTCTGCGACAGCGGCCACGGCGCCGGAGTCTGTCCGGTCCCCTGCTGACCGTGGACGAGCACACCGGCGGCCAAGGCGCTGGCTGACAGCACCACGGTAAAAAACCTGTTCATTGAAGGAGTCCTGAAAATGGCTAATGGCTGAAGGCTGATGGCATATGGACGATTGGCCCTATGCCATCAGCCATTAGCCATCAGCCATGGAGCTGAGCGTGCTTTCTTACTGTTGCCGATCCTCAGTCGTCGCTGCGGTCTTGCGCCTGGCGACTTCGACCTTGAACTCGTCGTCCTTGAAGTAGGTGATGTTGATCCACGCGTGGCCCATTTCGTCCACGGTGCGATCGCCCCAGCCTACCCATTGATCAGGATCCGGGTTCGACTTGTTGTTGGGCGTGTTGTCGTACCACGCGATGAAGTGCAGCATGGTGCCCTTCGGCAAGAGCGGTGCAACATCGTCGGCGTAGATATACATGTTGTGCCAGTTGAAGTTGAAGTCTGCAACCTGGCTCAACATCTCGCGACGGCCATCCGGATAGAGCGCTTCCATCGACATGCCCTTGCCGCGCAGATGCATGTGCGCCTGGAAGTTCTCGATGCGCGCGTTTTCCTTCAGCGTGACGAAGCTTTCAGTCGTTGTCACCTTGTTCGGCTGGATGTCGAGACCGCGGCCGAGGCCCGCGCCGCTTCCCGAGAAGGTGTTGAACAGCGCCAGCACTTCGCGGTGCTTCGGCTCCTGCCCTTTCGGGTAGAAGTAGACACCGAGTTCGGTGTGAGCGGAGATTTCCTCGCCGACTGCGTGATAGTGCATTTCCCAGACGATTTTCGATCCGGGCAGCATCAGGCGTCCGGAGTCGGGACGCATCTCATCGCCGTTCTTGCCGACTGCCCATTCCATGAACAGGCCGTCGCCGGCGACGTTCGGGTCGTTGGTGAAGAGCGCCGCATCCATTTCCTCGGTCTGCTGCAGACGGGCCAGCGCGTGATGGGTGATCTTGCGCGCGTTCTTGCCGACCGGACGAATCTCGATGGCGCGAACCCAGCGCGGTTCAGTGAGGCCGGTCGGAACCGTCGGCCGCCACCACGCGTCCTGCGCCACGGCCGGCATCGTGTATTCCGGCGATTTGATGATCAGATCCGGCTGGCCGTACTTCGACGCGAGTTGCCAGCCGGTCGAGTCGTCCCACACCTTCGGCTTCGGCATGTCCTTCAGATCGCCCTTCGGCGCGCCGGCGGCCACCCAGGCGAGCACGGTTTCGACCTGCTCGTCGGTCAGCGAACGATCGTTCTTGAATTTCTGGATGCCGATCGTCTTGTCGATGTGCCAGGGCGGCATTTGCCGCGTGCCGACCCGCTGCGCAATCGAGCGCACCCACGGACGAACTTCCTCGTAGGTCCGGAGCGACATCGGTGCCATGTTGTCGGGCCGGTGACAGGACTCACAGCGTTCCTGGAAAATTGGCGCAATGTCTTTCGTAAAAGTCGGCTTTGGTGCATCCGCCGCGAAGGCGCCGACCGGAACCAACAGCGCCGCAATCGCCAGCCACGTACCCCTCATTACCGGCTCCTCTCTAGTCGCCACGCAAGAAAATGACATCGAACAAAATCCCCCGTAATTTAACACAGTACAGGGGTTGCTTATCTTTTGAATCGGCGAAACTTATGCCAATTTCGGCGACAAACCGTGACAAACGGCTGAGAGGCTTCGTTACGAGGCTCTTTTCCACGTAAACGTGCCGGCCGCCGGATGACCCGGCATGTAGAGATCGTGTGACAGGCGGCGATCGTAATGAATGACCGGGGATCCCGCACCGTTATCCATCAATCCCGAAATCACCGAACCGTATAGAGCATAGTTCCCTCCCAGATGCACATAGGCATTGGGCGCGTAGACGGTTCCTACCATTGCGCTGTTGCCGAGCAGGTCGAGCTCGCCCTGGCCGGCGTACACGAACTTGAGGAGCGACGCATCGTAGTTCGAGCACCCTGTGCAGGCCGGCGCGGCCTGCGAGCCGCCAGCAAGATCCAGAGGCCTCGCCAAGTCACCGCCGTCCTTGTCTTTTCCTACGATGTTGACGACTGCCGCCGTGCTGGACGTGGTCGAGCTGACTTGGATCGCGGCGCCGCCGACCAGGCGCAGGCTGTTCAAGTCGTACTTGTTCGGTGACCCGGAAACGATCTGCAGCGTGAAGGAGCCATCGACGGTCAACTCGGGCAGACGAATCTCTGACCCGGTCGCGGTCGTCGCATCGAGTTTGAGAGTACTGCCGGTTACCTGGCACACGGGCGCCGACAGGCCAAGGGTCGCGCATGCGCTCGCCAGAGTCGCCGGCGAGTTCAACGTCACCGGGTCGGCAACCACGAAAGTTGGCATCGCCGGGTCCGGGTATTTGACCACCGCGGGAAGGGGCACGATGCTGTCGACGTGGTCAACGTTGCCGGTGAAGGCGTTCGCCGCTGAGGCATTGCACGAACCGACGCCGGTGCGCGGCGTGTAGAGATTACCGCCAACGTCGGCGCCGCCGTTGAGCGTCAGATTGCCATTTGTGCCGACGCTGCCGCCGGAAGTGCTCACCGTCCCTGCGGCTGTCGGCGTTGTCGCCCCGCTCATTGAGGTCGAGTCGTAACTGTCCGTGGAAAGATGTCCCGAGAGCGTCAGCGCGCCGCACACGTCTGCCGTCGCGAACGCCGCGTAGCCGCTGGCGGGCACCTTCGGCGTTTCCACCAGCGCCATCACTTCTACCGTCGCGTTACGTGTGCCTCTGACCGCCCCGGTCGATTCGATTCTCCAGGTCTGAACGACCGAAGTTCCCGAGTACGACTCGAAGTACTGCATCGTCAAGAGCGTGGCAACGGTGGTGTAGGTTAATGTCGCAGAACCTGCGGTAAGCGAACCGCCGGCTGATGCCGCGAACGCAGTTTTCTTCGTCGCATCAGGGTAGTTCGAATTCGCCGCAGTGCTGGAAAGCGTGATGCTGCTCCCCGCCGTACACAGCGTCGCGCCGACCTTGCATTTCACAGGGGACGCGGTGATGTCGTAGTTGTCGTCGATCGAGTCGCCGCCGGCACCGGTATGCGGTGGCGCGTAGAGATTGGTGTCGAGCAGGAAGTTTGAGGTTCGCTGAATGCCCGCTTCAGCGGCGTAACGTGCCTGCGACATCATGCGGTAGTTGAGCGTCGCGTAGGTTTCGGTCTGCGACAGGAACATCATCGACGCGCCCAGCACCGACAACGCTGACATCAGAAATAACGCCAGCACCATGGCGATTCCGCGTTCAGTTCGTGTCTGCATGATTCGCTGCTCGTCTTTCATGGACAGGTGATCGGCGAGTTTTTGCAGACCAGTGCCATGACGCTGGTCGGCGTCGACTGAATCCGGTCGGTGTAGCTCATTCCGGCAAATTCCCAGGCATTGAAGACATTGCGCGGCGAGACGTTGAGCAGTGCCTTGGTTTCGGTCTGCTTCACCTTGGTAATCGGGTCGATTTGCTCAGTCTCGACGGTCAGCGTAATCGCGACGTCGAGAACGAAAACATACGAGGTGCCGTGAATCACAATCGGCGAGCTGAGCTGATACGTGAAACATGGTGTGCCGCCGGGGTTGGCCTTGATGTTCGCGAGCAGCACCATCGAATCGTCGTTTGACGGTTTGCTGGCCGCAGGCGTATTCCACGCCATGACGTTTCGATACAGCTTGCCGGCAGCGGTGTCGCAGGTGTATTCGACGTACACCATGTTGCCGTCGCCGTTGATGTCGCCATACAGCTTCAACACGCTGCCGTTCGAGCCGTTAGCAACCCCGCTATTGGGCACAATTCCCGTGACGAACCCGCCGAGCGGCATCAGAACAGCGCCGGGCGCATGCGTCTTGGTAAAGCACGCGGTAATCGTCGGCGGAGTCGTCCCGGCGCTGATCGAGGCGACGCGAAACGACTCCTGGTTGTTGCCGTCCATAGTGGTCAGCATCACGTAGGATGCGTTGACACCCGATGTCGCCCACAACCCGGCAACCGAGTCGACGCTGACCGGTACGGCTCCGGTGGACGGCGCGGCCGGATCGCAGGTCGGTTGCACCATCGCGGACGTGACACCGTTGCAGCCACCGCAGCCGGTGGCAAAGATCAGCGGCAGCTCCGATTCAGGTGTGGCGATCCGCCCTGCCTGGCCGACCTCCTGCTGAAGCAATTCCGTCGCACCGCGAATGCCGCTATGCATTTCCGTGCGATTCCAGATTGTCTTCTGGGAATTCGTCATCTGGATCAGCGCGGTCGTGACGATGCTCGACACGATCAGCAGCAGACCGGTGGCAAACAGCAGCTCGATCAAGGAGAAGCCGGCGGCGCCGCGAAGTCTCTTCACCACAACCTCAGAACTGCGACGCCTTCAGCGCCGATACTGTCGACTTCGGGATGATTGCTCTGCCGACAGACGTACGCACGGTCGTGACAACCGTGATCTGCTTCAGCCCGGTGGCGGTCGCCGTATCACAGGTGCCCGCCGGCTGGACGTAGCAGATGTACCAGACGCGTTCGTAGTACCAATCGGCTGGCTGCGTGGTGCCGCCGCCTTTGAGGTCGCCGTTGTAGGCGAGCCAATCGACATACGTGTCGACCGGCGCCGCCGGATCGACCGAGCCTCCCACCGCGAGACCCGAGCCGGTGGTCGGTGCTGCGATGGCCGGGAATTGCGTCGTATCCGTCACCGCATCGGTGAAGGCAATCGCCAGCAGTTGCTCCATCTTGTCCTGGGCGTATTCGATGGTGCGCGCCTCGAGGTGGCCGTGGTTTTCGGTGTAGACCGTGGCCAGGGCGGCCATCGACAACAACCCAATCATTGCGACGAGCAGCATCGACATCGCGATGACCGTTTCGATGAGCGTCAGGCCGGTTTCCGATTTGGCGCGGGCGATCATTGCTTGTTCCAGGTGGGCGTCGAAGTTGGCAGCGTTTGCCACATTCGAATCATCCCGGTCGCCGCGACGGTAATGCTGTAGACGGCGGAGCCGTCGGTCAGATAAACAGCGTGATCCGAAGTGGGCGTGTAGTTGTTGGCGACATCCGGCGCGATCGGAATACCTCGCGAATTGAACACCACGCAGGCGGTTCCCGCGATGTCAGCGCCGGCGTTGTTGCGGCACGGCGACGCGTTGCCGATGATGGCCTGCGAATTCGGCGGCGGTGTTGCGACGACGCCGTGCGAGAACGAGGTATACGCCGACAGATAGGTGACGCCGCCTTCAACGGTCCATTGCGGCGGCGTCGAAGTATCGGCGCGTTCGACACGGTGCCAGTTACTGGCAGTACTGATGTACACACGGGTCTTGCTGAAGTTCGATGCCGCGCGCATCTTGGCCAGCGCGACGGCATTCGACACGCTTCGAGCATCGCCGCTCAAGCGGAAATACGCGATCGAGTTATTGAGCTGCGGAATCGCAATCGTCGCGATGACGCCGACGAGCGCCACCACAATGAGTGTTTCAAGCAACGAAAACCCGTTCTGAGACCGGAACCTGTTCATTCAACAACTGGACTGCGCAAGCGAAATGCCACGAACTGACACTTTGGCACCGCGCAATGTAAAGCCAACCGGTTCATTGACTTACGAGTGAAAGCCTGAACCGTAACCGGGTGAAAAGTGCCCCGTTCTGAAACAGGCGATCACGAAAGCGTCGATGCAGGTCTTATCGGCGCGAAAGGTGTGATTTAGTTCACGCCGAAGGCGAGAAGGGCATTGCCCGGACGCAGTCCGAACGTTCCGTAACCTGAGGCGACGTACATCATCCCGCCAGCCACCGTCGGCGCGGGTCCGTTCATCGAGCCGCCGTGCGTCTTCACACCGTTGACGGTTTGAAAATCGCGATTGGTATCGAACGACCAGATGATCGAGCCGTCGCGCGTCGAATATCCGCGAATCGCTCCGTCGTTCGACGGCGAAAAGACGACGCCAGGAATGACGGTGACCGCGGAGAACTGCGCGCCGCTACACGCGCGACTCGGCTTCCCGCACGCCGGCGGCGCTGGCGGCGTGTACCACGCGCGCTTTCCATTCGTCAGGTTCACTGCATGCAGCCCGCCGGGCATCTCGGCGTAGATGTCGGCCACCGGCGCATATGCGTTCGTGGCATCCGCGCCGATTCCCCACTGGATGCCGCCGAGACCGCTGCCACCGCCGGCGCGGTAGCGCCACACGAGTTGTCCTTTTCGATCGGGATCGAGCGCGTAAAGCACGCCAGATTTCTGACCCGCGAGGATGATGTCGCGGCCGCCGGGCCGCGCGGCCAGTACCGGCGACGCTCCGAAATCGAAGTCCGGTCCGGGTTTTTCGCCGCAGTTGACGTCGCCGGGGACGCACCCGAATACGTCTCGTTCGCCGGGTGTCATCTGCTGCGCCCAGCGAAGCGCACCGCTCTTGAGATCGAGGGCGAGAATGGCGTCTGTGGTTTTTTGCGGCGCACCGCTGTATGTGTTGCCGACGGCGACGTAAATCGCATTGCGCTTCGCGTCGATCGTCGGCGCCGACCAAATCGCGCCGCCCGACGGCGCCCAGAGTTGCGTGCCGTCGGCGTATTCGCGAAGCAGCATCGGCTTCTGCGGAATCGTGTACGACTGCCACACGACGTCGCCGGTCTTGGCATCGAGCGCGATCAGGCTGCCGCGAAAGGTGCAGCATCCATAGCCCGGCGGCTTGCCGCCTTCTTCGTACGAAGAGGTTGGAACATACAGCCGTCCATTGAAGAGTACCGGCGAGCCGGTCAACCGCACGAGCGGATGATCTTCAACGCGTCGGCTCCACTGCAATTGTCCGTTGGCGGCGTCAACGGCATAGACGAAACCTGATTGATCGGCAAAGTAGGCCGCGCGCCGGTCGACGACGACCGAGGCACGGACGCCGGCGCGGGCGGTGAACGTCCAGGCGATGCAACCGCGCAGCGCCGACAGCGCGTAGACGACGCCGTTCTGGCTGCCAACGAACACCCGGCCGCCGGCCACAGTCGCCTGCGACCACGAGGCCGCAGCGTCTGGAAATCCGAATACCCATTTCAACTTCAACTGCGGCACCTGCGCCGCCGTGAGACCGGATTGCTGGTCGCTCTGGTAATGGCGATTGTCCGGCGTGGGACTCCAACCGTTCCACGACGGCGACGCGCCTGGGTCGGTGAACGGCACGGCCGGACTGCAGCGTCCGGCTCTCGCGCTGTCGAGCGGATCGGCAGCGCGCAGCGGCCGGCCGGTCACAAACACTGCGATCGCACGGCGCTCGAGACCGTTGAGCGGCATCCCCTGGTACTTCATCGATCCCGAGGTCAAAGCGTCGACGATCGCCTGTGGTGAGCGGTGATGCAGCGCGTCGCGATCGGGAGCGCGTGAATCTTCGCCGTCGTGGCACGTTGCGCAGTGCTCCGCGTACAGAGCTGGACCATCCGGTGGCGGCGTTGCGGTTTGACCGGCGGCCAGCAACGACGAAATGACACAGACGAGCCCTGCAAAAAAGGCGAGACCGCTGAGGCGCACGAGAGAACTGTGATTATAGAGAAATTATGAATTAGGGATTAGGAATTAGGAATGCGCGACGACCTCGCTTCGTCGCTCCGCGTAATAGAAAAGAATGTCGAAGTTTCCCGGCGCCACGCCGAGCATCCGCAGCAGCAGCGCCGCTTGACCGCGATGATGGACGCCGTGATTCATGCCGTGATGCAACAGCTCGCCAAGCGCCATCGCTCGCGGGGTGATGCCTGGCAGCGTGAACTCGATCGTCCGATCGAGATCCGCATCGGTCAGACTCGCGAGAAACTCGCGCACATGACCCTCGACTCGCGTCCATTGATCGATCAGCGCCTGCGGCGTCGGATAATCGTCGGCTTTTAGCGCGGCACCGCGCGGCTGGCCGCCACAGCGGTCCAGCCAGCCCCACTCGGCGCTCAGCGTGTGGACCAGCGTATTCCGGACTGAGCCGTAGCTGCCGCCGACCGGTTGGGTGAATTGCTCGGGTGTCAGCTGCAGGAGCACGGGGAACAGCTTGCGGTTCACCCAATAACCATAGTCATAAAACAGTGCGAGATCCCTGGCCGTCATCTCTTCAATCCCCCCGCAAAGGTGCGTTCCGACTCTATACCACCTGTTATAGGATGCGCCCACCGGAGGACGCTGTTATGGTTCGACTTGCACGTGCGGCGGCGGTGATAGCCGCGACCCTTCTTTCAACGGTCGTCGTCGCGGCCGCGCCGATTCGCCTCGCCCGCCACCCGGACTATCACGCCGGCAAAATCACGTTCAGCTATCTCGGCGACATCTGGATCGCGAACGAGGACGGCAGCGGCGTCGTTCGTTTGACCGACAATCTCGCCCGCGAAATCTATCCACGCTTCTCGCCCGATGGCCGCTGGATCGCTTTCTCGTCGAATCGCTACGGCAATAACGACGTCTTCGTGATTCCGGCCGCCGGCGGCACGCCGAAGCGGCTGACGTATCACACCGGCAACGACGAAGTGGTCAACTGGTCGCGCGACTCGCAGCGGGTGATCTTCCGCGCCTCGCGCGGCGACGGTGCATTCCCAAGCGTCGCCACGCTCTACGAAGTGTCGAGCAGCGGCGGCCAGGAACAGCCGCTGCCAGTCGACTGGGGCTTCTGGGGCGGCTACTCGCCCGACGGCAAATCGCTGGTCTTCAATCGCCATCCCTCAACCTGGTCGCGGCAGCACTACCGCGGCAGCGCCGCAGCCGACCTGTGGATCACCAATATCGCCGACCAGTCGTACACCCGGCTGCTCGCCGACGAACGCTACAACCGTTATTGGCCGATGTGGGGCGCCGACAACGCGATCTACTACGTGGCCGACCCGCTGCCCAACGATCGATCCGTTGCCCCGGGCAGCGCCGACGTCCGCAAGAGCGTCAACAATATCTATAAGATTCCGGTCGCCGGCGGTCAGCCGGTACAAGTAACAAAGCATCCAACCGGCAATTTATTCTGGCCATCGATGTCGAGCGATGGAAAGACAATTGTCTACGAGGAAAACTTCGGCATCTGGAAGCTCGATGTCGCCACCGGCCGCAACAGCGAAATCCGGATCGAACTGAACACCGACGAGAAAGACAACGAAAACGAATACGCGCCGGTGTCGAACGAAGTGGACTCGTTCGACATTTCGCCATCCGGCCGCCGTGCGGTCATTTCGGCGCGCGGCCAGATCCTGACGATTGCCACCGAGCGGGGCGACATCACGCGCGTGGCTCCGGATCGTATGGCATCACGAAACCAGTTTCCGAAATGGTCGGCCGACGGTCAGTACATCGCCTACCTATCGGACAAGTCGGGGCGCGATGAAATCTGGATCAGCGATCCGGAAGGCAAAACGCCTAAGCGCATCACCGATTTGGATAACGAGAAAGGCGCGCTGGTCTGGGCGCCCGATTCGAAAACGCTGCTCTATACCGCCGCCGACAAGAAGCTCTACGGCTACACGGTCGCCGACGGCAAGACGGCGACGATCAGTTCGAGCGACGTGAATCGCATCGCCGGCGTATCAATCTCGCCTGACAGCAAGTGGGTGGCGTTCGCCAAACAGGACCGCACCCTCCGCTCTCACGTTTACGTTGCTCCGATCGCCGGCGGCGAGGAACGGCATGTCTCGGACGACCGGCTGCTCTACGCGGAAAACAGCCCGGTGTGGACCACCGACGGCCGGTATCTCGTGTTCACCTCGACTGAAGGCGCCAGCAACGGCATCGCCACACAGGGCGGTATGGGCACGACGATGGAGTTGTGGGTGCTGGCGTTGCGCGATCGCGACCGCGATCCGATGAATCGCGATATCGACAACGAAGCCCAGGGGCTCGCCGCAGAAGCGGCGGCGCGGCAGGCTGGCGGCGGTCGAGCGGGTGGCGCAGGAAACGTTGAGGCGCCGGAAGTGCGCATCGACTGGGGCGGTTTGGCGCGGCGTGCGAAGCAGCTGACGGTGCCGGGCACGATCATCGGCAACCTTGCGCCGGCGCATGAAAGCCACCTCGTCGCGTTCACCGCGACCGGTGCTGCAGGCGGCGGTCGTGGCAACGCGGAGCCTGAAAACGGCGCCGGGATGTGGATCATCAACGTCGAGAGCGGTCAGCTGACTCGCGTCCCGCCAGCGCCGCCCGGAGATAGTGGCGACCGCGCTGGCGGCGGCGGTGGAGGCGGACCGTTCGGCGCGACGGGCGGCAGCATCTTCGTCTTCGCACGCGACGGGCGCACGCTCTATTTCCGGCTCGCCAACAATCTCTACGCGGCGCCGATTAACGTGCAGCAACTCGCTGCCGCGCCAGGCGGCGCGGCCGGTAACGCGGCTGGTGGTGGCGGCGGACGTGGCGGCAGAGGTGGTGGGGCGCCGGCGGCTGCGCCGTCAGGCGCTGCTGCCGGCAGCGATGCCGGCGGCAACGCTACTGCCCGCCGGGTTACCTACACCGCCAACTTCGATGTCGATCACAAGGCGCTGCGCGCGCAGGTGTTCAACGAAGGCTGGCGCATCATGAAAAACCGCTTCTACGACGCCAAGATGCACGGCGCGAACTGGAACGCGGTGAAAGAAATGTACGAGCCGCTGTTGGAGAATCTGGTAGACGAGGAAGAACTCCACACGTTGATGATGATGATGATCGGACAGTTGAACGCGTCGCACACCGGCGTCAGCGGCGGTCCGAATCCGATTCGCGCCACCCTGCAAACGCGCCATCCGGGTTTCACGGTGGCCGCCGACCCGTCCGGCTACTACAAGATTCAACATATCTATAAGGAAGGCCCGGCCGACAAAGACTATCTGAAGATCAAAGACGGCCATTTCATCGTCAGCATCGATGGACACGCCTTGAAGACCACCGACAACTACTGGCAGTACTTCACGATCGCCGCCGGCAACAAGTTTCACTTCCTGCTGAACGACAAGCCATCGCCCGACGGCGCGTGGGACGTGACGATCACCCCGGTGGCGAACAACGCGAACGGCGATCTGATGTATGCCCATTGGGTCGACCAGCGGCGGGACATGGTCACCAAACTGAGCAACGGTGAGATCGGCTATCTGCACATTCGCGCGATGGACGCGCCGTCGCTCCGCCAGTTCCAGCTCGATCTTGCGGCAAACCGTACCAAGAAGGCGCTGGTCATCGATCAACGCTTCAACGGTGGAGGCGGTATCGATCAGGAACTGCTCAGCATTCTCGCCGGAAGGCAGTATCAATACACCGTTGGCCGCGATGCCGGCTTTCAGCAGCCGCGGCCGCAGAACTTTTACGGACCGATGGTCGTGATGCAGAACGAGCGATCCGCGTCGGACGCCGAGATGTTCCCCGCCGGATTCAAAGCACTCGGGCTCGGCAAAGTCGTCGGCGTTCCGACGATGGGAGCGGTGATTGGCACGGGGTCGTACACGCTCCTCGACGGATCGGCGATCCGCACCCCGGGCAGCGGCGTATGGACCTCCACCGGCCAGAACATGGAAAACTTCGGCGTGCCGCCCGATGTCTACGTCGACAATTTGCCGGGCGACTTCGTCAAGGGCCGTGACATGCAGATTGAAAAGGCAGTGGAGGTGTTGAAAGAGCAACTCGCGGCGAAGAAAACCTCGACCGCGCAGCAGCAATAGCCGTCGGGAACGCAGAGGACGCCAAGCACGCCGAGCAAGTCGTCCTCTGCGATCTTGGCGAACTCTGCGTTCCTGCTTTTACTCCGTCTTCTTCTTCGATCCGTACGCCCTCGCCTGCGCCGCGACGATTGCGACGAGGTTCCCCATCGCTTCGTTGACGTCGATCAAGTGCAAGCCCCAGCTCGCGTTCGGCTGGCCGTTCGCCATCACGTCGCCGTTGATATCGTCGGCGCGAGGATCCGAAGGATTCCCGTGAACGGTCACCTCGAGGTAGGAGCCTTTTTCGTTCGCAACGCACTGCGCCGTCAAGAGTCCCGGCACGCTGACAAAGGGCGTGTCGACAGTTTTTCCCTTCGACCAGATCGGCGCCTCTGCTGCGGACCCGGTAATGCTGCGGCCACCGGCCGAGAGGTAGGCATGCAGATCGCCGCTGCCGCCGCCGAGCGCCGCGGGATTTGCGCAGGCTGCCTGCATCCCCTCGCCCTGGACCCGGCCGAAACGCGAGTTCTCCGGTGGTGGAATCGTCGACCGGAACGACACGTAGCTGATCACGCAGCCGGTCTGCGCGTTCGACCGGCACACCGGAATGCTCTTGAAGGCGCCGCCGACGTCCTTGCCCTTCGGCACGGCGAGGTTGGTGCCGAGCAGCAGCGCCGAGATCAGTCGCGACTGGACCGGCTTGCTGTCGATTTCTTCGGCGATTAATCGCGCCAGCACACCGGAACCCTGCGAGTGACCAACCAGCACAAATCCGCGGCCGTTGTTGTCGTGCTCCAGGTAGTAGTTCCACGCGTCCTTGACGTCGTTGTAGCCGAGGGCGCGATCGACCGCGATCGGTGATCCGGTCGTTGCGGCACGCAACGACGTCAAGGTGGCCTGACGATACAGCGGCGCGTAGACTTTGCACTGCGACGCGAACCGTGCAAACTGCGCGCGGATCACGCCGGTCTCTTCCGGACCGGCCTCCATGTCGCTGTTGCCGCCTTTGTCCATCGACACGGTCGGGTAGACATAAAAGCAGTCGATCGGCGCGTTGGGGTTGGCCTTGAACGCTTCCCGTTCCAGCGAGCCATCGGCCTTGACGATCGTCGTCGACAGATCGACGTCGCAGGCGTCGCCGCTGCGGCCCGGCCGACAGAGCCACGTCTTGCCGTCGGCATAATCATTCTTCGGCGCGGTTTGCGCCCACGCCCCAGCCGCGGTTCCGAGCGTTGCGGCGAACACCACTGCCGTCCTTACCGATGCTTTCTGCATGAGACGCACTCCTTTGGTTTCCGGCAACAGCCAGACGGCCGCGCCGGCGAGCAGTGCGAACGGCACCGCCAGAGCGATGCCCGCACCGAATCCGAACCTTGCCGCCACCACTGAGATCACGACCGGCGCCAAGAACTGAACGCCGCGCGAAACGTTATAAATGATGCCGAGCGCCGATGCACGTACGGACGTGGGAAATACTTCGTTCAAGAGCGGACCGATGCAGCCCCAGTTGCCTTCGCCGAGCCCGACCAGCAGCATGAACCCGAACATCGGCCAGGTGTAGCCGCCGGCGGCGTCCCAGCCAAGCGTGACCATCGCCAGCCCGATCGCCTTGACGATCGAAAAAGCGGTAAAGCTTGGCCGGCGGCCGATCGCGTCGCTCGCAAATCCGAAACCGACATAGCCGATCAACGATCCGATTTGATCCATCAGTAGCAGCCACGAGGATTGATCGAGCGAGAGGCCGCGGCTCTTGAAATAAGTCGGCAGCCAGATCGTCTTGAACCAGTAGGCGGCCATGTTGAACACCGTTACGGTCATAGCCAGCCCGGTCGTGGCGCGCAGCGCCGGCGACAACATTTCACCAACGACGCTGAACAGCGATCGAGCCGCTCTCGACTCGCGATGGTGCTCCAGCCAGACATCCGATTCGGGCATCGAGCTGCGGATGAACACCACGGTCAACGCCGGCAGCGCCGAGAGCATGAAGACACCGCGCCAGCCGATGATTGGCGCCAGCTGCAGTCCGGCCATCGTCGCAAAGAAGCGCGCGAACGCCGAACCGCTCTGGAGGTACGAGCCGTAGCGGCCGCGCACGGCCGGGGGGACGGTTTCGCCGACCAGCGCGTGCGCCACTGCCCACTCGCCACCGACGCCGATGCCGGTGATCGCACGCGCGATCATCATCGTCCAGAAACCGACCGACAGGCCCGAGGCGAGCGTGCCGACGCAATAAATCAGGATCGTGATCATCAGCAGCGGCTTGCGGCCAAAGCGATCGGCCAGCGAGCCGCCGAGCAGCCCGCCGACCGCCGTGAAGGCGAGCGCGGTGCCGAGGAGAACCGCGACGTCGCCTTGCCCGAGTGCGAGATCGCTTGCGAGCGGCGTCGACGCGATCACGAAGCTGAGAAGCAGCAGATCGTAGAAGTCGAAGATCCAGCCGATGAACGAGAAGGCGAGAATTTTTCGATGGATCGGCAGGACCGTGCGACTCTCGCTCAACAACGCCATGTGCTGCGGAGCATACCGCATTGTTCGAGTAGACGGAGGGCACGGAGGCTACGGAGGGTTACGGAGGGTTATGGAGCGTACGGAGGAGAGAACGGAGGAGTACGGAGGAACGGGATCAACACGGAGCAACAGAGAAACGGAGAAACAATTAAATCAAAACACAATTTATTTTTTCTCTCCGTTGCTCCGTAGCTCCGTGCTGATCCCGTGTCTCCGTTCAACTCCGTGGCATAGAGTGCGCCGGCCGTCCGCGCACCTCTGCTCGGTTATCTCTTACCGATGCGCTGCTTGTACCGATCGCGCTGCTCCTTCAAGGTCGTCGCCAACGGTTCTGACGGCTTGAGGCGAAGCGCGGCCTCCGCGTACTCCACGGCCCGATCGAACTGCTTCGTCGCTGCGTAGGCGGCAGCGAGGTTGCCGAGCGCGGACGGCGATGTCGGTTGCAGCCGCACGACTTCGGCAAACTCCTTCACCGCTTCTTCGGGGCGCGCCATCGCCATGAATACGTTGCCGAGATTGTTGTGCGCGTTGGCGTAGAGCGGATCGATCGCCAGTGCGCGCTGGTACTCCCGGACCGCTTCATCGAGTCGCCGGCCGAGCGAGAGCGCGGTGCCGAAGTTGTAGTGCGCCGCGGCGGAACCGGGCTGCGCCTCGACCGATGCCTGAAAATGCCGCGCCGCATCCATCGGCCGGCCAAGTTCCAGATACAGCATCGCCGCGGTATCGCGCAGGCCAGCGTCGGCGGGATGCCGTTCGATCTCGGCTTCGTATCCCTTCACGTCTTCCGCAAGTACCTTGCGCCGAAACTGCGCGTTGAGTGTGGTCAAATCACCAGGCGTCCTGGTCAGCGCCTGAATCCACAGATCGCCCATTTCGTCCGACGACCGCTGTCCCCATCGCGCACGCAGCGGCGGCCGTTCAGGATTTCGCGTGTTGCCAGCGGAGTTGTCGTAGACGTACTCCATCGACAACCGGGTACCCTTCGGCAGCGCCAGTGGCGTGACATAACGATAGACGTGCTGCCAGCGGAAATCCCAGTCGCGAATCAGTAACAGCGTCTTCGTCGTGCCGTCGGGCAGCCGGGCCTCGCCGCGCGCCTCACGCAGGCGGTAATGGGCGTGTGGTTGAAGGGCTTGCACTTCGACATCGACTGGCAGCACGTAGTCGTCTGTAATGACGTAACGGCTCGCGCCGGCGGGAATATCGATGTCCTGGCGGCCGAGCCGAAGCATTGCGGGTGTCCGCGTCGGCGGCCGGTCGCCGAAGTACAAGCCGATCGACGGACTCACCGACTCTCGCCGGCCGCTCGGCTGCATGTGCACTTCGACCACGAGATCGGATTGCGGTGCGACACGCCAGGAAAGATCCGCCGGCAGCAGCGGCGCGACCTGTCCCGGCGTCCAGCCGAGAAAGTGACCGTCCGGATATTCGGCAGAGCGCAGGATCAGCCCGCTATATCCGGCGGCCGGGTCCGCTTCGTCAAGTGCCCGCGATGCGCGGGTCCGGTCGATCCGGATGTTCGCGTGATGAACGACCTTCGGATTACCGGGCTGGAACTCCAGGCCGCGAACGTAACGCTCGGCGGCAACCGGGATCGGGAGCACGAAGATGCGAAAGACGTCGGTCCCTTCCGCCTGCAGCGTGAACGGCTCGGGCAACGTGATCACTAAATCTGGAGGGCCGAGTGGCCAGCTACCTGCTGGGTGCTGGGTGCTGGGTGCTGCGTGCTGGGTGCTGGTGCCGGGTGCCTGGGTGTCGGGTGCTGAGGTGCCGGGTGCGGGGGTGCCGGGTGCGCCGGCGGCGGCCCACCGCTGGATCAGATCGATTTCGCGCTCGCTCAACGGATGCTGGCCGATGAACGGCCCGTTCGACGGATCCACCTTCCATGGTGGCATGTATCGCGACCGGGTTACGTCGGCGATCTGTCGCGCATGCCGCTTCGCATCGTCGTAGGTCAGCAGCGAAAACGGCGCGGGACCGTTTGGCTGGTGGCACATCCCGCAGCGATCCGCCAGCAGCGGGGCGATGTCGCGCTCGTAGGATTGTGCGAACACCGCAGGGCTGCAGCTCAGCGCCACGGCCAGCGCTGCCAACCGCTGGATCATCGCGCCAGATCCGCGATGAAGCAGCCAACAGCCGGTGCGTTCGGGCGTGCGACTGGCTTGCCCGCGAGCACCGCAATCAGTACGTCTGCAAGATCGTGGGTTGTCGGCGACGGCCGTTCGACGCCGAGCTCGACGTAGCGATCGTCGATCCGGCCGTGATAGACCACCTTCTCGTTGACGACCACCGCCGCTTCGGGCGTGACCGTTGCGCCGGTAAATTTCGCAAGCGCCAGTTGCGGATCGCGCACTGCCTCAGTGCCCTCATACGCAAACTGTTTCATGTGTTCGCGGACGTCGGACTCGCGAGCCACTCGACCGGGGTAGGCGAGCCGGAACAGCACTCCCCGCGGCGCGAAACGCTGCTGCAGCCGCTGAATCTCCGGCGCATAGCGATTCGAGATGGGACAGTCGGTCGTGGTGAAAATATAGACGATCGCCTTGGTCCCTGCCGGCGCGCGCAGCGCATCGACCGGCACTCCATCGAGCGCCTGAACCAGAACCGCGAGCAGGGCGAGCAGCATGCTGTACAGACGATAACAAAAAAAGGGCTGAGGAGTTTCCTCCCCAGCCCTACCAAATGCTAAATGCCAAATGCAGAATTTCTACTTCCTACTTCCTAATTCCTAATTCCTACTTTCTACCCATTACCAGTTCACGACCGCCGCGATGCGGAGGATGCGTCCCTGCAGAACGCTCGACGGCAGCAGGTACGTCCCGCCCGATCCGTTGAGTCCTGTCGCTGACGCCGGGTTGGTAACCGGTGTGTAGGTGGTCGCACGGACGCTGTAGTAGTCGTCGGAGTTCAGCGCGTTGAAGATATCGAGCTTCGGATCGATCTTCATGCCGTGGATCATGATCCGCTTGCTGATCGAGAGATCGAGCTGCGTCACCCGCGGCGTCATCTCCGTCCCCGGCGGAATCAGCGGCACCGCCAGCGACGAGGTGAGCTGGCCTGGCACGACGAGTGCGCCGACCGTGCAGCCCTGCGACGCGGAATTGCCGGGGCAGACGGTGTAGCGGGTGGTCGGTGTGACTGTATAGGACGAGCCGACGCCGCTGTATGACGTGAAGTTCGGCGCGCCCGCGCCGCCGGCCGTCAGCGCCTGCGTGCCGAGCAGGTAGCCGGGCAGCGCCTGGAACGACGCCGCGAACTGCAGCCCCCACACAGGCAGCGGCACCGTGGCGGCGAGCTTGAACTGCGTCCTCCACGGCATCTCGCTGTTCGACTGGTCGCAGTAGTTGACGCCGCCGATCGTCACGAGGAAATTCGGGTTCGTCGCCGCGCCGGCGCAGGTGTTCGCCACCGTGCGATCGGTCGCCGACCCGCCGAACAGCCGCGCGCCGTGCGGCAGCCGCGCATTGAAGTTGAACTCGAACGCGTTGTACGACTGCTTCACCCTCGAGTCGTTGGTGTCGACGTTCTGGACCTGGGTCGCGAACGGCTGCAACACGTCGTACATCGTGACCGGGGTGCCGTCGATCGGGCTGAAAATCGTGACCGGCCGGTACGCCGCGTTGGTCACCTTCCCGTTGTCATACGTGCCCGGACGGAGCACGTTGTTGCGCTCGAAGGGATTCTTCGAATCGTTGTGGAACCACTCGCCCGACACCGACACGCCGCGCATGATTTCGCGCGTGACGCCGACGTTGAACTGATCGACGTAGGGGCGCGTCAGCCCGGCATCGGGATTGGCCAGCGAAATCACCCCGAAGTTCACGGGGATGTTCGCGAAGTTGATTTCACACGCCGGGTCGGCGAAGTTGCATCGGGAGCTGCCCTGCGCGATGTCGTCGCCGTTCTTGTCGGTCCACGGCGCAGTGTTGTTGCCCGCCGCGTTGATGACCGTGCCCGCCGCCGGATCGTACAGCGATGCGAGCGTCGTGGTCGCCGCCACTCCGAAGCGGTTGTAGCCGAACCGGACGGCGGTCTTCCCGCTGCCCGTCAAGTCGTAGACGACCGATGTGCGCGGTGAGAACATCTTCCACACCGGCATCTGCTTGTCGCTGAATGCCGGAATGTTGACGAAACGGCCCACTTGCGCGTCCTGGCCGGTCACCTGCTGGCTGATGTACTCGAAGCGGCCGCCGAGCGTGACCGTCGCGCGCTTGAACGTCAGGACGTCCTGGCCGTAGATGCCCAGGTTCGCCTTCAGCTTGTCCTGCCAGTGCGACGGGGTCGCCAGCAGCGTCACCGTAGACGGCGCAGGGATGCCCTGGGCGTTCGTCACGTAGTTCTGGTAGAGATCGGCATTGGCGCGGAGGTTCTGGTTGTACGGTCCCCAGGAATCCTGGAACCCGACCTTGAACGCCTGCGACCCGGTGACGTAAGACGCCGACGCCTGCATGTTGTAGCGGTCCGGGTAGCTGCCGTATTGCGCGGCGGACGCGGTGTTGGTCGACGCGCCGCTGTCAACGCTGTGCCGAGCCGTTCCCAGCCACGCTGCCGAGCCGTACTCCTTCTCGATGCCTTCGGCATAGAGGTTGTTGTAGCGCTCGACGTTGCTGGAGAAGCCGCCTTCGATGAGCAGCTTGCTGCTCACCGTCGACGTGTACTTCACCATGTTCGTCGTGTAGAGCGGCGAGTTCCACCGCACAGACGAGGTCGTCTGATCGTCGCCGGGCGACATCGCGGCCCCGCGTACTTTGTGGATCCGGTCGTAGTAACCGGAAATCTTCTGGCGCGGACTGATCTGCCAGGTCATGCGGGCGAGCCCGCTGTACTGATGATTCGGGTCCTCGCCTTGTGGGCAGAGCGTGCCGCCGCGTCCTGCGAGCGCGTTCGCGCAGGCGATGATGCCCGCACGCGTGCCGTCGGAGACGTAGGTGCTGCCGATCGGCTTGTTGACGGTGAACAGCCGGATCGATCCGAAGTACCAGATCTTGTCCTTCTTGATCGGACCGCCCACGGTCGCGTTCGTGTCGTTGTATTTGCCGATCTTGTCGACCGACTTCACGCCCAACTTCGCGAGGTCGTCCGTCAGGTTATTGGTCTGGAGCGAGGTGCTCTCATAACCCACGAAGAGCGACCCGCTGAAACGGTTGCCGCCCTCTTTCGGGATCATGTTGATCTTGACGCCGCCGGTCGGCGAATCGACCGTGCCGCCGCCGGTCTGGTAAACCATTTCCTGATTGCCCGCGTCGTTGGTGTAGGTCTGAATCGCGCCGTCACCCTGCAGACCGTTGATGATCATGCCGTCCATCATCAGCGAGGTTTGCGCAGCGCCAAGGCCGTGCACGGTGAAGTAGGTTTGCTGCATCGCCTGCGATCCGCCGACGTCGGGCGCCGTCAGCGTCACGCCGACGACCAGCTGACCGACGCCCTGAATCGTGTGGGCGGTCGGCACCGCGTCGAGCACTTCGCGCGGCAGTACCTGAGCCTTGCTGTTGCTCTGGACGTCGACGACCGGCGATTCGCCGGAGACCGTCACAGTTTCTTCGACCGCGCCGACCTTCAACTCGGTGTTGATGGTCGCGGTGAAGTTCGATTGGAGTTCGAGGCCTTCCTTCTTGACCGTTGAGAAACCCGGCAGCGAAAACGTCAGGACGTACACGCCGGGACGAAGGTTTTCAATCTTGTAAGCGCCGTTGGCATCGGTGTTGGCCGATCGCACTTGCTCGATCAAGGCGGGGCTCGCCGCTTCCACCGTCACGCCGGGCAACACCGCGCCAGTCGCGTCTTTCACGATCCCTGCAAAGGCGCTTTGCGCGCGCGCTGTGGTGGGCAACACCAGCAACGCCAGCACCGCCGTCACCAGGGCCATCCACGTAAAACGGGTTCTCATCATGCCCTTTCCTCCCAAAGAGTCACTAGAGTCCGGCCAAAGGTCCGAAGCTTCCGCAGAGGCTATCGCCAGAACGGAAAAAAAGCCATGCGGAAGCAACAGGAAAACGACAATCGGAGACGGCGTCTAACAATTCGTTGGATCGGAGTGCGGCCTCTTCCCGGCCGGCTACCGTGATCGCGGGACCAGCATCCGGTAGGGCCGATGCTGTCGATAAAGTGTGGCGCGTTCTAAGAATCGGGCAGCAACGTCGGCGAGCCCCATTGCCGCCGCCTGTTTGTTTGCCGATTCGGCGACTTCGACCGCGTCCGCAAAGCGTCCGACCTCGGCATACGCTGCAGCCAGCGCGTCCATAACACCCAGGTCGCGACGGTTCGTCGCCTGGGCGGCGCGTTCGGCAAATGTCACGGCTTCGTCTCCGTTTCGCAGCGAAGGCTCGGCCGAGGTGGCACGAATCCACGCCGCACCGGCCAGGGCTTTCGGATCGTCGGGCTTGATCCGAAGGGCGGCGCGGTATTGCTCGAGCGCCTCAGCGGCCGCGCCGTCAGCGGCCAGCAATGCCGCGAGGTTGGTCCGTGCCTCCAGGTTGTCGGGCCGCAGCGCAATCGCCTTCCGGAAGTGATCCGCCGCTTCGGTCCGCCGGCCGATCAAATACAGCAGCGCCCCGAAATTGTTGTGCGCTTGCGCGTATTCAGGGTCGAGCCGCAACGCCTGCTCGAAATGGGCGATGGCGTCGTTTCGTCGGCCGCGGGCCGCGAGGGCGATGCCGATGTTGTAATGCGTCGACGCCGATTCGGGATTGAGCTGCAGCGATCGGCTGTACTGCGCGATCGCTTCATCCGCGTTGCCCGACTCGAAGTACAAGGCAGCCACCGCGTCATGACGCAGGGGATTGTCCGGATCGGTTTGCAGCAATTTCGCGTACGCGGCAAGATCTTCCGAGCGCGCCTTCCGGCGGACATCCTGACTCAACGCCGCGAACTCCGAGGCCTTCTGCGGCACGATTTGCAACCAGCAGTCGCCCATCTCGTCCGTCGTGTTCTGTCCCCAGACCACGCGGGCCGGCGGCTGGTGCGGATTGCGCGGATTCGCGGTGGAGTTGTCGTAGGTGAAGGTCATCGCAATCGTCGATCCGCGCGGCAGGGCAAGCGGCTCTGTATAGCGATAGACGTCCTGCCAGCGAAAGTCCCAATCGTCGATGCCAATCAGCCGCACGAGGCGGCCGTCCGGCAATGTTGCGGTGGCGCGCATCGTGCGCGCGAGGTTGTGAGCGTGCGGCTGGATCGCGACCACGTTCACGTCGACCGGCAGGACATATTGATCCTGAACGACGAATCGAGCATCGCCCGCCGGAATGTCGATCGTCTCGCTGCCCAGCCGCAAACCGACCGGCGCGCGGGTCGGCTCGGCGTCCGTGAAAAAGAACGCGACGCTGACGATCAACTGCTCGTGCTTTCCGCTCGGCTGCAGATGCAGCTGCATCACAAGGTCGCTGCCGGGTTCCAGCCGCCACTGCATCCCGTCCGGCACCGGATGCGCCGCCTGCCCAGGCGTCCAGCCGAGCAACTGGCCTTCGGGATACCTTGCATCCTGCACCATGCCGCCGGTGTAACCGGGCGCCGGGTCGCGCGCATCAAGTGCGCGTGACGATCTTGTGCGATCAATCCCGAGAGTCGCATGATGCACGACGCGGGCATTGTCGGGACGAAACTCGAGCGCGCGAACAAACCGTGCACGGTCCGTCGGGATCGGAACGACAAAGGTTCTGAACACGTCGCCGCCGTCTGGCGGTATTGCGAACGCCGCAGGCATCGAAATGATCAGATCGGGTGTGCCCAGCTGCCAGCCGCTGGCGAACGCCGGCATCGACGGCAAAGTGGCGCGATTTCCTTCGGGCGCACCGTCCGCAACCCAGCGTTGCAGCCGCGCCAGCTCGTCGTCCGACAGGCGGCGCTCGTCGCTGAACGTGCCGTGTCCCGGCAGCGGCTTCCACGGCGGCATCAACCGCCTGGCGGTCACCGTCGCGATTAACTCGGCGCGACGCCGCACGTCGTCATAGGTGAGGAGGCTGAACGGCGCAACCTGGCCGGGGCGATGGCACGGGGCACAGCGCGACCAGATAATCGGTGCGATGTCGGTGAATGTCGTCGTTGGCTGAGCGTCCGCGGCCACAACAGCTGCCGCGGCCACAGCCCAGATGATCGGCAGCACTCTGCGCTAGCATACTCTCACTGGTGCAACCGGCCTCGTCGTCATCGAAACGCGTGGCGCTGACCGCACTCGCGCTGTTCGTGTTCGCGTTGCTGCTTCGGTTGGCGCATATCTGGCAAATCCGCAGTGCGCCGTTCTTCACGCTGATGATGGGCGATTCGCGCGCCTACGACGAGTGGGCGCGACGGATCGCGGCAGGCGACTGGATCGGCCGGGACGTGTTTTATCAGGCGCCGCTCTACCCCTATTTCCTCGCGGTCCTCTACAACACCGTCGGACGGGATCTCCTGACCGTTCGCATCGTCCAGGCCGCGATCGGTTCGGCCTCGTGTGCCCTGGTGTTTCTCGCCGGCCGGCGTTTCTTCTCGCACCGCGTCGGTCTTATCGCCGGGTTCGCGTTGGCGGTATGGGCGCCGGCAATCTTCTTCGACGCCCTGATTCAGAAATCGGTGCTCGATGTGTTCTTTGTGTGCGTCGTATTGTGGTTGCTGTCAAAAGCAGAAACCGCAGAGGACGCAAAGATCGCAGAGACAAGAGTTGCTCTGCGATCTCAGGATGCTCTGCGGTTTCGTTTTTGGCCGCTGATCGGCATGGCGCTTGGCGCCCTGGCGTTGACTCGAGAGAATGCGCTGGTTTTTGTGGCGGTGATCGGCCTGTTCGCGTTGTCGAGACCCGGACGGTTTCGCAACGCACTGCTGCTGGCTCTCGGCGTCGGCCTCGTGCTCCTACCCGTGGCGATGCGGAATGCATCCGTTCCGAACGGCGGATTCTTCGTCACCACTTCGCAATTTGGCCCCAACTTCTTTATCGGGAACCATGCCGGCGCGGACGGCACCTATTCGTCGCTGCGCTATGGTCGCGGCGCGCCAGAGTTCGAGCGTCAGGATGCGACCGAACTGGCGGAACGCGCGGTCGGCCGCCCGCTCGGACCGGGCGAGGTATCGAGCTACTGGACCGATCGGGCCATCACGTTCATTACTTCGCAGCCGGCAGCATGGATGTCTTTGATCGGTCGCAAAGTCCTACTGCTGGTGAACGCGACCGAGATGGTCGATACCGAAAGCCAGGAAACGCACGCAGAATGGTCCTGGCCGCTTCGTGCCCTCGGTCCGATCACCCATTTCGGTGTACTGCTGCCACTGGCGCTGCTCGGCATTTGGGCAACCTGGAGCCGTTCGGCCTCGATTCGCATGCTGGCCGCGCTCACCGCTTCGTATGCCGTCAGCGTTGTCATGTTCTACGTCTTCGCGCGGTATCGATATCCGCTGGTTCCGTTGCTGGTGCTCTTCGCGGCGGCTGGAGTACTCGAGCTGCGCTCGGTGGCCGCGAGCCGCAGCGTCTTTCCGCTCGCGATGGTCATCACCGCGGCGATCGTCTGCAATTGGCCACTCATCCCTCGCGACTGGTTGAAGGCGGTGAGCGAGAACAACATCGCCGTCGCGCTGCAGGCTGAAGGGCGCGCCGATGAAGCGGTCGCGCATTATCAGCGCGCCGCTCAATTACGGCCTGACTATGCGCCGGCCATGAACAATCTCGGAAGCGCACTTCGCGCCGCCGGCCGAGTGGATGAAGCGGTGGCGACCTACGAACGCGCGCTTGCGAATCATGCAGACTTTCCGGACGCCCACTACAACCTCGCTAATGCGCTGACCGATGCGGGGCGCGGTTCCGAAGCGATCAAGCACTTCGAGATAGCGCTTGCCGCAATGCCGGATTCGGCCGACGTGCACAACAACCTGGGAATAGCGCTCGTTGCGCAAGGACGAGCCGACGAAGCGATTGCGCAGTTTCGAGAGGCCGTGCGCGACGATCCGCAATCTGCCAAGGCGCATCGCAATCTCGGCGACTCGTTGCTGGCGCGCGGCGCCGTTGAGGACGGATTGCGCGAAATGCGCGCCGCCTTAGCGCTCGCGCCCGACGACGGATCGATCCATTACGACCTGGGCAGCGCGCTGCTCGAGCAAGGCCGTGCAGACGAGGCGCTGAACGAACTTGCCGAGGCGGTCGATCGGCTGCCGCACTACGCCGAGGCGCGCAACAACCTGGGCATCGCGCTTGGGATGTCGGGCCGGCTCGATGAAGCGATTAACCAATTTCGTGAGGCGCTGCGCGTAAAACCGGATTTCGCTGATGCGCGGCGGAATCTCGAGATGGCGCTCGCATCACGACGCCGGTCACCGTGATATCGTCGCCGGCGTTGACGCGATATTTCAAAACCCTTGGCGTCAGCGCGCTCGCCGCGGCGCTTGCCGCAGGCGTTACGGGGCGGCTCAATGCCCAGGCCAGCCAGCAGATCTTCCTGCAGTACGACGGATATGTCCGCATCAAGGGTGGCGGCTACGTCTTGGCGTTTGGCTACTTCAATCTGAACAACACCGACGTCGCGATCGCCGCTGGGACGGTAAATGCATTCACACCGTCGCCAGGCGATCGCAACCAGCCGGTGGTGTTTGTCAAAGGCCGCCACCGTTTCGCCTGCACCATCGTCGTCGACCAGAATTTCGACGGCAAGCTCCAATGGAGCGTGGCGTTCGCCGGGAAAATCAGTACCACAACCGCAAAGACTCTCGACCCACTGTACGAACTGGAATTGAACAGCGAGAAGCACGTCCTGCACGGGCTCGAGCTGGCCGCCGCCGCCAAAAACGTGTGCGTGAACCGTGCGCCGATGGCCGCCGTAGCAACCTCTCCGTTCGAGGCGCCAGCCACTGAGAATGTTCAACTGCAGGGCAAAGTCGCTCAGGAATTGCCCATCGCCGGACGCGTCGAAGACGACGGCCTGCCGCGCGGCAGTTCGGTTACGACTGGATGGAAGAAGATCAGCGGCCCCGGCGACGCGACGTTCTCCGACGCCGCAAGCGCCACCACGCGCGTCAAATTCAGCGCCGCCGGAACCTACGAGCTCGAACTCTCGGCAACTGATGGCGAAAAGCGGAGTGCGCTGAAAGTGACCGTACAAGTTTCGTAAACACGCGGCCTCGCTTGGAGCATCCGGACCTGCGGGGCAGACAGACTTCTGACTTCAGACTTCTGACTTCGGTACGAATGCCAGAAAACGCTTCGGATTGTCGACCAGGATCTTCTTGAGCGTCGCTTCGGGCACGCCGGCCTTCGTCAGCATTGGACCGAATGCCGTCACCGTCTGGGCGATGCCCGCGCCGCCGTTCTTCTTCAGGCTCCGCGCATTGCTGAAATCCGACGACAGCAGCAGGTGATCGGTATATCCGGCATCGAGGAACGCAAGCACCATCGCCACGCGCTTGTCGTCGGGAATGATCGCGTTAATCGTGACGCGATCGAAGCCGACGAACACACCTCGTTTCGCCAGCGCCTTGGCGGTAGCCACATTGGGGTCGTCGAGACAACACACGTGGCCGATCGCGACATGCCGGACGTCGGCGCCGGCGGCCTCGAGAACGTCCAGCTGTTTCAACGCGGCATCCATCGGCACTGGTGGATCGACAACCCGCACGCCGGTGTAAGCGTTGTGGGTGAAAATTGGAATCCCGGTGCGCGCCTGGGCTTTGGCGACGGCCGTAAACACTTTCTTCTCGTCGTCCGTCAGGACGCCGCCCTGTTGGCCGATCTCGCCAAACGCGCCGAGCCGCTGTGCCCTCGCATCATGAACCAGGTCGGCGGCGATCTGGTCCGCGGACCTGGTCGCGATATCGGCGGGATAATTGCGCTGCATATAGAAACCGCCGCTGGCGACGATGTGCACGCCGGATCCGTTGGCGATCCGGGTCAGCGCGTCGAGGTCGCGATCCATGTCGGGATGACCGCCGTCGACGATTACGGCGACGCCATCTTTCCCGGCCAGCCTGGTTTCTTCCACCATCAGGTCGACATCGTCGCTGAAGCTGGCCGGAACCG
>Ga0070675_100000099_pt1 | contig 50400 bp, 39 predicted proteins | sample KBSM43metaG_FD_65343 | JGI IMG/M metagenome (GOLD analysis project Ga0070675, IMG submission 65343) | Miscanthus rhizosphere microbial communities from Kellogg Biological Station, Michigan, USA - KBS M4-3 metaG | ecosystem: Host-associated > Plants > Roots > Rhizosphere > Soil ... | reverse complement strand
AAGCTCGGGGCCTGTATGGAGGATCAGCGATGAGAGACAAACGTGTACTCGGGTTGCTTGCAGCAACGTTGTCCGCCGTCGGTGTCGTCTATTGGACTGAAAACCTCGCAGGCCAACGCAATCTGTCGCCCGAGGAGCAACTCCTCGCAACGGTCAAGCAGCATCCGCTGGCGAAGCTCGGACCGTGGCTAATCAACTTGTCCGAAGAGTACCAGCAATTCGCGCGCACCTCCGGCCAGGCGCGGTCGGCGTTCACGAGCCGCAATCCCGCGCTGAAGGTGCGCAATGGTGAAGTCGACATCGAGGGCGTCGCCAACGACCCGGTCGCGCTCACGCGTACGCTTGCGGCGATCGGCGCGACGAACGTTCACGGCGGCGGCATCCTGTTCTCTGCTCGCGTTCCAGTCGACAGCCTCGACCGGCTCGGCAGGGATCCGGCGTTGCGATCGGCGGAGCCAGTGCTAGCGAGGACGCAGGTCCTGCCAAAGCCGGTCGTCAGCCAGGGCGTGGGGAGCCTGTTTGGATTGGACGGCCGCGACCATCCTGAAATCGATGGCAGCGGTGTCCGCGTCGGCGTGCTCTCGGATTCCTTCGGCTGCGAGCCGCCTCCGTTCGACCCGGGTGCGCCGACGTCCACGGTCGCGGCCGACAAGGCCACCGACGAGCTTCCTTCCGACCTCGTCATCGCCGCTGACAGCTGTCCTGGAAACTTCGACGAGGGGCGGGCCATGCTGCAGTTGGTGCACGACGTCGCTCCCGGGGCGGCAGGTGCGTTCCACACGGCATTCAACGGCAGCTTCGATTTTGCTTGCGGCATCATGGAACTCGGCGGCATCGACACGCCGGGCGCCGCCCAGGCCTGCGGGGCGTTCGGTGAACCTTATTCGCCGCTCACCGGCGGCGACGTCTCCAATGTCGTTGTCGACGACGTGATCTATTTCGCGGAGCCGATGTTCATGCCCGGCGCGATCGCGCAGGCCGCCGACACGGTGTCCAAGGCGGGCATCCCTTACTTCTCCTCCGCAGGCAATCAGGCGCGCGATTCGTACGAGTCGGCCTACAGAGAAATCGTCGACAACGGCAACTTCGGCCGCAATCTGCACCGCGGCGTTGCTCCCGGGCCGAATGCGATCCGCGTGCACGACTTCGGCTCCGGCGACACGGCGCAGACGATCACGATGACCCAGAGCGGCGGCTCGTCGTTCGTCCTCCTGAGCTTTCAATGGGATCAACCGCACTTCACGTCGACGGCCTTTGGAACTCTGCTGAACGGCGGAACGATTCAGGACGCGTTGAACGCCCCGGCTGCGACGACCGATATGGATGTGCTCTTCTACGACGCCAAAGGCATCCTGGTTCCTCTATGTCCGCCGGGGCTCGCCGTCGGCATCACGTGCCAGATCACCGGCACCAACAATCTCCTGACGGGAAACGCTGTCGATATCGTCGGCCTGTTCTTTACCGGACCCGCGCCGGTCGGACAGTTTCAAATCCGGATCACGAGGTCCGGCGGCTCGGCTGCCGTAAGCCGCGTGAAGTACGTGCGCTTTCAGGTTACAGGCGAGACGGCGGTCAACGAATTCGACACGCGGAGCGGCACGGCGTACGGCCACGCGAACGCTCAGGGCGCGGCGTCGATCGGCGCTGCGGCCTGGTATGCAACCGTCGAATGGAAGGACAACCCGGCGGATCCGTTCGGGCTCTTCAGAAACCCCGACGGATCGCCGCGCTGCAACCCTGCGTGCGCGGAAGACTTCTCGTCGGCGGGAAACATCCCGATCTTCTTCGACGGTCTGGGGAATCGGCTCGCTGCGCCGTTTGTCAGACAGAATCCATGGGTAACTGGTCCGGACGGCGGTAACACCACATTCTTCGTGTCCGACTCGAGCTTCGACGACGACGACGGCGATGGATTGAATAATCCGTTCAGCACGTTCCTGACACCCCAGGATCCCGATCCGTCGTCCGAGTACCCGAACTTCTTCGGCACGTCGGCCTCGGCGCCGCACGTCGCCGCGGTGGCGGCGCTGATGTTCCAGAAGAATGCGGGCCTCACACCCACTGATGTCTACAACATCCTCAGGGACACCGCCGAGGACATGAGGCTGCGATTCACGAATCGCAGCACGCCAGGCGGTCCGGTGACCGACGTCTATCCGATCGAAGATCCCGACCCGGCCGGATTCGACTACGACACGGGCTGGGGCTTCGTGAACGGCGAGGCTGCGCTCGGCGCGGTGCCAGCAGTCCAATCAACTACCACCATCGCGGCAGCCGGTGGCTGGCGGCGTAAGCAGTAGTTGACGGCGAGGAGTCGCATCGCGGAGCTGTCATGATCGTGCCGACGTTCGCCGAGATTCCAAAACCGGTGAGTTCGCTCACGGCGGCAAGGCCGAGACGCGGATTCGTTCGTCAACTCCCTGTCGGCGGGGCTATCTCTGGCGTCGCATCCGCGCGAGCGGCGACCGCGAATGCCGACCCGCCGAACGGAAGACGCCCCGCGACCCTGTGTTCCAGGCGACACCACGCCTGGATCAGGCTGTTGATCGCCGGCGGCGGGATCGTCGGTAGGCGCGGCCGCTCCTGGAACAGCGACTCCTTGACGCGGACGAGAAGCTTCGGCACGACCAGCGATTGGAACAAATAGCCGGTTTCGAGTGCGACAAGGCCCGAGTCGGTGACGATGTCGCGCAGTGCGCCCGTCGAGTATCGCGTGACGTGATGGTTAATCTCGTCGTGCGACGTCCACAACCACATAAACGCCGGGACGGTGATGAGGACGCGGCCGTTGGGCCTGAGGATCTGGCGCGCTCTGGCCAGGACGCGTTCGGGATGGTCGATGTGCTCGAGAACGTCCAGCATCAGGATGAGATCGAACGGCGCCGTCGGAGCGTAAGTCTCGTCGAGATCGCCAACGACGATGCGCCCCCGCCAGCGGCCGCTTCGTTCGGCAGCCGCGCGGTCCGATTCAACCCCTTCGACATGACCGAACGGTTCGAGCGCGTCGAAGAACATCGCCGCGCCGCAACCAACGTCGAGGATCCTCGCATCGGGCACGTTCGACAGAAGGCGGCGGATCTTCCGCAGCAGCATGTCCTCGCGCGCGCGCCACCACCAGTGATCGGCGTACAGCTGTGGATAAGCCGCTGCGTAGAGCGCATCCATCAGTCGCGGCCCACGATCTCGGCGACGATGTACGGAGGCCGACCCTTGGTTTCCGCGTAGATCCTGCCCAGGTACTCGCCGATGACGCCGAGAAAGAGCAACTCCACGCCCGACAGCAGCGTCATGATCAAAACCGACGCCGTGAACCCGGCCGGCGTCGGGCCGCCAGTGATTCGGACGTAAACGGCGTAGATGGTGAAGGCGACAGCCAGGGCGATGGCGGCCAGTCCCGCGAAGGTGGCCGCGCGCAACGGCACGACGGAAAAAGAACAGATGCCGTCGAGCGCCAGTTGCATCAGCCGCCAGGTGGTGTACTTGGCCCTGCCGCCGGCTCGCGCTCCGCGCTGCACGTCGACGCTCGTCTGCGTGAAGCCGACCCAGGCGCGAAGGCCGCGAAGATAGCGCTGGCGCTCGGGCATCCGCCGGAGAGCGGAGACGACCCGTGCTCCGAGCAAAGAAAAGTCGCCGCTGTCGAGCGGCATCGGCACTTCGGCGACCGACGACACGATCCGGTAGTACAGCTTGTACGCCAGCCGCAGGAGCAGCCCCTCCTTCCGTGAGGCGCGGCGCGTGTAGACGACGTCGGCGCCGGCCTGGTGCAGTCGTACCAGCTCGGGGATGATCTCCGGCTCGTCCTGGAGATCGCCGTCCATCAGCACCACCGCATCACCTTTCGCGAAGTCCAGCGCCGCGCCGAGCGCGGCCTGATGCCCGAAATTGCGGGAGAGCGAGATGATCGTGATCCGAGAGTCGGCGCGCGCCGCGGCTGTCAGCAGCCGGCGCGATCCGTCGGTGCTCCCGTCGTCGACGAACACGACTTCGTGAGGACCGCCGGGGATTGCGTCGAGCACGGCCGACAGCCGCGTCAGCAGCTCCGGCAAGATCTCCTCTTCGTTGTGGATCGGGATGCCGATCGAGAGCCGGGTCATCGGCTTTTGCCCTGGAAGTACACCATGGACCAGAGGCCGCCGCCGAACTCATACGGCTCGATCGACACCGATTCGAAGTGTGTCTCGAAGAGCGCGCGCCAGGCGGCGAGCGGACGCGCAAAGCGTCCGCGGTCGAGCCTCGCCATCACCTTAGCGAGCGAACGCCGTTCCGGATCGACGAGCTCGAGCAGGTGAACACGTCCGTTGGGCTCTAGCCGCTGCCGCAGCTGCTGGAGCACTCGAGCGACCGAGTCGTCGGGAAGATGGTGCAGAAAGCTGTTGACGAGGATCGTGTCGAAGGTGCCTATCCCTGCCAGATCGGCGGTCTCGAGATCGGCGCGCACGAATCGCCCCCGATATCTGTTGCGAGCAATCGCCAGGTATCGATCATTGATATCCACGCCGACGTAATCAGCAGAAGCAAACCGTCGCGCGTTGGTGCCCGGACCGCAGCCGACGTCAAGGACGCGACGGACTTCGCGGCCTGCGAGCTGCCGTTCGACCGGAGCGAACTTGCTCGACGCAAACGGCGCCTGCCACGCGCCGTACACCGCGGGGTGTTCGAGGATCTTATCGACCAGTCGTCTCAACGCCATCTGATTTCGAACCGCCCGGCTTCTTCGCCGTTTGCGAACTCGCGACGGAGCGCCATCAGTAGCGCCGCCGACGGCTGCGTGGAAAACGCAGGATCATGATTGATGATGATGATGTTGCCTTTCAACCACGGCGTGATGTCGTCGGCAGACGACCCCGAGAAAAAGTCGAACAGGGCGCCCGACGGGCTCCGGAGGCCGGCCAGAAAATACACCTCCGGACAATCCGGTCCCGCAATCAACTGACCGCTGTGGTATTGGCGGGCAAGTGTTGCCAGGAGTTGACGATAGACACCCGCCTCTCCCGAGCTGATCCGCAAATGCGCACGCGGCAGCCCGAGTTGGGTATCGCTGGTGTCCGGCTCGTTGAAGCGACCGAGTGAATGGATGTTGCCACGGTTCGTGATCAGCATGGCAAACGTCAGCAGCAGTGCGGCCATCGGCAGCGCCAACCGCGGCCGCAGGCAGCCCGCGGCGTCTGCCGCGGCGACACCGGCGATGACGATGAGCGGCGACGTGTACGAGAAATAGATCGGAGCGGCAAAGGGGAATTGATTCAGTGAAGTCCAGGCGAGGACGACCGCTGTCGCGAAGAGCACCGAGCGGGCTCGCCGTGCCTGAACGCGGCCAGAGACGATCTGCCACACGATGACCATCGGGAGAATGGCCGCCAACGCCCGCGTCGATTGCCAGATGATTTGATAGACAGTGGAGTTGCGAAGCGCCGCGACCGGAAGCGCGACGGCCACGACCCACAGACACGCGGTCGCCCAAACCGGCCATGACTCGACGCGCCGGCGCTCCAGAACCGCGCCGCAAATCAGCGGCGCCGCAGCGAGTATCCACCACCCGCTGGGCATCCCCATCGTCGCAAACGCCAGCCTTTTCTGCGGAAGGACCAGCGCACCGTTGACGAAATCCGCGAGATGCTGAGTGACAGCGTAAGGCATCAGCAGTACTACGAGTGGAACGATCGCGACGCTTAGGGCGAGCGCCGTTCGGAGAGGAGAGCCGCCTGGCCGGGGCTCGATGCACCGCCTCCTCGGGACGAAGAGCACGGCCGCCGTTGCGGCGGCCGGGGCGAAAAGAAAGAGGCCGTCGGCATCCGTCAGTCGAGGACCAACCATGACCGCGGCAAAAGCGAGGGCCCCCGCGCCCGCGACCCAACGCGCCGCCTGTTCGACACGGTCCCACCGCCGCGAGTCCGCTTTATTGATGACGCCGCCGTCGTAGAGCACCCACAGGACAAGTGAGACCACGAGGTAGGCGCCGGTTTGTTTGATCGCAAGCGCGGCACCCGCGGCAGCAGCCGCGAGCGCAACGTATCGAGTCTGATCGGTTTCGTCCGAGCGGACCATCGCCCAGAGCTGGAACAGCGCGCAGAGCAGGAGCCACCAGGACGGCAGGCCTGCAAAGTAATTGGGAAAGCTCCAGGTTGCGGCAACCCACGTCGCAACAGCCGCACCGAGCGGCGGCAGCTGGCGACGCGTGACCGCGTAGGTGAGCCACATCGCTCCAGCGGCCCCGACAAAAAGCAGCCATCGAACGTGGATCAGATCGACGCCGGCCAGGCGAAACAGCGCCGCGTAGACATACGTGAGTCCGCCTGTATACGGCTCCTCGTAGTCGACATGCGGCAATGCTCCATGGAGCACGCGATCGGCTGACTGGCCGAGCATGCCTTCGTCGTGCGGAACCCAGCCGCGCGCGACAAAAGGAATCAGATACGCGAGCGCGGCCACGACAACCAGTGCGCCGAGCATGCGCGAATGGATGAGAGAGCGAATCCTCAACGCCGCACCTAGGGTAATCGCTTTGTGCGCGGCCCGGAGACGACAACGCCCGGTTCCAGACGAGCCGGAACCGGGCGGTCTAATTGCGTGTATGACACGCGTCCTGGTCGGAACCAAGACAATACCCTCAAGGCGATCACAGCCATGAGGATCAATCGTCCAATCAACGATCGGTTGTTTGCGCCTCCCCGGCAATCACTTGGTCGAGGACGCGCGTGTCAGGCCCGGCGGCTGTTCCATGCGAACCTCCACGTCCGTAACGTGGTTCACTTGTACAGATACGGCTGCTCGCCGGCTATGTCAAGTCATCTTTCGAGGGTTCCTCGAAAAATTCCGGCAGGGGTCGGTTCACCAGGCCCACGCATACGCTTCGACGCGCGGATCCGCGCCCGCGCTGACGACTCCATTCGCGCCGACGACGATCGCGCCGTTCGATCCCTGGGTCCACGGCCCGGTGACACGGATCTTGTGGCCGCGCGCGATCAGCGCCTGACGCGTGGCTTCGGGAATCCGCGATTCCACCGAGCTCTCGCCCGGATACATCGTGTGCGGGAACGGCGATGCCGGGAAGCTGCGCGTCGCCCATCGCGGCGACTCGATGGCCGCTTGAACGTTCATGCCGAAGTCGACAACGTTCATCAACGTCTGAATCGTGCGCATCACTTGATCGTCGCCGCCGGGGCTGCCGGTGATCATGAACGGCTGGCCGTCCTTCATCACCAGGGTGCTCTGCAGCGTGCTGCGCGGGCGCTTGCCCGGCTCGAGCGCATTCGCTTCCCCGGCAATCAGCGAGTAGTAGTCGCCGCGGCAGTTGAAGATGATCCCGGTGTTGCCCATCACGACACCCGTGCCGAACCCGCTGTGCAGGCTTGGCTCGAAGCTCACCATGTTGCGATCCTTGTCCACGAGCGCGATGTAGCTCGTGTCGCCTTCGTGATCGCTCTCGCCTTCGAGGTTGACGTGAACCTGGCGCTCCGGCTGATCGCTGGTACGCGGCAGCGGCGATCCCGGCCGCAGCTCCAGTGACGCCTGCTGCGGCGCGATCAGCTTCCGACGGTCGCGCGCGTACTCTTTCGACAACAGCGCGTCGTACGGAATCTTGATGAAGTCCATGTCGCCCATGAACTTCTCGCGGTCGGCCATCGCCAGCTTGATCGCTTCGATGCTGGTGTGAATGTAATCGGCACTGTTCAGTCCCATCGCCTTCACGTCGTAGCCCTCGAGCAGGTTCAGCGCGATCAACTCGGCCGGGCCCTGGCTCGCCGACGGGTTCTTGTAGACCTGGTAGCCGCGGTAATCGACAGAGACCGGCGTTTCGATCTTGGCGGTGTACTCCGCGAAGTCCTCGTAGCGGAACAGTCCGCCGTTCTCCTCGGAGAACTTCGCCATCTCGCGGGCGATGTCGCCTTTGTAGAAGCGATCGCGCGCCGCCTTCAACGCTTCGTGGCGGCCTTTCGCCTTCGCGCTCTTCTCGGACTCCACCAGCTTCTTGAGCGTGTTCGCGAGATCGACGTTCTTGAAGATGTCGCCCGCCTTCGGCGGCGCGCCCGGCATGTAGACGCGCATCGTCGACGGATACTGGCGAATCTTCTTCGTGCCGGCGATGCCGCGCGCCAGCTTCTCGCTCAGCGGGAAGCCCTGCTCTGCCAGCTCGATGGCCGGCTGCAGTACCTGCTCGAACGTCATCGTGCCCCAGTGGTCGAGCAGCAGATACCACGCGTCAACAACGCCCGGGATGCCGCCGGCGAGTAGACCGTCGCTGTTCGGCAGCTTGCCGGCGTTGTTCTTTTGATACCACTCGATGGTCGCGAGCTTCGGGGCGCGCGGCTCGGCGTTGATCGAAACGACCTTTTTCGCTTTCGCGTCGTACAACAGAATCACTGCATCGCTGCCGACGCCGTTCGACGGAAAGTCGGTGACGCCGAGCGCCGCCTGACCGGCGACCGCGGCGTCGAATGCATTCCCCCCAGCCTGAAGAATCCGGCGCGCCGCTTCGGTCGCTTCCGGCTTCATCGACGTCACGGCCGCCTGGCGGCCGCGGATCACCGGCCGCATCGTGGCCGACGACGAATCATCCTCTGGTGCTTGGGCGAAGGCGGCTGGCGCGAAGGCGAGAACGAGAGCGGCTGCGACGATCGAGTGACGCATACAGCCTCCAGACGCGATGACGAGATGGGCGGTGCCTGACACCTGACACCGGATTGCGGGATGATAGCGGAAGTCAGGCCCGGCCGGCGCCGATTCTGCGCGCGGCCAGCGCAAGCACAGCTGCAGCTGCACCCCCTCCGAATGGCGGCGGTTGGCTATACTCGCAAATCAGAGACGGGAACAAGCAGGGACATGCGCATCCAACCGTGTGCCGTAGCGGCAGTGTCAGCATTGTGGTTGGCGCTGGCGGCAATGGCGACGACGGCAGACTCAGCGGCCGGCGTCGTGGACCCGCACGACCTCGAAGGCACCTGGACGTACGCGACCATGACGCCGCTCGAGCGTCCCCAGGAACTAGCCGGGAAAGAGCGGCTGACACCTGAAGAGGCCGCCGCATTCGAAGGTCGGACCAATGCGCGGCAGGCCGCGACGAACAATACCGCCGGACCCGACTGGTGGGATCCGGGAACCCGCACACTCGTCGATCGACGCACGTCGCTGATCGTCGATCCCCTCAACGGACGGCTGCCACCACTGACACCGGACGCGCAAGCACGCGCCACGGCTCGGGCGCAGGCACGACGTGAACGAGGACCTTCGACTGATGTCGAGGAGCTGGCGCTCAACGAGCGGTGTCTGCTCTGGGCCACGGCCGGACCACCGATGCTGCCGGGCGTGTACAACAACAACGTCAAGATCGTCCAGACCATCGGCGCGACGGTCATCTTCAACGAGATGATTCATGACGCGCGAGTCATTCCGACACGCGCTGCCCCACCGAGTCCTGTTCGACGCTGGCAAGGCGATTCGCGTGGCCGCTGGGAAGCCGCTACGTTCATCGTCGACACGGCAAACTTCACCGAGAAGACGAGCGTGCGCGGCTCCGATGCCCGACTGCATCTGGTCGAGCGTTTCACGCGCGTGGATGCCGAAACGATCTCGTATCGATTTACGGTCGACGACCCTACGGTCTGGTCTCAGCCATGGACCGCAGAGTTTCCGCTGCGGCGGACGACGGGTCGGATCTTCGAGTACGCCTGCCATGAAGGGAACTTCCGCAGCATCGAAGGCATCCTGCGGGCGTCCCGCGCGCAGCTCGAGGGACGGTAGAGTCGCCCCGGCCGGCGCCGATTCCGTGCGTATGACGAGCACAAGCACAGCAGACGCGTCAGTGCGGCCGTTCCGGCGACGGCTCGCCGAGCGCCCGATCGATTCGGGGCATAACCTCGTCGTACAACTCGAGCAGCTTCGGCTCGTAAAGGACGATGTCGCCGTAGTAGATGGCTACCGCGCTGAAGAATCCCGACAGGTTCTCGTCCGGCGTCCGGATGTACATCGCCTGCAGGATGCCGTTCGACAGAGCCGCGTAGCCCTGCTGGAGTGTGTAGATCCGAGACAGGCTGAACACGAGCTGCGGATCGATGTACGCGAGCGACTGCGTCACGAGCGCCAGGTCCCACGCGCTCCGCTCGAAGGTTGCTGGCTGGAGCCCGCGGAGCTGGACGTCCATTTTTTCGCGCCCCTTCAGGTCGGCGCTGACGAAAGCGTCCAGCGTCTTTTTCATCGTGGCGTGGTAGTCCTTGACGGCGGACACGGCCGTGCGGTTCATCGCGATCTCCTCGCGAAACCGCCGCAGTGATTCTGCTGCCAACTCGCGGTGCTGCGCGCGCTCGCGCCACTGCTCGCCCATCAGACCGAGAAAGACGCCGGTGCCAATCAGCAGCACCTCGAGACCAATCTTCAGCAGCGACTTGGACCGGTGCGTCGCGTTGGGCCGGACGCGATCACCCGCTTCGTGCGCATCCGGCGGCCGCGCCGCATCCGTTTCCTCGTCGTCGAGGTGGGGTAAGTGAACCTCTGGCACTGGAGCCGACCTCCTTGGAGGGCCTGATTGTAGGCCACCCCTTTCGTCGCCGCATCATGCAGCCGGGATCGAGGCGGACGTGCGTCGCCAACGTCGCGGCCGCACTGCCGCCGCGTGGCGGCGGTGGCTCGCGCGATCCCAGACGACGCTCAGCCGTCGCTCTCCTGAGAAGCTGCTACAGAATCCGGATGTCGTGGCAGCCCGCGTCGCGGAGCATGCGTCTCATGTCGGCATAGATGACGGGCCGCAGGAAAATCGCGGGGCCGACGATCTCGATAGGACCCGAGAACTGGCCGGCATCGTAGGTGCCCGACGCGCGGCAGTAGGGCGCCGCAATGGTCAGCGTCTGGCCGACCCACTGCTTGCCGACAACATGCACCGCGAACGAGCGTTTCATCGAATCGTCGAGCCGCTGCTTGAAGACCTCGAACGAAACCGTGGTGCGAGCAACGACCGTAGCCACGCCGATGATGGTAGCGGATTTCAAGCGCCGTCAAGAAGGGTTTGAACAAACATCGAGCGCTAATAGATTCGGGTTACCTGCCGGCCCGGTGCTACGAGACGCGTCATGCAGCCGGGATCACGAGACGGACGTGCGTCGCCAGCGCGGCGATCGCGGCCGCGTACGCACGGCGGTGCTCTTGCGTCCATGGTGGACCGGCCGGGCGACCGGTCCGCGTGATGAACTCCTCGATCTCGGCTGGTGACACGTTCAGTTGCTTCGCGGCCCGTGTCGTCTCTTCGTTACGGCGGGACAAATAGACGTCGAGGTCGAGCTGCTTCGCCGCGCGGCAGAGGGCAATCTGATACAGCATTCCATCCGCCGCGCACTGCAGGCGATACGACGCCCTGACCGTGGCGACCGATTTGGGAAGTTCGGCAAACCGAGGTTCACGAATCGCGAGGGCGACAACCGTGTGCGTAGGCGCCAGCTCGGTCACGATGGTCTGCAATGCGACCGAGGTGCGGGCCGCCACGGACTGGCGAACCCGCGCGATGAGCGCGTCTGCCGCGGCCTCCTCCATGGCGAGCGATTCATGGTGGTAGGGCATCCTCGGCAAACCCGGGTCGATCAGCGCCACGCGTCGGCGCTCGAGGACCGCGGGCACGTTGCCCGACGCTGCCACGCAGATCGTGTGGGCCCAGCCAGCGTGCTCGGCTGCGCTGACGACGCAGGGAATTTCTCTCACCTCATCGACTCCTTTTCACATTCCGCCTGATGTAGGGCCGGAGCGTCGCGTCGAGGTCCTCTCGCAGATAGTCGGCAGCGGTGCCCTCTCGATAAAGCATCCACGCCAGGAGCGACCCGCGGAGCGTGACTTCGATCAGCCGTGACAAGGTCGGGATATCCGTATCGGCTCGCAGGGCGCCAGCGGCCACCGCCTTGGTCACCAGTTGCCGGTAATGAGCGCGCGCGGCCAGCGACAACCGCAGTAGATGGCGACGCAGCGCGGGATCCGCCAGGTCGTTTTGCAGGTACGCCAGATTGCGTACGGCCGCGCGAGGTGAGGTCGCCAGTTGCGCGTAAACGGTCGTCATCGCTCGCAACGCGTCCAGCGGCGACGAGAACGTGTCCGGATCGGGTACCTCGAGGCCCACATCGCCCGTAGCTGCGGCGTAGCGCGCATGCGCAAGCAGCAGCGCGCGCTTGGAGCCAAACCGCTGCACCAGGGCTGCCGCCGTCACGCCGGACTCCGCGGCAATCGCGCGCAGCGTCACTTGCGTGGGTCCGACCCGCTTCATGATCCGCACCACCGCCGCGAACACGTCAGCGTCCTCTGCTTTCCGGGGCCGCGGACTCATCGACGTCCTTGACAGAAACTAAACAAGTGTTAAGTTTAACGCAATATGTCGAAGAAGTTGCGTCAGTCGTCCGGCCCGCTGGCGGGACGCGTCGCGCTGGTCGCCGGGGCGACCCGTGGCGCCGGCCGCGGCATCGCGCGCGCGCTCGGCGAAGCCGGCGCGACCGTCTACTGCACCGGGCGCAGTGTCAAAGGCCGGCCCTCACCCTACAAGCGCCCCGAAACCATCGACGAGACGGCCGCGCTGATCAACGAAGCCGGCGGCCAGGCGATCGCGGTCCGCGTCGATCACAGCGTCGAATCCGAGGTCAAAGCGCTCTTCAGCCGGATTGCCCGGGCGCACAAGCGGATCGACATCGTGGCGGACAGCGTGGCTGGCGAACTGCCGTTGATGAAGCGGTACGGCTTCGTCTGGCAGGCTGATCTCACGCATGCCGACGAGATCTTCCGCCAGGCACTGACCTCCCGCATCATCACAGCCAAGCACGCGGCGTTCGCAATGATGCGGGGCAGGCGCGGCGTGATCATCGAAGTCACCGAGAACGACCTGCTCGGCCCCGGCGGCAGCCCGATGTCGCACGTCGTCAAAGTGGCGCAGAAGGCGCTGCCGCTCTGCTGGGCCGCGGAACTGCAGCCGCACGGCGTCGCGGTGATGTCGGTGACGCCGGGATTTCTGCGATCCGAATCCATGCTCCAGCATTTCGGGGTGACGGAAGCGAACTGGCGCGACGCGGGGAGAAAGGACAAAAACTTTCTCGAGTCCGAGTCGCCGCTCTACGTCGGGCGCGCTGTGGCTGCGCTGGCCGCCGATCCGGACGTGCTCGCCCGCACGGGAATGCTCTACAGTTCGTGGGAACTCGCCCGCCACTACAAATTCACTGACTACGACGGCCGTCGTCCGGACTGGGGCCGGCACGCGATCGACTGGTCGGGGATGCCGCCGTCATGGATCGAACTGTTCCGAACGAACAGCGAACTGGAAATTCTCTGGCACAAACTGTTGCAGGCGAGGACCCGGAAGTTCCGCGCAAAGATCCCATCTTGATTTGCGCGATCGGCGCGACTGCGGCCCAAGCCGCGAAGCCTGCTACGATACGGTCGATGGGTGCTGGTCGACGTGTGGTGATCGCGGACGATCATCCGCTGATCCGGAAACAAGCAGAAACGATTCTCAGCGAACACTTCGAGGTGGTGGCTAGCGTCGCGAACGGCCTCGCCGCGATTGAAGCGGCCCGCCGACAAGACCCCGACGTGCTCGTCCTCGATATCGCGATGCCGGGACTCGACGGCTTTCAAACAGCAGCCCGCCTTCGCGCCGCCGGCTCGCGCGCGCAGATCGTGTTTCTATCGAATCACACCGGGGACGATTTCGTGCTCGCCGGCATCACGCGAGGCGCCGCGGCGTTTGTGGCCAAGCCGCGCATGCAGATCGATCTGGCCGAAGCGGTCGGTCATGTGTGCGCCGGTCGCACATTTGTGCCTTCGGCACGCCTGCTCCGGCAGTGGCAGCGTCCGGCAGGCCGCCGCCACGACCTGCAGATCTACTCCACCGACGCGTTCCTGGTCGATTCGGTGTTGGGTTTTTTCGACAGCGCGCTCGAGGCCGGCGACTCGATCGTCGCGATCACTTCGCCGACCCATCAGAGGCTGCTCGAAGCGCGAGCGCCGAAACACGGCGTCGCGCTCGACGCGCTGGTGGCCAGCGGCCGATATGTGCCGGCCGACGCACGATCGACGCTTGAATCGATTCTCGTTAACGGAAATCCCGACGCCGCACGCTTCTCCGCGCTGCTGGCGCCGATCATTGATCGCGCGCTTGCCGCGTCAACCGGTTCGCCGCCTCACGTGACGATGTTCGGCGAAATTGCCCCAATCCTGGCCGCGCGCGGCGAATTCGAGCAGATGGCGCGCCTGGAATGGATCGCCGACGAGTTCGCCGCGTCGCGTCCGATGTCGCTGCTCTGCGCTTACGCCGCGTCACACCTGACCAACCATCATCTCGCCGATCTGTACTGCGCACACGCCACGATCGTGGCATCAGAACAGTAGCCGGCTCTTCAGACTTCACACTTCAGCCTTCACACTTCGGTAATGCTGCGGCGTCTCCCCCGTCCAGCGCCGAAACGATCGATGAAACGCCGCAGGCTCGGAGTACTGAAGGAAGAACGCAACGTCGGCGATGCTCAGACTTCGATCCTGGAGCAGCGCACGCGAGAGCTCCGCCCGCACGTCGTCCAGGATGGCGCGGAACGAGGTGCTCTCCTCGCCGAGGCGGCGCGTCAAAGTCCGTCTGCTCATCGCCAGCGCTTTCGCGACTGAATCGGCGGTGAGCGTCGTTTGCCCGAGATCCTCCACAAGCATCCGCCGGACGCGGGCACTCAACGAGGCAGACGTCGGCAGAACCGCGCCTGGAAGCACCTGATCCAGCCGGCGCCGGACGATCGCCGACAGTGCGGCATCCGCTTCCGGCAGTGGCCGCGCCACGTCGATTGCGCTCACGATCATGGTATTGGCCCCGGCGGCGAAGCGGACGGGGACCCGGAAGAACCGCCGATGCCCTGAGTCGTCGTCGGGGCGATGGTGAGAGAAGGCGACTTGCAGCGGCACGATCGGGACTCCGGTGACATCGCGGGCGAGTTTCAGCGCGAGCGCCAGCGCGAATTCCGCTCGCGCCGGATGCAGCGCGGACGAGCCGACATCGCCGATGATCAGCTGCAGTCCACGGTCGTTCGCCTCGGTTCGTGCGGCCACCCGATCGCTCACCAGGCAGCCGTAACGCGCGAAGCGTTCAAGGCCCGATCCGAGCGAGGAGCTGGAGCGGACCGCATATTCGATCAAATCGAGCCCGCCCCGCGGAAGCCACTCGGCGAGGTGTACCCCGATCGCGTCGTCTTTGGTTATGGCCGCCGCGAGGCGCCACACTGCTTCGGCGGTCGATTCCGAGACTCGCCGATCGGGATCGTTAGTGACGATGCCAGGCAGCCGTCTGATTGGCGCCGCGTCGAAGTTCTGACTTTCCAGCCACGTCAGTAGATGGGGAAACACCCACGTCTGAACCGACGGTCCACGCGTTCGTAAGTTACCGGCCATCTAGCAGTTCCATCGTGCGGCCTCGGATGTCAATCGATTGGCCCCTCCAGTCATCCGTCGTCCAACAGGCCGATGGTCCAATCAGGGTCATGTTAAGACTTTCACCGCGCTTGTTCGCCTTCGCAGTCGGCGCTCCGTTGGCAGCGCTGATCGCGTCAATGCTGATTCTCAAGTGGCTCGGCGGCGATGCTCGCATCACCGGACTGATCGGCTTGACGACATATCTCGCTGTAAGCGCTCTCATCTTGGGCGTAGGAGCCACGATCTGGACCAGGCGTTTGCGCGCCCAACAATGTCACGAATGGGTGCTGGGCGCGGCGAAATCCACCTCCGAGGCCCTCATCTTGACGGACGCTCGCGGCACCATCACCGCGATGAATGGGCCAGCAGAATCGATGACCGGATGGGCAGCGTCGGATGCGATCGGGCAGCCGATCATCGCCGTGTTCCGCCTCGTCGACGAGCAGACCCATCGTCCAGTGGTGAATCCTCTGGTGAAAGCACTCTACAAGAAGGTTGTCGTTGGGCCGTCGCCCAATGCGTTGCTGGTCGGCAAGGAAGGCATGGAATGGCGGGTCCGCGAGAAGGCCGCGCCGATCGTCGACGAACGGGGATCGGTGTTCGCCGGCGCAGTCGCATTCAGAAGCACTTTGACGGAGGTGCGCTAATGCGGCTCGCAGAAAAAGCCGTGTGGGCGTGATCGGCGCGTCTATTCTTCCCGGAAGGTTCCGGCTGTGTTCCTGACAACCCCGGCTACCGCCTGTGTCGGGTGGAACTCGCCGACCAGGGACGGTGTCCACGTCACGGCATCCGAGAGATCCGGATCGCGCGCGGCGTTGTACGCCTTCAGCACATCGACTTGCGACTTCTGCGAGTGCCCGTTGAGCAGCGTGCCGTCGACGAAGATCAGGGTGCCGTTGAAGCGGCTGATAAAGCGTGAGGGATCGACCGTCCCGTCGGTCACGAAGTAGTTGTTCTCCGCGTAGATCTGCGACTGGACTCCCACCCCCCAGCTGTAGCCGTACGTCTCCGACTTGACGACATAGTAGTTGTTGTAGACGTGGACCTGGCCAAAGCGAACGCGCGGCGTGCGCTGCACGTTGCTGTCGAAGACGTTGTGATGCACGGTCACCCTCAGCTTGCCGACATCCGCCGTCGCGCCGTCGCTGCTGCCAATCAGCATCACCTTATCGTGCTCGTCGAAACGATTCCACGACACCGTAGCGAGATCGGAAGCATTCGTGATGTCGACCGCGCCGTCGTGGATGACGAACGGGCGGCCGAAGTAGACCGGCTGGTCGCTGTCGGGATGCTCGCCGTCGTTGAACGCGTTGTGATCGACCCACACGTTGGTGGCGCCGGTGAGCGAGATGTTGTCGTACGATGCGTTCCAGTTGCCGAGCGTGCCATCGGTGGGATCCCATTGCGGGAAGCAGTCGAAGGCATCCTGGAACGTGATGTTCCGGATGATCACGTTTTGAATGTTGTTGACGCGCACGTGCGCGTTGACGATGCGCGCATCGGGTCCGAGGCCGATCAGCGTCGTGTTGCTCGTGAGGTTGACGCGAATCCGGTTCTGCTGCTTTGTGTGCGCGGCGACGCGGGCCGTCTCGAGCGGACCGCTCGGAACGTGGGTCCTTCCCCAGGTCGCGGGATCGAACGCCAGGAGATACGCCTCCAGCGTATACCCCGTGCCGGCGGCGTAGTCGTCACACGACAAGGCCTGCCCGGCATCGTCAACGTTGAGGGGGATCGTCCCTGAGACGAAGATGATTTTCGGCGCCGTGCCGCCGAGAGCGGCAATCAGCTCAGCTCGGTTATGGACGACGAAGACACGCTGGGGCAATGCGGTCGACCCGCCCGTTGTGCCGGCGCCGAACGCGGCCCAGCCGTCGTTCACGGGCAGCGTCTCGCGGCTGAGTGCGTCGTAAAAAGGAGAGATGTCCTGGGCTCCTGCGACGGTCGCGCTGAGCCCGATAGCACACAGAAACAGACAAGCTCGCATCACCCCTCCTGATCGGCGCCGTCGGACCGGACGAAGGCGGCCAACTTATAGAACCACCGAACGGCCGCTGTCAACAGATCACCAGTGCCCCCGCGGCTGCCCCCCAACATGACGGAGGGCGCCCGTTATACCGGGGTGTTACAGCGAACGCCGAACGCGAGAACACGCATGAGTGGATGCAGTCGTTGGATCGTGAATTGCCGGAGATAGCGCCCGCCGGGACAAGCGCCTTGGCGAAGGAAGGAAAAAATGCGACTTGGCATGACGCTGGTGATCGGTTCCGTGTTGTTCATCGCAACCGCCTCAGGGCAGAGCGCTGCTCCACAAGAACGCGCGGAGGCGATCAAGCAGTCGCTCGCGCAGAATCAGGCCGCGCTGCGTCAGTACACGTGGGTTGAGACGACTGAGATCAGCCTGAAGGGTGAAGTAAAAAAGAAAGAACAGAAGCAGTGTCAGTACGGAGCCGATGGCAAGGTCCAGAAGACCCCCATGCCCGGCGCCGCGCCACCGGCCTCCGCGCCAAAGCAAGAGGGGCGGGCCGGCCGCGGCAGTGGCCGCGCGAAAGAAAAAATCGTTGAAAACAAGGTGGAGGACTTGAAGGACTACATGGAAAAGGTGGCCGCGCTGGTCCATCAATACGTGCCGCCTGACCCGCAGAAGATTCAGGCCGCACAATCGGCAGGCAACGTTCAGCCCGCTGCCGGCGGTGCGGGTCTCACCGTCAAGGACTATGCGAAGCCTGGAGATTCAGTCGCGATTGGATTCGATCCGGCCGCGAAGAAGCTATCGAGCTACAAGGTCACTTCATACGTCGAGAAACCGAAAGACGACGCCGTGACGCTGGCGGTGACATTCGCTGCGCTACCGGACGGCACCAGCTACCCCCAACAGGTCGTGCTGGATGCAACGGCAAAAAAGATTCAAGTCAAGCTGACCAACTCCGGGCATACGAAGATGAAGTGAGGTTTCAGCTCAGATCGACACCACCTCTTCCAGCATCGTCTTTCGCACATGCCAGCGTCGAATCCGGAATATTCGAGCCCACCCGCTGGTTAAGTCGGGATAGGGAACGGCGCGCCACGCCACCAGCACAAGTGACGTTGAGATGCGGTCGAGACGGCTGCGATTTTCGCAGAGCAGCCGCCAAGGTATTACTGCGAGGAGACGGTGGAGGAAATGGTGAAAAACGCGAATGTGATTGCTCGTCTCGGGATGTCTACGCTGGCAGCCGGCCCGTTGGTCGCGATGCTCAGCATGTTCGCGAGCCCTGTGCATTCGGTCCAGGCGGCAGACGTCAAGCACGAGGACCGCAAGGGCGCCGCCCAGCTTCTGATCGGCGCCGACAATGACAGGAAGGACAATCTGGCGATTCAGGCTGGCGCCGCGGCGGATCAGTCGCTCGGTCGCACCGATGTCCTGCTAGGTGGGTCGGGCAACGACGTGATTTTTGGATTGAACGGCAACGATGTCATCGACGGCGGTCCTGGCTCGGACATCATCCTCGGCGGACCGGACGGCGGAGCGGCGCCTGGCGGTCCTCCGAACAGTGACATCATGTTCGGCGGACCCGGCCGCGACGTGAATCTCTGGGCGCCCGGCGATGGAAGCGAGGCGTTCATCGGCGGGTCCGGCCTTGATGCACTGGTGTTTGGGGCGACGGATCGCGAAGAGTTTGCGGATTTTGCGACGGGTGTTCGACTCCCCACCCTGCGGTTTGGCGTCCCCGGGTTTCCACAGGGCATCCCGACGGCCGATGTGAGCGGTCTGACAAATTTCTGCACGATTGAAGACAGCCCGTTGGCGGCTTATGACCATCTCGTCCGATTCAGGGGCGCAGCCGGCAACCTGATCGTCACGGTGCGCGTGAGCGAGGTCGAGCAGGTGTTCTGCAGTCAGGGTGGCGGGATTGCGTTCGCCGACTTGACGCAGCCGTCGCCCGTGTTCGTCCCCGTTTCACTGCAAGAGGTCGAATCGCTGAACCGGCTGGTCGCGGCGATGATTCGGTAGCGAGAAGCCGTTCATGTTTTTTCGGAAGACTTCGAGCACGGTGCTCGATGAGAGGGTTGTAACGTTTTATGGAAAGCGGAAGCGGATCGTCGGGATCGACGGCGGCGGCGGAGCGCTGTGATCGCTATGGCATCGTGGGCCGGAGCCGCGCCATCGATGATGTGATCAGTCGCATCGAGCTGGTGTCGGCGACTCGCAGCACCGTCTTGATCACGGGCGAGACCGGCACCGGAAAGGAACTCGTCGCGCGCGCCGTGCACAACGCCAGCGCACAGCGGAACATGCCGTTCGTCAAGGTGAATTGCGCGGCGATTCCAGAGACGCTGCTCGAATCCGAGCTCTTCGGGCATGTTCGTGGTGCGTTCACCGATGCGACCGGCACGAGGAAAGGAAAGTTCGCCCAGGCCCATCGCGGCACGATCTTTCTCGACGAGATCAGCGCGATGAAGGTGACATTGCAAAGCAAGCTGCTGCGCGTGCTCCAGGAGCGGGAAATCGAGCCGCTCGGCGCAGAACGGACCGAGCAGGTGGACGTTCGAGTAATCGCCGCGACGAACCGGGACCTCAGGCAGTTGGTCAGCGAAGATCGATTCCTCGACGACCTCTTCTATCGCCTGCACGTGGTGCCGATCGCCGTGCCACCTCTTCGCCAGCGCATCGAGGACATTCCGATGCTGGTTACGCATTTCGCCGAGAAGCACGCGACACGGTGTGGAAAATCGGTCCGTGCGCTCGAAGATGGAGTGCTAGACGCGTTACAGGCATATCACTGGCCGGGAAACATCCGCGAACTGGAACATGCCATCGAGCGCGCCGTCGTGCTGTCGACACACCCGACGCTGACGCGCGACGTCTTCACCTTCGAGCCCGCCACTCGTCAGAGCACAGGCGATCTGCCGTCGATGCAATTGCGCCACAATGTCGAGTGGGTGGAGCGCGAGACGATCCGGCGGGCGCTTGCTGCCGCGCCGCGCAAGCGGCACGCCGCAACCCTCATGGGTATCAGCCCGCGAGCGCTTTCTCATTATCTCGCGAAGTACCGGTCGGTCGACGCGAGCCAACCATAACAGGCTGCTGAAAAATGCATTCAGGGTGGCGGTTTTCACCACCCTGCTCATGCTTCCTATCGTTCGCGTTCACGCGTCAGCGTCAGAACGATCCCGGTGCGATGGTCTTCGGCGACTGAGGTTGCGGCGGTCACAAACCCATCCGCACCCGCCGTCAGGCGCAGCGATCCGGGTGGAGCGTCGCGAAACGTAACGAGACCTTTCTGGTCCGTCACCGAGATGCGCGGGATCTCCATCGGATCCCGAGACGTGAGTTCGACGACGGCAGCCGGCAGCGGCTCGCCCGATGGCGTCACGACGCGAGCCTGCAGGTTCCGATCAGGCGTTCGCACGAGCGTCACTTCGTGGAGTGCAGCGGGCGGTTCCGGCAACGCCTCCTCAGCGGATTTGTATCCTGCCACCGTACACGCAAGTGTCCCGGCCGTCGTGCCAATTCCTTCGAGGAGCACATCACCCGTTGCCGATGACATCGCCTCGATGCGACCCCCGTTACTTGTCCACGTCACGGTTGCGCCGGCGATCGGCTCCTTCTTAAGTGCGTCGGTGACGCGTACTGCCAGGAACGCCTCGGGGACGACGATGGCGACCTCTTCTCCGCCGATTGGAACGTCCACGCGTCGCTCATACGTGGAGTTGAGGAGGCGCACGTCGACGCGGGCGGGCCCCGGCGGAAAATTCATGAGTGTCACGCGTCCCTCGCTATCGGTTGCTCCGCTGCACGACACTTCGCGGAACTGGCGGCCAGGCAGCGATGCACCATCTCGAACGCGCAGGGCGATCGGTGACGGCGGCAAAACCACGTCGGGTGACGCCGACACCCGGATTCCCCTCAGCGGTCCGAGCGGCGACGTCACTCGAAAGGTCGCGTGACCGGCAACGACGAGGCGCGCGCGCACCGTTCCGCTGCCAGGCACTGGGACGAGCGGCGCGATCGAGAGCAATTCGTTGCCACAGCGCTCGGTCGCGGTCGTCCGCAGGCGATACCGCCCCGCGCTCAAACGGTCGAACGTCGCGCGGCCCTGCTGATCGGTGCGGGCCGGCGCGAAGCCCATCGGCGACAGCGGTCGGACGTCTTCGATGAAAACGTCGTGCTGCGGGACGGGAGCGCCGCCCTCGTCGACCACGTCGACTTGAAGCACGGCACCGGGCTGTACGATGACGGTTCCGCCGTCGAAAAGCGCCTTCTCGCCGGTGACGGAGAGATTTGGCAAGCGCGTCTGCGCGACCGGAGGCGTATCGAGCACCAGCGTCGTCAGGCCGCGTGGCAGCGGGCCGATGGTGATCGTGCCGTCGCTGGCGATCTGATCGGCGCCGCGATCGTCTGGCATCGCCGGGATCGGACCGTTGGCGTCGAACGATCGCCGGCGAAGCCGTGGCGAGATGATCGGTTCACCGGCCGCCGCGGTGAATCGCACGCGAAAGTATGTGGCGGGCGACAGGCGGATCGGCGGCAGCTTCAGCGTCTTCGAACGCGGCACGTCGACGCTGACGCGATACGGCGCGAAACCGGGAACGCTCACGACGACTTGATAAACGCCTGGCAGGTTGGGGACGACGCGGAAGCGACCCGCATCATCGATGGACGACGTTGTCCGACCGCCGCCCTGCGACTGCATGACAACGCGTCCGCTCGACACCGGCGTTTCGTCGGGAGCAATGACGGAGCCGCTGACGCCGAGGTCCTCCACCGGCGCAGACACGACCACCGCTCCAAGCAGCAACGCACGGAGAACGGTGCCGGACGAACCCGTCATCCCCGGTGATTATCCACTAGTCGGCGACATGGCTCGCTTGACGCGCCCGGGCTGGACGGACTCGTCGGTGCTCGAGTTCCAGGATTCGGCGATCGCTCGGGCGCGCAGGCGTCGGCCTTCGGTCTGAGCCTGGAGCATGATGGCGTTGTGCAAGCGGAGCCGGAGTTTCTCGGCGAGCGCTTCATCGCGCATCCACTCATCGAAGTCGTCTGACGACAGTCCAGTCCGCGCGATCCACTGCGCTGTCTCTGCAGCGCTCAGAAGGCCCAGCTCCCGGCGCAGCGCATCCTCGATCTCCTGCGCATCCTCGACATTCACCTGGTGTCCGGCGTGCAATGCTTCGCGCGCGATCAGGACGCGCAACAGGGCGAGCTCCTTGACGCGATCGTCGCCGGATAGCCGATCCGGGCCGCTAACGGACGGCAGCGCGATCTCCGCCAGGAGTTTCCCGATGTACGTCGTTCGTTCCGTGCGCACACGCGGCCGAAACGGCTTGGGGGCCCGCTTCATGACTGCGGCGACATGACGAAGCAGCGCGACAGCATCTCGCGCCTTGAGGGCCGGTGTCTTCGGGTTCTTCAGATACGCTTCCATCGCGCGGATGTCGCGCTCGGCCACTTTTGCTCCACGCGCGTCCGCCAGGATGCGAGGCCATCGTCGCTCGGGATAGAAGAGTGCCTTGGCGATCTCGATGAACTCTCGCGAGGCCCGTTTCGTGACGATCCTCTTCTTTGCAGCCGACAGGCAGCGGTCGCGCACGTTGACCATCGCGTCCGACAGCTCGCGGTATCCCTGGTCGGCCGGCCCGTGCACCACGGCAACCTCGTCATCGTCTTCGAGGTAACCGCTGGCGTACCACTTATAGATCTGGCCAATGCCCTTCACGCCGAACACGTCGAGTTCCGCGGCACGGAGCGCACCCATGCTGGCTGCCCCGAACACGTGCACGCCCGATTCGAGCGCGAGCAGAATCTCTTTGTGCCACACCGCCGGCACGAGCTCGAAGTAGCCGTCGATGATGGCGATGGCCGTCGGCCTGCGGTCGAGCAGGCGCAAGACGTCGCCCTGTGATACCGGCGGCAGGTATTCCGCATCGAGATAGCGGCGCGCTTCGCCCGGCGGCAGGGTCGGACCGAGGAATACATACACGCTCATGGCCGGCGCCTCCGTCTTAGCTCGAGCCGTTCCTCGAGGGCGCGACCGCGCTCGCCAAGCGCCGAGGCCTCCGGCTCCAGCCCCTCGAGCCCCGGGACGATGACCCGCGCGACGCTCACAGGCAAGCGGTCACTCGAGAGGTCGATGGCAACGACCTGGCGAAGCCCGCGCGAGTCGAGCCGTCGGAGGATCTCGCGAAGATCCCCTTGAATGGTGCTCGTTGCGCACGATTGAATGTCGCGGAAGTTGAGCACTTCGGGCTCGCCGGCGATCGAACGGTGGTTCTCGATGACTTCCGATGACTGGTTGTAGGCGTAGGCCTCGCGCCCGGCGTCGTCGCGAGACCCGGAGATGGCCGTCAACCGGCTCTGAGCGCACTCGGTGAGCGCGCGACACAGGGCGACACCGGAGTCCGGATGCGCGCCCGAGCCAAGCGCCGGCGGCCATGGCTTGAGCAACTGGTCTGTCGTGCGATCGAAGATGATGGCAGTGAAGGCCGGCACACCGATGTCGGTGGTCACGTTCCACACGCTGAGGGCGATATCTGAGCGCTCGAATTGTTCGAGGAGCCGCGCCGCGCTGGGATCAGACACCGTGCTCAGATTGAGCCTGGCGCGCGCCCAGTCATCAGGTGGCCGCAAGTTCATCAGGCCGGTGGCATCACGCTCGATCACCTCCACGAGCCCGTGCAGTACGGCCTCCGCCAGCGTATTGCCGGACGCGAGACCGTTACTCGAGCGGAGCAGGTCGCTCCCCTCGAACGCGTGAGGAAGCGTGAAATCGAGGTCGACGGTCTCGAGAGGAACCCAGACGGCGCGGCCGGTCCTGATGTCTTCGCCCGCAGTCCAGACCAGCGGTCGGTGCGCGAGATCGCCGGACGCGCGCGAACGCGGCAGCCGCAGCGGATCGACGACGCCGCCCCCGCCGTTTTCGCGTGAGTCGAGCGATTCGAGCAGTTGTGCCCGGGTCGCGATGCGGCACGCGCAGCGATGGAACTCCGCGTGATGGCCCTCGAGCGACTCCATGATGGCCGACACTTTGGCGGACGGCGCATCGAGTCCTTTGCCCTGCGAGACGGACAGCGAGCGGGAGTTGGGGCGCACGGCCAGATACACCGGCACGCCGAGTCGATCGAGCCCTGTCACATTGGCGACCCGCGTGATGCCGAAGCGGCGCAGGTGGGGCTCGAGCGCGGCGAGCGTCTCGCTGGGAGTGCGCGTGCGGTGGGTCCCCGTTCGATAGCGTTTTTCGCCAGCTTCGGTGAACAGCCGATCGCGGAGCGACTGCCGCTGCTGTTGCTTCCGGGCGCCAGGTATGGCCGCGGAACTAGGCCACGAGTGGGCTCGTTTCGAGACTGTGCTGGCCCTATTCCGAGGCATGTTGCTGTCCTGTGCGCACTCGCGAAGCAGCAAAAGAGCGCGTTTTTCCGCTGCTGTCGATTCTCGGCGTGTACGGCAGCACGTATGCTAAGCGCGACTCAGCGGCATCGCATAGCGAAACCGACGATCGCAAAGGAGCCTGTATGAGCTACACCGTCACATTCGTCCGCGCAGCGACTCCGAAGACCAAGAAGAAGGACCTCCCGTCCCGCAAGCCGATCAAAGGGGGCGTGCTTTCCAAGGTCGCCTCTTCCCGCGGCTGAGACGTCAGGAACGATTGGCCCGCCGCCGGGAATCGCGTCCGGGTTCAGGGCGGCGGGTCCGATTGATGGTACCCCTGCAGGCTGGCGCACCGCAGTGGCACGGGATCCGTTTGAGGTCGGGCGAGTAGCCGTAGTCGATTGTCAGCTCTTCACCCTTTTGAATCGCCCGCCGGCTGAAATACAGGATGCGGCCTTGAATGCGCCGGGCGCGAAGATTGGGCGCACAGGAGTGATTGACGTACTCGGCGCCGCTTCCGCCAATCGCTCCGTCGAGCCAGTAGCCCGCCATGGCAAACAGGTAGCTGCAGACGAGATTCGAGCGACGGCGGGCCTCGCGGCGACCGACGCGCTCGCCGGTGTATTCGATGACGCGCCGGCCGGCAGGAATGCCTTCCTCGGCGAACACGCCAAAGCGGTTGATTGGTGACGGCCGCACAATCAAACGAAACCGGGCAAAACGCGGGTTGATCGTCGCGGTGACGGCCACGCCCTGGTCGTTGACCGCGTCGATGCGGCTCAGAATGCGCTCGGCACGGCGCGCGCATGCCACTGCGTCGCGGCGCCGTTTCAGGGCCCGCAGCGCTTCGGCATAGTTCTCCAGGCATCGTCCGACGTTCGGACTCTGTGCACCGAATGTCTGTCGGAATGTCGAGAGTGCCGAACGAAACAGCGTTGCCGCTTCGTGTGGACGTCCCGATGCCAGCAGCAGAACGGCGAGATTGTTCGCGCAGAATGCGACGCGTGGGTGCTTCCCGCCGAACGACGCTGTGTCCAACGCGAGCGCCCGTCGATAGAGGTGCTCGGCTCGAGTGGTCCGTTTCTGCGCCTGGTGAATCGCAGCGAGGTTGTTCAAGGCGATGGCGATATCGGGGTGCTCTGTTCCCGCGGAGCGTTCAAGGATGTCGATCGCTCGGGCATACAGCTTCTTGGCCTCGCGATGCTCCTTCTGCCCATCGAGCAAAGCCGCAAGCGTCATCAGGTCGCCTGCCACCAATGGATGGCGGGCGCCCACCGCGCGGATCCGCATCCGGACCGCTGCCCGGGCCAGCGGAATTCCACGCGCCCAGTTGCCGGCGGCATGTTCCAAGGCGCCCAGTTCGTGATAGATCGATGCGAGTTCGGAACCCTCGCGCCCTGATACGCGTTCGACGATGACGAAAGCCTGCTGATAAAGAGGCCCGGCTTCGGAAAACCGCGCGAGCGATTTGTAACAGGTCGCAAGCTGCGTCAGAGCGTTCGCCGCCTCGAGTGTGTCGCTGCCGTAGGTGCGTTGAGTTTCGGCAACGGCTCGCCGAAATACCGGCAGTGCCTGACGGTAGCGTGCTTGGTCCATCAGCGCGCCACCGCGCACAACGAGCGTGCGGGCTAGCGAACGTGCGCGAGGATCAGCTGCCCGTGTTCGATGGCTCTTGGCGGCTGGTCGCTGCATCTCGTCTTGTGCAGAACTAAGCCAGCTTGAGCGCGCGGCTCACCGGCTCTGTTCCTGTTATGCCGTCGAAGTGTGCGCCCTCGGTCATGTGCTGAGCGACACTGTTGATGATATCTCCGCACTTGAGGCTCTTTTTGCCGCTGCTGGCGGTGAAGTTGATGCTATCGAGGTACTCATTCGCGACGGCAGGCGAATCCGTCCGATTGACGCGGCGAATTCTTTCCTCCCTACGGATGGCAGACGGCGGTCGGGCATCAGTGAAAGTCTCCTTCTGAGCGGACTTCGTCAGCGATCCAATGCGTCACACGCTATTCGCTTGTGTGACGCTGTGGCAGTCCGTACACTTCTGTGTCGCCTGACGGACGCGCACGTGCGTCTTCCCCCGTCGCGAAGGAGCAGACCTTACATGAAGTCACGGACATTCGTTGCAAGCGGAGTTTTCAGCGTGTGCGCGATAGCGGTCGTCGCAACGCTGCTCGGCGGTCGAACGTTGCGAGCCGACGAGGATAACGACGAATCCAAGATCAAACAGGGATTCCAGATCGCACCGGTTACGCTCAATCTGAAGGGAAAGAACCGCGCCCTCGTCGGGCTCGGCAGCTACATCGTCAACTCGCAGGGCGAGTGCAACGGCTGCCATTCGGCGGGTCCGCAAACGCAGTTCGTCGGCCTGAATAATCCGTACTTCGGGAACCCGGCGGTCGTGAATACGCACACGTATCTTGGTGGAGGACGCGATTTTGGTGAGTTCCCGGGACCCGGAACCGGAATCCACATCGTGTCCCGCAATCTGACGCCGAATGCAGCCGGTGAGACCTTGGGTGGAGATTCGTTCGAGCAGTTCGTGCATACCATTCGGACCGGCATCGATCCGGATCAGCTCCATCCCGCCTTGCCGCCGCCTTTCAACGGACACCTTTTGCAGATCATGCCGTGGCCCTCGTACAGGGACATGACCGATCGGGATCTTCGCGCCATCTACGAATACCTCGGCTCGATTCCGTGCGTGCCGGGTCCAGGCACAAGTCATCCGTGCTCGTAGCGTGAGGCTGATCGAGCGGCGGTATTCCGCCGCTCGATTCCACTCGCCGATTCTCGCGCACGTCGTTACCGGCAGGTTGCGGCGATGGTCTTGATCGACTTCATTCCCAGATACGGCAGCAACGACGCGTCGCCACGCGCCTCGACTTTCGCCTGGGATGTGTCGCCTGAGGTCCCCTCGACTTTGCGATCGACCTTTACCTTCCCGTCACCCCGATCCGCCGCGCGGCCTTTGATTTCCACCCGGCGATCCACATATTTGTTGAGGTCCTCGTCGGTGACGACTGCATATTTCAGGCGGCCGAGCTCGTCTGTCAGCTCGTAGTCGGTAACGCCGGAGCTTCGCTCGAGGCATCCGGTCAGCGTCACCTCTTTCCCACCTTTCACTTCGATCTTGGTCTTTTCTTTACGCTCGGCCGACTGAGCGGCAGCGAACGGAACACATGTGCCAATACTTAGCACGGCGATGACGATCGGCTTCCCCCACGTCATGGTTACCTCCCTTGTCGCTCTTCCTGGTGCCATGATCATGCCCACGCTGCGGCACAGGTACAGCTCTTCCAAAACGCTGGCATTGGCCTCTCGGCTAACATCGAGGAGCCATTTCACTCAGCAATAGATCCTTCTTTCGCGAGGTGGTCGTCAGCGCGGCGAGCGATGCCGGGCGCGTCCCGGCTGGATCGATGACCGTCGACGAATGTGCGTCGCCGTTCAGCGTGAACACGCGGTTCGAGGCCGCGTCGTAGAGGATGGCGTCGGCATCCTCGGCGGCGGGAATCCGATCGACGGCCTTGAACGCCTGGAGATCGAACATCACCACCGAGCGATCGTTGCCTGACGTTGCGAAGCCGTGACCGCTCGACGCGGCGATCGCCGTCCCGTGGGCCCCGTCGATGCCCGTCACTTCGCCAAGTCGTTTCCCACTATCCTCGTCCACGACGATCACACGATTCTGTCGTGCGATGAACAGGCGGTGATTCGGTGGATCGGGAACGACGTAATCCCAGCTTCCGTCGCCGCCCAGCGGGTAGGTGCGCGTGATTCGATACGACCCGCCGTGAGCGTCGACCAGCGCAACGGTCAATATGAAGAGCACGGGCAACAGGCGGCGCATGCGTCCTCCTCCGGTATCTTCACAGATTCTACGGAAGCGCACATGAGCACAGGATGAATCGAGTCCTCCCTCTCATCGGAATCACGGATTCCACCGGACGCCGAACGCGAACGTCGGTTTATAGAACTCGCGCTGGACGACGTACTGCGTGCTGCGGTTGTAGAAGCCGAACACTTCGTTGGAGCGGCGCGGCGTGAGGATTCGTCTTACTTCGGTACTTCGATCAGGACGACATCCGAATTGTCGCGCGTGCGGTCGAACACGATCTGCTTCCCGTCGGGCGTGATATCGAACGTTCGCAGCCCACCGTGATTGCTGAGACGAGTGAGCTGTCTCGTGGTCTTCGTCGAGAAATTCAACAACCACAAATTCGGCGGTGAGGCGAGATACACCAGGCCGGTTCCATTGCGCAGGAAGCGGTAGCTACCCCCGATTCCAGCTTGCACGGCCGGCAGATCGACTGTCGTGCCGTCCGGTCGTATTCCGAGGATTGGAACCATGTTCCCAACCGCCACCCCGGCGTACACGATCAGGTTGTCCACAGGCGACCAGACCGGGTTGCTCGCCGGACCGTCGGTCAGACGGACCGGCTCGCCACCGTTGACGGGGATCTTGAACAGACCCGAACCGTTCTCGTCGCTGCCGCCCACCACGATCCACGCGCCATCGGGCGACCAGTCTGCCGCGCCATGCGCCGCCGCTCCCTGAATGTCGATGGACGCGGCTAACGTTCGAATGCTCGTACCATCCGCGGACATGATCGTCAGGTGGCGCTTCCCACCCTGCCTGACGATAACCGCTACGCGAGTTCCGTCGGGCGACACTGCGGGAGGCTCCGACAACGCGACGTCGGCGCCTTTCCACACCTCGGAGGTCTGTCCTTCCTGGAAGCGCCACAAGCCGTCGCCAGTCCCGCGCCCGGACAAATAGAAGAGCGAGGTGCCGCCGAAGCGTGGAGCGAACGCCCGCGCGCTCGGCAGCTGATACGGTCGAACGTCGCGGTCCTCAGCGAGTCGATCGAGCAACGGCACTTGCCAGAGCGTGGCTGTCGGATTCGCCACCGTCGCGACGACTCGTCGCCCATCACGACTGGCCGAGACGGTCGTGTATTGCTCGAGGCCAGTAGTCACCCGGCGTGTCAGCTTGCGTTCGACGTCGAGCGCCCACAGCCACGGGCCCGTCCGGTCTTTGGCACGCGCCACGTATAGCAGGGTGCGCGCGTCGAGCGGCGCAAGGAAGTTGATGTCGGCGTGCTGGTCGGTCATTTGTTCAGGCGACCCGCCCGAAGGCCGTACGCGCCACACGTCCATGTCGTCGGTGGGATCCGTCCCGTGCCCAAAGTAGATCCACTGGTTATCGGATGACCAGATCGGATTGTGATTGTGCATGCCGGGCCCGAAAAACAGCGCCCCGTTCTCGTCTTGGTTGACGACGATCCGGCGAGCGTCTGCGCCATTGCGGTCCGCGACAAACAACGGGTCGCCGGCGGAAGCGTTGAAATACACGATGCGAGCGTCTGTCGACCACGAAGGGACACTATCATTGCGGCCGAGAAACGGCTGCGAACTGCCGCCGATCAGGGACATGAGGCGGCCCTCCCCGTGGGGTAATCCGAACCGGACTTGCGAACTGTCCCCATTAAAACCGACATTGCGAACGATGCGGCCCGTGGTGGGATGTGGACTGATCCCTTCCGTGAGATTCCGAATTCGCCCAGTGTCCAGCTGGCTCAGCCAGAGATCCATCTGACCGGCTCGATCGGAGAGGAATGCCACCCATTTCCCGTCTGGCGAAATCTCCGCATACGACACGTCGCCGTCCCAGGTCACTTGCGAGAATCGTGCGTTGGCGAGCGGGTTGTCCAGCAGTGCGGGGCGCCGCACCTCGCTCACAGCGACGACGGCGACCGCGGCGGCAACTGCCGCCCACGGCAGCCACTTCCAGAGCGTCGTGGCGCGGCGCGGTGCGGCATCGTTCGACGCGCCCGGCAGCACGTCGTCGATTCGGTCGATCTCGATCCGGACGTCACCGATATCTCTGAGGCGTTGCTTCGGATCCTTGGCCAGACAGCGGAGCAAGAGTCGTCGAATGGCTGCGGGCGTTGCCGCGGGGAGGGCCGACCAATCGGGCTCGCGCTCGAGAATCTTGCCGATGACGTCTGAATCGGTTTCGCCCCGAAACGCGAGCCGTCCGGTCAGCATCTCGTAGAGGATGCATCCGAACGCCCAGATGTCAGCGCGCTTGTCGACCACCTTTCCGCGGGCCTGCTCCGGACTCATGTACGCGGCGGTGCCGAGGATCAGGCCATCGCGGGTCCCGCCGGCCGGTGGCGGCGCGTCGTCAGTCACCTTGGCGAGCCCGAAGTCGAGCACCTTCACGACGCCGGCGGAGGTGATCTTGATATTGGCCGGTTTCAGATCGCGATGGATGATGGCTCGTTCGTGTGCCGCTTCGAGCGCGTCCACGATTTGGCGTCCGATCAGCAACGCGTCGGGAATCTCGAGGCCACTGCGGCTCCCAGATTCGACGTCGCGTTGTACGATGTCCGCGAGCGTCTGACCGTCAACAAGTTCCAGGACGAGATAGCGAATCCCGTCGGTTTCTTCTAGCCCGTAAATCGCGCAGATGTTCGGATGATTGACGGCGGCGAGCATCCGGGCCTCGCGCTCGAATCGCGCCAGCCGGTCAGGCTTGGTCGTAAACGCGTGCGGCAGGATCTTGATCGCCACATCGCGCTCGAGTTTCGTGTCGCGCGCGGCATATACCACGCCCATCCCACCAACTCCGAGCAACCGCTGGAGGACGTAACTGCCCATCGTTCGGCCGACGTTCGCTTCCGGGGCCAAATCGGAAACCAGTTGCGCGGCAGCTGTCGCGAGCGCTCGCGGCGCAAGAAACCCGTCATCGGCCATCGGCTCGTTCAACAGGGCTTCGACTTCGCGGCGCAGAGAGTCGTCGTCCGGACAGGCGGTTGCCAGCAACGCGCCGCGCTCGTCTGGAGACAGCGCGCTCGCCGTGTTATACAGCTTCTCGATCCGCTTCCAGCGCTCAGGCGTCATCCGGTCCAGAACGCCCACATTCTAGGCGTTTTCGAAGCCTTCATGTTCTCGTCGCTGATTCTCGCTTCCTAGATAGAGGACACGACAACTTCACCTTCTTCGGCCACCCAGGAGGGGACCCATGAAACGCTTCCGTTTCGTCACGCACGCAGTAGTAATCATCATTCTGGCCGTCGTCGGCACGACGATTGGCTGTAGTAACAGTCAACCCGTGACACCGTCTCAGTCGACAGCGGCTGTTCCGAGCGGGCGGAGTGGATCCGTTTCGGCCAGTAAGCCTGAGGAATCGCTGTCTGCCGACACCCTTGCAGAACTGGCCCGGGCTCGCAACGCGACGGCCAAGTATCACGACGTCGCAGTTGCCGTCGCGGACGGCTATGTCCAGAAGGGCTACGCGTCTGGTGAGGGATTCCACTTCGTGAACGCGGGTCTGATGGATTGCACGTTCGACCTCGAACATCCCGAGATCCTCCTCTATATCCCGTCAGGTGAAGGCCTGAGGTTGGTGGGCGTGGAGTACTCCGTGCCGAATACCTGCACGGCAACCGCGCCCGAAGGCTTCACGGGCGACGCCGATGAATGGGAGGGGCCCAACGCGGAAGGCCGCCCCATGTGGGCCCTGATCACATGGCTGTGGCTGGGCAACCCGAACGGGGTCTTCGCAGAGCCTCCGCACCCGCAGATACCGCTCGTTCCGTAAATGGATCCACGCGCGGGCTGCGCGGCGGTCGTTACCTGTGGTCAGGCGCGGATGGAGGCTGAGATGACTCGTACAGGAAAGTCGCTCGTGTTGGCGCTGGCGCTGTGTGCGTCGGCGCTTATCCCGGCGGTATTCGCGTCGGGGAAGTCCGGCGGTACGCTCGACGGAGATCTGGCATCGGTGCTCTCGGCTGTCGGGTTCACAGGCCAGATCGAGCAGACATTTCAGACGCGCCTCCAAGCAAATCTCGGCCGGCCCATCGATCCCAAGCTGGCCAACCTCGGTCAGATGCTCTGGTTCGACACGCGGCACTCCCTGCACCAGGACAACACGTGCGGTGGGTGCCACTCGCCCTCCAACGGCTTCGGCGATTCGCAGCCGATGGCAATCGGCGTGCAGAACAACGGCCAGGTGGGCCCGCATCGTGCCGGCCCGCGGAACCAGCGTCGCTCCCCACTGGTCATCAACACGGCGCTGTACCCGGCCATGATGTGGAACGGCCGGTTCAATTCGCTGTCTGGCGATCCGTTCGACAACTCACTGGGTTTCCGGTTTCCTTTTCCTGAAGCCGACGTCCGTTTCTCGCATGCCAACGACGTGCAGCACAATGTGACCCATCTCCTTCAGGCGCAGGCGCACATGCCGCCCACAGAGCTGATTGAAGTCGGCGGTTTCACGGGCACGTGTCCGAATGGCGTACCCGACCCGACGTTAGGAAGCGATTTTTGCCAGTTCGACGACGGCGCGGGCGAGACGGTGCCGCTGCCAGACCCTTCAACCAAATCACGAAACGAGCCGATTCGGCAAAAGGCGTCAGCCATCCTGAATGCCACGCCGGCCTATCGCGCGCTGTTCGGAGACATCTTTCCGGCAGTGAAAGCCGGCGCGCTCATCGACTTTTTCATGTTCGGGAAGGCGATCGCGGAATTCGAGTTCACGCTCGTGTTTGCCAACGCGCCGATCGACCAGTTCGCACGAGGCGATACCAGCGCAATGACCGCCGAAGAAAAACGTGGCGCGCTGATCTTCTTCGGGAAGGCGGGATGTGTGACCTGCCACGCGGTGGCCGGCAAAGCGAATGAGATGTTTTCGGATTTTGAGTCGCACGTGATCGGCGTGCCTCAGATCGCGCCGAGCTTTGGCGTTCGGTTCGGCAACGTCATCTTTGCCGGACCTGGAAATGACGAAGACTTCGGCCTCGAGGAGATTACCGGCAGTCAAGCGGATCGATACAAGTTTCGGACGGCCCCGCTGCGAAACCTCGCGGTTGCGCCCGGATTCTTCCACAATGGGGCTTTCGTCAATTTAGAGGACGCCGTCCGCTTCCATCTCGACGTGTTCGCCGGCGCCAGGCGCTACGACGCCGGTAGAGCCGGAGTGCCAACTGATCTCACGTTCCACACAGGACCGCCGGTGCCGAGGAACCTCCTCGATCCGCTGGTTCTGCGGCCAACGCAGCTTAGCGAGGGCGAAATCAACGATCTCGTCTCCTTCGTTCGAGACGGCTTACTGGACCCGCGCGTCAACGCAAATAACCTGTGTCAGCTCGTACCGGCGCACGTCCCGAGCGGCAATCCCGTGCTCCAGTTCGAAGCTTGTCAGTAAGACCATCGCGCGCTGACCGCGATGCGCATCAGGCATCACGCGAGCCCGCGACGCGTATCTCACGATGCAGCCAGACCTTCGCGAGGCGCCAGTCGCGCATCACCGTATCGGCAGAGACCTTCAGGACCGACGCTGTTTCGTCGACGGTAAGACCGGCGAAAAACCGAAGTTCGACGACGCGGCTTTTCCGCTCGTCGAACTTCGCCAGCGCCTCCAGCGCGTCGTCGAGCGCCACGAAATCCTGAGTCGGCTCGTTGGTAACGACGAGCGCCTCGTCGAAGGTCACCTTGCTGACATCGCCGCCGCGCTTCTGGTATCGCCGTGCGCGCGCGTGGTCGACAAGGATGTGGCGCATGATGCGGGCGGAGACTGCCAGGAAATGTGTGCGGTCTTGCCATGCGACGTCCTGTGCGTCGACCAGCCGCAGATACGCCTCGTTCACGAGCGCGGTGGCCTGCAGACTGTGCCCAACGGCCTCGTGACCCATGTGCTTCCGCGCGATGCGATGGAGTTCGTCGTAGACGAGCGGAGTCAGCTGCTCGAGCGCCTCTTCGTCGCCCTGCCCCCATTTCAGCAGCAGTCCGGTAACTTTCGTGGGACCGTCAGGAATACGGCCATTCTAGCCCGATCCGCTCCTTTTTCCGGTCCTTTCCGGTCCGTTCAGGTTTTGCCGGCCCTCTCGCGCTCGACTCCCTCTCTCGTTCGAGAGCGTGAACACCGGGCAGCTGCTGGTGACGCGTTACTAACGCGAACGCGCGAATCAGGGCGGGTCGTAGACCGCTCACTGCTTTCGCCAGTGTGCGGGATAGTTCAGCTGTTTCAACACGGCCTGAAAGCGCGGATCATCCCGGAACGGCGCCAGCCACGGATCGGTCGGAATATAGCCGCTGAACTGCTCGCGCCGGCGAAAGGATTCCTCCACCCACCGCAGCACGTTCGCGCGGTCACCGATGCTCGACCAGAGTTCGGCCAACGCGATCGCGAGTGATTCAGGTTCGCGCTCGTATGCGTTGAAGAATTGAACGGCTGCCTCGCGGCCGCCGCAGCGACCGAGGACGTAGCCTTTGAGGTAGGACACCTCGGCTTGCGTCATCTCGCTTCCGCGATTCTCGATGGAGCGGAGTCCGTCGAGCGCCGCTGCGCAGTTCCCACGCAGTGCCGCCAACGCGCTGGCGCAGTAGATCGGCGTCGAATCGTTCGGTGCGAGCCGCGCCAGCCGCGCGGTCATGTCGCGTGCCTTGTCCCAGCGTCCACCCGACATGTGAATGTAAAACGCCGAGTCGAGGATGGTCGCGGAGAGCGGGTCCAGTTCCAGGGCGAGTTCGACGTCCCGCTGCGCCTCGTCGTAGCGTCCGCCGTACGCGAGCAGCCGTGCGAGCAGGAGGTGAATCTCGGCGTTGTTCGGATCGTACGACAGCGCCCGCCGGAAGTCCGCTTCAGCGCCCTCCCAATCCCAGTCAATGCCCTCGCGAAGGGATGCGAGCGTCGTATACGCCATCGCCGACGTGGGGTCGAGCGCCAACGCTTTCGCGACGGCGGCTCTGGCCTGCTGGATCGCCGGATGATCCTTCGGCGAGCGCACGTATCGCGACGTGTACAGCAGCGCCTGGCTGAGTGCCGCATAACCCGGCGCGTAGTTCGGCGCCGCCGCCGTCACCGACCGGAAGTACTCGGTTGCCAGCTGCAGGTTCGATGGAGAGTTCACGGCGCGCTGGTGCCAGAAATACCGCCCGCGCAGGTAGGCGGCATAGGCGTCCGGCGTCAGCTGCTCGTGCCGCTCGAGGGACGCGACCGTATCGGGAATAACGCCGACCGCGAGCGAATCGGCGACGCGCGCGCCGATGTCGCTCTGAACGGTGAACAGATCGCGAAGCTGACGATCGTAGGTTTCGGTCCAGAGATGTGTCTGGTCGCTCACCTGGATCAACTGGGCGGTGACGCGGATCGTCGCCCCGGCTTCGCGGACACTTCCCTCCAGGATGTAGTTCGCTCCGAGCTCGCGGCCGATCTGCGCGATCGGCTTCGACGCGCCTTTGTATTGGAGCACCGACGTTCGTGCGATCACGCCAAGTCTCGTCGGCTGCAGGCGGCCGAGCCGCGAAATGATTTCCTCGTGCAGCCCGTCGACGAACAAGCTGCGCTCGTCGTTCCCGGTCAGGTTTTCGAGCGGCAGCACGGCGAGCATCATCTTGCCGTTCGCCGGATTGCGAGCTGCCCGCGCGGCGCGTGTCGACCAATACCGCCCGCCGGCAACAATTGCGGCAACGGCGAGCAGTGCTACGGCCACCAGCGCCCAACGCCGGCGACGCGTGGCGAGCAGCGTCAGTGCCGATGGCGCAGAGGTCGAAATCGGCTGCGACGCCAGGAAGCGTTCGAGGTCGGCAGTGAAGTCCTGCACGGACGCGTATCGGTCGCGCGGATCCTTGGCGACGGCGCGAAGCACGACCGCGTCCACTGCAACGTCGAGCGATGCCGGCGGAACCGGCGTCGCACGTCCATCGATCATCGCCGCGCGTGCCGCCGCACTCGGCGCCTGCACCGCGTCCTCGCAGACGGCTTTCACGATCGCAGCCGGCGAATCGCTCGCCAGGCGATGAGCGCTGGATCCCGTAAGCAGCTCGTAGAGGAGGATGCCGAGCGAGTAGATGTCGGACGCCGGTGTCACCGCTTCGCCCTTCACTTGTTCCGGGCTGGCGTAGCGGGGGGTCATGATTCCCGTGGCGCCCTGCGTAGCCGTCAGCCCCGGATCGTCGGAGCCGACGAGCGCCGCGATGCCGAAATCGAGCAGCCGCGGCCGGCCGCTCGCGTCGACCAGGATGTTGCCTGGCTTCAGGTCGCGATGAACGATCTGCTGCGCGTGCGCGTAGTGAACGGCCTCGCACACCTGCACGAACAAGCGAAGCCTTGCGCGCAGATCGAGCCGTTGTTCATCCGCGTACTGCGGAAGACTGCGGCCGTCGACATACTCCATGACGAGGTACGGAAGTCCCTCGTCGGTGCTGCCGCCGTCCAGCACGCGCGCGATGGCCGGATGCTCGAGCCTCGCGAGGATGCGCCGCTCGCGCTGGAAGCGTCGGAGGATCGCGTCTGAATCCAGACCGCGCTTGACGACTTTGATCGCGATGTCCTTGTGGAACACGCCGTCGATGCGGCGCGCGTGATAGACGCGGCCCATGCCGCCTTCGCCGAGCGGACCGAGAATCTCGTACGGTCCGATCCGTGTTCCTGGAGCGATCGGGTCGTACATCGATCGCACGGCGCCGCCGACCGCAGCGCCGAGCCGCCCCGCTGCCACGCGGTCCGCCGAGAGGAGCCGATCGACTTCGCGCCGCAAATCCGGATCGCCGGCGCACTCCGCGTCGAGGAACGGTCCGCGCGTCGATTCGTGGTGCGCGAGCGTTTCGTGGAACAGCTGCTCGATCCGGTGCCAGCGATCCGCCTCCACGACTAGGCTCCGCCGAGATGCGCCGCCAGCCACGCTTCGCCCGCGCGCAGATCGCGCCGAACGGTGGCGACCGACAACGACAGCAGCCGCGCGGTTTCTTCTTCCGTGCAGCCGCCGAAATAGCGCAGCTCGATCACCTTCGACTTCCGCGCATCGAGACGTGCCAGTTCGTCGAGCGCGCTATTGATCGCCAGAATCTCTGGCTGAAAGTGGTCCGGCGCGGCGACGTCCGCGGCGTGATCGAGCTCGAGCCGGACCGCGCCCCCTCCGCGCTTCTGGCTCAAACGCTCGCGCGCGTGATCGACCAGCACCTGTCGCATCAGATGCGCCGCGACCCCATAAAAATGGTCGCGGCTGCGCCAGTCGGGCAACGACTGATCCACCAGCCGCACGTACGCTTCGTGCACGAGCGCCGTTGCCGGCAGCGTCTGCGCGTGCTGCTCGCCTGCCAGATAGTGCCGCGCCAATCTGTGCAGCGTCTGGTAGACGATCGGGACCAGCTCATCGCGGGCCGCAGCGTCCCCGTCGCTCCATTTCCGAAGCAGACGCGTCACGTTGGTCGCGTCAGGGCCTGGTGTGTCCATTCGCCGCCAAATCCTTCTGCCGGGTGAGCTTATAGATACTAGCCAAACTCAGCCAGGGTTTAGTGAAAACCGGCCGTGAGCGGTCCGACCCCCGATTTCCGCCTACTTCGACGACCCCAATCTGTGCGGAAAGGCCTGGAAGGAGCGTTATGTATCGTCGATCGTTCTTCTTGTTTGTCCTCATCGTCGCGGCGCTGACCACACGCGCCATGAAGCGGCCGCACGCGGTCGAGACGGCCGCCGCCGATCGCATGCGCGCCGACGCGATCCGGCAGATGAAGGCCATGCCCATCGCGTTTGAAACCAACGTCGGGCAGACGTCCGGCGCCGCGTCGTTCGTTGCGCGCGGTCAGGGATATGCGGTGTGGGCCACGGCGGATGGTCCGATCATTCGGCTGCGCCGGACACACGCTTCGTCAGGCGCCGTCGTCCGAATGCGCGTTGTCGGCGGCGCGCCCGCGGGTCACCCATCGCCCGAGTCGGTGTTGCCGGGCCGCGCGAATTACTTCATTGGCAACGAGCCGGCACAGTGGAAAACCGGCGTGACGCGCTACGGTGCGCTGCGATATGCCGGCGTCTACCCGGGCATCGATCTCGTGCTGCACGGCTCGCAGGAGTCGCTCGAGTACGACTTCGACGTGGCGCCGCACGTGGATCCTTCGCGCGTTGCCGTTCGGTTCGATGGGGCGAAGGCCGTTCGGCTTGCACAGGACGGCGGCCTGACGCTCTCGCTCGACGACGGCGAGATCGGATTTCGCGCGCCGGTCGCCTACCAGGAGCGCGGCGGAGCGAAGGAGATCGTCGACGCAAAGTACGAATTGGACGAAAACGACATCGTGCACTTCGTCGTGGGACCGCATGATCCGGCGTGGCCGCTGACCATCGATCCGGTGTTGACGTATTCGACGTACCTCGGTGGAACCGCCGGCCAGTTTGCTGGTCTTGGCAACGACAAAGCGTTCGCATTGGCCGTCGACGCATACGGCTACGCGTACTTGGCCGGCCTCACGAGTGCGATCGACTTTCCAATCGCTGGCGCGCCGTACGATTCGTCGTGCGCGGGCTGCACCAACAGCGGCGGCGACGCGTGGGTCGCCAAGATCAATCCCACGCAGTCGGGCGCTGCGTCGCTCGTGTTCGCCACCTACCTCGGAGCAGGCGGCACCGGATCCGGTACCGGCAGCTCCGTCGCGTACGGCGTCGCAGTCGACGGCAGCGGCAACGTCTACCTCACCGGCAACACGACAGGCTTCGACAATCCGGTCACACCGGCGAACGAATCGTTTCCAACCACCGCGAGCGCGTTCCAGTCGAACAACGGCGGCGGACTCGACGGGTTTCTCACAAAGTTGAACCCGACCGGCTCGGCGTTACTGTATTCCACCTACCTCGGCGGCAACAACACCGACGAAGGCAGCGCCGTCAGGGTGGACGACGCCGGTCATGCGTACGTGGCCGGCTGGGCCGCCTCGACGAACTTCCCCGGACTGTTCAATGGTTTCAAGATTTCGAAACCCGCGGTCGGGTTCGACGGGTTCGTCGTCAAGGTCGACACGAACCTGAGTGGGCCCGCGTCGCTGTCGTACGGCACGCTCGTCGGCGGCGGCGGCGACGACAGGATCGGTGCAATGGCGATCGACACGCTGGGCCGCGTTTACCTGACCGGCTACACGCAGTCGTACGGGGCAACTCCGTTTCCGATTCTCAATGGGTTTCAAGCGGTTTCTCCCGGCGGACAGCACGGCTTCATGACCGTCGTCGATCCATCGCAGAGCGGCGCGAATTCTCTCGTGTACTCGACCTTGATTGTGGGCAGCAACACCAGTACCGACGGCAGCGCGCAGAACGAAGGAGGCGTCGCCTTGGATGCGGCCGGAATCGTATACGTCACGGGCACAACCTACGGCGGCGCGTTCCCGACGACGCCCGGCGCGTTCAAATCCAACGTCGAACAAAGCGACGCGTACGTCCTGAAGATCGATCCATCACAGGCGGGAGCGTCGTCGCTGCTCGCGAGTACCCTGCTCGGCGGCGCATTCCAGGAAGCACCGACCGGCCTGGTGATCGATCAGGACAACAACCCCGTGATCGTCGGGTCTACCGGATCGTCGAATCTGGGTGTCGCCGCGTGCAGCGCGGCAAAGCCGGGCAGCACCGACGGGTTCGTCGTCGTGATGGATCCGTCACTGGGCAGCGTGAAGTTTTCGACGCTGCTCGGCGGCAACGGCGGCGACTTTATTTATGGTGTGGGCATCGGTCCCGCGAGCCAGATCTACGTGGACGGCTACACCGAGTCCGCGAACTTCCCGACCACCGTCGATTCGCCGTCGACGACTGCGGCGTTCGACGCGACGCAGAATGGCCAGGACGCGTTCCTGAGCGTCATCGCGCCGCCCTTCGGCAGCACCTGCGCGGCGCCGGTTGCGGCGGCGCAGTCCGCGACGACGCCCGAAGACACACCGAAGTCGATCACGCTGAGCGCAACGGATGCCGACGGCAACAAGGCCACGCCCGATACGTTGACATTCACGGTGACGACGCTGCCGCTGCATGGGACGCTCGATGTGCTTGCGGGCGTGATGACACATGGTTCCGGCTCGGCCTACACGGCGCCGGTCACGTACACGGCAGCGGCGAATTACAACGGTGCGGACAGCTTCCAGTTCCGCGTCAGCGACGGGTGGTTCACCAGCAGCGTGGTGACCGTCGCGATCACCGTGACGGCCGTCAACGACGCGCCCACTGCGGTTCCGCAGAGCGTGACCACACCGGAAGAAGCGCCGAAGTCGATCACGTTGACCGGCAGCGACCCGGAGAATCAGAGCCTCACGTTCACCATCACCGTCAATCCGACACACGGCGTCTTGAGTGGTTCGGGCTCGGCACGAACCTACACGCCAAATCTCAACTACTTTGGTCCTGATCAGTTCGCCTTCACCGTGACCGACAGCGGCGGCGCGGTTTCGGCGCCAGCGATCGTCTCGATCGGCGTCACGAACGTCAACGACGCGCCATTAACGACCTCCGACTCCGCCACGACCTCTGAGGACGTGCCGGTAACCGTCAACGTGCTGGCGAATGATTCCGATCCGGACGGCGACCCACTGAACGTGACCAGCGTCGTCTGCAACAACGGCGCGGGCGCAAACGTGAACGCGGATCAGACGATCATGATCACGCCGCCCGCGAACTTCAACGGAGCGATCGTGTGCACCTACACCGTGAACGATGGGCACGGTGGCGCCACGACGGGGCAATTGACGGTTTCGGTGACGGCGGTGAACGACAATCCGATTGCCTCGCCCGACTTCGCCTCCACGGACGACAACACGCTCATCGTCGTCGCGGTGCTGGCCAACGACGCCGATGTCGATGGTGACGCGCTGCAGTTGGGTCCAATCGTCACGTGCCAGCAGGGAACGGCGACGGTGAACCTGGATCAGACGGTCACGTACAAACCGTTGACGGGATTCGGCGGCGCCGATCAGTGCACGTACTCCGTGTCGGATCCATTCGGCGGAACGGCGTCGGGCTTGTTGACGGTTTCGGTCACAGCCGTCAACGATCCGCCGGTGGTGACTGAACCGGGCGATCTGCTGACCTTGGAAGGCGGGTCGGTGTCGCTGCAGATCGTCGCGAGCGATCCCGATGGCGACGCGCTGACGTTCGTCGTCAACGGCTTGCCGAACGGTCTGACGATCGACGCGAACGGGTTGATTTCAGGCGCCCCGGAGGCCGGCTCCGCGGGATCGTACGATGTGTCGGTGACTGCCAACGACGGCCACGGTGGTGAAACGACCGTGAGCTTCGAGTGGACCGTCACGGTGCCGATCGGTGTCAATCAGCCTCCGGTTTGCACGGCCGCGCAACCCAGCCTCAGCGTGCTGTGGCCGCCGGATCGTCGGTTGATTCCGATCAGCATTCTCGACGTCGTCGATCCTGACGGAGCGCAACCGACGATTACAGTGACGCGCATTCTCCAGGATGAACCGACGAACACGTTCGGCGACGGCTCGACGTGGATCGATGGATTCGGCGTTGGCACATCAACCGCGCAGATTCGCGCGGAACGCACCGGAACGCCGAAGGTGCCAGGGGACGGCCGCATTTACGACATCTTCTTCACGGCGACGGATTCCTTTGGTGCCACGTGCAGCGGCTTCGTGCAGGTGTCAGTCCCGCACGATCAGAACGGCGGTCCGTCGATTGACAGTGGAGTGCGTTACGACTCCACAGTCGCCGGGGGTCAGCCGATTGGAAAACCGTAAGTCGTTTTGCATATCGCCGGTCGGGCGCGACTCGTTTGGCACAAGGAGTCACGCCGACCGGCTGTGGCAGCCACCTCGGCGATGCTGACACACCTCTACGTGGTGGCCGCATGATGAAATCAGCGTCGCCGAGTACGTCGCGCTGCGGATTCCCATCATTCGTGTCGCGCCTCTCCACTCAGAAGTGTGTCAAACGGGACATCGTCGCGATCGGACTGGCTGCTATCGTCATTGTGAGCGTCGAAACAGAGACCGCAGGAGGCAGGCTTGTTTGAAGGTGATGATTGTGGCGACCATGGCGGCGGTGATGGCTCGCCAGGCGCCGGAGCCGTCGTGAACCTGCCGCGCGGTGGCTGAACCGACGCCCACCCGTCTTCCCGAGGGTTCGCACGCCGGCGCCATCGCCGCCGCGGCGATGATCGCCCAGCAGGTCGCCGGCAAGGCAGCCCGAGACGCGTTCTACCTCTCGACCTTCGACGTCAAAACCCTGCCCGTCATAATGGCCGCGTCGGCCGTGGTCTCGCTGATCGCGGTGCTCTGGCTCTCGCGGATGATGGTCCGGCATTCGCCTGCGCGGGTCGTGCCCATCGCCTTCGTCGTCAGCGGCGCGGCGTTTCTGGCGGAGTGGGCCTTGAGCTTCCCCGCTCCCCGGCTCGCCGCGATCGTCCTCTACCTGCACACGGCGCTCTTCGGAGCCGCGATCCTCTCGGCGTTCTGGTCGCTGATCAACGAGACGTTCGTACCCCACGCCGGTAAGAGCGCGGTGGCGTGGATCACTGGTGGAGGGACTCTCGGCGGCGTACTGGGCGGCCTCGCCGCGTGGAGCGTCTCGGGAGCGATCCCCGTGCCGGCGATGCTTCCGGCACTTGCGGTCGTGAACCTCGCCTGCATGTGGGGCGTCTTTCGCCTCCGGAGAGCACGCGCCGTCGCACCCACGCTTCTGAGCGAGCAGCGGGATGCTCCGCGCTTCGCGCCGTTGCGACTGCTTCGTGACTCGTCCTACCTTCGCAGTCTCGCGCTCGTGGTCGGGCTCGGCGCCGTGACGTCGGGGCTGCTCGACTACGTGTTCAGCGCGGTGGCGGTCAGGACCCATCCCGGGGGCCATGAACTCCTCGCTTTCTTCTCGCTGTTCTGGCTCGTCGTCAGCGTACTTTCCTTCGCGTCGCAGGTCCTGCTCGGCCGCTTCGCGCTGCAAACGCTCGGGCTCGCCACAACCGTCGCGCTGTTGCCGGGGGGCGTCGTTCTGGGAGGTGTGGTTGCGCTCGTGGTCCCGGGACTCTGGAGCACGGGGATCCTTCGCGGCGGCGAGGCGACGCAACGTAATTCCCTGTTCCGCGCAGCCTACGAGCTCCTCTACACCCCGTTGCCCGAGGAAACGAAGCGCTCGACAAAAACCTTGATCGACGTTGGCTTCGATCGCCTCGGCACGGTGGCGGCGAGCGCGATCGCGCTCCTCGTCGTGTACGTGTCATCAGCCCAGCGCGCCGACGCGATCATCATCGTCGTCGCGACATGCTGCGCGGTCTTCGGTGTGGCCGTAACGCGTGTCCTCCACCGGGGCTACGTCAAGATGTTGGAAGAAGGCCTGCGGCACGCCGCTGAGCAGTTGGAGCCTCCGGTGGCGGCGACGCCGGTCGATCCTCAGAAAAAGATTGAGGTGCGCGATCAGATCGTCGAGCAGCTCGACGAGCTCCGTGCCGAGGATCGGTTGACGTCCGAGTCTGCGACCGCCGAGAAGTCGGATGGCCTGACGCGGGCGTCCGAGGAAGAGCGGAGCCCGCTCGTCCAGGCCGTCGGCGACCTGACGTCCGGCAACGCTGACCGAATCCGGAAGGTCCTCGGAGCCGAGACGCCGCTGGCCACGCCGCTCGTTGCCTTCGCCGTCCTGCTCCTTGCCGACAAGGAAGTTCACCTCGACACGATCCGCGCGCTTCGCAAGGTAGCAGCGACGTCTACCGGGCAGCTTGTCGACGCTTTATGTGATCCGAGCCTCGCCTTCGACATCCGCCGCAGGATTCCGCGCGTCCTCTCGCAGTGCTTGACGCAGCACGCGGCTGACGGACTGCTGCGCGGCCTCGATGACGAACGATTCGAGGTTCGATACGCTTGCGGGCGGGCGCTGTTAAAGCTCACACCCAACTCCAGCATCACGATCCGCATGGACGGTGTGGTCGCCGCCGTCGAGCGGGAGCTGAAGCGGGCCAAGGCCGCCTGGGAGAGTCAGGCGCTGGACGAGGAGGAGGAGTTCGAAGCGCCGTCCCTGTCCGACCGACTCCTCCACGATCGGATTGACCGGGGAATGGAGCACGTCTTCAACATCCTTGGCTTGCACTTCGACGCGGCTTCGTTGCGCACCGCGTTCATTGCGCTCCACACCGAGGATGCTCAGCTGTGCGGGACGGCGCTCGAGTACCTCGATACCGTGCTTCCCGCCGACATCCGCGATCTGGTCTGGCCGGTCCTCGGTGAGGCGCGGCCGATGCGGCCGGCGCGTCCGGCTGCGGAGATCCTGGCAGACATCGTTCGAGCCGCCGAGGCTTCTCCGATCAACAAGTGAGGTGACCGCTTCCAGGACCAAGGTCGGATCACTGCTGTCTTCGGATCGTTGCGAATCGAGCTGAAAGGGAATCTCGCGGCGATGCCAGGCGCCGCCCCCAAAATGCCCGTTGTGATCGTTGCGGGGCCGTGCAACCAGCGGTACTGTTGGTGCGTCTTCTCCTGTGTCGAGAACGGACGAGCGCTACGAGTGCCGCACGCGGATCTGCGTGCGGTGCATCACGCGACGCGCCGTTGGATCGAACGCGTCGCGGCGATGCATCGTGCAGCGGTTGTCCCAGAGCACCAAATCGCCGACCCGCCAGCGGTGGCGCCACGTGAGTGGCTCGCGCGTGGCCTGCGCCCAGATCTCATCGAGTAGCGTGTTCGAATCGTCGAGTGACAACCCTTCGATGTACGCGTTGCGCCGCCGGCCAAGATACAGAGCGCGGCGCCCTGTTTCGGGATGGACCGAGACGATCGGATGAAGCGTCCCGGGCGACGTGCGCGGATCGCCGGTCGGCGTCACGCCTTGTCGCACGTAGCCGCCGCTGTTGTAGGTGCCGTCGTGTTTCACGCGAAGCTCTTCGATACGACGCTGCAGCGGGCCGGGCAGCTCGTCCCACGCGGCGTACATCGAACAGAAGCTGGTGTCGCCGCCGTGCGACGGCACTTCGAGCGAGTAGAGCGCGCTCGCGATCGGCGGCTCGGGCAGATACGACATGTCGGTGTGCCACACCGCTTCACCCGATCCGAGGCTGCCGATCGGCACGCCTTCCTGCACGACGTTCGAGACGACATAGATCTCGGGATGTCCCTCGACGAATCGGCGCCCCGTCTCCTGCAGCGGCGCTTCGTCGAGATCGCCGAATCGCCTGCTGAAAGACGTCAGGTCCTCGTCGGTCAACTGCTGATCTCTGAAGAGCAGCACCTGATGATCGAGCCAGGCCCGATGGATCGCGGCGAAGCTCTCGGCGTCGAGCGCGCGGAGATCGACGCCGTGAATCTGAGCGCCGAGCACCGCGTCCGTCCGTTCGACACTCATCGTGCCGTGCGCCGGGTTACTCAGTGTATCGCTCATACACGCACTCCCGAATCAGCCGACGGAAGGGCCCGAACCTTCGCGGTCGGATCGATTTTCAACGAGCAAAGCGCACCAACCAACAGCAGCCCCGCCGAGATGAACAGCGGCAGCTCATAGCGACCGGTGCGCTGGATGAGCACGCCGAAGACAATGGGCGAGATCATACCGGCCACGCCGAAGCCGGTGTTCATCATTCCGCCGGCGGTCCCCGCGAATTGTCCGGCGATATCGATCGGCAGCGTCCAGAGCACGGCGTTGGTCAACTCGAGAAAGAAGAACGCGGCCGCGAGCAGACATACGGCGCCGAGCGCGCTGCCGGTAACGATCGCCGGCACCATGAACGCAAACGCGCCGGCAAGGCCGACGACGAGCAACGTGCGCCGCGCCAACCGGAGATTGCCCGAGCGCCGGAAGATTGCGTCCGAGGTCACCCCTCCGAGCGTGTCGCCCACCACGCCAGCGAGCAGCGGCAGCATCGTCATCAGCGCCATCTGATCGAGTTTGAACCCGCGGGAATCCGACAGGTACGAGGGCAACCACGTCAGAAACACCCACAGCGACCATCCGTAACAGAAGTCGACGACGGTGACGAGCCACATGCGGCTGGCAATCTGCCTCCACGGCGTTGATGCGCGCGCGTCGCGCGGCGATTCGCTGCCGTCGCGAATTTCCGCGAGCTGGCTGTCGGTTACCCATGGGTGGTCCTCCGGCGTGTCTCTGAATGACACCACCCAGATGACGGTCCACACCAAGCTTGCCACGCCGAGCACGATGAACGACGCGCGCCATCCGTATCGCGCCACGACCGCCAGCACAATGGGCGGCGTGACCGCGCCGCCAAGCCGCGCGCAGCTGTGGGTGATGCCCTGCGCGAAGCCGCGCTCGCGAGCCGGCAGCCACCAGGTGAACGCGCGCGTTGCCGTTGGAAACGCACCGCCTTCGCCGAGCCCTACGAGCACGCGGCAGACCACGAGCGACTCGACGCTCCAGGACAGGCCGGTCAGGATCGTGGCCGCCGCCCAGAGCAAGCTCAGCGCGGCGAGGACGCGGCGCGGGCCGAATCGATCGGACGCCCACCCGCCGGCGATCTGCATCGCAGCGTACGGATACGCGAAGGCCGAGAACATCAGGCCGAGCTCGATCGGCGTCAGCCCGAGGTCCTTCCGCATCGCGGGACCCGCCACCGAGATGTTCACGCGATCGAGGTACGCTACAAAGTACATCAGGCAAAGGACGAACAGAATGAGGTGCCTGACCTTTAGCGCCGATCGCCGTACGCTTCCCGTCATGTTCGTTCGGACACTGTGTCGTCACCATGACACTTCGCGCGTCTTCTCGCCTGAGCGTGCTTCCGGCAAAGACGTTGTGATGCGACCCAGGCGATAAGGGCCAGGATCGTGGTGACGCGCAAAAGTTAGCGTGAAGGATTGTCCTTCAGTCTTGTAGTGACGCTTCACCATTAGGCTGCCGGGATGGGCTAGGAAGCGCCGCGCGGCCTGCAGCTCGGGGCGATCGGGATCGGCAGCCGTCCACATTTCAATCAGACGTGTGTATGCCGCTGTGGCCGTGACGGCATCCCCCATCGCCTCGGCGGCTTGCGCGATACCAGCGATCGCCTTGGGCCGGCCGGGGGTCCGTCGCAGCGTCTCCTCGAAGTGCCTGCCCGCCTCCGCGGGCCTTCCCACCTCCATCAACAACGACCCATATAGCTCATGGGCGGGAATGATCGGATAAGGTGGCTGCGACAGGCTGTCGATTGAATCTTCGATCGCCACGGCAGCATCCATCTCGCGCATCATACCCACCGCGTCTCCAGAAGCGTGTGCGGCCAACGCCGCCGCTTCTCTCGCCTGCATTGTCAGAATCTGCCGCACGAAAGGATGCAAGCCGGGGACACGCGCCCGTTCCATCATCTCCACCGCTTTGGTCTTCGCCGTGGCGGCATCCTTCCGCCTGGCCGCCGCCATCGCCTCGAGATGCAGCTTCATCACCACGAAATCGCTCGAGGGTGCGACGAGCGGCAAGGTCGGGAGATCGCTCCACGATTCCGATTCGACGATGAAGCGGGCGAGAGTGTCGAAGTAACCGTACAGTACGCGATCGGGCAAGGCGAAGATCGTCCGACCGCGCACGTGGCGGGCCTGAAGATCTGGCGAGTCGGGCGCGGTTGTGCAGTTCGTGATCGCTGCGTATTGTGCCGCGAACAGATCGACCGCCTTCTTCGCATCCTTGTAGCGGCCAAGCTGAAGGTAGTTGTAGGAGAGGTAGTTGAGCGAATGGAAATCGCGCAGCTCTCCCGGTTCTCCCGCCTCCTTCACATCGTCGTTTGAAATCTGCCATGCGTTCTCGTTCGTCGTCGCCGCTTCGGCCCAATACCCCAGTCGCGTGAAGATGTGCGAGGGCATGTGAAGGGCGTGCGGCACTGCGGCAGCCGTCTTCGCGTACGCCCGCGCAGCGGCCAGTCCGGTCTTCGCATGAACGGGATCGTCGTACGCGTGAATGAGGTAGTGCAGCACGCCCGGGTGCTGCTTGTCGTGGGCGTAGACCGATTCGAAGAGGGCGACTGCTTGCCCCTGTGCCTCGAAGCCCTTCGTCCCTTCGTTGATCGCGCCGATGATCGACAGGCCATAGAACAGGCTGGTTTCATCGTCCGGATATTTCGCGTGTGCGGCGGCCATCTGCTCGCGGTAGGCCTCGTCCCGTGAGCGCTTCGTCCCCGCGCCGGCTTCCTCGTAGAGCGCGGCGGCGGCCAGCAGATACATGTGCTCGCGATCATTCTGCGATCTGGCTTTAAGCCCGTTCTGGACATGCGCCCACGCCGCCGCTTCGTCTGCCCGCGACGGCTCATCCCAAAGCGGGTGGTTGTAGGTCATGGCCGCGCCCCAGTAAGCCATGGCACATTCCGGATCCGCTTTCAGGATCTCTTGAAACTGCGTGAGAGCCCGCGCGTACCAGAAGTTGTGGAGAAGAGCCAGGGCGCGATCGAACCGGGCTCGCACGACCGGAGCGCAGGAAATCTCCATGTGTGCTGTCCCGACTCCTTCCGAACCGTGGCCGTGCTGTGCGAGCAGACCGGAGGCGGCAAGCGAGGCGGCTAGCATCGTCGACACGCAGCGGCGCAGCACACTCAGGCAGTTTCGGGCAATGGTTACCATGACGGCTCCTCTTTGAATCCTCGCCGGCCACAGGTCTATGGCAGTTCCTTTCAGGATGAGGCGTTCACGTGGGCGAGTAATTCGGCCTCTGTACCCGCTTTAGCGGAAAGGGCACAGTTCGCGTATCACGGTCGCGAACGTTCGGGGAAGTGACGGTGCGGACCAGGCGAACTTACAGGAGCCGCGCAGCGAGCCAGGCGCGCGCCGCCTTCCAGTCTCGCTTGACGGTTATAACGGATATCTGCAGCACTTCGGCGACGTCCTCTTCGCGCAGTCCGCCGAAGAACCGCAGCTCCACCACTCGAGCCGCGCGAGGGTCAGCCTGTTCCAGCTGCGACAGGAGCGTGTCCAGGTCGAGCAGTTGTTCGATCGGAAGTGCGGCGCTCACGCCCACGTCATCCGAGAGGGGCACCCGCCGGTGTTCACCGCCTCGCTTGTCGGCAACTCGGGCGCGCGCGTAATCGATGAGAATGCGGCGCATCGTCTCAGCCGCGACTGCAAAGAAGTGGGCACGGTCCTCGTACGCGATCGGTTGCCCGCCGAAAATGCGAAGGAACAGCTCGTTCACGACGGCGCCGGGTTCGAGCGTATGATCCCGACGCTCGCGTTGCAGGAAACGCGCGGCGATCTGGCGCAACTGCGGGTACACGGCGGCGAACAACGCGTCGCGCGCCTGCTCATCACCTTCCCGCCACCTGGTGAGCAAGCCAGTGATTTCTGCCTGGTGCGGAAGTTCCGCCATGAATGTGCGTCCGGCATGATACTGGGAGCTTCCGTCGCCTGCCGTAACAGTTGAACGCCAAGCTGGACCACAATGAACGAACCTCGAGTGTCCGGCGCTGTCAGCCCGGACGAGTTCCGGCGCTTGCGGGATATCTTCGAGTCGGCACTCGAGCGGCCCCCGGCCGAGCGCTCCCACTACGTCGAACGCGCCTGCGCGGGCGATGCCACCTTGATCGGCGAGGTGGAGCGTATGCTCCGTGCGGATGCCGAGCCCCACCGGATTCTTGATGCAAGCGTCTTGCTGCCCGTTGAACAGCCAGAGACTCACAACACTCCGCCCACTGCGCACAAGCCCGGACGGCGTGTCGGTCCGTACGAGATCGTTTCGTTTCTCGCAGCCGGTGGCATGGGGGAGGTGTACCGTGCGCGCGACACGCGGCTGAAACGCGATGTTGCGTTGAAGATTTTGCCCGAATCTGTCGCCGCCGATCGCGAGCGGATCGCGAGATTCGAGCGTGAAGCGGAGCTTCTGGCCTCACTCAACCATCCGTGTATCGCGAACATTTACGGCGTCGAGGAAGATCGTGGTACGCGCGCGATCGTGATGGAGCTCGTCGAGGGCGCGACGCTGGCGGACCGGATCG
>Ga0070675_100000097_pt1 | contig 50764 bp, 41 predicted proteins | sample KBSM43metaG_FD_65343 | JGI IMG/M metagenome (GOLD analysis project Ga0070675, IMG submission 65343) | Miscanthus rhizosphere microbial communities from Kellogg Biological Station, Michigan, USA - KBS M4-3 metaG | ecosystem: Host-associated > Plants > Roots > Rhizosphere > Soil ... | reverse complement strand
CAGCAATTACACGTGTGGGACGACGCATGGACGAGCGCCGAGGGGTGGCGCCGCGCTGTCGGCGATTTGAAACGGTCGGGAAAGATCCGCGCGTTCGGGATCAGCGTGAACCGCTGGGAACCGCACAATGTGCTGCGCGCGCTGGAGACAGGGGTGGTCGACGCCGTGCAGGTCGTCTACAACCTGTTCGATCGGTCCGCTGAGGATGTGCTCTTCCCCACCTGCCAGCGCGATGGCATCGCGGTGATCGCGCGTGTCCCGTTTGACGAAGGGAGTCTCACCGGCACGCTGCACGCCGATTCGCGTTGGCCGGAGGGCGACTGGCGCAACACGTACTTCTCTCCTGCGCATTTGGCCGAGACGCTGCCACGTGTTGACGCGGTACGACGCGACGCCGATGCGCTGGGCATGGGACTCCCGGACCTCGCGCTGCGATTTGTTCTCGCCAATCCAGCGGTGACGACGACGATTCCCGGCATGCGCCGCCGAGAACGCGTGGAAGCGAACCTGGCCGTCAGCGACAACGCCCCGTTGTGGGCCGATGCCCTGGAACGGCTTCGCGTCCATTGCTGGAACCGAGTGCCCGACGACCGTCCCTGACCTGACCTCGACAGTCTTCCTGCGCGCCTTGACGACGAATGGATCGCTGTCTATAGTCGGCCGTCATGGTCTCGATCGTCAGTCGGCGGGGATTTCCTGTTGCCCGACCACTCACGAGTGGCGCGCTGATCGTGGTCGTGTGTATCACCGGCTGCAGTGCTCCGGCAACAGCGCAACGCGGAACGCCGGCGGCAACGGCAACAATCCCCGACTTGTCCGGTGGCTGGCTTCTGCTCGACGCGGAGGGCTCCGGAAGCTTCGACGGCACGGCGCAACGGTTCCCACCTGCCGAGCTGACCGCCACCGGAAAGGCGATGGTGGTGCGCGGCGATGGTCGGAATGTGACTCCTAACGGGGGGAACACGGCTCCGCATCAAGCCGGCGAGGCGTACATCGTGAACAACGGAGCGTGCACGGCGGAAGGGACTGGCGGCAGCGGGATCGATCCGAATTCCACCGCGATCTTCCTGCTCCAATCCAAGGATGAGGTGCTGTTGGTGCGCGAAGGCCCGGGCGGCCGCCGCATCCACATGGATGGACGCGGACACCCAGACCTCGCGAAGCTTGCGCCGAACATGTACGGCCATTCCATCGGTCATTACGAAGGCAGCGCGCTCGTGGTCGACACAGTTGCCTTGCCTGAGGGCGCAGTGCAGGGAGGCGGCCGGAGGAGACCGGAAACGCGACTGACCGAGCGCTTTCAGCTCGCGCCTGATGGGAAGCACCTCACGATCACTTACACGTGGGACGATCCGATGCTCTACGTCAGGCCTCACATCTACCAGCACTCCTTCGAGCGCCTGCCCGAAGGCAGCTACGCGTTCGAGACGTGGTGCGACTCGAACGATCCGCTCCAGCGTCAATCAGTCGTTCCGCCGAAGCAGTAGGTGTTCGAGGAAACCGTGAGTCACGCAAAGATTGGTGTCGTTCTTCTGGCCGTGACCGCCACGGCGTGGTCGGTCGCGTCCTTCGCGCAGGGCCGAACAACGAGTTCACCCGACATCAGCGGCTATTGGGAACTGCCGCTCGATGGACGGCACGTCCCGTCCGCGCGGCTCACGCCGCGCGTCACGCAAGCGGTCCTCCAAGCCCAAGCCAAGGCCGACGCGAAAGCCATTCGCTGGTGCAACTGGGTCGGGATGCCAACGACAATGGATGTCGGGCGGCCGTTGGATATTAGACAGGGGACGCGAGAAATCGTGATTCTGGCGGAATCACCCGTGACGCCGGTGCGACACCTCTATCTCAATCGAACGACCCACATCAGTTCCGACGTCTTCGACGCGACGACGAGCGGCGATTCGATTGCGCGCTGGGACGGTGACACGCTCGTCGTGGACACGACGGGATTCGAGCCCACGCATGGCGTAACAGCGATTCCGGGCGGGGGATTCAGGACGGCCACGTCACACCTGGTGGAACGCTATCGTCTTCTCAAGAATGGGACGATGCTCTCCGTGACGTTCACCTGGACAGATCCGGCCGTGTTTGCGATGCCGCACTCATACGAATTCAGGTATCAGCGCCTCGAAGGTGGATACGAGGCGCGTCCCTACGCGCGCTGCGATCCGTTCGACGCAGAACGCGCCACATTCCTCGAACGCGCGCGCTAAGCGCGCCGGTTGACCTACTGGCGCGCGGCGCCTAGTATATGCAACCGGTTACATCAAACCGGACCGCCGTTCGGATAAAGGAGAAGCCCGATGGTCGCTGCTCGCCGCGCTGCCGCGGTCCTGTCGTTCCTTCTGCTCGCCACCGCGGCCAGCGCGCAGGTCACCACTGGTGACATCGTCGGCCGCGTCACCGATGAAAGCGGTGCGGTGTTGCCTGGCGCCACCGTCACCGTCGACAACGTTGGCACGCATGAGATCCGAACCACCGTGACCAGCGCAACGGGAGACTACGTCGTGAACCTTCTCCCAATCGGCAGCTATCAGGTTCGGGTCGAACTGGAGAGCTTCCGTCCCCAGGAGTCGCGCGTCGATCTGCGAAGCGGCGAGCGCATCCGCGTCGATGCCAAGCTGACGATCGGCGGTCTATCCGACACCGTGCAGGTCTCGGCCGAAGCGCCGCTGCTGCAGACCGACTCCTCCACGGTAAGCACGCTCGTCACACAGAACGAAGTGCAGGATCTACCCGTCAATGGGCGGAACTTCATCCGCCTCGTTCAATTAATTCCGGGCGCGAGCGAAGGCGCGGCCAACGCGCTCGCAAGCGGCAATCGTCCCGATGACCGGCGGCAGACGTCCGCTATCTCGATCAACGGCGCTGCCGACAACCAGAACAATCTGTTGATTGACGGCATGGACAATAACGAGCGCGCGATCGGCACGATTGGCGTCAAGCCCTCGATGGATGCGATAGCCGAAATGCGGGTGCAAACCAACATGTATTCGGCAGAGGTCGGACGCACCGCTGGAGGCGTCGTCAACCTGCTCACCAAATCGGGCACCAACCAATTCCATGGCTCCGCGTTCGGCGGCTTCCGGGACGACCGATTCGACTCGCGCGACTACTTCGCGACAACTGATCCGATCCTCAAACAGAAAGGGTTCGGAGGCACCCTCGGAGGACCGGTGGTTGCCAACCGGACGTTCTTCTTCGCGGATTACGAAGGCGTCCGCGTGCGACAGGGACAGGTGAACAACCTGACCGTGCCGACGCTGGCGATGCGAAATGGCGACTTTTCGGAGCTGTCGCAGATCATCTACGACCCGGCGGCGCCGGGGCGGACTCCGTTTGCCAACAACCGCATCCCCGCGAACCGGATCGACGCCATCGCCGCGCGGTACGTCGCGCTGTTTCCGGAGCCGACCTCACCCGGGCTCGCCAATAACTACGCGAGCACGACGATTCGAACCCAGAACAGCACGACGGCCGATGGCCGCATCGATCATCGAATCGACGAGAACAACTCCGTGTGGGGACGCTTTTCGTACAACAAGACACACACCGTGACACCGCCCGGATGTCCGCCCGTCAACGGCGTCTACGGAAACTGCCTCACGGGCACCAACGCGGGGTTCCCTGGCCCGAACGATACGAACGCAAACGCGCTGCAGGCGAACTACATCCGCATCTTCAGCCCGACGACGATTGCCGAAGTCAAGGGCGGCTACATGAAGGTTGGGATCTTCTCGTATCCATCGAACTACGGGACGAACGTGAGCCAGACGTTCGGCCTGCCGGGCGTGAACATCGACGACCTGGCGTCGGGGCTGGCCCTGCAGAACATCTCGGGGTACGCGATTCTTGGCGACACTCAGAACATCCCGCTCATCACCAAGGACCTCACGCAACAGTACCAGGCGTCGCTGACCAAGACAGTGGGCGCCCACAACATCAAGATGGGTGGCGGCGTCATCTTGCGGCGGTTCGGCGCGACACAAAGCCAGCAGCCGAATGGACTGTGGACGTATGACAACCAGCTGACCCGGAGTGCGACCGGCACGGGCGGCAACGCGCTCGCGTCGTTCCTTCTCGGATTGCCAACGCAGGTGCAACGCTCCCACACGCCGTTCGAGCCGCGCTACCACTCGAACGAACCAAGCGCGTACGTGCAGGATGACTGGCGCGCCAGGTCGTGGCTGACGCTGAATCTCGGCCTTCGCTACGACATTTTCACGCCGTTCACGGAAGAACAGAACCGCCTGTCGAACCTTGATGTTGCGACTGGCAGAGTGCTCGTCGCCGGCGCGAACGGCGTGTCGCGGACCGCCGGCGTCAAGACCGACTATTCGAACCTCGGACCACGGCTCGGCTTCGCGGCGACGTTATCGCCATCGACCGTCGTCCGGGGGGGATACGGCATCACGTACTTCCCGGGCAACATCGCCTCGTTTGCGTACATGAAGAACGCGCCGCTCTTCAGCATCTACGGACCGGTCATCAGCAATGGCACGCTGCTGGCCGGCACACCCGACCTGTTCCTCCGCAACGGCCTACCGCCACAGCCGGCCGCCCCGTCGATTGCTCCGCAGGACCTCTCAGGCGCATTTCGCGCGGTCGATTTGAATTTCAAGTCCACGCGCGTGCAGCAGTTCAACGTGCAGCTCGAGAGAGAATTCGCGGGCAACGTCGTCACGGCCGGGTACGTCGGCTCGCGCGGCAGCCACGTCGCGATGAATCCGGATATCAATCAGGCGCCTGCCGCTGCGGGCGCCATCCAGCCACGCCGGCGGCTCTCCGGCACGCTGCCGCAGCTCGCGCAGCTCAACGTCTTCATGAGCGACTACGAAACGTGGTACGACGCGATGCAGCTGATCTTTCAGCGTCGTCTGAATGGTGGTCTTTCCTTCAATACCCACTATCAGCTTGCCCACGCGCAACAGACCCAGCCGCTCAACTGGGACGGGTTTACCGTCGAGCGCACCGACGCTCCTCGCGATATGCGGCATGCCTGGGTCGGACAGATCAACTACGTGCTGCCGTGGGGAGAGTCACTCACCGGTCTCGGGCATGGAGTGCTCACCGGTTGGCAGGTCAACGCGATCGCGAATTACCAGACCGGCGAGCCGTTCAGCGTCTTCAATCTCGCAGCGCGAGCCAATACCGGCGGCGCGCCTCCCGGGGGACAGGGAACCGATCGACCGAACCTCGTCGGTGATCCCAAGCTCCCGGCTGACCAGCGGACGGTTTCACGATGGTTCAATACCGACGCGTTCCAGCCGCAGCCGCTCTTCACCCTCGGTAATTCGCCGGCGACGGTGCTGCACGGACCTCCGCAGCGACGAATCGATCTGTCGGTGTTCAAGGAGTTTGCGGCCGGTGGGAGTACGCGGCTACAGGTCCGCTACGAGGTCTACAACCTCACCAACATCGCCAATTTCCAGAACCCGAACAGCCAGCTCGGGAGCCCCGCATTCGGCTCGATTTCCAGCACGGGCAACTCGACGCCGCGTCAGATGCAGTTCGCGGCGAGGCTGCTGTTCTAGCGGGTTGTTCTCAGAAGGATGTGCACGATGAAAAGACGTGAGCTACTGAAAGGACTCAGCGCGGTCGCGGCGGTCAGCGCCGTTCGCGTCCCCGACCTCTGGGCCGCGAAGGTCGATTCGACCTACAAGGGTGTGAAGCTTGGGTTGATCACGGGATCGCTCAACCCTCTGCCGAATGTTCCCGGCAAGGATCCGATCGACGTCATCATCGAGAACTGCCTCGCCATCGGCGCCGCGAACGTCGAGCTGGTCAACGTCGGCGGCCAGATGCCGCCGCAGGTGACCAACGGCGGCCGCTTCGGACAGGCGCCGGATCAGCGGACGCCCGACTACCTGAAGACGCGAGAAGAGCTGCGGCAATGGCGGATCAATCTCCCGCTGGATCGCTTCCGCGAGGTCCGCAAGAAGTTCGACGATGCCGGATTGAACCTGTTCTCGTACGTCTACACCATCGACGACGACATGACGGATCCGGAGATTGACGCGGTGTTCCGTCAGATGCAGGCGCTGAAAGTCGGGCTGTTCTGCACGAATCAGACACGGGTCACGATGGCGGCGCGGATGGTTCCGTTTGCCGACAAGTACAAGATCAAGCCAGCCTGGCATCCGCACGACAACATCGACTCACCCGTGGAAGTGGCGACCGCGGCAACGCTTGAAAAGCTGCTCGCGATGTCGAAGAACTTCGTCATCAACCTCGACATCGGTCACTTCACGGCCGGCAACAACGACGCGGTCGACTTCCTGAAGAAGCATCACGACCGTATCTCGCACCTGCACATCAAGGATCGAAGCCGGAACCATGGGCCGAACGTGCAGCTCGGCACGGGTCAGACCCCGATCAAGGAGTGCCTCGGGCTGATTCGCGACAACAAGTGGCCGATCTACGCCATTATCGAACGAGAGTTCCGTGGACCTGGAACCCCGGTCGAAGAGACGAAGTGGCAAATGGATTATCTGAAAAAGGCGCTCGATACGACCACGACGACCGCGTAACACCCTTATGCGTTTCTCGGGTTTGTTCGTTGCCGCGGGGCTGGCGCTCGCAGCGCCGGCCCCACTCTCCGCACAATCCGCCGCGACGCTGACCCCGCCCACCGCGGAGTGGACGGGGTCGCGCACTTCAGACGGCCAGCCAGACGTCCACGGCTCGTACGCAAAAGACTGGATTGGCGCGCGGGGACCGAACTTCGATCTCGAAGAGGGTCAGGATCCCGAGGAGATGCGTGCCACGGGACGCAAGCCGGAAGACTTCCCGAAACCGCAAATGGTCCGCACTCCCGACGGCCGCATCCCCTATCAACCGTGGGCGCGCCAGCAACGCATCGAGAACCGCAAGAACTTCTTCAATCCGACGGAGCTGTGGCATCTCGACTCCAATGCGCGCTGCCTGCCGATGGGGTTTCCGCGCGAGAGCCTCGATCAGGGCACTGAAATCATCCAGGCGCCGGGCCTCGTATTCTTCGAATACCCATACAACAGCGTCGTCCGCACCGTCTATCTGGACGGACGCGCGCCCCTCAACGATCGCGTGAAGTTGTGGTACGGCGATTCACATGGTCGCTGGGAGGGCAATACGCTGGTCGTCGAAGGACGGAACTTCAACGAGCACGGCTGGTACGACACGTACGGGAATTTTCACAGCTCCGATCTACGGATAGAGGAGCGGTTCACGTTCGTCGGCACTCGCATGTATTACGACGTGACCAGCCACGACCCCCGCGTTTTCTCGCAGCCATGGACCGCGCACGTGGAGTTCAGAAAGAACACCGGTAACGTCGACGACCCGTGGGAGACGGCCTGCTTCGAAGGCGAGCGCGATACGCAGCATATCTTTCCGGGGAAGATGCCGCCGAAGTGAGACACATCAGGCTTCTTGTCGATGTGCTGCTCGTCCTCTTCGTGGCGGACACGGTCGCATGGGCGCAGACTGCCGGTCAGACGGTGCCGCGAACGGTGGATGGCAAGCCGGATTTATCCGGCGTGTGGCAGGTACTCAACAGCGCCGCGTATGACATCGAGGATCACGCCGCTCAAGCCGGCGTGCCGGCTGGCGCTGGGGTCGTCGTCGGCGGCGAGATCCCGTACCAACCGTCGGCGCTCGCGCAGCGTAAACGAAACTACGAGAATCGGGCGACGGAAGATACCGACGCGAAGTGCTATCTCCCTGGTGTGCCGCGCATCACCTATATGCCGTACCCGTTCCGAATCATCCAGACAGCCGAACGGATCGACATCTCATACGAGTACGTCGGCGCGCTGCGGCACATCTTCATGAACACACCGCACCCGCGCGGTCCGATTGAATGGTGGATGGGGGATTCGCGGGGGCGGTGGGAAGGTGACACGCTGGTCGTGGATGTCGTTCATTTCAACGATCAGACGCGCTTCGACAAGGCGGGGAATTTCCACAGCGAGCTGCTGCACGTCGTCGAGCGCTACAGCTTCATCGACGCGACGCACCTGAACTACGAGGTCACCATCGAGGATCCGAAGGTCTTCACCCGGCCGTGGAAGATGCAGATGCCGCTCTACAAGCGGGTTGAACCCGCGCCGCGTGTCCTCGAGTACTACTGTTACGGATTCAGCGACGTCTACACGCTGCCCGCCGGCCGCTAAGGTTTCGCGTCCTTTCCCTGCCAGATTTCCTGAAGATGCTCGAGATCCTTGTTGTTCTCGCAGAGATGCTCCAGCAGCTCCGTGTCCGGCTGCAGGTTGAACCGGAGCGTGTCTGATGTCCACGGACGCGAGTACGCCTTGGGATCGTTCACGGTGACCACCAGCTCCAGGCGTCCGAAGTTGATTCGGCGGTAACGCTCGGTCAGCTGCAGCGCTTCAGTGTGCGGATGGCCGCTGTTATCGAGCCAGCTTCCCTCTTTGAAACCAGCTGTCTCGACGACAAACGTATCGCCCTCCCAGCGGGCAACCGAGTAGCCGTACCAGGCGGGATCGGGATCCACGGGCGGCTTCCGACCGTCGGTGAAGAGTTGCCGGTAGACGTGGAACTCCTCGAACAGCACCAGCGTCACGCCCGGAATCTGAATGATCTTGAACGGGAGGCCGGGAACGGTCATCGCGTCAGGGACACCGTGCGGCATGCACCGTGTCTCCGGTCGGTCGTAGCCCATCGTTGCCACCCGGTGCTTGTAGAGTTCGGCGGTCGCCGGCAGCATCGGCGCGTCGGTCCCTGGCGGCAACAGGTTCTCGTTGTAGCGCGGGCTGTCGACGCGCCAGATGCCGGACAAGTCGGGTTTCCCGTCCGCGGTTCGAGGCGCCGGCGCATTCAGATTCGGCTTGCCATCAGGGTTCCGCGGGGTGCCCGGAAGCGGCAATGACAGCCACTGGGCCGCCGCCGTCCCACCAATCGCACACACCATCGCAAGCACGAGCATCGGACCACGTAACGCCAGGTGATGGGACCGCATGCGAGCTTCCCTCCAGCCGGCCGATTGTGCTGCGATTACACCGTCAGTGCAACCGCAAATGTCGCGGTTCCGTTCCCCGCAGTCGTGTGGCCCGGATCACGGGCTCGCGCTTGAGGTGAAGGAGTTCGCTCGAGCCGCGTCACGACATCCCGTCACTGCCGCGCCATCGCGAGACTGAAGCGCTCCTCGGTCGTGATCAAATGGTCGTGGTCGTCCTTGCCGATGTCGATCTGCACCCAGGCGAGCGTCTCCTCGCGGAGCTTGTCCCAGCCTCCGTCGAACTTGCCCTTGTACTTGTCCGACCACTCTTTCGGGACGTGATGCGGCGCGTGGGTCGCGCCGGGCGCGAAGTAGACGAAGAAGGGCTTGTCGGGCATCAGCGCCTGCTGCTGGCGGATCCAGGTGGTGGCGCGATTCGCGAGATCTTCAGTGAAGGTGTAACCCTCCTCCGGCGTCTTCGGCGGCTCGACCGCCGAGGTGCCTTCGTAGATCCGCGAGCAGAGCGCCGTCGTGTGGAAGCGAAGGTACTTCAGCCCACCCTTCGCCAGCCGTTCGGCTGTCGGCGTGTAGCACGGACCGCCGAACGCAGAGGAGAATCCGAAGCCCGCGCCCGTCGGCGGACGCAGCGGCACGATGGGCGGGTATTTCGTGTTCGGATCCTTGGCGTCATACGTGGTCAGCCCGACCGGCTTGGGATCGGGGATCGGGAGATGTCGCTTTTCAGGCTGTCGTTGCGTGTGCCCATCACACTGTCTCCTGCTGTTGGCCGATGTTCGTTACTGGCGCGCCATCGCGACTCTCGCAAGCGCTGCTTCGTGTTCTTTGGTGTCGAGCAGGAGCTTGCCGGAGACGTCCACCGTCACGCTGTGGATTGTTCCCGTGAACTCGAAGGGCGGCTGATAGAGCGCGCTGATCGTCGAACCGGGATTGCGCCCGATTGCGACGCCGGAGCCAAGGCCGAGTGCGAGCGGCACCGTGTACGGCAGCGTCGACTCGCCGACTAGCGTGTCGTTGATGTAGAGCTGCGCCTTTCCCGGCGAACCCTTGCCCTTCGCCAGATCGGGCTTGCCGGTCGGCTCGAACTGATAGCGGAGCCGCACCTTCCCCTCGGGCACCGCCGCGTTCGACTCCACGTGGAACTGCTCCGCGCCGACATAGTTGTGCACGTAGTGCAACTTCTTGTCTTTCACGAAGAGGGTGTAGCCGCCGACGTTGCTGCCGTGGCAGACGATGACGCCCTCCGCGCCCTCCTTGGGAATCTCGACGTTCGCGGTGATGCTGTGCGCGCGGTTGAGAACCTTGGCGGCGACGTTTTCGGGCACGGTCTGCGTGCCCGGATAGTAGGTGTAGACCTGCCGGTCCGCCGTCAGCTCCGGGCGTTCGTCGGCGAAGCGCATCTGGCCGCGGCTGTCCAGCGGCAGCACGTTGTACTTGCCGGCTTCGGTGTACCAGGTCGCGATCATCTCGATTAGCGTGTCGCGGTTGGCCGCCGCGAGATTGTTCGTCTCGGTGGGGTCCTTGCGGAGGTCATAGAGCTCCCAATGTTTGGCGTCGAGTTCGCGCAGCTTGTCCTCAGTGAGCTCCATCGCGCCGAAGCCAATTCCCGCTTCCGTGAAGGACGGGCCAGGCACCGGGCACACAGCGCGCCATCCATCCTTGTAGATCGATCGGTGCGCGAACATCTCGAAGTACTGCGTCTTGTGCCGGTCCTCGGCCTTCCCGTCGTTGAACGTGTGCGCGAAGCTGACGCCTTCGATCGGTGACTGCGTCACGCCACGTACGGTGGCAGGCGGCTCGAGATCCAGCGCGTCGAGCACGGTCGGCACCATGTCGATCGCGTGCGCGAACTGCTGCCGAATCTCGCCCTTGGCCTTGATGCCCGCCGGCCAGTGCACGATGAACGGATCGCTGACGCCGCCGCGATACGTTTCCCGCTTCCAGCGCCGGAACGGGGTGTTGCCCGCGAACGTCCAGCCCCAGGCGTAATGGTTGAAGTACTTCGGCCCGCCGAGATCGTCGATCGCCGCAAGGTTCTGCTGGAGATCGTCGGGCACGTTGTTGAAGAACTTGTTCTCGTTGACGGATCCCGTCGGCCCACCTTCGGCACTCGCGCCGTTGTCGGAGATCAGCATGATCAGCGTGTTGTCGAGCTGTCCCAGGCCCTTCAAGAAATCGAGCAGGCGCCCGACTTGGTGATCCATGTGCTCGCAGAAGCCCGCGAACACTTCCATCATGCGTGCGTAGAGTTTGCGTTGATCTACCGGGAGCTTGTCCCAGTCCTGGACGTCCGGGTCGTGCCGGGACAGCACGGCGTCCTTCGGCATGATGCCGAGCTCCTTCTGCTTCGCGAACACGCGCTCCCGGAACTTGTCCCAGCCGTCGTCGAACTTGCCCTTGTACTTGTCGGCCCACGCCTTCGGCACGTGATGCGGCGCATGGTTGGCGCCTGGGGCGAAATACAGGAAGAACGGTTTGTCTGGCGCGACCTGCTTGAGATCGGCGATGAACGCGATGGCCCGATCGGCGAGATCCTCCGTGAGGTGGTAGCCCTGTTCCGGCGTCTTCGGCGGCTCGACCTGATGGTTGTCGTAGACGAGGTCCGGATAGTACTGATGCGTGTCTCCGCCCAGAAACCCGTAGTAGCGCTCGAAGCCGCGGCTGAGCGGCCAGCGATCGTACGGGCCGGCGGCGCTGATCTGCTCGGCTGGCGTCAAGTGCCACTTGCCGATGCAGTAGGTGGCATACCCGTGCTGCTGCAGCATCTCGGAGAGGAACCCGTTCTCGAAGGGAATCGCGCCGTTGCCGCCGGGAAATCCAGTGGACCCTTCCGTGATGCACGACATCGCGTTCGAGTGGTGGTTGCGGCCGGTCAAGATGCACGAGCGCGTCGGCGAGCAGAGCGCCGTCGTGTGCATGCTGGTGTAGAGCAACCCGTTTTTCGCCAGTTGGTCGATGTTGGGCGTGTTGATCGGACCTCCGTAACATCCGAGCTGTCCGAAGCCCGTGTCGTCGATCACGATGAAGAGCACGTTCGGCGCCCCGGCTTTGGCTCGCTCCGGCGCCGGCCACGCGGGTTCGGATTCCTCGATCGTGCGGCCCATGCGACCGGGAAACGCCATTCCCGGCTTGTATTCCTTGATTGCCATCGTTTCTCCTCTGCCGAAGCGGCTTGTCAGACCGTGTCGCCACCGTTACGATGAGTTAGCTCCGCACCAGAAACTGTGTTGAGGTAACTCCGGGATCCCTATGCCTCGTGTGACCCTTCGAGCGACTGAGTCGGCGGACGGCAAGGAAGACACGGTCAGCGAATACATCTGCGACTTCTCCGATTGCCCCAACGTCGCCGTGCACGTCGTCGGCGTCGTGCGCGAACTACGATCCTTCGTCGCAGTGTGCGCCTACCATGCACGCATGCTTGCCGAGCGTTCGAAGCGCTGACGCCTGCAGCTCATTGGCAATTGCTACGCCAGGAGCGAGCGTTGATGTCGAGAGTGGTGAACGGGCTGGTCAAGCCGGTGCAGACGTACAGGACCTACGAAATGCCGTGATTTAAGAAATGCCGTGCCCCCCGGTTGCTAGTCAGGATTGAGCGGCGGCGCCGCTCTTATGTCGTGAGCGCTGACCGAGCATAGTCCAGGCATTTCTGGACTTCTTGGATGGCGGTCCCCTTCCCGTTGTACTCGTACTCGATGCACGCTGGGAACGGCGACCTGCGCTGCTTCATCAGTTGCAGCACCTCCTTGATCGGAGCGTCGCCCTTGCCCCACTCGGGCGTATTGGAGTCGTTGCGGTCTTCCGCGCGTCGTAACCGATCCTTCAGGTGGAGGTTTGCGATGCGGTCGTGATGGTCTCGAACGAACTTGACCGCGTCGCCGCCAAACGCGGTGAAGTGTCCCGTGTCGAGCGTCACCTTTATGTACGGCGAGTGCCCCAACGCGGCCTCGAGATTCTTCGTATACGCCATACCGTCGGGATTTCGATCGAAGGGCGCATTCTCGCTGTGTGCGGAGACGTACACCTTGTGGCGATCGGCGAACGCCGCCGCGCGCTTGATCGAGGCAACCGTGCAGTTGGCGCTGATGATGTTCGTCTTCAACGCCTTTGCAAAATCGAACGCGGCCTCGATCTCGTCGTCCACCAGGTCGTCAGAGAAGTTGAACATGCACGAATAGATCTGAATGCCTGCATCATCGAACTTCTTCCGAGCACGCTCGAAGACGTCGAGGGGACGCGAGATCCGCCACTGACGCAGTTTCTCGCGCGCAACCTCGTCGGTCGGGCCCCGGCCAGGCCCTCCCGGTGGCTCGACGAACGCGATCCAGAATTCGGCAAGGTCGATACGGTTCTGCCGGTAGGCGTTGATGGTCTTGTCCATCAACTGATCGACGCCTTCGCGTGACCAGGGCTCCGAGGCGTCGCGCAGCGAGCGATAGCAGTACGTGATCGCGCCGATGCGCACGCCGCCGAACCGCGAGCTGTACCTGGCCAGCTTCGTCTGCGACCACGCGACCGAGGCCGCGGCGAGTGAACCGGCGACAGCTCTCCCGAATTCTCGGCGTGTCAGCATGATGTTCCTTCCGACTAGAAGCGGGCCGGCGCGGGACGCTCTGTCAGAAATCGTGCGCGATCGGCGTCGTTCTGAATGCAGTTGAGGACGCGCGGCTCCGGCATCGCCCCCACCTTGTAATACCGGAACGTGTAGGAGTGGGGCGTTCGGAAGACTGTCGGATCCGTCCAGGTGAACGTGACCGTGAGTTGATCGCCGGAGGCCGCCAACTTGTACGACTCGGTCAAATGCGCGCGGGATGTCCGGTAGCCGCCCCCCGGAATGGCCGTGATGCCGCGCTCGTTGAAGCCTACCGTGTCGACGACGAGTGTGTCGGCTTGCCATCGGCCGATCGAGTGGCCGTTCGTGGTGCCTTCGAGTTCCTCGGCGTCCGGATGTTTCCGTCCGTCGGTGTAGATATAACGTGTGGATGACGGCGAGCGCGCGACCATGCCGATCACGGCCGGACTCTGGCGGATGTCCAGGACGCCGCGATCGTCCATGACAGCCGGCATCCCGACGTTGACGCAGCCGCGGATGGCGTCCTGATCTTTCGCGCGTCGCATCTCGAGCGCACCTTGTGCAGCCGTGGTCAGCGGTGCGCGCGGCACGTTGAAGCTGTCGAACCGCAGCTCCCAGTAGCCGGAGAGATCCGGACGCGCCGTCGCTGCTCCGCCCTGCGCGAGCGCGGACGTGGACCACACGAGCACGACAAGCGCCAGGAGACCTCGCACCGCCACTATTTCTCGGCCTTGGTCGTGGTGTATTGCCGGTCCGGCTGGGCGACGGCCGGCTCCTCGTTGTTTTCGATCGGAATCCCTTCAGGCAGTCGTTTGTATGTGTAGGAGTACGTGTGCGGCGCCAGGAACACGGTCGAGTCTTCCCAGGTGAAGGTGACCGACAGCTCGTCTGGGCCCACAAGCCGGTATCGTTCGACGAGATGAGTCGTGTCCTTCGCACGGCCGCCGCCCGGCACCAACATCACCGGCCTGCGGCTGTCGCACACGCGTGGCGCAAAGCCGATCGTGTCGACGACGAGCGTGTCTCCCTCCCAATGTCCGATCGAATCGCCGAATCCGGTCGGCACATAGGAAGGAGCTTTCACATCCCGATGCGGCCGTCCATCCGTGTACACGAAGCGGCCGCGATTCGACTCAGAGCCCATCAGCACTTCGTCACGCGACGCCACGATGTTGATCGGCGGCGAGGAGGCCATCATCATCGGAAGGTTGCCGATCGGACAGGCCGCCGTTCGCGGCGCGCGATTCACGACGTTCCCTGCCGCCTCACTTGCAGCCATCCTTTGGTTGTCCGCGATGATGTCGGGCTGGAGCTTCGGCTTCGGCACGTTGTCGAACCAATCGGTCCAGCTGCCGGAGCCCGGGTCCTGCACGAGCCAGAGTCCCGACATCTCCGGAACGGGGCCTGTTCCCTTCTTCTCTTGCGCGTGGGCAGCCGGCGCGATGAGCAGAAGGCTCGCCATCACACTCGCAGCGATCGCTCTGATCGTCATCCTGTCCTCCGCAAGGTCCGGCTAAAGCCGGACCCCACCGACATCCGGCTAAGCCGCACCTACCGACATCGGCGGGGTCCGCCTTCAGGCGGACCGGCGCTACGGATTCACCGTGAACGCAAACAGCGTGTCGCCCGCCGCGACGAGCACATACTGGCGTCCATCCACCATGTAGGTTTCCGGCGCGTTCGACACCTGGCCGGTCGCCGCATGCCAGAGCGGGTTGCCGTTAGCGACGTCGTACGCGACGAAGTTTCCGTCCGGGTCGCCGCCGAACAGTAGCCTGCCTGCCGTCGTCAGCAGTCCCTGTCCGCGTCCTTCGGCCACAGTGCGGTACTTATGCTTCCACGCGATCTTGCCGCTCTTCGGATCGATCGCCATCAGGTAGCTGCCAACGGTGCCGACACTTCGCTCGTCCTTCCCTCCGAGCCCCATCGCACCGCGAGGATCGAGTTCGGTCAGGTAGTACATCGCGTAGGTGTCGGACGCCGGGAGATAGAACAGGCCGGTGTCGGGGCTGTAGGCGGGCGGTGGCCAGTTCGTCGCGCCTTGATTGGCGCCTGAAACGAGCGCGCCCCCAACGTGATAGTCCTTCGCCGGATTCCGCACCGGCTGTCCCGACTCGTTGAGTCCTTTCGCCCAGTTCGCCGTCTCCGAGAACTTCGACGTGACGACGTGCTGGCCGGTCATACGGTCAACGGTAAAGTAAAACCCGTTACGGCTCGCGGTGAGCACCAGCTTGCGACGCTGCCCCTCAACCATGGTGTCGACGAGGATCGGCGTCTGCGCCGAATCCCAGTCGTGTGTGTCGTGCGGTGAAGTCTGGTAGTACCACGCCATCTTGCCGGTATCGACGTTGATGGCGACAAGCGCGCAGGTGAACAGGTTGTCGCCTTCGCCTCGCGTCTGTGACGTGTAGGCCGGGGTGGGGTTGCCGGTGCCGAAGATATAGAGGTGTGTCTCGGGATCGTAGGAGCCTGGCACCCACGGATGTCCGCCGCCGTGACGCGCGGCGTCCAGGTTCTTCCAGGTGTCGAGTCCGGGGTCGCCTTCGTTCTGCGGCGTGACGTACCACTTCCACTGCGTCTTGCCCGTCTGAGGATCGAATGATTCGAGCCATCCGGGCGCATCGAGATCGTTGCTCGTCCCGACCAGCACGTGGTTGCCGATGACGATGGGCGCCATCGTCGAGAAGTACTGCTGGCTGAACGGACTGAATTCGCGGTGCCACCGCTCCTTGCCCGTCCTCGCGTCAACAGAGACGAGATAATCGTCCGGCGTCACGAAGAAGAGGTAATTCCCCCACATGCCCACGCCGCGGTTGCCGATGTGGGTGCCGCCCTTCGTCTTCCAGAAGTAGTGCCACAGCTCGTGGCCATCGTTGGCGTCGAGCGCCCACGTGTTGTCGGGCGTCGTCACGTAGAGGACGCCGTTCACACTGAGGATCGAACCTTTGATCTGCGTGGGGCCGGCGACCGTGACACTGCCATCGGCTTCACCGCTGATGATGATCTCCGCGTCTCTCGGGCCACGCGGTCCGCCCGGGCCTGGCCCGTTCGTCAGCCGGCGCATCCAGGCGAGCGTGAGGTGCTTGACGTTCGTCTGATTGATCTGCGTCAGCGAGCTGTAACGGCGCCCGGTGTAGTCACCCGAGTAGGTCGGCCACGAATCGCCTAGCGGCTTGTTGATCGACGCGGGGTCGAGGCCTTGTTGCGCCGCGGCGATCACCGACGCACCGAACAGGAGTGCGGTAAGCAGCAGTCTCTTCATATCGCTTTACTTGAGCGTGACGAGAAACGCGGTGACGTTGTGAATGTCGTCGTCGCTGTAGGTCAGCAGCAGATCGCGGTGGCCCTTCAGCGGATCGCGGAGTTCCACTTTCGGCGCGTTGGCCCCCTCTGTCCGGAAGGTCCGATAGGTGCCATCGGCCATCTTCAACGACACCATGAAATCGTCGATGCGATTGAGCGTCCCTTCGACCTTCTGGCCGTTCGCCATCGTCACGACGGCGGTGATCGGTGGTGAAGGTCGCGGCTGGCCGCCGCCGCGTGTGCCGCCAGTGCCAGGGAGTAACCAGGTCTGCTGCAGGAGCTTTGGATCCGCAAAGCGATTGCCGACACCCTGCAGATCGCCAGTCGGTGAATGGCACGCAGTGCATTTCGCCTGGAACAGCGCGCGGCCGGCGTCGGCATTGCCGACGACGATGTTCACCTGACGCTCGCCGGTGCGGCTGCTGACCGGGAGACTATGAAGAAAGGAGGCGATGTCGGAGATCTGCGCCGGCATCAGCATGAATGGCGGCATGCCTTTGTCGGCACGTCCGCCGAGGACGACTTGGCCGATGCGCTCGCCCTTATCGTCGAGGAGCACGACGTCCGAGCGCATCAGGTTGGGGCCGCCATTGTCACCACCACGGCCATCCGGTCCGTGACAGAACGCGCAGTTGACGGAGAAGAGCGCTTTGCCGCGTTCAACCGCCGCGGGATCCGTGACCGGGCGCTGCGGGTACGCCACAAAGCCGCCCTGGCCGCCTTGGGGCGGCGCACCACCGGCGCGGCCACCGCCCTGGCCCGCGCCCTGCGCCGACACGACGCCGAGCCACAGCGCGATGCCAGCGAGCACACACCCCAACGTGCGACGTCTGTTCATGGACGCTCGAACTCCTCCGAGTGAGGTGTTACGACTCGTCGCCTTTGGGCCGTGCGATGTCGTGGTAGAGACGTTTGCCGTCCGGCATGATGACGTAGAAGAGCGACGCGCCCTTCGAGCCGTCTTTCAGCGGATGCGCAACGGCCGTAATCTCATCGCCCGCTTTGAACGTTGCCTTGTTCCATCCCTGCCGGCCCATGATGTTGGTGCTGCCGCCCTCGATGTCCCACGTCCCGACGGTCGCGGGATCGACGCCCGGACCTGCATCCACTTTCATGATGATGTGCGAGTGTGGGTTGACCCAGCGGAACTCGACGACCTTGCCCTTGTAGGTCACGCTCTTGTCCATCGAGAAGATGGAAAAGGAGTGATGGGCGAATGCTGGAACCGCCGCCGCAAGGGCGAATGCTGCCACTACGGCAGAGCGTCGAAACGCGAAGTTCATAAGGTTGCTCCTGTCAATCGGACGTAGGCGGTACGGAAAAGTTCGGCCGCTATTGTCGCGCGATTTGCAACCGGTTACAAGCGCCGGATAATGGGGAAACTCCGGCGTTTCCGCACGATCGCGGTGGTAGGATTCACGGCCTATGCACCAGCCGTGTTCGCCGCACATCCCCTGGCTCGTCATGCTGTTTATCGCAGCATTCTCCGGGCCCTCGACAGCGCAGTCAACTGAGAACCCACTGCAACTCAAGCCGGATCACGCTACCGCCTCGGTCGGCAATATCGACCGTGCGGTCCGCTGGTACGAAGACATGTTGGGCTTCAAGGTCGTAAACCGCGGCGACCGGGCAAACGGTGTGCGCTTCGCCGATCTGTCTATTCCCGGGTACGGGATCGGCCTGGTGCAGAGCGCGGCCACGTCCGCAGCAGCTGGCAGCAGCGCGCGATCCGGCTGGATTCATATCGTCTTCTCCGTACCGGATCCTGCCCGAGCGTTCGCCACGCTGAAATCGCGCGGTGCGGACGTGACCACGCGCGGGAATCCAGCGCCGGCACAAGTCACGACCTTCCTTCTCCACGACAGCGAAGGCAACGAAATCGAAATCGTCCAGGAACACTGAGTATGCGAATCGTCCTGTTATTGATCGCCCTAGCGATCGACAGCGGCGTTGCCGTTGCGCAGCAGCCGCTGGCCACGCCCCCCGCTCCGCCGGCAGCGGTCGTCAAGCCAGTGGCCGATGGCGTTTACATCTTTGAGTTCGCCGGTTACCAGTCGATGTTCGTCGTCGATCCGGGCGGTGTGCTCATCACCGATCCGATCAGCCCGGCCGCGGCGACCGCGTATCTGGCGGAGGTGAGAAAGCTGACGTCAGCGCCGATTCGATATGTGGTCTACAGCCATCACCACTTCGATCACATCGCCGGCGGCGCGCCATTCAAGCAAGCCGGTGCCGTGTTTGTCGCGCACCGCAATGCGAAGCTGCAACTCGAGCGGTTGAAGAATCCAGATGTCGTGCCGATTGACCAGACGGTCGACGAATCAAAGACGCTGACCATTGGCCGCACGAAGGTGGATCTTCTGTATCTGGGTCGAAATCATTCCGACAATAGCCTGGTCGTTTCAGTTCCCGCGAAGAAGGTGATCTACGCAGCGGACTGGGTGCCCGTGGGCGAACTGATCTGGCGCAACGTCTTCGACTCGTACATCGATGAATGGTTCGAAGGAATCGACCGGGTGCTCGCGCTTGATTGGGAAAAGCTGGTCGTCGGTCACGCGCGCGCATACAACCCGAAAGGCTGGGGTACCAAAGACGACGTGCGCGCGTTCAAGGCGTATTTCACGGACTTGAAGGAGGCGGTGCGCGTCGCCTACATGCAGGGACTCTGTCCCAATCGCGCGCCGAACGAAGTCAAGCTGCCGAAATACGCGCAGCTCTTCGAGTACGAGGAGTTCCTGCCGATGAACGTCGATCGCATGTGCCTCTACTGGCGCAACGGGTGGCAATAGCGGAGGGCCGACCTGAAGGTCGGCCCCTACGAGACGCCCGCAATTACGCGATGTAGGGGCGGACCTTCAGGTCCGCCCACGATCAATAGTACTTGCTCTGAATCGGACAGCCCGGGAAGTAATTGCCCTTCGCCAGTTCGTCGGCGCAATGCTGCCGCGCGCGTTCCGTGCCGCCTTTCAGCAACTCCTCCGCCTGCTCATAGGTGAGCACGTCGGGATGTTCGCGCCACACCGAGTGCACCGGCGAGATTTTCTGCACGTCGAGTTTGTAATGCGCGATCGTGTCGCGGAACGTATCGGGCCAGTGCTGCCAGTCGAAGGCAGCGGTCACCATGTCGCCCTCGATCACCAGCTTCTCGGACGGCACGTACGCGAAGACCACGTCGGCCATGTGGCCGTTGTTGCGACCCCAGTAGACGTCGACGGTCTGCGTTTCGTCCTTGAGCTGCAGGCGCTCGTCGACGGCCGTAAACTTCAACGGCTTCGGATTCTTCGCTAGATCATCTGGAAAATCGGGCGCGGCGTGCGTCGCCATCTCACGGAAGATGACGCCGCTCATCGGCCGCTGAATAATCGTCAACCCTTCGGCCACCGCTTCGCGGAAGCCGGCGGTGTGATCGAAATGATGGTGGCTGATGATCAGTTGCGTGACCGGCTTGCCAGGCACCAGCATGTGCACATGATCGATCACGGCCTTCGCCTGCCCGCGCGAGTTGACACCAAGCTCGAAGAGCGTCACGTGATCTTTGAACTCGATCGCCGTCGTTCCATTGCTGACGCGCCAGATGCCTTTCCCGACAGGCTTTGAGGTCACCGGCTGCACAGAATACGACGGCGGCTCCGGCGCGGAACGCACGGCGGCCGGCGCCGCAAGATCGGGAATGTTCGTGTCGACGTCGTATGCGTCGACGTAGAGCTTGAAGAAATCGATGTTCCGGAAGTCCAGGTGCGTCTCATAGCCGAGCGGCATCATGAGACCCGATGTCTCAGACCACCCGGTGAACGTGGTGGTAAGGTTCGCCTGTCCAAGATTCGTCTGCGGATGTGCCCAGCGCACCCACAAGGGCATGTGCTCTGCGGTAAACGCCGCCGTCAGTTTGTCGCCCTGCTTCAGCGTGACGTCGATCGTCGTGACGCCGGACGCCTGATGCGGCGCAGACAGCTTCGTTGCCGGGTCGAGCATCGTGCGAACGAGCACCACCGGGTTGTTCAGCATCCACATCCGACGCATGTGAACGCCGTCCATAATCAGCGGGTTGTCCAGAAACTGCGGGACGCGTTGCGCCCGTTCACCGTTGATGTCGAAGGCGACATCACCGTCGAGGCGATTGTCGTTGAGCGCGAAGCTGTGGCCGAACGGTGCGAGGAACGGGAACACCATGTTGCGCCGTTCGCGCATCTGAAAACGTCCATTGGCGAGGTCGTACACGCGGGTCAGGTCATTGGCCGCCATGTACTTTTCCGGCGCGTCAGGCGATCCATCGATGCGGCCCCCGCCCATCTGATACGCGTACTGCGCGTAGCCATGAAGCGTGATGTTCTTCACCGCCTGGATCTTCTCGACGCCTCCAAGCGCCTTCGCCGCGTCCTCGACGATTGCGCGCGCGGAGGCGCCTTGCGCACGCCCGACCTGCCACGCCGCGGCCGCGAGCGCCACGATCACCAGGGCACCGGCAAGCCATCTCATGTAGCGCATTGACCTTCCTCCGCTTCCTTACCGGACCTGTGCCGGGCAGCCGGGAAAATAGTCGCCCTTGGCAACGTGATCGGCACAGAACTGCTTCACGCGCTCGATGCCGCCATTGACCATCTTGATCACTTCATCTCTCATCATCGGCGTCATGTGCACGGGAACGTTCCGCTGGACGTCGATCTTGCGGTACGCGATGTTGTCCAGCCAGCTGTCGCCCCACCACTGCAGATCTTCAGCGGCCGTCGCAATGTCGCCTTCGATCATCATCTTGTGCTCGGGAATGTAGGCGAATACGCCGTCAGCCATATGGTTGTTGGCGATGACGTGGTAAATGTCCATCGTCATCGTGGCATCCGCAAGGCGAAGATGATCGTCGACCGGGATGAAATTGAGCGTCTTCCCGCTTTTCGCGAGGTCGTCGGGAAAGTGCGGAGCCGGGCGCGACGTCATCTCGCGGAAGATCACACCGTTATCGCGGCGGGAAATGACGGTCAGCCCCTCGGCGACGGCTTCACGCAGTCCCGACGTGTGATCGAAATGATGGTGCGACACGATCACCTGCGTCACCGGCTTGCTCGGGACGATGGCGCGTGCCTTCTCGATGACCTGCTTGATACGGGCGGGCTGCCCGTCGACTTCGAACAGCGTCATGTGATCGGCGAATTCGACCACCATCGTGCCGCCGGTAATCCGCCAGACGCCGCGAGCCATCGGCGTCACCTCGATCGGTCCCCCACCGAAGCCACCGCCTCCGCCTCCCTGTGCGGGCGCGCTGGTGACCGAGGCCGGCGCAGCCAGATCCTGAATCTGCGAGTCGACGAGATAGTTGTCGACGTAGATTTTCACCTGCTCGACTTCGGGTCTCCAGTCGAACCGCGTCGTGTAGCCCAGCGGAAGCTGCACGCCGCCGAACGGCACGTATCCGTAAAAATGCGTCGTGTACGTAACCTCGCCCAGATTGATGTTCGGTCCGATCCAGCGGACGAACTCTGGCAGGTTCGCCGGCGGTCGAATCGCGATCGTCAGCAGATCGCCTTCCTTCAACTTGAGATCGACAAGCGTCAGGCCGTTCTCCTGACGTCGATTGCCGACGGCATTCGGATCGTTGAGCGCGGCACGAATCGCGACGATCGGATTGGTATGCATCCACATCCGTCGGTCTCGGGCATCGCCGCCGCGGGTGGCCTGGCCATTCGCGTTGAGGTTGTACGCAATCGCGCCGTCGAGAAGCTGCCGCTGCAGCGCGAAATCATGCCCGCCGTAAATGGCGAACGGGAACAGATCGTTACGCCGCTCCTGGTGGTACATCCGTCCGTGTTCGAGGTCGTAGATGCGGCGGTAGTCATTGGCCGCGATGAATTTCTGCGGCGCCCCTGGCAGCGACGAGATGTTGCCGCCGCCGTTCTGATAGGCATACTGCGCGTAGCCAATGAGCGTCAGGTTGCGCAGCGCGCGAATCCTGCCCGCGCCGCCGAGCGCGGTCGCTGCCGCGTTGATGGCCTGTACGGCCGTCTGTCCAGGAACAGGTGAAGCCGGAGCCGTTGCCGGCTGTTGCCCGCGCGCGACGATGGCGGCCAGCACCGCCATCGCCGCGACGCTGAGCAGCGTGCGCGTCCTAGAAATCGAAATTGACACTGAACTTCACGATACGCGGATTCAACACGAGCAGCGGTTGACGGAACGCTGCAAAGCTGCCGTTCTCCGTCAGCACCGCGGTGTTGTTGAACACGTTGTAGAGGTCCACGTTCAGCGAGGACCGGGTGGTCCGGTAGCGCAGGACCTTGCCGATGCGAAAATCGAGCTGATTCAGCCGGTCGCCATACATATCACCGGGGGTGACAACGTTGATCTGCGCCACCGTCGCCCCGGCGAGCGGCCGTCCGAGCGACGGTTCGATCTGAGCGGAGGTGTAGACGTTATTTCCAACGACCTGCGGTCCGGGAATGCTCTGGAAGGCTCCGGACACCAGGACGTCCGCGCGAGGAATCGTGTACGAGCCGAGCAGCTTGAACTGCGTCAAGTACGGCGTCACGATGCGGCAGTACGGATTGAGCGTGGCGCTTTCCGGAACCGCTGTGCGGATTTCGCAACTGTCGGTCAGCGTCCTTCCGGTGCTGATGCCACCCTGCATGAGCATGCCGCCGCGCAGGCGCGCATTGATGCTCGCATCGATGCCCTGCCAGTTCTCGGCCTGATCTCCGTAGTTCTTCGCGAAGGTGAGCAGGTTGTTGGGGGGACGAACCAGGCCGGCTGTCGTGACGTTGTAAAGACCCGTGACGCGCTGACCGCCACCGCCCGGCAACCGTGAATCACTCGGCGCCGGTACGCTGAACTGCGTGAAGTCTGTGGCGGCAAGGTTCAGGTTGTCGGTCACAAGAAAATTGCCGTACCAGCGACGGAAATATCCAACGTCGGCCGACACGTTCGGCATCAATTGCTGTTGGACCCCGACCGATGTCTCCCAGTTGTAGCCGCGCTTGCCCCATCCCGACAACGTCGCGGGATCGTAGGTCGTGCTCGGGATCGGATTGCCGTACGCGAGGTTGTTGACGATGTCGCATTCGCCGTTGGCCTGCAGGTTCAGCAGATCGCAGTCGGGGATGAAGTTGGTGTTCCTGTCCGTCCACGAGCGGGTCACGCTCTGAACCGTCCGCAGTGGTGGCGTCGCCGTTTCCCCAAACGTCCCGCCGTACGACATCTGCTGAACGTACTTGGACAACGACGCTTTCAACGCCGTCTTGCCGTTGCCAAAGAGGTCGTACGCCACTCCAAGCTTTGGCGTCAGGTCGTTGAAGCTCGCGACCTTCGCGCCCTGGAAGGTGACGTTCCGGTTCGGGGTGAACGGATTGGGGCCAAGCGTCTGCGTCGGGTAACTGGTGCGGTAGAAGTCGTAGCGAAGGCCGAGATTCGCGGTCAGACGCGCAACGGTCCAGCGATCCTGGGCGTAGATGCCCCCGTCGTGGACGTGCGTTTCCGCTTCGTACGGCGACCGCTGCGTGATCTGCACCGGCGATCCGGCGTTGAACGTGTACGACAGATCGCCTGCGACGGGCACATTGTAGAAATTGTGCATGCGGCCGAGATGGTCCTGATAGCCGACTTTCAGCGCGTGCGCGCCGGTGATGTACGACACGGAACCGCGCCACGAGTTGTCCATCAATTGCGACCGGAAGCGCATCGACGTTCCGAAGTAGCCGCGAGGCCCGCGGTAGAAGATGCCGTTTGCGAGATCGTTGATGCCGACGAGCGCCGCGGTATCGTTGCCGCCTTCCGGCTGGAAATAACCCCAGTCTTCCGGCTTGTGGGCAAAGCCCGCGTCGACCAGGATGCGGCTGGTGAGCGGCGCGGTATAGGTCAACGTCACCAGACGCTTCGTGGGAAATTGGAAATTCGCCGACGCTTCAGGTGACGTCAGCGCGCGCATGTCGATGCAGCTGCACCGATTCTGCACGTCCATGAAGACGCTCACCTTGTTCTTCTGATTCGCCTGCCAGGTGAGACGGCCATTCACGCTTTTCCACTCCGAATCACGCGATCCGCGGAAGCTCGGATCGGGCGCATAGGCGAACGAACTCGCGTTGCCCGCGTTCGCGTTGCGCAGCGCGCCGGCCATGTAGTTGTTCACCTGCGACACGCGGCCAGAGCCGAAGAACCAGAGTCGATCGCGCTTGATGGGGCCGCCGACCGTCGGATTGACTTCGAAATTGCTCCTGACTGTGCTGGCCGAAATGAACCGGCGATCCCGTAACTTCTGATCGACGTTGTCGGACTGGAACCGATCGCTGGTTCCGCTCGCGTAGAACGAACCGGTGAACGCGTTGCCACCGTCGCGCGGAATGATGTTGATGCGGACACCGCCCGTCGACTGCTCAGCAGATCCAGCCGCCACGTCGACGACCACCTCCTGGACCATCCCGCTGTTCGGGGAAAAGGCGCTCGAGTCGGGTCCGAACGATTGCATCGAGAGGCCGTCCACCATGCGCCGCAGATCGCCGCCGCGGCCGCCGTGGATCGCAACCGACTGCATCACGTCGCCTGTGTTGCCACCAACATCCTGCGACTCGCCGCTGAACGTCGTCGACAGCACCATCCCGGGGACGAGGACGGCGAGGTTCGTCGTCGTGCGTCCCGTCGGCAGCGTGTCGATGACGTCCTTCCCGAGCACGCGCTGCTGCTGCACGGTCTGGACGTCAACGAGCGGCGCTTGACCGGACACGGTGATCGTTTCCTCGAGTGCACCGACGCGAAGGTCCACATTCACGGTCGCCGTCATCGAACCTTGGAGCGTGATGCCTTCGCGTTTGACGGTGCTGAACCCGGACAGCGTGAACGTCACACTGTAATCACCCGGGCGCAGATCAACGATGCGGTACTGGCCGTTCGCGTCGCTGACGGTCTGTCGTGTTTTTTCAATGAGGGCGGGACTGGCGGCTTCAACCGTGACGCCCGGAAGCACGGCTCCGGATGCGTCCTTGACGACACCCGATATAGACGCCTGGGCTCTGGCCAGCGTCGGGATGGCGAGGCAGCATGCCGCTGCGATTAGGAAAACACGAAACATCCGCATGCACTGCTCCTTGCGGGGAACACCCGCACGACGTGATTGCGTCGAGACGACCAACGTGTCGAACAGATGGAACCCGGCGCGCGAGCGCGCCGCCGGGGCAGCGCGGATGCTAGCAGCAGTGACTTTGCAGAGCAACGAAAATTGAACCGTCTGTTCGCATATCGAACATTATTGCGATAGACTTCCCTCGCGCATGAACCGATCATTCAGTGCCTTGACAGGCAGGAATCAGCCGCTTCCCGCCGAGCGCGACCTCGTCAACCGTGACGACGCACCTCCTGCGGACCGGGAGTTCATGTCGACGCTCGCGAAGGGCCTCAAGGTGCTCGCGTCGTTTGGCGAACACCGGCCGACGCTGACGCTGTCGGAAGCTGCGGCGCTGGTCGGTCTGTCGCGTGCCGCCGCGCGTCGCGTTCTTCGCACGCTCACGTCGCTCGGCTACGTGGTGCAGCACGGACGCAAGTTCGCGCTCGCGCCGCGCGTCCTCGAACTGGGCTTCGGCTTTCTGTCGACACAGTCCTGGATCGACCTGGTCGAGCCGCACATGAAAGCGCTCAGCGAGTCGATCGACGAATCGTGTTCCGCCGCGATTCTGCAGGGAACGGAGATTGTCTACGTCGCGCGGATGCCGGCGCCGTACAGGCTTCTTTCGACGACGCTCGCCATCGGCACGCGTCTGCCCGCCTTTCACACGTCACTCGGCCGCGTGCAGCTTGGCTTTCTCGATGAGCCGGAACTGTGGAGCCGGTTGCGATCGATCCGGTTGGCCCCATACACGCCATCGACCATCGTCCACCCCGCGGCGCTCATCGAACGGATTCAGAGCGACCACGAGCAGGGATTCTCGATTGTCGACGAGGAGCTCGAACGGGCGCTGCGATCGATCGCCGTGGCAATCGTGACGCGCAGCGGCCGGAACGTCGGCGCGATTAATCTGTCGTCGAATGCGGCGCGGATGACGCGCAACGAACTGCGCGAGCGTGTGCTTCCCCAGCTCATCGCGATTCGCGATCGCGTCAAGCCTGTGCTGGTCTAACCGCCTGAGAGAGCCACGCTGGCGCTTCGATTTTGTTGACAGCACATCCCGGTCCCCCTATGATTCGTTCGCCCTACGAACAGTAGTTCGCATATCGAACGTTGGAGCGCTCATGGAAATCGCCGTAAGCGACGATCAGATCGCCATTACCGACCACCAAATCGAAGTTGCGCGACGCCCGGAAACGACCGCGAGCGTCAAGCACACCGCGCCGATGACGGGCAATGAGTTCATCGAATCGTTGCGCGATGGCCGCGAGGTCTTCATCTACGGCGAGCGGGTCAAGGACGTCACCGTTCATCCGGCCTTTCGGAACACCGCCCGGATGATTGCGCGGTTATATGACGCGCTTCACGATCCGCAACGGAAGGACCGGATTCTCACGCCGACCGACACGGGAAATGGCGGCGTCACGCACGCCTATTTCAAAGCACCAAAGACGCTCGCTGACCTGTTGCAGGGTCGATCGGCGATCGCGGAGTGGGCGCGCCTGACGTACGGATGGATCGGCCGTTCGCCTGATTACAAGGCGTCATTCCTCGCCACACTTGGCGCGAACGCCGACTTCTATGCGCCGCACCAGGAGAACGCGCGCCGCTGGTATCGCTACTGTCAGGAACGCGTTCCGTTCGTCAATCACGCGATCATTCATCCACCGGTCGATCGCGATCGTCCTCCCAATGAGGTCGCCGACGTCTGCGTGCACGTCGAGAAGGAAACCGACGCGGGCATCGTCGTGTCCGGCGCGAAAGTTGTCGCCACCGGCTCGGTTCTGACCAACTTCACCTTCGTCGCGCACCACGGCCTGATTCCGGTTCAGGACAAGCACTTCGCGTGTGTATTCATCGTCCCGACGTCGCTGCCGGGCGTGAAGTTTCTCTGCCGCGCGTCGTACGAGATGTCCGCCACGGCGATGGGCAGTCCGTACGATTACCCCCTGTCGTCGCGGCTCGACGAAAACGACGCCGTGTTCATCATGGACAAGGTGCTCGTCCCCTGGGAGAACGTGTTCGTCTACGGCGACCTCGACAAGGCGAACAACTTCTTCCCGCGAACCGGGTTCCTGCCACGTTTCGTCGTGCACGGATGTACGCGGCTCGCGGTCAAGCTCGACTTCATTGCGGGGTTGCTGCTGAAGGCAGTCGAAGCCGCCGGGACCAAGGACTATCGAGGTGTTCAGGCCAACGTCGGCGAAGTGATTGCGTGGCGCAATCTCTTCTGGGGACTGTCGGATGCGATGGTGCGTGATCCCAAGCCGTGGATCGGCGATTACGTCTTACCGAACATGGACCCAGGTAACGCGTATCAGATCATCGCGACGATGGCGTATACGAAGGTGAAGTATCTGATCGAGCAGACCGTCGCTTCGGGTCTGATCTACCTGAACAGCCATGCAAGCGACTTCAAGAACGAAGAGATTCGTCCGTATATCGATCGGTACATGCGCGGCTCGAACGGCTACAAGGCTGAGGAGCGCGTCAAACTGATGAAGCTGCTCTGGGATTGCATCGCGAGCGAATTCGGCGGCCGGCACGAGCTGTACGAAATCAACTACGGCGGATCGACGGAGGAAATCCGGCGATACGCGTTGTTTGGCGCGATGGCCTCAGGCAATGCCGATCGGTTCAAGGGTTTCGCCGAGGAATGCATGGCCGAATACGACTTGAACGGGTGGCGCGTCCCGGATCTCTCCGACCCCGGCGAACTGAGCTACCACCTGCGAAGGAAGCGTTAGACGAGGCGTGACTGCGCAATCCGAAGCGGTTCTCGTGGATCCGATCGTGGAGGTGCGGGACTTCGTGTATTGCACCGTCCAGCAGCGGGTGGTGTTTGGCGCCGGCACGCGGCAGCGCATCGCGGAAGAAGCGCGGCTGGGCGGCATCACGCGCGCGATGGTCGTGTCGACGGCCGGTCAGACAGCGCGGGCGAACGAGCTCGCCGAACTGCTCGGCGACCGATGCCAGTTGCGGTTTCTGCAGGCGCGCATGCACACGCCGGTGCCGGTCACGGAAGAGGCGACCACATTGGCGGCAGAGCATGGAGTTGACGGCATCGTTGCCGTCGGCGGCGGTTCGGCGATTGGACTGGCGAAGGCGATCGCGCTGCGGACCGACGCACTCCAGATCGTCCTGCCGACCACCTATTCCGGCTCCGAGATGACCGACATCGTCGGACAGACGGCCGGCGGTGTGAAACAGACGACCCGCGATCCAAGGGTGCTGCCCGAGGTTATTGTCTATGACGTGGAGCTGACATCGACGCTCCCTGCACGGGTATCGGTGGCGTCCGGGGCGAACGCCCTGGCGCACGCGATCGAGGGACTGTATGCCGAGAGCAGCAATCCGCTCATTGCGTTGATTGCTGAACGAGGGATCCGCGCCCTCGCGTCAGGATTGCCGCGGCTATCGCACGCGCTCGACGACATGCCAGCGCGTGCCGAGGCGCTGTACGGCGCGTGGTTGTGCGGCACGGTTCTCGGCGCGACGTCGATGGCGCTGCACCACAAGCTGTGTCATGTCCTTGGCGGTGCGTTCGATTTGCCGCATGCGGAAACACACGCGGTCCTGCTGCCGCACACGATTGCGTACAACGCGCCGGCGGCTTCGGCGGCGATGGCGCGAGCGGCACGGGCACTCGGGACCGACGACGTGCCGGCGCGGCTGTTCGAGCTCGTTCGTGACGGTGGAGCGCCGGTCTCCCTTCGAGCGCTGGGCCTTCCACGTGACGCGCTCGAACGTGCCACCGACCTGGCGCTGCTGAACCCGTATTGGAATCCGCGCCCGCTGGAGCGCGACGGGATCCGCGCGCTGCTCGACGACGCGTGGCACGGCAGGCGCCCGGGGAGCATGACGGCATCATGAGAGATTTCAACGAGTTCGCATCCACGGCCGCGGTGCTCGAACGAAATGCCAACTGCCGCGATGAACGCCTGCGCCAGATCATGACGTCGGTCGTCACTCACCTGCACGCGATCGTGAAGGAAGTCGAACCGACGTTCGAGGAATGGGCGTTCGCGATCGATTTCCTGACGCGCACGGGGAAAATCTGTGACGACAAGCGTCAGGAGTTCATCCTGCTGTCCGACACGCTTGGCGTATCGATGTTGGTGGATGCGATCAACCATCGCCGGAATTCCGCCGCGACCGAGTCGACGGTCCTGGGGCCGTTTCATGTGTCCGGCGCACCGCAGATGCGGATGGGCGACTCGATTTCGATCGATGGCAAGGGCGAACCGCTGTACATGTCGGGCAAGGTGTTGAACGAGGAAGGCGTTCCAATCGAAGGCGCGCTGCTCGACGTCTGGCAAACGTCCTTCGATGGTTTCTACGACGTGCAGGACGCGCGACAGCCTGCGATGAATCTCCGGGGACAGTTCGTGACCGGCACCGACGGACGCTATTTCTTCAGATCCGTCAAACCAGCCTCGTATCCCATTCCAAGCGACGGAACGGTGGGGACGATGCTCGCGGCGCTCGGGCGTCACCCGATGCGCCCCGCGCACGTCCACTTCATTGTCTCCGCGCCCGGATATCAGAGCGTCACGACGCACGTGTTCGTGGACGGTGACCCGTATTTGGATTCGGACGCGGTATTCGGCGTCAAGGAGAGTCTGATCGTGCCGTTCGTTCGTCATGACGATCCGTCGAAGGCCGAACGGCTCGGGCTGGGCAATCCGTTCTATACCGCGGAGTACGATTTCGTCCTTGTGCGAACGGCAGTTGCGCAGCCGACGCCGCTTGTCACCAGGGCCTAGAACGTTCAGGAGGACTGAATGCAGTACCGTGTCGTCATCATCCTGGCCATCGGGGCATGCCTGCTCGCCGCGCGCGTGGGCGCTCATCACTCCTTCGCCGCCACGTACTTCGAGGACAAGACGCAGAAGATTGAAGGAGACATCGTTCAGTTCATGTTCCGGAACCCGCACTCGTTCGTGCACGTGGAAGCGCCTGACGAAAACGGTCAGATGCAGCGATGGGCGGTGGAATGGGCAGCCACGGCGCAGCTGAAAGAGTCCGGTGTCGACTATGAATCGCTGAAACCCGGCGACCATGTCATCGTCACCGGCAACCCGGGCCGCAACCCCGCGGATCATCGTTTGCGGATGCAAAGCGTCGAGCGGCCGACAGACGGCTGGAAGTGGTCGGGTACGGTGCGATGAACGCTAAGCGAGCGTCGCAGCTCGTCGCCGTTGTGACCATGTGGTTCGTGGTCGCGACCGCGATACCAGCGTTCGCCCAGGTCGACTTCAGCGGAGGCTGGGGCGCGCGGCTGCATGAGGACAACCTGGAGCGCGGCGGCGGCCCTGAGATGAACGAATTCGAGGGACTGCCTATCAACGCTGCGGACCGGATGCGAGGCGACAGCTGGAGCGCTTCGCTCTGGACGGTGCCGGAGCATCAGTGCATTCCACATCCTGCTGATTACGGGCCGAACTTCTCACAGCTCGTCATGTGGAGCGACGTCGATCCCGTTACGAAGGACGTGATCGCATGGCACACCGAACTGTCGTGGATGAATCCGGTGCGAACGATCTGGATGGACGGCCGTCCTCACCCGCCTGCTTGGGCGCCTCATACCTGGCAGGGCTTCTCGACCGGCAAGTGGGAAGGCGACATGCTGACCGTCGAGACGACGCATCTGAAGCCTGCGTACGTCCGCCGAAACGGGCTGGCGCGCAGCGAAAAGGCGACGGTGCGCGAGCATTTCATCCGCAACGGCGACATCCTGACGATCGTCACCATCGTCAACGACCCTGTCTATCTCACCGAGCCCTATATCAAGAGCCGGAACTTCCAGCTCGATCCGGGCTATCACATGACGCCTTATCCATGCTCGGTGGATGTGGAGATCGATCGACCGGCAGGCGAAATCCCGCATTACCTCCCTGGCGCCAATCCATTCATCAGCGAGGCCGCGGCCAAGCACAAGATGCCCCTCGAGCCGGCACGCGGCGGCGCGGAAACGATGTATCCGGAATATATGGAACGCATGAAGACACTGCCGACGGCCACGATGCCTGCGCAGCCGGCGGCGAGCGGCAGTGCACAGACGGCTCCAGCACAACCTCCGGCCAACGCAGGAACTCCTGCGCGGGGGCGTGAGCGATGAACAAACGCGTTGCCGTCGCGGGAGTGATCGCGCTGGTGTGGGTCGCGCGTGTGCTCGCTCAAGCGACTCCACCTGCCGCGAAACCCGACGGTGTCGGTTCAGTTCATGTCTGGCCCGTTCAGCGGAATATCTACGCGCTGTTTGGGCCAGGCGGCAACAGTACCGTGAGCATCGGCGATGAAGGCGTGCTAGTGGTCGATACGATGACTGCCGAAGCCGCGCCGGATCTCGTTGCCTCGATCAGAACCATCAGCAACAAGCCGATCCGCTGGATTGTCAACACGCACAGCCATCGCGACCATACCGGCGGCAACCCGGTCGTGGCCAAGTCTGGCGTGTACGTCGCAACCGGGAACACACGCGGTGGAGGCGGCGCGTCGATTCTGTCGTTTGAAAGCGCCTTGATGCGACTCAACGGCAGTGCGAACAGCCCCGACAAGGTGCCGGAGGGGGGATGGCCGACCGACAGCTTCTTCGTCAAGCAGAAGGACATGTTCTTCAACGGCGAGCCGGTTCTGACCATTCATGTGCCCAACGCCCACACCGACGGTGACGCCATCGTCTTCTTCCGACGTTCCGACGTGATCGCCGCCGGCGATGTGTTCACCCCCGACCGCTATCCCGTCATCGACCTGAACGAGGGCGGCAGCATCAATGGCCTCATCGCCGGTTTGAACCTACTGATCGAGCTCGCCGTTCCTGAGTTCAACGAAGAAGGCGGGACGATAATCATTCCAGGACACGGCCGCGTCTGCGACGAGAGCGACGTCGGCGACTATCGCGACATGGTGACGATTGTTCGCGATCGGATTCAGGATCTCGTCGCGAAGAAGATGACGCTCGAGCAGGTGAAGGCGGCGCGACCGACGTTTGACTACGACGGCGTGTATGCCTCGCCGACCTACACTGGCGACATGTTCGTCGAAGCGGTGTACCGAAGCCTCACCGCTGCTTCGAATCCGGCACAACGTTCGACGTCGAGGTAGCCGTGTCGAAGTCGTTGCTTCTCGCTCTCATCGTTGCAACGGTGCTCCTGACGACAATTGGATTCGCCGCGCCACAAGCCGGCGGTACACCGTCGCCCGCCCAGAATCCGCCGCCACAAGGCGGTCGCGGCGGCGGCCGCGGTGCGCCTCCAGGTCCGCCACCAACTGCGCAAGCGCAGGCGCCGATCGATCTGACCGGCTACTGGGTAGCCGTCGTCACTGAAGACTGGCGATGGCGCATGCTCACGCCGGCGAAGGGCGACACCGCGAGCGTGCCGCTCAACGCCGAGGGGCAGCGTGTTGCCGGAACGTGGGACCTCGAGAAGGACAAGGCCGATGGAAACCTCTGCCGCGCTTTCGGCGCCGCAGGGTTGCTGCGGCTGCCGCTGCGCATTCACATCACCTGGCAGGATGCGAATACCTTGAAGGTGGAAACCGATTCAGGCCAGCAGACACGTCTCTTCCTGTTCACTCCCCCGGCCGGACCCGCCGGCGAGCGGACGTGGCAGGGACGTTCCATCGCCCGGTGGTTCAAGCAGACGCAGCTCGAGGGTCTGGGCTTTGGCGGACGCGGTGGCTCGCTCGCGGGCGGCAACCTGCGGGTGACGACGACGAATATGCGCGCCGGGTATCTGCGAAAGAACGGCGTTCCCTACAGCGAAGACGCAGTGTTGACCGAGTACTTCAATCGCCACGACGAACCGAACGGTGACCGCTGGATTACCGTCACGCGTGTCGTCGAGGATCCGAAGTATCTGACGATGCCGTTCATCACCAGCGAGTCGTTCAAGAAAGAACCCGACGCGTCGAAATGGCACCCGACACCGTGCCAGATCGATCCACCGCGAACCTAATCGTTCGGGTCGTTGGACTCGAGACCCTCGAATTCGATCGTGCGCTACCCAGTCAACGACCAAAACTTAACGGCCGACGCGAGGATGTGGAAGTATGAAACTCACTGCGAGACATCGCGCGCACCTAACGGTAGTTCGTATCGCGGCCACCTGCGCGAGCGCTCTCGTCACGACAACGCTGGTCGCGCAGAGCGTCTTTCCGACCGGAACCACCCGCTACGATCCGAAGAAGGCGTTCAACTCGTTCGTGCTGTTTACCAGTGACACAGCTGCACGTGTCATCGACATGAACGGCAATCTGGTGCACGAGTGGAAGAACGCCGCCGATCTGACCACGCTGATCGATCCGGCTCTAGCCGGAGGTAAACGCGGGCACGTGCTCGTCACGCTGACGATGGCGGCCGAGCCGGGCACCGATTTGACGCCGGGTGCGACTGGGCAGGCAGCGCAAACCATCGGTGAGCTCGACTGGAACGGCAACGTCGTCTGGACGTTTGGAGAGAAAGCGCCGAACAAGCTGGCACGCCAGCATCATGACTGGGCCCGGCTGCCGAACGGCAACACACTGGTGCTCTCAACTTTGGTGCATCCGATTGTGGGCTTCAAGCTACCGCAGCTCCGCGATGATGTGATCTATGAGGTCAACCACGCTGGCGAGATCGTGTGGACGTGGATTGCCGGTGACCATCTGAATGAGCTCGGGTTTACCGCAGACGAACTCACGCTGGTTCGCAATACTCCGGATCCCGATTACCTTCACCTGAACAGCATGAAGCCGCTCGGCCCGAATCACTGGTTCGCGCAGGGTGACCAACGATTTCAGCCGGACAACATCATTATCAGTTCGCGCAATGCAAGCATCATCGCCATCGTTGACAGGACCACGGGCACAATCGTGTGGACTCTCGGGCCGAGTCATTCGTCAGAGCCACCCGCCAACCGTCGAGTGCCTCGGCCGGTGGATCGTACGAGTGGCCAGCACGATCCTCACATCATCCCCGAAGGATTGCCAGGCGCCGGCAACCTTCTCGTCTTCGACAACGAAGGCCCTTCGGGATATCCGACCCTTCCTCTGTCCGTAACCGGAGGGTCGCGCGTATTGGAGATCGACCCCGTCAAGAAGGAAATCGTTTGGCAATATTCCGGCGAGGATTCCGGAGGCCCTGGCTGGTCGTTCCGGAGCACGCACATCAGCAACGCGCGACGTCTGCCGAACGGCAATACGTTCATCGACGAGGGGCAGAAGGGGCGGTTGTTTCAGGTCACGCCGGATGGGGAGATCGTGTGGGAGTACGTGAACGCGTACCCACGGCGCGGTAAGGATCCGCGCACGGGACGAGCGACTGCGAATTATCAGTTGTACCGCGGACAACCGATTCCCTACGACTGGGTTCCGGCCGGAACGCCTCGCTCGGAAACATCGGTCACGTCTCCAGAGAACGGCCAGTTCCGCGTTCCATGATGCGTGGCGCATCAACGTGCGCTGGCGCTGGATCGGAATCGTCATCATTGCGACCAAGCAGCAGCTGCTGGATCCTCGACGACGCCCGTGACAGTGATCCAGCGGTCACCGGTCGGTTCGTCGTGGCGATTGACTCGGTCAGCACCGCGTCCTTCGCTGTAGGCACGCCGTTCTTTCGCAAATAATCGGCGGATTCCAGAGATCACACATTCATGATCGCGATCGACTTCTTCAGCATCTCGAAAGGATCCTTTCCCATCGACGCCCCCCACTCGTGGGCCAGGTAGCCCTGGAAATTTAGATCCGCGATTGCTTGCGCAATGAAGTGATAGTTCAGCTCCTGCGTTTCATCAAGTTCGTGACGCCCCGGGACGCCGCCCAAATGAATATGGCCGATGTACTGGACGTTGTCGCGCAGCGTCTGGACGATGAAGCCTTCCATGATCTGCGCATGATAGATGTCGTAGAGGATCTTGACACGTGGTGAGTTCACTCGCTTGACTACCTCGACTCCCCATGCCATGTGATCGAACAGGCTGTCGATACCAGACTGCAAGCCTTTCGAATTCAGAAACTCCATACACAACGTCACGCCCTTATCTTCAGCGTGCGTCTTGACGGCGTTACAGAACGCAATCGTGTTGTCCATGCCCTGTTCCGACGACAGGTCCGGACGACGCTGACCGTTCAACAGGATCATGTTCGGGACGCCACTGGCGGCGGACTCGTCGATGCCCGCATGAAATGCCTTCAGGAACTCGCCTTGTGCTTCCGTTCGACCAATTTCGTTCCAGCCCGGTCGTCCCGTTCCAACTCGCGCCCCGGCGGGCGCCAGCGGATCGCTCAGCCGCCGCATCGTGCACACGATTCCATGTCGCTTCATGGTCGGCCATTCACCCGGAATGTCCGCGAAATCGAAGCCTGTGATGCCGACCTGCTGAGCGCGCTGGCACTGCTCTTCCAGAGTCAGGTTCGCTCCAAGCAGAGCGCGCCCTGCAATCCCGATTTTCTTGAGGCGTCCGAGCGCCGCGGCTGGATTCTGGATCGGCGACTGGGCGATAACTTGCTGCCCCAACCCGCCAACCGCGGCGGTCAGCGACATGGAAGTCGCAAGGAACCTTCGTCGATTCATTGCCTACTCCTTGCCTGCGAGCTTCCCCGCTATAACGTGCCTTCGCCGGGTCGTGCTGACCTGATTCGCCGAACCACCCGCAATTTCCGTGTACGATTCTCCGACCCGGCACAGAACTGACGTCACGAACGGTATTCCGTTTCGGGATCCGTCCGTAGCCTGCGTTGCACAGGGCGTTTGGGTTGTTCGGTGCTACTGCGACTGTGGCGTCACCGACTGCTGTTCGGCCGGGTCGCTGGCGTCGCACCAGTACTCAAGGCCATAACTGCCTGCCGGCAGCCGATCGAACTCGTAGTGGTATTCGTGCGGTTTCTGGTAAATCGCCGGATCCTCCCAACGGTAGTTGATGGTGAGGTGCCTCCCGTCGGGCGATATTACGAATCGCTCCGTGAGCCGCGTCTCGACGCTGCGCCAACCACCCGCTGTCACTAGTCCAGGGGTGATGCCGATCGTGTCGACGATGAGCTCCCCGTTCTCGACGCGGCCAATCGAATGGCCGCTCGCGGTCGGCGTCCACCGACTGAGATCCGGATGTTTCCGGCCATCCATATAAATGCGCCGAAATCCGCCGCGCTCCGGCGCAAAGATGATCGCGTCCTTATGGACCACGAAATGGATGCCGCCAGAATCGGGATTGATGCCGAGCGCGCCGCTGCCGAAAGGACCTGCTCCGCATGGGCGCGACACGACGATATAGGGGACGCCAGGGTCGTGTCGGGCATTTTCGGCAAATGCCGGTCCGCGTGGCGCCGCCGCCTGCCGCTGCCCGGCTTCCATTGCTGCGGCACCCTGCGGGGTCAGCGACGCCGGCGTGAACGTCGATGCAAGTCCGCCGAAGTCGCCCGAGCCGTTCGGATCGACGCGTACCCAATCGCCTTCGAGCCGCTCGATGCCGCTCAGCGATTCGGGTTTCGTTTGCGCGGGCAACCGCTCCGTCGCGGTCACCATCAACACACAAACGCTAGTTACAAGGATCCATTTCATCGCTTTTCTGTCCTGAACGGTGCGGGATCGCCGAGAAACTGGGCGCGTGTTTCGTCGTACGGATCGCACGGCCACATGCCCGCGGGCTCGTAGGTCGGCGGCAGACGCCGATAGCGGTACTCGTAAGTATGTGGTGCGCTGAACACCGTTGGATCGGTCCACGTAAACCGGACCGACAGCACTTCGCCGTTCTCCGCCAATCGGTAGCGTTCCACAAGATGTGTTTTGTCGGTTCTGAATCCGCCGCCGGGAATCGATGTCACGCCATGCGTCGGGTGGAAACCGATGGTGTCCACCACGAGCGTGTCGCCTTCCCAAGTCGCAACGGAATCGCCGCTCGTCGACGGGTCGTAAATTTCTGCCGACACGTGTTTCCGATTGAGATACACGTAACGCGGCACTAGGCTGTTTTCAGGAGCAATGAAGATCGTCGAAGGTCCCTGGCGGATTTCGATCGCGCTGCCGGAGTCCATGATCAGCGGCATGCCGACAGGATTGCACCAGCGGATGGCGTGCACATCTTGCCGCGCGTGCAGGTCGAGCAGAGCCTTGGTAACCCGCGGAAGCAGTTTCGCCTGCTGCACTTTCCTGCTGTCAAGCGACAGCGCCCAGAACCCCGAAATGTCGTGCACGGCCGTCGTCGAGGACGCTGACGGGGCGCCTCGAACCGCGGGCGATTGTGGTGGTGTTGGCGCTCCGGCCGAGGCAACAGCACCCAGCATCGTTATTGCCGCGAGGATGACAGTCACGCGAGTGAGCATGGGCCGCTTGCCTCTCTACACGTTCATAATCGCGAGAACCTTCTTGATGCTCGCGATCGGATCGTTGCCCGGCGCGGGAGACCACTCGTGCGTCACGAAGCCCGCGAACTTCAAGTCGGCGATCGTCTGAGCGATGAAACGGTAGTTGAGCTCCTGCGTCTCATCTAATTCATGGCGCCCGGGAACGCCACCCGTGTGAATGTGTCCGATGTGCTGGATGTTGTCGCGGAGGGTTTGAACGATGTACCCCTCCATGATCTGCGCGTGATAGATGTCGTAGAGAATCTTCACGCGTGGCGAACCGACGCGCTTCACGACGTCGACACCCCAGGACATGCGGTCGAACATGCTGTTGACGGGACTCTGAAGACCTTTCGAGTTGAGATACTCGATGCAGAGCGTCACGCCCTTGTCTTCCGCGTGCGACTTGACCGCGTTGCAGAACGCGACGGCGTTATCAGCGCCTTGCTCGTACGATAACGACGTACTCCGGGCACCTGCCATGAGGATGATGTTGGGAAATCCGTTGGCAGCCGCGGTGTCTATCCCCTCGTGAAGCGCAGTGAGATATCCGCCGGTCGCCTCCTTCATCCCGATGGCTTCCCACCCGGGCGGCCCGGCCGGAGGACGTCCGCCGGAAATGCCGCCGCCGTAGGTGATTCGGTACAACGATCCCGTCAGTCCGTATTTGCGGAGAAGCGGCCAGTCCGCTGGATTGCCGATGAAATCGAATCCCTTGATTCCGATTTCAGCGCCGAGACGGAAACATTCCTCCAACGGACGATCGGGACCAAACAGTTGCAACGTCGCGCCATGCTTGATGCGGGAGGTTGCGGGCGGCGTCTGGTCACCGCGCACCGCGACTTGGGCGCGAGCGACGCTCACCGACGGAACGGCGGCAACTACCGGTAGCGACGCAAGAAAATCTCGTCGGTTCATCGTCCTTGCCCCCGAAGTCTCGAGCGGATCTATCGCGCCAAGGCGTAGGCGTACAACGTGTCGTCCGCCGCAAACACCAGATACTGACGACCGTCCATCATGTAGGTAATCGGAGTGTTTGACACGTTGGTCTTGATTTCCGTTGCGGCGGCCGGGATCGTCGCGTGCCACAGCTGACGACCGGATTGCGGATCGTAGGCGACCATGAAACCGCCAGGTGCGCCGGAAAAAACAAGATTCCCCGCCGTACTCAGAAGCCCGCCGACCTGGTGCGGACGCGGTGGGTTCCATTCGCTTCCGGCGTATCGATGAATCCACTTCGCCTTTCCGGTCTTGATATCGATCGCGCGAAGCGACATGTCGTAGCCGCCGACAGCCTGCGCCTGATGGCCGAGCTCACCAGGCGCTCCTTGGATTGCATAGGTGTAATGGATGTCAAACCCCTGCGCCGCGTTCAGATACAACAGACCGGTTTCGGGCATGTAGGTCGGTGGCGCCCAGTTCTGCACGCCGCCGTTGTTCGGTGAAATCAACGCGCCGCCGGGCTGTGCGAGCTTGTCGGGATTGCGAACCGGCTGTCCATTTGAATTGAAACCGGTCGACCAGTTCACCGATTCAGCGACCTTTGACGAAAGCAGGTGTCTTCCGTTGGTGCGGTCGAGCAGGAAGAACATGCCGTTGCGCGTGGCTTGCGCGACGACCTTGCGCGGCTGACTGTCGATGGTCGTGTCAATCAGTACCGGCGTCTGCGTCGAATCGAAATCCCACGCGTCGTTCGGCGACGTCTGGTAGTACCACACCATCTTCCCCGTGTCGGCATTGAGCGCGACCAGTGAGCAGGTGTAGAGGTTGTCGCCCTTGCGGTCTTCCGGTGAGTAGACCGGGTTTGGATTTCCGGTAGGGACATAAATCAGATTGAGTTGCGGATCGTAGGTGACCGATGTCCACGTCATCCCGCCGCCATGTTCGCGGGCAAAGTCATTGGGCCAGGTTTCGGCGCCCGCCTCACCAGCGCGCGGGGTCGTGAACCACTGCCATTGCAGCGCGCCCGTCTCGACATCACGCGATTCAATCCACCCTGGCACGTCGAGCGCATCACCGCTCAATCCGACGATCACGTGACGGCCGATGACGACTGGGGCCGCAGACGAGTAGTAGTTGCTCTTGACCTCGCCCACCTGCTGATGCCAGCGCTCGCGGCCGGTTGCCGCGTCCAGCGACACAAGATATCCGTCGGGTGTCCCGAAATAGAGCCAGCCGCCGTACATCCCGACGCCGCGGTTGCCGATGTATTCACCACCGCTCGTGCGCCAGTAGTAATGCCAGATCTCGCGGCCGGTCTTGGCATCGATGGCCCACGCATGATCCGGAGATGTGAAGTACAGCACACCGTTGACAAACAACGGCGTGGCCTTGAGGAGACCGCCCGTGGCTGCCCCCGCACCGAGCGTGATCGGCAGCGCCTTCGCCACCACACCACCACTGATGGCGCCTTGCTCACCCGTGTTTGCGCGATAGGACCACGCGAGCGCCAGTGACTTCACGTTCGACTGAGTGATCTGGTTCAGCGTGCTGTAGTGCCGCCCCGAATAGTCGCCGTGGTGGGTCGGCCAGGCATCCACGGGTGGTTTGCCAAGAAGCGCGGGATCGAGCTGCGCCTGGCCGTCAACGAGCGTCGCGAGCGACACGGCAAGAATGCCGGCGCCAAGCCACGGAGACACGACTCGTATCTTCATTTCAATGTCACCAGGTACGCGACCAGGTCGTGCATGATCTGATCGGTGTAGACCAGCATCTGCTGGCGATGCGCTTCCAAGGGATCCGAGATCTCGACCTTGGGAACGTCGTTGTCACGTTCGATCGTCCGCCGCACGCCGCTGCGGTCGACGAGCGTCACGAAAAAATCGTTGACTGCGACGAGCCGGCCGGCGACCACACTGCCGCCTGGCAACGTCACCTTGACCGTTGCTGGCGGAGGTGGAGGGACAGTCACGCCGCGGCCGCCACCGACAACGCGCGGATTGATCATGCGTCCCTGCAGCACGAGCGGGTTGTACTTGGCGCCGATCCCCTTGAAGTCGCCGCTCGGTGAATGGCAGGTCGAGCAGCGGCCTGCTCCATTGAAATAGGCAGCGCCGGCGGTGGCATTCCCCACGACAATTGACGCGGGGTCCATCGGCGGCCTGCTCATCGCTGCTGTCACGCGAGTCTTGAGAAACGCAGACAGATCGGTCAGGTCGTTCGCGGTTAGCGTGGGAAACGGCGGCATCCCGTTGGCCGGTCGACCTGTCTTCAGGAATTCACCGAGGACGCCACCGCCTACGTCATTGGTGACGTACAGCGATCGCGCCAGGTCCGGCCCTTGAGCGCCCCTGGCGTCGGCACCGTGGCAGAAGGCGCAACCGGACGAATACAGAGTCCGGCCGCGCTCGGTCGCCGCTGGATCCGCCGGGGTCAACGCGCCCAATCGATTTCCGATGCGATCGTCCGGCGGGCGGGGCGGTTGTTGCCCCGCCTGCGCGTGCAGCATGAGCGTTGACGCGAACACGAAGAGAGCAATCCGCGAAAACGCCGTGCGAGACATCAGAACCTGCGAAACATCAGAACGTAAATCGCGCGGCGAACTGCATCTGCCGCGCAATCGAGTTGCCCACATTCGAGATCACGCCAAAGGTCGGCGTGCCGAGCGCGCTGCCGGGCACGTTGAAGATCGGCGTGTTCGTGATGTTGTAGATCTCCCAGCGCAACTGCACCTGCCGGCTCGCCGCGAGGCTGATGTTCTTGAAGAACGACACATCCATTCGCTTGGCCTTCGGGCCCGTCATGACGTTGCGCGGCGCATTACCCGCCGTCAGCGACGTCTCCGGCACGAAGCAGGCCGTGTTGAACCAGCGCGTCAAGGTCCGCTGATCCGATGGGAGGTTCGGATCGCACACCATATCCGGGCGGTCGGTCCCGCCGGTATTGGTGCGGGACACCGCGTTAGTGACGTCGTACGGCAGGCCGCTCTGCACGAACGCCGCGACGTTGGCTTGCCAGCCGCCGAGCACCGCACCTGCTGGTCCGCCGAGGTTCTTGCCCGGCAGCTCGTAGGCGGCGGTCACCACGAACCTGTGCTTAATCAGCAGAGGATTCGGAAATCGCTCGGTGATGGAGATGTCCCACGGCGCCCAGCTGTCCCATTCGCCGTTGGCCCACGTATAGTGCGTCGTGAACATCAAGCCCGCGCGATAGCGGCGCTGGAACTGCAGCTGTAGCGAGTCGTACCATTGGTGATACTTGCTCTCACGCATGGTGATATTCGTGGCCAACGGGAGACGGGAGAAGTAGGGCCGTCGAGTCTGAACGTTGCCAGCGCCCACCGGAGCGAGGTTGTAATTCGCACCGGGCGCCCCGAGCGTCGACCCAACGGCTCTATCGGCCCTCGAGCCAACATAGCCGAGAGATACGACGTTGTTGCTCCCAACTTCCTTTTCGAGGATGGCGTTGAATTGCCGCGTCCGCATCGCCTTGAAATTCTGATCGACCCCGGCGATGGCTCCTGGGGGATTTGCCGCACTGACTGCCTCTGGCGACGGGAACCCGTCAGTCAGAAACAGCGTCGGGACACCTCCCGAAGGACCGAGATTGATCGTCGGGCCGCCATAAGCGCTGATAAATGGCGGATTGCGGAACAACGCGGGCGAATGCATGTTCGTCGGGAAATAGGTCAGGCCAAAACCGCCGCGCAGCACCATACGGGCGGGCAGCGTCGCCGACACGCCTACGCGCGGGGCGACATTGCTCCAGTCCGTCTTCACTCCCACCGCTCGGTCCACGCCATCCTTGTTGGCGACCAGAATCTTGGCGCTCGCCAGATCGAAGTTGCTGATGTAATCGTTCGGCTCCGTCAGCGGCGTGTAGACGTCATAGCGGACGCCGTAGTTCACCGTGAGCCACGACCGGGCGCGCCAGTCATCCTGCCCGAACACGCTCGGCTCGAGCGAGTGGTAGTTCGGAATCACCTGTTCGAAGTTCCGTGACGCAGCAGTCGGATAGCCGAGGAGCATCGACGCCACCGCATTGCCGCCCGAGCCTGCCGCGCCGCTGTTGGTAAGCGCCGCGTCAAAGGTGTAGTTGCCGGACGGTGATCCGCCGACACCACGCTTCTGCGCACTGCGCATGATGAACGCACTGCCGACCTTGACGTTGTGGGCGCCGGCGGTCTTGGTGACCACGCCGCTGACCTGCTTCGTGACGTCGTGGTAGGCGATCGGGAGGAAGCCCTGATCGCCGAGAAAGGCGTAACCCGTCACGGTAATGGCGGCCAAGCCCGATGCTTTGTCACCGGGAATGTTGCCACCGATGATCCCGAGCTTGTCGGAGGCAAACGTTCCCTCATTCGGCGGAAACGACCCGATGTCCAGCTTCAAATAACCACCACGGACTTCTGCGACGAGCGTCGGGTTGAGCACCCGGACGTAATTCCCCTGCACGCCATGCACGGTCGTGTCATTCGGCCCAGGGAAGGTGCCGCCGCCACCGACGCCGGCGGTCACACAGCTCGGATCGATGCCGTTAACGATCGGGCAGGCACCAGGTGTGAACGTCGTCACGCCGTTGTACGAGTAGCGCACGAACGCCGAATCGTTCGAAGTGAAATGGTGGTCGATCTTGATATCCACCGTATCCGAATCCTGTGTGCGCTGGGTCTGACTGGAAAAGTTGTTGACGAGGCCGGCAGTCGTCGGTGTGGGGTACAGCGCCGCCAGCTGGCGCGCGATCGGACTGATGCGGTTCGCAGGAATGATGTTGCCTGCGAACGGCGTACGCGGCGTCGTCGTTGGGTCGTAAATGATTGTGTTCGGCAGGAGCGCCGAAAAGTCGCCGCGCAGCATCGCTGGCGTCGGCACGGTAATCAGGTTCGGCTGTCCTTCCTTGAGTCTGTACCCTTCGTAATCAGCGAAGAAGAACGTTCTGTTCGTCTTCAGCGGTCCTCCAAGGCTGCCCCCGAACTGATCCTGTTTTCGATCCGGGTCCACGGTCGCAAAGTAGGTACGTGAATCGAAACGTCCACGACGGACGTAGTCGAATGCGCTACCGGTGAGTTTGTTCGTTCCGGACTTCGTGATGACGTTGATCACTCCGCCGTTGGTGCGTCCCGTCTCGGCGGCGTAGAGGTTCGTCTGAATCTTCACCTCGGCCACGGCATCGATCGACACGCGGACACCCGCCGTCCCCATCAGACGCTCGTTGTTGTCGGCGCCGTCGATCATCTGGTTGTTCTCGATATCACCGGCTCCGTTGACGCTCAGTGCCGCCGTCTGACGACGCTCGTCTGGACGCGTGCCGTTGATTGACGACGAGACCGCGCCTTCGGTCGCGCCAGGCACGAACGCCAGCAGGCGATACACATTGCGTTCCTGCGCGGGCGTCTCGAGGATGGCCTTGTCCGTCAGCAGTGTCCCGACCGTCACCGAGTCGGTCTGCAGCAACGGCACTTCAGCGGTGACCTGGATCGTTTCGTTCACCGATCCGAGTTCGAGATGACCGTCGAAACGTGCGCGCTGGCCCGCCGAGAGTGTGGTCTGCGATACCTGCGTCTTGAACCCCTGCAGCTCCAGCTTGATCTCATATGCACCGATCGGCAGCAGGTTGAAGGCATAGTCGCCGGTTTCGGAGGTCGTTTGCGTACGCATGGCGCCGGTGCCGGTCTGCGTAGCGGTCACCGTAACACCAGGAAGGACCGCACCACTCGTATCAGTGACACGGCCGATAAGGTCGGCGGTCGTTACCTGAGCGGAAACGACCGCATGCCCTAGACCAGCGGCGAGGATCAGCGTCGCAACAAACCGAGCAGTGCGCATAGCGCCTCCAGATGGATGTAACCGGTTGCAGGGTTTGCAGAACCTACAGTAGGCGCCGTCGGTTGTCAACGCCGCAGAGCGGGCGGAACGTGTGGGGTCGACGATGCCGCGCCGTAGATGTCTATGGAACCGGTTCCAGACACTACAGCAGCGCTACGGCGAGTGTCAATTGCGTTTTCTACTCTGTCCTGGCGCGGTTCGCGGCTTGTTGCAATTGACTTCCGGCCGTTTCGGATAAGATGCGCTCGGCTTCGTAATGGAATCGGTTCCACATATGGATGTTGCGAAAGCAAGCTCCTCGTGCCCCTCGTAGGAATCGACGTTGGCACCAGCGGAACGCGCGCCCTCGTGGTCGGCGACGATGGCCGCGTGCTCGGTGCGGGCACGTGCGACCACGCGGCGTTTGCGTCTCCGCGGCCAGCCTGGGCCGAGCAGTCGCCCGATGATTGGTGGCGCGCCACGCAGGCTGCGCTGCGCTCGGCGTTAACGGCGTCACGAGTCGACCCGCGGACCATTGGCGCGATCGGTCTTTCCGGACAAATGCATGGCGCAGTTCTGCTCGACGCAGACCTGCACGTCGTCCGACCGGCCATCATCTGGTGCGATCAGCGGACGGAAGCCGAATGTCAGTGGCTGAATTCCAACATCGGCACTGAGTCCCTGCTCGCGCATACGTGCAACACCGCGCTGACAAACTTTACGTTGACCAAGCTGCTATGGGTGCGCACGCATGAGCCTGAGGCGTGGAGGCGCGTCCGCCATGTGCTGCTTCCGAAGGACTACGTCCGGTTCCGTTTGAGCGGGAGCCTGGCTATGGATGTCACCGACGCGTCTGGCACACTGATGTTCGACGTCGCGCGACGACGCTGGTCCCGCGAAATCCTCGACGCCGCGCAGATCGAACCGACACTGTTGCCACAGGCGTTCGAGTCAGCGGATGTCTGTGGCGCTGTTTCCGAAGAAGGGGCGAGCGCGTCGGGGCTCGTGCAGGGCACACCCATCGTCGCCGGAGCCGGGGACCAGGCCGCCGGCGCAACTGGAATCGGCGTTGTGCGGCCCGGTGTCGTGAGCGCAACGATTGGTACTTCCGGCGTCGTCTTTGCGGCGACCGATCGGCCCGCGATCGATCCCAAAGGACGGCTTCACACGTTGTGTCACGCAGCGCCGGACCGCTGGCATCTCATGGGAGTCACCCAGGCGGCTGGCCTTTCGTTGCACTGGCTCCGCGATCAGCTCGGCGCGCCAGACGGCGGTTACGACAGCATGATTGCGGAAGCGGCACGCGTACCCGCGGGCGCCGATGGAGTGCTGTGGGCGCCGTATCTGATGGGCGAACGAACGCCACACCTTGATCCGGATGCCCGCGCCGCGCTGGTTGGCCTGGTTGCGAGCCACCATCGCGGACACATTATTCGAGCGGTGCTCGAGGGCGTTGCCTTCAGCCTGCGCGACACGCTGACCATCTTCGCGGAGCTCAACGTTCCGGTTTCGAGCATCCGTCTAGGTGGAGGCGGCGCCAGATCGGCGCTGTGGCGTCAGATTCAGGCGGATGTCTACGGCCGTGCGGTGGAGACAGTTGTCGTCGACGAAGGCGCCGCATTTGGCGCTGCGGTGCTTGCAGGGATCGGCGCGGGAATGTGGCGCGATGTCGACGAAGCCTCGGACCGCCTCATCCGAACTGCAGTCGCCGCCTCTCCCGAGCCGAGAACCGCCGTCGTCATGAACGAACGCTACGCAGCCTTCCGTCGGCTGTACCCCGCGCTGCGAACACTGCATGCGCAGACGTCTTTCGTGTCCAACTGAGGAGACCGATGTCCGACGCCTTCACGCCGCGACCCGAACACAAGTTTTCCTTCGGCCTGTGGACCGTTTGTAACCGCGGACGGGATCCCTTTGGCGACGTCGTTCGCCCCGTGCTGCCGCCGTGCGACGCGGTCCGGATGCTCGCCGAGGTTGGTGCATGGGGCGTCAATCTCCACGACAACGACCTGGTCCCGATCGACGCGACGCCGGCCGAACGTGACCGGATCGTCCGCGAATTCAAGGACGTGTGCGAGCGCAGTGGCATCACCGTACCGATGGCCACGGTGAATCTTTTTTACGACCCGGCGTTTCGCGACGGCGCGTTGACGGCAAACGACCCGAGCGTCCGCGCCTACGCGCTCCAGAAGACGATGCGCGCGATGGATCTCGGTGCGGAGCTTGGAGCGCGTATTTTCGTCCTGTGGGGTGGACGCGAAGGAACGGAAACCGATGCATGCCGACGGCCCGACGAAGCGATCAAGCGCCTGCGCGACGCGGTGAACTATCTGTGTGAGTACTCGCAGGATCGCGGGTACGAGTACCGATTCGCGCTCGAAGCAAAGCCGAATGAACCTCGCGGCGACATCTACATGGCCACAACCGGCGCATACCTCGGATTCATCTCGACACTCGACCATCCCGAGATGGTGGGCGTCAATCCAGAGGTTGCGCATGAGCAGATGGCGGGACTCAACGTCCTGCACATCGTCGCGCAGGCATGGGAAGCTGGCAAGCTGTTTCACATCGACCTGAACGATCAGATGCCCGGCCGCTACGATCAGGATTTCCGCCTCGGAGCCGCGAATCTGAAATCGACGTTCTGGTTAGTGAAGTTCCTCGAAGACGTCGGCTATGGCGGACCTCGCCACTTCGATGCGCACGCCTACAGGACTGAGGATTATGACGGCGTGCGTGAGTTCGCCCGCGGTTGCATGCGCACCTATTTGATTCTCAAAGAGCGTGCGTGCCGATGGAATCGGGACGCCGAAATACAAGCGATGGTCAATGCGAACGGCAACGGCAGCACCCCGACGAAGTACTCTTCGGCGCATCGGGACGCCCTGCTGAACCGCGAGTTCGATCGGATCGCGCTCGCGTCAAGGGGCCTTGGGTACGAGCGCCTCGATCAGCTCACGATGGAAGTCCTGCTGGGAGTGCGCTGAGTCATGACGCGGAGGTTCGAACCGCGCACCATGAAAGTCGGCGTGCTGTCGGCCGCGCTGCAGGAACTCACGCCGCGCGAGCGCCGGGACACCGATCCGGACCTTGCGATCGAGGAATGGCTGGCGTTCGCGCGCGACCTTGGCGCCGACATCCTCCAAGTCTCCACAGCGTTTCATCCCAGCGAAGCGGATGTGCCGCCGGAAGCGATGCTGGATCCTGTCGCGAACACATTGGATCTTCGGCGGCCGTTCAGCCGCGAGCGCGCGCGACGGGTGGACGCGGCAGTAAGGTCGACGGGCGTTCTTATTTCGGACCTCGCGTACTTCGACAATCTGCTGCACGACGATCCCGCGGTGCGCCGCCGCAAGCACGAATTCTTGCTCAAGGTGTTCGATGCGGCGGTCCTGCTGGGTGTGAATGCCGTCTGCGGCTTCATCGGTCGCAACCAGCAGCACAGCATCGACGAGAACCTGGCGGATTTCGAGGAGTACTTCGTGCCGTTGCTGCGCGCCGCAAAAGATCGCGGGCTTACCTACCGGGTGGAGCAATGTCCGATGCCCGGCTGGACGACCGCAGACAACTGGCACAACAACATCGGCTATACGCCCGCCGCGTGGATCGCACTACACCGGATCTGCGAACGCCACGGCGTCGGTGATCAGTTCCGCGTGTATTACGACCCGTCCCATGCGATCTTGATCGGACAGGACACGCGTTCGGTCTTCCAGTACCTCAAAGATCACGGGTACGCGTTCCTCGTCGACGGTTTTCATGTGAAGGGCCAAGTCATCGACGCTGCGGGTGTTGCCGCGTGGGGCTATGGGGGGCAAACGATGCAGCGCGGCGACTGGGTCGACGGTCGTCCCTCGCCGAGGGCCGCTGATCAGGTGAATGCCTGGAAAAAGCAGACCGTCATCGCCGAGCACGAGCTCCCCGGCACCGCGCGGCACGATCCGCTTGGCTACCTGCAGAATCGGACGGTCGATTGGCTCGATCATCAACTCGCTGCGCGTGAGTTGCTGCCAATCGACGCGGCACAGACGAATCTGATTGTCGAACACGAATACCCGAAGGCACGCGTCCAGGAACGGGAACGTGTGATGCCGATCCTGCAGGGATCGATTGCGTTCGTCCGTGCGATAGATGAGGCTGCCGCGTGCATGTACGCGCTCCAGCACGAGGTGTTGCCGTCTCAGAACATTCCGGTACAGGGAGTCGGGCGGCAGGCGTACCGCACCTGAGCCAGCTCGATTAGCCTGCCGCGGCCGATCGTACGGCAGTTCGCGCGGCGGCTGTACTCTCACGGACAACCAGGCGCATAGGAAATTCGATGGTCTGCACCTGGCCCGGGGTGTCGATGACCTCGAAGAGCCGACGACAAGCCGCGGCCCCCATCTCACGCATTGGCTGTGCGACGCTCGTCAGCGCCGGCCAGAGACGCTCGCCCTCCGGCAATCCGTCGAAGCCGACGATCGAGAGATCCCCGGGTATCCGAATACCCGCCTTGTGGGCCACACGCATGAATCCCGACGCCAGTGCGTCGTTGGCCAGAACCACCGCGGTCGCGCCGCGATCGTGCTCGAAGTAGGTTTGCGCGAATCGCGAACCGGCGTCCGCCTCCCAGCTTCCGCACGAAAAAATCAGCTCGGGCTGCAGCTCGATGTCGCGGTTCGCGAGGCCTTCGCGCAGGCCGATCAGGCGATGTTTGGAATCGATTGAATGCGCCGGTCCGCCGGCAAACGCCACCACGCGGTGGCCGAGTTCGATGAGATGAGTGGCCACCGCGATGCCGGCGCTGCGGTTGTCGCAGCGAACGAGCTGCACATGCGGCGCCGTTTCATCCGGTGCGATCAGCACCGTCGGCAGCTGGGCGGTGACCGCTTCACGAATCAGCGCACGATCGCGACGCTGCGACTTCGCCAGGACGAGACCGTCCACTTTGTGTTCGCGCACCCATTCGAACACGATGGTCGGATCGTACTTGCCCGTCAGTTCGGTGCTCGCAAGCATGAGGCTGCAGTCACGCTGCGAGAGTTCTTCCTCGATGCCTGCGAGAAGCCGCGTGAACCACGGGTCCTGACTCGAATCGACGACGACGCCGATTGAGCCCCGGCGCCCGAGGCTGAGATTGCGTGCGGTTGACGATCGACTGTATCCAAGTTCCGCGATCGCGGCGGCGATGCGCGAGCGCGCCTCGGTGCTCGCATAGTGCCCGTTCAGATACCGCGACACGGTGCTGACGGCCACGCCCGCATGCCTTGCGACGATCGAAATAGTCGGCTTTCGTTTGATCGGATGCACCGACATTACAGCTTTACCCACGTGCCGCCTGCGTTTGCCGATTCGACGGCGCGGTGAATGAACTGCACTCCACGGCAGCCGTCATGGACAGACGGAAAGTCGTATGCCATCCGTGGAATCGGCGCACCATCGACGTGGCGCCGAATCGCGTCAATCGCGCCGAGGTAGACATTCGCAAACGCCTCGAGATAGCCCTCGGGATGTCCCCACGGGATCCGGGTGGCTGCCCCCGCTTCAGAGCAAAGATACTCGGTGCGGCCGCGGGTGAGGGTTTGACGCGGTTCACCATGTCGATACAGCTCCAGGTAGTTCGGATTCTCCTGCTGCCACAGGATTGCGCCCTTCGACGCGTAGATCCGCACACGCAAGCCATTCTCCTCGCCCGTCGCGATCTGACTCACGGTGAGCGCGCCCTTGCCGCCGCCACGAAACCGCAGCAGCGCATTGACATCTTCGTCGAGCGTGCGGCCAGGCAGGAAGGTGCTCTTGTCGGCACACAGCTCGACGAC
>Ga0070675_100000096_pt1 | contig 50781 bp, 36 predicted proteins | sample KBSM43metaG_FD_65343 | JGI IMG/M metagenome (GOLD analysis project Ga0070675, IMG submission 65343) | Miscanthus rhizosphere microbial communities from Kellogg Biological Station, Michigan, USA - KBS M4-3 metaG | ecosystem: Host-associated > Plants > Roots > Rhizosphere > Soil ... | reverse complement strand
CGCGAGCGCCAGCGCTTGTTGGCCGGCAGGTCGGCGAGATCGGGCCGATGCCCTTCGCGGGTGTGGATGACCGCGAAGCCGAGCTCGCGCATCACCGCCGTCAGGCGCCGGATCGGCTCGATCGGCGCGCGTGTCAGCGCGAGGTCGTAGCCCATCTTGTCGACATAGCCGCCGATCCCGCAGAAGTCGGTCTGCATGTCGATCACGACCAGCGCGGTGTTGTCGGGCCGCAGGTTGCCGTCGTACGGCCACGGATACGGGTCGGCGTCGATCGTCGCGTAGCGCTGCATCGCGTCGCTCCGTCAGGCTGCTTTGCGCGCTGCGTCGAACGGACGCGCGGTGCTCGTCTCGTCGACACGCGTCGGGTTCTGTGTCGACACCTCGATCGCCGCCGCCGCTTCGGCCAGCCGATTGCCCGAATCGTGGCTGCGCGTCGGCGCCGCGAAGCCGCACGAGCTGCCGTCTGTGTGCACGACCTCGGCTTCCCACGGCAGCCGGAACCTGCCGCTCACCATGTCGTGCATGAACGTGTACGGGCAGTCCATCGCACCGCCCTTCACCGCGACATAGCCGCGGTGCCAGAGCTGGTACGGGTTGTTCTCGACCGCCCATTGCGTGCGCGCCTCGCGCACCAGGTCGGGCCGCACTTCGCAGGTGATGATCTCGTCGGGCCGTCCCGAGCCTTCGACCATCACGGTGCCGTCGAAGTTGCAGACCATGCCTTGGCCCATCGAGTCGAAGCTGCCGTCGCTGCCGCACAGGCAGACGCTGGCGGTCACCATCAGGTTCTGGAACGCGTTGGCCTGGTTCGTGATCTTCCAGGCATGCCGGATCGGCGCGGTGTAACCGGCAGTGCGCAGCATGACCTCTGCGCCCTTGTAGGCGCACTCGCGCGCCATCTCCGGGAACATGCCGTCGTGGCAGATGATCAGCGCAAGCTTGCAGCCCTTCGGGCCGTCGATCACCGGGATGCCGCAGTTGCCCGGCTCCCAGGCCTCGACCGGCACCCACGGATGAAGCTTGCGGTAGTAGAGCGCGACCGCACCATGATCGTCGATCACGATGCCGGTGTTGTACGGATTGCCGTTCGGATTGAACTCCATCAGCGAGAAGCAGCCCCAGACCTTGTGCTGGATGCAGGCGGCCTTGAACGCGGCGACCTCGGGGCCGTCCATCCGGCACATCAGCTCGGGCGCGGTCGACATCGACAGGCCGTGCAAGGCGTACTCGGGGAAGACGACAAGGTCGAGGCCGGCGTTGTTGCGGTGCGCCTTGCCGACCATCGCGACGATGCGGTCGGCCTGCGCCCGCAGCTGCGCCGGCGTCTCGACGATCGGCAGCTGCAGCTGGACCAGGCCGATGACGACGCCGTTCGGCGATTTGTTCAAGCCTCCGAGACCGCTCATCTCGATCACTCCACGTTGAAAAGGACGTCGTTCATCGAATCGACGCGCTAGCGCACCGACGACAGCTCGCCCGGGCTGCCACGCGCGACGCTGCCGGGCCGGCAACTGATCACGAGGATCACCAGGGTCAGCACGTACGGCACCGCGCCGAACAGGTAGTAGCCCTGGCTGATGCCGATCGACTGCAGCGCCGGACCGATCGCGCCGGCACCGCCGAACAACAGCGCGGCGCCGACGCAGCGCCACGGACTCCAACGCGCGAAGATGACCAGCGCGACCGCGATGAGGCCCTGGCCGCTCGAGATGCCCTCGTTCCAGCTGCCCGGATAGAACAAGGTCAGCGAGGCGCCGCCGAGGCCGGCGATCGCGCCGCCGGCGGTTGTCGCGGCGATGCGCACGCCGTTGACCGAATAGCCGAGCGCCTTGGTCGCGCTCGCCGAATCGCCTGCGAGGCGCACCAGCAGGCCCCAGCGCGTGCGCGCGAAGCCCCAGCGCATAGCAGCCGCGAGCGCGATGCCGAGCGGCAGCAGCGGATTGACCTGCAGCGCGGCCTGAACCACCTGCGAGCCGCTCCAGCCGCCGAGCGCGATCGGCGGCAGCTGCGGCGCCTGCGGCTGGATCAGCGGCTTGCCGAGGTAGAACGCGAGCCCGGTGCCGAGCAGCATCAGCGCGATGCCGGTCGCGACGTCGTTGACGCGCGGCAGCGAACACAGCAGGCCGTGCAGCAGCGCGAGCGCGGCGCCGGCGAGGGCCGCGAGCATGACGCCGGCCCAGGGCGAGCCGGTCAGGTAGGCGCCGCCGAAGCCGGCCATCGCCGACAGCACCAGCACGCCTTCGAGGCCGAGGTTGATGCGGCCCGACTTCTCGGTCAGGCATTCGCCGAGGCTGACGAACAGGAATGGCACGCCGACGCGGAGAGCGCCGCCGATGATCGCGGCCAGGAACGCGACGGCGATGTCGGCGGTCATTGCAGCACCCGCGACCTGCGGCCCGTCACGCCGGTCAGCACGGAGCGCTCGCGCGGGCGCGGCACGGCCGGTGCGCGCACGGCCGCGTGCTCGGCCTCGGGCCGAGCTCGCCGAGCGACCGCGCGTTCGCGCCGCAGCGAGCGTGCGGGCGCGCTCATGCCAGCTTCTCCTCGATCTCGTGGATCACCGGCCGCCCATCGATGTCCTTCGGCAGCGGGTCGCGCTGCGGTGGCCGCCGCAGCTTGCCGCGGATGCCGATCCAGTCGAGCCCGCGCAGCGCCTCGCTGGCGAGGATCAGCACGAAGGCGATGCCCTGCAGCACCTGCACCGACGCATCCGGCAGGCCGAGGCGGCGCTGCAACAGGCTGCCGGCGGCGCCGAAGCCGCCGAACAGGATCGCGACCGGGATGATCGCGAACGGCGACTGGCGGGCGATGAACGCGACCAGGATGCCGGCGTAGCCGTAGCCGGCGATCAGCGACGCGTTCGCGTTGGTGTGGACCGCGGCGACCTCGACCGCGCCGGCCAGGCCCGCACAGGCACCGCCGATCGCGCAGGCGATCAGCACGAGCCGGTTGGCCGGCAGGCCGACGAGCTGCGCGGTGCGAGGGTTGCCGCCGACCACGCGGACCGAGAAGCCGCTCGCGGTGTAGGCGAGCCAGAGGCCGATCAGCAGGCACGCCGCGATGCCGAGGACGAGGCCCCAATGCACATCGGAGCCGCCGATGCCGGTGATGCGCAGGTCGTCGACGAGCGAGCGCGTCGACGGCTTGTTCAACGTCGCCGGGTCGCGCAGCGGGCCTTCGACCAGCTGCTTGAAGATCGCGATCGCGGTGTAGGCGAGCAGCAGGCTCGAGATCGTCTCGTTGACGCCGCGGTACTGGCGCAACGCGCCAGCGAGCGCGATCCAGAGGCCGCCGATCAGCATGCCGGCGATGCACACCAGCGTGGTGCCGAACGCGTTGGCCGGCAAGGTGACGAGGTAGGGCACCGCCGCGGAGGCCAGCCCGCCGAGCACGAACGCGCCTTCGCCGCCGATGATGATCAGCCCGGCGCGCGCCGGGATCGCGACGCACAGCGCCGTGAGCATCAGCGGCGCGGCGCGCTGCAAGGTGTTCTGCCAGGAGAACCAGTCGCCGAACGCGCCCTTGAACAGGATCGTCCAAGTCTCGACCGGGCTGACCCCGCCGAGCCAGACGAAGACGCCGAACAGCAGCAGCGACGCGATCAGCGCGCCGATCGGCAGCATGGCCTCGGCAATGGCCTGGCGCATGGCGACAGCGAGAAACGAATCAGGCCGAGCCGATGACGCCTTCGACCAGGTAGTTCATCTTCTCGAGCTCGACGTCGGTCTGCTTGATCGTCTTGCCGGCGGGAATCACGACCGCGCCCTTGTTGTCCTTCAAGCCGGCGGTGCCGCCGGCGAAGATGTCGAACGAGCCGGCGATCATCTTCGCCTTCAACTCGTCGGCCATCTTCTTCGCCGGGTCGGTGACCATCGGCCCGTACGCCGACATCTTCACGTAGCCTTCCTTCAGGCCGCCGCGGATGAAGTTCGGGTGCGTCTTGCCGGCCTGGGCCGCCTCGATCACGGTCTTGTACGCGGTCAGCCAGTTCCACTCGGCGCCGGTCAGGTACGCGTTCGGCGCCAGCTTGGCCTGGCTCGCGTGGTAGCCGCAGACCATCTTGCCGCGCTTCGCGGCGGTCTCGACGACGACCTTCGGGCCGTCGACGTGCATCGTGAAGACGTCGACGCCCTGGTCGGCGAGGCTGTTGGTCGCCTCGGCTTCCTTGACCGGCATCGACCATTCGCCGGTGAAGATCACCGTCGTCGTGATCTTCGGGTCGACCGAGCGCGCGCCGAGCGTGAACGCGTTGATGTTCTTCAGCACCTGCGGGATCGGCTTGGCCGCGACGAAGCCGATCTTCTTGCTCTTGCTCATGTGCCCGGCGATCACGCCGTTCAGGTACTGGCACTCCTCGATGTAGCCGAAGTAGCTCCCCGAATTCTTCGGGTTGGCCTCGGTCCACAGGCCGCCGCAATGCGAGAAGCGGACGTCGGGATTCTTCGGCGCAATCGCCAGCACGTGCGGATCGAAGTAGCCGAACGAGGTCGGGAATAGGACCTTCGCGCCGTCCTGCGCGATCATCCCGGTCATCGTCTTCTGCACCGCGGTGGTCTCGGGGACGTTCTCTTCCTCGACCACCTTGACGCCGGGCAGCTTCTTGACTTCGGCAGCGGCCTGCGCCTGCGCCTGGTTGTAGCCGAAGTCGTCGCGCGGGCCGACGTAGATGACGCCGACGGTCAGCGGCTTGGCCTGTGCGAACGATGTCGACAGCGCCCACGGCGCGAGCGTCGTCAGCGAGCCGACCGAGAGCTGGGCTAGGGCGCGGCGGCGGCTGGGGTCGAGCGTGTCGGTCATGTCAGGTTCCCTCCGGTTGTGGATGTGCGCGCCGCCGCGCTGGACCCTGCATGGGTCTGGTGCACGCAGCGGTATACCAGGGAGGTTTCGCAAGACGTGTGCCATCGGATCGGTCATCGAAAGGGGCGACACGGACGCCCGGGTCGGCACCGTGAGGGACGCTCGAGCGAGCAGGTGCGCCGGTGGCGAGAGCCTCCGCACGGCGTACCGCATGCACCGAAGCGGGTCAGGTGCGACCTAGCGCGCGAAGATGCGCTTCAGCGCGTAGGGTGCGACTGTCTCGAGCTGGTCGTAGCGGCAGTCAGCGGGCCGCTTGTCGATGCGCCAGCGCAGGAACGTCGTCGCATGCCGAAAGCGATCGCCCTGAAGGTGGTCGTACTTGACCTCGCAGACCCGTTCGGGCCGCAACGGCTCCCACGACAGATCCTTGCCGCCGCTCCAGCGGCTCTTCGCGCCGGGCATCCGTTGAGCGGATTCGGGCGATTTCTTGCCGGCCTCGGCTGCCGCAGCATCTTGCTCGGCCCAGCCGCGCCAGGGATGCGCGGCCAGTGCGTCCTTGCGCAGCGGCGCGAGCTCCTCGACGAGGCTGCGCCGCATCGCCATCGTGAACGACGAGGTGATGCCGACGTGGTGCAGCACGCCGGCATCGTCGAACAGGCCGAGCAGCAGCGAGCCGACCGCCTCGGTGCCAGGCCCTGTCGTGCTCTTGTGCCAGCGAAAGCCGGCGACGACGCAGTCGGCGGTGCGCACATGCTTGATCTTCAGCATCACCCGCTTGCCCGGCCGGTACGGCCCGTCGATCGGCTTCGCGACGATGCCGTCGAGTCCGGCGCCTTCAAAGTGCTCGAGCCATTGCACGGCTTGGCTGCGATCGGTCGTCGCGGGCGTCAGGTGCAGCGGCGGCTGCGCGTCGGCGAGCAGGTTCTCGAGCGCCGCCCGACGCTCGCGCTGCGTCTGCTCGACAAGACTGTGGCCGTCCCGGGCGAGCAGGTCGAACGCGACGAACGAGGCCGGGGTCTCGCGCGCCAGCCGCGCGATCCGCGACGGCGCCGGGTGGATGCGCTGTTGCAGCGCATCGAAATCGAGGCCCTGCGGCGTCGCGACGACGATCTCGCCGTCCAGCACGCAACTCGGCGGCAGCGCCGCGGCGAGGGCATCGTGCAGTTCCGGAAAGTAGCGATCGAACGGCCGCAGGTCGCGACTCTGGATCGCGACATCGCCGGCCGAAGAGCGGAAGACGATGGCCCGAAAGCCGTCCCACTTGGGCTCGAACAGGAAGTCACCGGCCTCGGGGATCGTATCGACTGCCTTCGCGAGCATCGGCTCGATCGGCGCAGGTCCATCGGATCCTGCCGACAGTTCGTTGACCTCGGGTTCGCTGGACATGTCGCAGTGAGGCGGCGACCGCGGGCGCGTTGGAAGAGAAAGCGGGCGCCTCGCGTGCGAGGGCCCGACGAGTGCGGGCGGCTCATTGGCCGCCGCGCGGAGGGTGTCGAATCAGCCCGGCTGCGGGTAGGCGACAGCGCGGCGATCGCCCCGGCGGCGGTCGCGCGGCTGATCGGCCGCTTTCACATCGGCGAGGCGCTGACGATCGCTTTCCCGGATCTCGGCGCCGCAGCTCTTCAGCAGCGCCAGGACCTCCGGCAGCAGTTCATCCTTCGGATCGCGATTGTGTTCTCGACGCTCGACTTGGTTCATACCGACTCCATCGTTGCGGACCTCACAAGGTACCGGCGCAGCCGGCGCGATGATGTAGGAGAAAGGCTCGCGCCACCCCTGAGATGGCAACCAATTGCTTCGAAAACCACAGTCCGCGCGCAGGCTGTGGCAGCCGCAGACGCGGTCCGTTTCAGCAGTGACAAGTTGATGGTGAGGGGCTAACCCGAAGGCCTCGCCCGCGGGCTCAGCGCCGACGCGGCGCGGGTGCCGACGGCAACGGGCCCTGCGAACCGAACAGCTCGTCGAAGATGCGATCGGGGATCGTGTCCGAGACGTCGCGCACCTTGAGGCCGGTCATCAAGTCCCATGACGAGGCCTGCCAGCTCGGCACCTTGGCCGGGTCGAGGACCTTCGCTTGCGCTTCGCCGGTGGCCTCGAGTGCAGCCTTGCGCACTGCCGCGACTTCCGCCGGGGTGGGCTTCGGAACCAGTTCGAGAACTTCGCCTTGCGGCGCGTCGGCGGTCATGCGCCACACGCGGCGCGGGCCGGTTTGCTTCTTCGGGTCCATGGCGGACATCCAGCAGCGAGGGGATCGACCAGTTTTCAGGAGAAGAGGCGCGCTGTAAAGATGGCGGACCCGGGAATCTGTAACCACTCGTTATCAACAGGGTTACGAACAACACATCCGTCCGTTGACCAGTCTTAAACGGTGCCGTTACGCCGGTTTGCGGTGCATGCGCCCTCAAACGTGCACGCTATTCGCCCGACCGGTGCAGTGCGCGACAGGCCGCACGGTCAGGGCTCGCGGCCCGCCTTGGTCGGGTAGCCCGACTCGCGCCATGCCTTCATTCCGCCATCGAGCGCGACGGCATGCTGGAACCCCATTTCGCGCAACGTCGATGCGGCCAGGGTCGAGATGTAGCCGAGCTCGCAGCAGGCGAGGATGCGCCGGGTCGGATCGGGCAGGTCCTGGTTCACGCGCAGCTCGAGCTGCCCGCGCGGCAGCAGGCGCGCTCCCGGGATGTGAGCCGCCTCGTAGGCGTCGCGCTCGCGCACGTCGAGGACGATCAAGTCGCCTTCCTGCGCCTCGACGCGGGCCTTCAGCTCGGCCATCGACATGAACGGCACCGTTGCCGCCGCCTGGGCGAGCAGCTGCGAGACTGTCTTGCCGCCGCTCATGTTGGTGCGCAGCGCCTCGGTGACGTGGGTCGGCATCGTCAGATTGAGGTTGCGCATCATCTCGACGAACGCGCCGCGCTCGCGCTTCTGCAGGCGCGGATTGGTCGCGATCTCGTCGCCGATAGTCGAATGGCTGCGCCCCTTGTAGTCGTGCGCCGGATAGACCTTGAGCGCCGGGTCGAGCTTCAGCAGGCGCTCGAACAGGCTGTCGTAGAGCGCTTCCGGATCGCCGCTCGGCAGGTCGGTGCGGCCGGTCGCACCGATCAGCAAGGTGTCGCCGGTGAAGACGCGGTCCTCGACCATCAGGCACATCGAGTCGCGCGTGTGGCCGGGCGTGTGGATCGCCTGCAGCCGCATCTTGCCGAGCACGATCAGCTCGCCGTCGCCGAGCCGCATGTCGACGAACGGCGCCGGGCTCAAGCGGTGCATGATCACCGGCACGTTGAGCTGGCGCGCGATCTCGCGCGTCGCCGAGAAGTGGTCGGCATGGGTGTGGGTATCGATCACGTAGCGCACGCGCAGGCCCTCGCGTGCGGCCAGCGCGACGTAGTGGTCGATCTGGCTGATCTCCGGGTCGATCAGCGCGGCCGCGCAGGTCTCGCCGCAGCCGATCAGGTACGACTGGCAGCCACCGGTCGGGACTTGTTCGAAGATCATCGTCTCCTCCTGTCGTTCGCGAAGCGCCTCGAAGCCTCGTCAATCCGGCCGAGGCGTGCCGTCATCTTCTCAGTGCAAGGGCGGACTGGCCTGCAGCGGCAGCCGCGCGCTCCCGATCTTGTGGACGCCCGGCCGGCATCGCGCGGGCGCTGTGGCGGGTCCGCCAGGCGGCCCGTCGACGACGGACTGTAGCGTTCCGGCAAAGCCCCGGCACACCCCTATCCTTGTGGCATGACTCGTTCTGACGGTCCTTCGGGTGCGCGCCTCGCCGTCATCGTGATGGGCGTCTCGGGCTGCGGCAAATCGACCGTCGCGGCGGGCATCGCCGGCCGGCTCGGTCTCCACTTCGTCGACGGCGATGGCCTGCATCCCGAAGCGAACGTCGCCCGCATGCGCGCCGGCATCCCGCTCGAGGACGCCGACCGCTGGCCCTGGCTCGACCGCATCGGCGCCTGCCTCGCCGATGCCGAACGCTGGCCGCGGGGTCTCGCCGTCGCCTGCTCGGCACTGCGCCGCATCTACCGCGATCGGCTGCGCGCTGCCGCGCCAGGCGTCCGCTTCGTGTTCCTAGACGGCGCGCCGGAGGTCATCGCCGGCCGGATGGCGCAGCGCAGCGGCCACTACATGCCGCCGACCTTGCTGGCGAGCCAGTTGCGCACGCTCGAGCGGCCCGGGCCCGATGAACGCGACGTGCAGCGGGTCGCGATCGACGCGCCCGCAGCGACCGTGATCGAGCAAAGCGTCTTGTCGCTTCGAAGCTGAGCGCCCGCCTGGAATCGGTGCCGCCCAAACTCGCCTACATTGGGACCCCTTTTCAGCCGGAGCTCGCACATGCCGATCCGCACCGCCTCCCTCAATCCCCAGCTCCACAAGAACGGTGCCCGCCTGCACCAGATCATGGCGGCCCGCGTGCAGTTGCACGGCGCCGACCATCCCCCGTCCGAAGCGGAGGTCACGTTGCGCGAAGAGCGCAATGTGCTGAAGCTGGCCAAGGCCGAGCGGCTGAAGCAAGCCGGCGCGCCGAAGGTCAAGCTGGTCAAGGTCGCGAAGGCGCCGAAGGCCCCGAAAGCGCCGAAGGCGCCGAAGGCCCCGAAAGAGGCCAAGGAAGCCAAGGCCGGAAAGGCCAAGCCATCGCGCGCCGAGAAGCTGACCAAGAAGGCCGAGAACGCCGAGGCGGCGAAGAAGGCGACGAAGAAGTCGGCGAAGACCTGACGGGGCCGCGGCGCGCGCGGGCCGAGGCCCGACGGCGCGCCGCGATCTTGAGATCGGCAGGTGCGACCCGAGCTGCAGAGCTCGGCGCCTGCTGAGCGGGATCGCCGAGTCCGGCAAACTGCCCCGGCGCCGCACGCTCTCTCGACGATGTTCTTCGAAGATTTCCACCCCGCCGTCGCGGCCTGGTTCCGCCGCACGTTCGAAGCACCCACGCCGGCCCAGATCGCCGCGTGGCCCGCGATCCATGCCGGCCGGCACACGCTCGTCGCCGCGCCGACCGGCTCCGGCAAGACGCTGACCGCGTTCCTCGCCGCCCTCGACGCGCTGGTGCGCGAAGGCCTGCAGCCGGGCGGCCTGGCCGACGCGACCTCGGTCGTCTACGTGTCGCCGCTGAAGGCGCTGTCGAACGACATCCGGCTCAACCTCGAGGCGCCGCTTGCCGGCATCCGCGCCGAGCTGGCCGCCGCCGGCCTGCCCGACGTCGAGATCCGCACGGCCGTCCGCACCGGCGACACGACGCCGCAGGAGCGCCGCCAGAGCCTGCGCCGGCCGCCGCACATCCTGGTGACGACGCCCGAATCGCTGTACGTGCTGCTCGGCTCCGAGTCGGGTCGGCGAATGCTGGCGACGACGCGCAGCGTGATCGTCGACGAGATCCATGCGCTGGCGGCCGGCAAGCGCGGCAGCCACCTCGCGCTCTCGCTGGAGCGTCTGCAGGCGCTGTGCGCGCGTCCGCTGGTGCGGATCGGGCTGTCGGCGACGCAGAAGCCGGTCGACGAAGTTGCGCGGTTCCTGGTCGGCGCAGCGCCGGCATCGAATATGACGATGGCCGATGAAGACGGGTCGTCGCCGTCGACACGCGAATCGTCACCGCCGCAGGCCGCCGCCTGCGAAATCGTCGACATCGGCTATGCGAAGGAGCGCGATCTCGCCCTCGAGCTGCCGCCGACGCCACTCGGCGCCGTGATGTCGAACGACCAGTGGGAGCAGGTCTACGGGCGCGTCGCCGAACTGGTCTGGCAGCACCGCACGACCTTGGTCTTCGTCAACACGCGGCGGATGGCCGAGCGCGCCGCGCGCCATCTCGGCGAGCGGCTCGGCAAGGAGGCGGTCGGCGCGCACCACGGCAGCCTCGCGAAGGAGATGCGCCTCGATGCCGAGCAGCGCCTGAAGCTCGGGCGATTGAAGGTGCTGGTCGCGACTGCATCGCTGGAGCTCGGCCTCGACGTCGGCGATGTCGACCTGGTCTGCCAGCTGGGCTCACCGCGCTCGATCGCGACCTTCCTGCAGCGCGCCGGGCGCTCCGGCCATGCGGTCGGCGGCATCCCGAAGGCACGCCTCTTTCCGCAGACCCGCGACGAGCTGGTCGAGTGCGCGGCGCTGCTCGACTGCGTGCGGCGCGGCGAGCTCGACGCGCTGCGCGTGCCGCCGGCGCCGCTCGATGTGCTGGCCCAGCAGATCATTGCCGAGACCGCTTGCCGCGAATGGGACGAGGACGCGCTGTTCGCGCTGGTGCGGCGCGCCTGGCCGTATGCCGCTCTGCCGCGCGAGCGCTACGACGCCGTCGTGCGGATGGTCGTCGAGGGCTACACGACGTGCCACGGCACGCGCGCCGGCCACGTCCACCACGATGCCGTGCACCATCGGCTGCGCGAGCGCAAGGGCGCCCGCATGACGGCACTAACCTCGGGCGGCACGATCCCCGAGACCGGCGACTACGCGGTCGTGCTCGAGCCGCAGGCGCTCGGCATCGGCACCGTCAACGAGGACTTCGCGGTCGAAAGCATCGCGGGCGATGTGTTCCAGCTCGGCAACACCAGCTACCGGATCCTGAAGATCGAGCCGGGTCGCGTGCGCGTCGAGGACGCCCACGGCGCGGCACCGAACATCCCGTTCTGGCTCGGCGAGGCGCCCGGGCGCACCGACGAGCTGTCGCAGGGCGTCTCGCGCCTGCGCGGCGAGGTCGAGCACGATCTCGACACGCACGGCGTGCCCGCTGCCGTCGATCGGCTGGTCGCGACGATCGGGCTATCTGAGGACGCGGCGCGCCAGCTCGTCGATTACCTCGCCCGCGCGCTGGCGGCGCTCGGCGCGCTGCCGACCCGCGAGCGCGTCGTCATCGAGCGCTTCTTCGACGAATCGGGCGGCATGCAACTGGTGATCCACGCGCCGTTCGGCAGCCGCCTGAACCGCGCCTGGGGTCTCGCCTTGCGCAAGCGCTTCTGCCGCACCTTCAACTTCGAGCTGCAGGCCGCCGCGACCGAGGACGCGATCGTGCTGTCGCTCTCGACCAGCCACAGCTTCCTGCTCGCCGACGTCGCCCGCTACCTGCATTCGGCAACCGCCCTCGACGTGCTGATCCAGGCCGTGCTCGATGCGCCGCTGTTCGGCGTGCGCTGGCGCTGGAACGCGACCACTGCGCTCGCGCTGCCGCGCTTTCGCGGCGGCAAGAAGGTCGCGCCGCAGCTGCAGCGCATGAAGTCGCAGGATCTGCTCGCGGCGGTCTTCCCGGACCAGGTGGCCTGCGCCGAAAACCTGACCGGCGCGCGCGAGATCCCGGACCATCCGCTGGTCGCGCAGACCCTGCACGACTGCCTCGACGATGCGATGGACGCGACCGGCTGGCTGCAGGTGCTGCGCCGCATCGAGGCGGGCACGATTGAAGTCGTCTGTCGCGACCTGCCAGCGCCGTCGCCATTCGCCGCCGAGGCGCTGTCGGCGCGGCCGTATGCCTACCTCGACGATGCGCCGCTCGAGGAGCGCCGCACGCAGGCGGTGCAGAACCGGCGCTATGCCGATCCGGACAGCGCCGACGACCTCGGCCGGCTCGATCCAGACGCGATCGACAGCGTGCGCCAGGAAGCCTGGCCGCGCGTGCGCAGCGCCGACGAGATGCACGAGGCGCTGCATGCGCTCGGCGTCGTCACGGAGGGCGAGGCGGCCGCGACGGAAGGCTGGCTCGCGGCGCTCGAGCAGCTGGCGCAGGCGTCGCGCGTGACGCGTCTGAAGCGTCTCGAAACAGCCGAGTCCGCGCCAACGTTATGGGTCGCAGCCGAGTGGCTGCCGCAGCTGCGGCTGCTGCATCCCGATGCGGTGATCGATCCGGTCATCGAGGCCGTGCCGATGGCTGCGACCGCCGATCCGCATGACCGCGATGCCGCGCTGCGCGACGTGCTCCGCGCCCGTCTTGGCGGCCTCGGGCCGACCCGCGCCGACGACCTTGCCGCGGCCTTGCAACTGCCGCTCGCCGACATCGCGGTCGCCCTCGCCGCCTTACAGCGCGAGGGCTACGTGCTGCAGGGCCGCTTCACGCCGCAGGCCATGGCCGATGGGGACGACGAGTGGTGTGAGCGGCATCTGCTGGCGCGCATCCACCGCTACACGTTGAAGCGCCTGCGCCGCGAGATCGAGCCGGTCGAGCCGCGCGACTTCATGCGCTTCCTGTTCGAGTGGCAGCACGTCGGCACCGGCGCGCGAGTCAACGGGCCCGATGCGCTCGCGGCGGTGCTGGCGCAACTCGAAGGCTATGAAGCGCCGGCGGTGCTGTGGGAGACCGAGGTCCTGCCGGCGCGCGTCGGCGACTATTCGTCCGCGTGGCTCGACGACCTCTGCACCGCCGGCCGCACCTTGTGGACGCGGCTGCGTCCACCGGCAGCCGAAGGGCGCAGTGGCGGTACGGCGTCGCTGCGCACGACCCCGATCCTGCTGCTGCCGCGCCGCCATGCCGCGCTGTGGCGCCGCCTCGCGCCGCTGCCGGCGGACGACACGCGGCTCGGCGCGCGCGAGCGCCGCGTCGCCGACCACCTCGCGGCGCACGGCGCGTCGTTCTTCGACGAGATCGCCGAGGGCACTCGGCTGCTGCGCAGCGAGCTCGAGGATGCGCTCGCCGGCCTGGTCGCGCGTGGCCGCGTCCACTGCGACAGCTACGCCGGTGTGCGCGCACTGCTGCTGCCGGCCTCGAAGCGATCGGCGTCGAGCGCGCGCCGGCGCCGCGGTGCCGCGCTGTTCGGCATCGAGGATGCGGGCAGGTGGGCGCTGGTGCGCCAGGCCGAGCCGATCGAGGCCGCGGCGGCGGATTTGCTGCCACGCCTGAAGGCACCGGCTGCGCCGGCCCTCGCGGCCGACACAGCCGATGCGGTCGAGCACGTTGCCCGCACCCTGCTGCGCCGCTACGGCGTCGTCGCCTGGCGGTTGCTCGAACGCGAGCCGGGCTGGCTGCCGGCCTGGCCCGATCTGGTCCGGGTCTACCGTCGCCTCGAGGCGCGCGATGAGATCCGCGGCGGGCGCTTCATCGCCGGCCTGTCCGGCGAGCAGTTCGCGCTGCCGGAGGCGATCGGCTTGATGCGCGAAGTGCGGCGCGGACCGCTCCACGACGAGTGGGTGTGCCTGGCGGCTGCCGATCCGGCCAACCTGCTCGGCAGTCTGGTCCCGGGTCCGAAGGTGCCGCGGGTCGCCGGAGCGCGGGTGCTCTACCGCGACGGCGTGCCGATCGCGACCTGGGTCGGCGGCCACGTCGAATGGCTCGAGCCGGCCAGCCCCGAAACGCAGCGCGCGGCGGCGCGCATGCTGGCGCTCGAACCGGGGCTGCGCGGGTCGGTCGAGACGCGCGCTCTGACCCACTCTCCGGCGTGATCGTCGGATCGCGCCTGAAACCTTTCTTCACGTCGCAGCCCAGACCGTTAGCGACGAACGGCCGATCCCGGCGCAGCGTGCGGCCCGGGGCCGACGGGAGCCGGCGTCCTCCTACACGGTTCGCGCGTTAACCGGTTCAACATGGCGATCACGGCCTGCAGGCGCACCCCCGGCCGCGACGTGACGCGCGGCGACATCCGCGAGCAGCAACGCGCGAGCGCCGCTATGAAGAGCAACAGAGAGAACAGAGCCGCGATCGTCGCGCCGATCGCGACTGGCAACGTGAACGCGACGTGCAACGACAGCGTGAGTTGCAGCAGCAGCGCGAGTGGGAGCGCCAGCGCGACGTTCAGCGCCGTGACGACTGCGCCGCGCCGAACCGAATCGGCCCGATTACCGCGGCCCCGACATGCGCTACGAGCGTGGCGCCGGACCGCACCACAACTGGTATCGGGATAGCCGCCTGCCGTCCGAGTACCGCAGCCACCGGTATGTGGTGGAAGACTGGCGCGGCCATCGTCTGAGCGCGCCGCCGAGCGGCTACCACTGGGTGCAGGTCGGCTCCGACTACCTGCTGGTCGCCATCGCGACCCGCGTCATCGCGCAGCTGTTGCTGAACAACTGACCGCCCCGGCCCGGTCCCGATCGACGATCGATCAGGACTCGAGACGGTAGAGGCGGAGCAGGTGGTCGGGCTCGTCCGAGCCCGGCTTTCTCACGTTGAAGAGATCGCCGCCGTCCGGTGCGCTGAGCAGTGACGTGCGCCACAGCGACGGCCGCTGCAGAAACTGCTCGCGGAACGCTTCGGTTGCCCAGATCTGGCCCGGCTCGACGACCGGCTCCACGCGTGCCGCGCACAGGATCGCATCGCCGCCGACGATCGCGGGCCGCAGGTCGCTGGCGCGCGGCCGCGTCTGCACGTCGCCGTAGTGCAGCGCGATCCGCAATCGCGGCTGGCCTGGCGCCTGGTACACATGGTCGAGCAGATGGCGCGCGGTCTGCGCCAATGCGACCGGGTCGTCGGCCGCGATCAGCACTGCGTCGCCGCTGCCGGTTTCGGTGATCGCCGCCGGCGGAGCCCAGCGCTGCACCGCCTCGGCGAGCGCGCTGCGCACCGGCGCATCGATGCCGGCCCGCATCAGGTTGCCGAATCCCTGCACGTCGGCCTTCAACACGCACCGGGCTTGCACGTCGGCGCTGCGCTCCGGCGCGCCGCCGGTCTCGCGCCATGGCCGGTCGTAGCCGATGATGTTGACGCGGTCGAAGCGCTGCACGAACTCCGGATTCAGGCGGCCGATCAGGTCCGACAGGACCGGGTGGACGAGGTAGTGCGTCGCCCGCGGCAAGCTGCCGTTCGATTCGAACGTCGCTTCGCCGGGCCGGAGGAAGCGCTGCCGCCATTCGCCGCGCACGCGGTCGTGCTGCACGTAGCCGAGCAGGCCGACCCGGTACAGCGCGAACAGCGCGGCGCCGTCCTCGAGGCCGTCGACGCCCTCGGCATCGAGCAGTGCGTCGATCTCGGCGCGGGTCAGCACAGGCCCCGGCAGGCGATGAAACAGGCGGTCGAGTTCAGGATCGCCGATGTACGGCGCGATCTCGTTCAGGTACTCGTGCGCGATCTCGTTGGCGGCCTGGTTCACCGCCTCCTTCAGTCTGTGCTCGTTGCGCCGCTCGTCGGGGCGGAGTGCGACCAGCCGGTCGCCGATCGTCATCAGGTCGCGTGGTCGCAGCAGCGTGTGGCGGCAGACGTACTCGAACGCGTCTTCCTCTTCGCGTGTGTAGGTGTCCGTCACGCCGGCGCGGCCGAGAAAAGCCTCGAGCGGATGAGCGCGCAGGCGGTCCGGCTGGACCATCCGATCGCCTTTGACGAGGCGGATGTTGTTGACGAAGATCTCGCGCAGGCTCTCCGGCGAGTAGACGATGTCGACCGCGCTGCCGCGGTACTGCTGGACCATCGCTGTCCGCTGCGGCAGCCGCGCGTAGGCCTCCTTGCGGATCGACGCGAAGACCTTCAGGTGGTGGTTGATGCGGCGCAGCTGGTAGGCCACCTCGACCAGGCCGAGCTGCGAGAAGTACCAGACGTTCGGCGACAGCTCGCCGGTCACGCTCGGGCTGTACGGCACGTCCTCGACATGCTTGTTGAAGTACTCGTCGATGCCGTCGATGAAGATCGCGATTGGCGAGTTCAGCGCGCGCAGGCGTGGCACCAGGTGGCCGTCGGCCTCGGTGGCCGCGCGCTGCAGCTCGCTCGGCGTGAAGTCGAGCAGGCGCACGAAGTGGTCGATCACGCTGCGCAGCTGTTCATCGGCAACCAGCCCGCCGAGACGCGGGCCGACCCGCAGGCCGTCGATCGCGCCGTCGACCTGCTTCAGCGCGGCCATCGCGATCGCGGCAAGCCAGACCTTCGACCACGGCAGCGGCGAGGTCGCGAAGAACGCGATCGATTCGCGGCTGAAGATCTTGTCGCCGATCGGCTTGTCGAGCAGGTTGCCGCTCGGCAGGCAGGTCGCGAGGCCCTGGCGCTGGTAGAGGATGCGCTTGGCCTTCAGCAACAGCGTCTTGCCGAAGCCCTTGGTGCCGATGACGATGAACTTGTCGTCGCGGTCCGGCGTCAGGAAGCCGTCGATCTCGGGCGTGCGGTGCAGCAGCGACTCGTCGAAGTCCTCGGCGACCCGGATGTCGTCGGCGTCCACGGTCCACGCTCGCATCGGTGCTCCTGGCGCTGCTGATCGTCGAAAGCGGCGAGGATAGGGCGTTTTGCGCCGGCCCTCGGCCCCGACCATGAAGATCGCGACCTGGAACATCAACAACCTGAAGCGGCGCCTGCCGCTGCTGCTCGAGTGGCTCGCCGAGGCGAAGCCCGACGCCGTCGCGCTGCAGGAGACCAAGGTCACCGATGCGGACTTTCCACGCGCCGCGCTCGAGGCCGCCGGCTACGGCTCGCTCGGCGCCGGCCAGCGCACCTGGAACGGCGTCGCGCTGCTGGCGCGCGGTGCCGAGCCGGTGGCGGTCCGGCGCAGCTTGCCGGGCGATCCCGCCGACGGGCAGGCGCGCTACCTCGAGGCGGCGATCGGCGGCGTGCTGGTCGCGTCGCTCTACCTGCCGAACGGCAACCCGCAGCCCGGTCCGAAGTTCGCCTACAAGATGGCCTGGTTCGAGCGCCTGATCGCACATGCCGCCGAGCTGCAGGCGAGCGGTCATCCGGTCGTTCTCGCCGGCGACTACAACGTGGTGCCGACCGAGGCCGACGTCTACCCAACGACCTCGTACCGCGACAACGCGCTGCTGCAGCCGGCACCGCGCGCGGCGTATCGCACCTTGCTCGAGCAGGGCTGGACCGACGCGATCCGCAAGGTCCATCCGACGGGTCCGGTCTACACCTTTTGGGACTACCTGCGCCAGCGCTGGCCGCGCGATGCGGGCCTGCGGATCGACCACCTGCTGCTGAGCCCGGCCCTCGCCCCCAAGCTCGCCGATGCCGGCGTCGACCGCGAGGTGCGCGGCCGCCCCGACGCCAGCGACCATGCGCCGGTCTGGATCCGGCTGCGCGCACGCTGACTCGTCCTGAGCGGTTCGTTCCTGCGGTCGAGGCATTGCCCGCAGCCGCCTCCGAGAAGCCCGGGGCCCAGGATCTCGGCGCGCCGATCACGTCATCTTCGCGGGCCGGCTTGAACGCCGGTCGACCTTGGACGGCAGCGCCGCCAGCGAGCGTCGCAGCGCCAGCGTCTCCGAGCGTGTCGGGACGATAGCTGGACAGCAGCGCGCCGGCGACCGCCGAGACGATGATGCCGCCGAAATCAGCAGGTGCAGATAAGCGATGCTGCGTCGCACGGCGCCCCCCGCATCGGCGAACACACCCCGGCAGCCCGGCGAAGCTGACCGCCCTCGAGCTGTTCTCAATTCGGGGGTCGCCTTCGCGATCCCCCGGCCCCGGCCGATCGACTCTGCCCATCGCGCAGGAGGCTCGGACGCCAGTGCGCTGATGGGATGCGGCCCGGCATCGTCAGACCACTGGGAGGGCGCGCGCCAGCGGCGTGTCGACGATCACCGCATCGCCGACCACGATCCGGCCGCCGGCCACCACCCGCGCGGTCATGCCGCCGTGGCCACGCATCGCGTTGTAGCCGCCCGGACCGAGCGCTTCCTCCATGCGCGAGCACGGGTCGCAGGGGCCGGTCAGCTCGAGGACGACGTCGGGGCCGAGGCGCAGGCAGAGCGCCCGGTCGGCGAACGGCGAGCGCGCCGCGATCAGGTTGAGGCCGGCAATGACGAGGTTGCGGCGCAGCGCCGCCGGATCGATCTCGCCGCGCTCGCTCCAGCGAGCGATCAGCGGCAGGTGCTCGGCCTGGATCAAGGTGACCTGGCGCTTGCCGCCACCCGGCCCGCTGCCGGCGCGCACCACGCTGCGGTCGCCGGCGAGGCCGAGTCCGGCCAGCGCCTCGACTGCGTCGACGGCCAGCACCGGCTCGCCGCGGCGCGGCCGCAGGAAGATCGCCTTGAGCCGACCGGACGTCGCGAACCGCTGTGTCAGCGCTCGCAGGTCGGTCATCGCTGGCTGTTGCGCCGCGCGACCCAATAGGTCGCGCCTTCGTCGCCGTAGCGCTCGGCATGCGGCACGAGGCGATCGAATTCGATCGAATCGCCGACGCCGAGGTGGTGGGTGTCCGACCCGAAGCGCAGCCACATCTCGCCGCTGACGACCCGCAGCAGAACGTCGAACGGGTGGGTGTGCGTCTCGAGCACGCTCTGCGGCGGCCAATGGCGTTCGACGATCTCGTCGAACCCCTTGGCGCGCGCCTGGGTCTCGAATTCCTGCAAGGTGACCGTGCTCATGCGAACCTCCGAAGGTCCCAATGGGTCATGCCGCACTCTACTTCGCACCCGCCGGCGCGAAAAGGGTTCGATCCACAGCCACGACGGAAGAAATCGCGCAACGGCGGACCGCGGTTACATTCTGGGCGGACTGCCGCGTCGGCAGGTCTCGAAGGCGCCGCGTCTCGACCGCGACGGCGAGCAGCTCATGGCCATGGCGAAGAAGGACTCTCTCGCTCGGCGGCCGATCGAAAGCGTGCCGATGACGAAGGGCTCGCGCCGCCGTGGAGGCGCCCCGGCCGGCCTGCGCAAGCAGCTGGCTCTGCGCGACGCCGAACTCGCGCTGATCCATGCGATCCAGCGCGGCATCAGCGCCGAGCTCGACTTCGAGGCCATCGTCGACGTCGTCGGCGACAAGCTGCGCGAAGTCTTCGGCGTGCGCGACATCGGCATTCGCTGGTGGGACGAGAAGGCCGGGCTGATGCGCTTTCTCTACGAGTACGAACACGGCGAGCGGATCGACGCGCCGCCGTACCCGCCGGTCGAAGGCGGGCCGTGGCACACGATGCTGAAGACGCGCCAGCCGGTTGTCGTCCACACGCCGGCGGAGGCCCGCGCGCTCGGCCTGATCCCGATTCCCGGCACCGACGAAAGCCAGTCGATGGTCTTCGTGCCGATCCTCGCCGGCGACCGCGTGCTCGGTGTCATCGTGCTCGAAGACCACGTGCGGCAGCATGCCTACGGCGAGATCGACATCCGGGTGCTCGGCTCCGTCGCGTCGAACCTGGGTGTCGCCCTCGAAAACGCGCGCTTGTTCAGCGAGGCCCAATGGCGCACGCGGGAGGCCGCCGCGCTGGTCGAGGTCGGCCGCGACGTCTCGTCAACGCTCGATCTGCCGACCCTGATGGACCGCATCGCGCGCCATGCGAAGGACCTGATCGGCGTCGACAACAGCGTGATCTTCCTGGGCGACGCCGACGGCCGCACCCACACGCCGTTCGTCGCTCTCGGCGACATGGCCGAGCCCCTGCTCGCGAGCCGGGTCACACCGGGGCGCGGCATCGTCGGCGGCGCCCTGCAGAGCGGCCAGCCGGTCGTCGTCAACAACACCAACGCCGACCCGCGCGCGATCCATGTCGAGGGCACGCCGCCCGAGACGCTCGAACGACTGATGGTGGCGCCGCTGAAGGCCGGTGCGCAGGTGCTCGGCGCGATGGCGGTCTGGCGCAACGCCGGCGAGCCGTTCGACGCGCGCGAGCTCGAGTTTCTGGTCGGCCTCTCGCTGCAGGCGACCATCGCGCTGCAGAACGCTCGCCTGTTCAAGAACACGCGCGACGCGCTCGAGCAGCAGACCGCGACCGCTGACATCCTGCGCGTCATCAGCGGTTCGGTCACCGACACCCGTCCGGTCTTCGATGCGATCGTCGGCAGCTGCCAGCGGCTGTTCGGCGGCAAGGCGGTCAATCTGCTGCTGACCACCGGCCAAATGCTCGCCGTCGTCGCGGTGGCCGGCGACGGCATGCTGACCCAGAGCATCGACCGGTGGCCGCTCGACCGCCAGAGCGTCTCGGGCGAATGCGTGCTGGCGGCGCGCGTCCTGGTCGTCGAGGATCGCGAGGAGGCGTTCGCCACGTACCCGCGCACGCGCCAGCTCGCGACCGCGATCGGCTGGCGCTCGGGCCTCTTCGCGCCGCTGCTGAAGGACGGCGGCGCGATCGGCTGCATCGGCATCCTGCGCGCGATTCCGGGCGCGTTCAGCGACAAGGAGATCGCGCTCGCGCAGACGTTTGCCGACCAGGCCGTGATCGCGATCGAGAACTCGCGGCTCTTCAACGAGACCCGGGAGGCGCTCGAGCGGCAGACCGCCACGGCTGAGGTCTTGCGCGTCATCAACAGCTCGCTCACCGAAACCCAACCGGTCTTCGACGTCATCGCCGAACGAGCGGCACGACTGACTGCGGCGACGTATGGCTTCGTCTTCCGATTCGACGGCGAGCTGCTCTACATGGTCAGCTCGCACGGCGTCAATGCCGAGGGTCTGGACGCCATCCGCAAGTCCTATCCGATGAAGCCCGGCAGCGGCTCGGCCACCGCGATGGCGATCCGCGACGGCCTGCCGATCAACATCGCCGACGTCCTCGCGCCAGAGCTGTCGGACTACGGCACCCGGAGCGTCGCCGAGCGGGCCGACTTTCGCGCGGTGCTGAGCGTGCCCATGGTGCGCGAAGGCGCGATCGTCGGCGCCATCACGGTGGCCCGTGTCAAGGTCGGAGGCTTCACGGTCGAGCAGCACGAACTTCTCGAGACATTCGCCAACCAGGCAGTGATCGCGATCGAGAACGTGCGGCTGTTCAACGAGACCAAGGATGCGCTCGAGCGCCAGACCGCGACCGCCGAGGTGCTGAAGGTCATAAGCGCATCGCCGACCGACGTGCAGCCGGTGCTCGATGCGGTCGCCGAGCGTGCCGGCGTGCTGTGCCGGTCCGAAGGCAGCCGCGTATGGCTGGTGGTCGACGGCCAGCTGCACGCGATGACGACCTATGGCCGGACCTACCAGACCGGATCGCTCGATGACGTGTTGCCCTTGCGGTCGACATCGATTGCCGGGCGCGCGTTCATCGAGTGCCGCTGCGTGCACGTCGAGGATGTCGTGCCGCTGATCGATACCGAGTATCCCGACGTGCGCGAGCTGCAGGCCCGCAACGGCTTTCGCACCGTGCTCGCGGTGCCGATGCTGCGCGACGGCCAGTCGATCGGCGTGATCGCGCTGCTGCGCAATCAGGTGCGGCCGTTCGCGCCGGCCGAGATCGGCCTGCTGCAGACGTTCGCCGACCAGGCCGTGATCGCGATTCAGAACGCGCGCCTGTTCAGGGAGACACAGGAGGCGCGCGCCGCAGCCGAGGCCGCGAACGAGGCGAAGAGCGCGTTCCTGGCGACGATGAGCCACGAGATCCGCACGCCGATGAATGCGGTGATCGGGATGAGCGGCCTCCTGCTCGACACCGCGCTCGATGCCGAGCAGCGCGACTACGCGTCGACGATCCGCGAGTCCGGCGATTCGCTGCTGACGATCATCAACGACATCCTCGACTTCTCGAAGATCGAGGCGGGGCGGATGGACATCGAGGAGCATCCGTTCGACCTGCGCGAATGCGTCGAGTCCGCGCTCGACCTGGTCGGTGCGCGGGCGACCGAGAAGCACCTCGACATCGCGTACCTGTTCGAAGGCGATGTGCCGGTCGCGATCGGCGGCGACCTGACAAGGCTGCGCCAGATCATCCTCAACCTGCTCAGCAACGCGGTGAAGTTCACCGAGGCCGGCGAGGTGGTGCTGACGGTCAATAGCGTGCCGGCCGGGCCGGGTCGGGTCGCGCTGACATTTGCGGTCCGCGACACCGGCATCGGCCTGAGCGCCGAGGGGATGGGGCGGCTGTTCCAGTCGTTCTCGCAGGCCGATTCGAGCACGACGCGCAAGTACGGCGGCACCGGCCTCGGCCTCGCGATCAGCAAGCGCCTCGCCGAGCTGATGGGCGGCCGGATGTGGGCCGAGAGCGCCGGCTCGGGGCACGGCTCGACCTTCCTGTTCAGCATCGAGGCGCCGGTCGCGCCGCTGCCGGAGACGCGGCGGCGCGACTTCGTCGGCACCCAGCCCGAGCTGCTGGACAAGCGCCTGCTCGTCGTCGACGACAACGCCACCAACCGGCGCATCCTCGCGGTGCAGGCGGCCAAGTGGGGAATGCGGGCACGCGACACCGAGTCGCCGGCCGAGGCGCTGCGCTGGCTCGACGCCGGCGAGGCGTTCGACCTCGCGATCCTCGACATGCACATGCCCGAGATGGACGGCGTCGCGCTGGCCCGCCGGGTCCGCGCGATCCGGCCGGCGCTGCCGCTGGTCCTGTTCAGCTCCCTCGGCCGGCGCGAGGTCGGCGAGGCCGAGGCACTGTTCGCCGCCTACCTGTCGAAGCCGCTCCACCAGTCGCAGCTGTTCGACACGCTGGTCAGCCTGCTCGCGCACGGCACGGTCGCGAAGAGCGCCGAGCGCGAAGCGCCGCGGCCGCACCTCGATCCGACGCTCGCGGCGCGCCATCCGCTGCGCATCCTGCTGGCCGAGGACAACGTCGTGAACCAGAAGCTCGCGCTGCGCCTGCTCCAGCAGATGGGCTACCGCGCCGACCTCGCGAGCAACGGGCTCGAGGCGGTCGAGAGCGTCGAGCGCCAGCCCTACGATGTGGTGCTGATGGACGTGCAGATGCCGGAGATGGACGGCCTCGAGGCGGCGCGCCGGATCGCCGCGCGCTGGCCCGCCGGCGAGCGGCCGCGCATCGTCGCAATGACCGCGAACGCGATGCAGGGCGACCGCGAGGCCTGCCTCGCCGCCGGCATGGACGACTACGTGATGAAGCCGATCCGCGTCGACGCGCTGGTCGAGGCGCTCAAGCAGGTGGAGGCGCGACATGGACGCTGAAACGCGTCCGGTGCGCCGCTCGGCCCCGCGGCGCACGCGGCGACCGGCGAATGCGGCACAGCGTGCGGTCGAGATCGGGCTGCGCCTGAATGCGCTGCGCAGCACCACCGAGCTGCACGCGTTTCTGCTCGACGCGGTGGCCGAGCTGCTCGGCGCCGAGCGCGTTCTGCTCGTCCTCGAGACGCCGGAGGGTCGTCGCCTCGCCGGCGCGCGGCTGCCGCGCGGCGAAGACGCCGCGGCGCTGCTCGCCGCGGTCACGCCGTGGCTCGACGAAGCCCGAGAGAGCCGCACGGCCAGCCTGCGTCACGGTCCGGACGGCGCCGAGCCGGTCGAACAGCGCTCCTGCCTGATCGCGCCGCTGGTCTCGCAGCACGGCTTGATCGGTCATCTGTACGCCGACGTGGGGGGCACCTTCGGGCGCTTCGACGAGGCCGACCGCGACCGGGTCGCGTTGCTCGCCGCGCAGGCCGCGGTCGCGCTCGCCAACGCCCGCTTCACCGAAAGCCTGCAAGCGAAGGTCGAGGAGCGCACGCACGAAGCGCGTCAGGCCCAGCTCGCGGCGGAACAGCGCGCCGGCGAGCTTGCGGTGATCAACAGCATCCAACAGGGCATGACCGGCTCGCTCCACTTCCAGAGCATCGTCGACCTGGTCGGCGACAAGCTGCGCGAGGTGTTCGCGACCGGCGACATGATGATCACGTGGCGCGACGACGCGAACGGGATGCGCCGCATCCTCTACGCCTACGAGCACGGGGTGCGCGGCGACCTCGGCTCGCTGCCCGACCCGCTGACGCGCCCGATCGACCGGGCGCTGCTCGAGCGCCGACCGGTCGTCGTCCGCAGTCGCGCCGACTACGAACCGCTCGGCCTGCACCACTTTCCGGGAACCGACCGCAGCCGCTCGGCGGTGCTCGTGCCGATGTTCTCGGGCGAGCGCTTCCTCGGCACGATCGTCCTCGAGAACTACGAGCGCGAGGACGCGTTCGACGAGGGCCAGGTGCGGCTGCTGTCGACCGTCGCCGCGTCGATGGGCGTCGCGCTCGAGAACGCGCGCCTGCTTCAGGAGACGCAGCGGCGCGCACGCGAGTCGGCGGCGCTCTCGGAGGTCGGCCGCGAGCTGTCGTCGACCCTCGACCTGAGCGCGCTGATGGACAGCATCGCGCGCCATGCGAAGGAGCTGCTGGCGGCCGACAGCAGCGCGGTGTTCGTTCCCGACGCCGACGGGCGCCACTACCGCGCGATCACGGTGCTCGGCGACAGCGCCGAGGCGATCCGCGCCGCGGTCGTCGAGGCCGGCGTCGGCATCATCGGCCACCTCGTGCAGAGCGGCTGCGCCGAGTTCATCAACGACACCGCCGCTGACCCGCGTGGCGTGCAGATTGCCGGCACGACGCCGCGCGCCGGCGAGCGCCTGATGGTCGTGCCGCTGCTGGCGGGTGCGCAGGTCCAGGGCGCGATGGCGGTCTGGCGCAGCGGTGGCGCGCCGTTCGACGCGGCGGAGCTCGAGTTCCTGAACGGGCTGTCGAGTCAGGCCACCGTCGCGCTGCAGAACGCACGCCTGTTCGACGAGACCGAGGCGGCGTTGGCACGCCAGACCGCGTCAGCGGAAATCCTGCGTGTCATCAGCAGCTCGCCGCGCGACGTGCAGCCGGTGTTCGACGTGATCGTCACGACCGCGCGCCGCCTGCTGGGTGCGGACATGGCGGGGATCATCCTGCGCGTCGACGCCGGCTATGCGGTACAGGCGGTCGCCACGCCGGCCGGCCTCGTCGCCGGTCTCCAGCACGACGCCCGGCCGATCGATCCGGCCGCCGACTTCGCCTCGCAGATCTTTGTCAGCGGCGCGATGCTGCAGGCGCCCGACTGGTCGGCGATCGAGCTGCCGCCCTACGAGCAGAGCGTGCGGCAGAAGCTCGGCATCGAAGCCGGGTTGATGCTGCCGATGCTGCGCGACGGCGACTGCATCGGCGTGCTCGGGTTCGGACGCACCCGCGCCGGCGCCTTCAGCTCCGACGACATCGCGCTGGCCGAGTCGTTCGTCGACCAGGCCATGATCGCGATCGAGAACGTGCGGCTGTTCAAGGAGACGCAGGAGGCGCTCGAGCAGCAGACCGCGACCGCGCAGGTGCTGCAGGTCATCAGCTCGTCGGTCGCGGACGCGCGGCCGGTGTTCGACGAAATCCTGGCGAGCTGCGCGCGCCTGTTCGACAGCGCCGAGCAGGGCATCCTGCTGTTCGGCGACGACGGGCGGCTGCACCTGGGCGCGCACCACGGCAGCCGGGCGGAACATTTGAAGCAGATCTTCGCGGGCGGCGTGCCGCTTGCGCGTTTCGGCGAAGGCAACCTCCGCGGCATGCCGATCCACGTGCCCGACTCGCATGCGCCGGAGACGCCGCCGTGGCTGCGCCGCATCGCCGAGTCGCTCGACGTCGGCCCGTACTCGCAGCTCTTGGTGCCGATCGCGCGCGACGACCGCGGCATCGGCTACCTCTACGTGATCCGCCAGCCGGCGACCGGCTTCATCGCGAAGGAAATCGCGCTGCTGCAGACCTTCGCCGACCAGGCCGTGATCGCGATCCAGAACGCGCGGCTCTTCAACGAGACGCAGGAGTCGCTCAAGCAGCAGACCGCTGCGGCCGAGGTGCTGGCGGTGATCAGCAACTCGGTGGCCGATGCGCGCCCCGTGTTCGACACGATCCTGGACAGCTGTGCGCGCCTCTTCGACTGCCAGGCTTCGGTGATCCTCTTGATCGGGGCGGACGGCTTGCTGCATCTCGAGGCGATCCATGTGCATGCCGCGGCAGGCAACCATGATGGCCCGTCGCAGGCTGACTTGCATCGTGCGACCGAGCAGATGCGGGCGCTCTACCCGGTCGCGCTTGCCGGCACGGCGACCGCGGTCGCGATCGAGGCGGGCCGGGTCCTGAGCTACCCCGACGTGATGAACGGACCCGGCGTACCGCCGGCATTGCGCGCACCCGCCGAGCGCGCCGGCCTCAACTACTCGCTGATCATGGCGCCGATGATGCAGGGCGAGCGCGGCATCGGCTCGATCGCGCTGACCCGCCACCAGCTCGTGGCCTTCACCGCGAAAGAGGAGGCGCTGCTGCGCAGCTTCGCCGACCAGGCCGTAATCGCGATCCAGAACTCGCGCCTCTTCAACGAGACCAAGGAGGCGCTCGAGCAGCAGAAGGCCTCGGCCGACGTGCTGCAGGTGATCAGCAATTCGGTCGCCGACAGCGGGCCGGTGTTCAACAAGATCGTCGAAAGCTGCCAGCGCCTGTTTGCCGGCACCTACGCGGTGATCTCGCTGGTGCGCGACGACGGCCAGATCTTCCACGCCTCGATCAGCGGCGACTGGCCGGCCGGTGCGGACTACCTCGAGCCCTCATTTCCGCGTCCGGTCGAGGACTCGTACCAGTACTACGCGATCAAGAAGCTTCGTGTCGTGCACTACCCCGACATGATGCGCGCACCGAACGTGCCGGAATCGATGCGTCGATCGACCGACGTGCTCGGCAACTACTCGATGCTGATCGCTCCGATGGTGTGGCGAGGCCGGGGCATCGGCACGATCCATGTGGTCCGGCAGCCGCCGCTGCCGTACGACAACTCGGAATTCGAGCTGCTCAAGACGTTCGCGGACCAGGCCGTCATCGCGATCCAGAACGCTCGGCTGTTCGCCGAGGCGCGCGAGGCCCGCGCCGCCGCCGAGGCCGCGAACGAAGCCAAGAGCTCGTTCCTCGCGACGATGAGCCACGAGATCCGCACGCCGATGAATGCGGTCATCGGAATGAGCGGCCTCCTGCTCGACACCGCGCTGAACGACGAGCAGCGCGACTACGCGCAGACGATCCGCGAATCGGGCGATGCGCTGCTGACGATCATCAACGACATCCTCGACTTCTCGAAGATCGAGGCCGGTCGGATGGACATCGAGGCGCAGGCTTTCGACTTGCGCGAATGCGTCGAGTCGGCGCTCGACCTGATCGGCGCGCGCGCCGCCGAGAAGCGCCTCGACCTCGCCTGCGTGATCGAGGACGACGTGCCGGCGGCGATCCTGGGCGATGTGACGCGGCTGCGCCAGATCCTGCTGAACCTGCTCTCCAACGCCGTCAAGTTCACCGAGGCCGGCGAAGTCGTGCTGAGCATCGCGACCGAAGGCGAGCGCCTGCATTTCGCGGTGCGCGACACCGGCATCGGCCTCACCGAGCAGGGCAAGGGGCGCCTGTTCCAGAAATTCAGCCAGGCGGACAGCAGCACCACCCGCCGCTACGGCGGCACCGGCCTCGGCCTCGCGATCAGCAAGCTGCTGGCGGAGCTGATGGGCGGCACGATGTGGGTCGAGAGCGCCGGCCCCGGGCAAGGCAGCACCTTTCATTTCACGATACAGGCGCCGGTCGCCGCGCTGCCGGCCAGCGCCCGGCGCGACTTGATCGGCGCCCAGCCGGCGCTCGCCGGCAAGCGCATCCTGGTTGTCGACGACAACGCCACCAACCGGCGCATCCTCGCGCTGCAGGCCGCGAAGTGGGGGATGGTCGCTCGCGACGTCGAGTCGGCCGCCGCGGCGCTGCAGCTGGCGGCGACCGAGCGCTTCGACCTGGCCATCATCGACATGCACATGCCCGACATGGATGGCGCTGCGCTGGCCGCGCGCCTGCAAGCCGGCGGACGCGACTTTCCGATGGTGCTGTTCAGCTCGCTCGGCCGGCGCGAAGGCGGCGACGGCCTGTTCGCCGCGACGCTCGCGAAGCCGCTGCGCCAGAGCCAGCTGTTCGACACCCTGGTGTCGCTGTTCGCGCCCGATCCGACGCCGAAGGCGCGCGCGGTCGCGGCGCGGCCGACCGTCGATTCGACCCTCGCGGCGCGCCATCCGCTGCGCATCCTGCTCGCCGAGGACAATGTCGTGAACCAGAAGCTCGCGCTGCGGCTGCTGCAGCAGATGGGCTACCGGGCCGATCTGGCCAGCAATGGCCTCGAGGCGATCGAGTCGATCGGACGCCAGACCTACGACGTGGTGCTGATGGACGTGCAGATGCCGGAGATGGATGGCCTCGAGGCGGCGCGCCGCATCACGCAGCGCTGGCCGGCCAGCGAGCGTCCGCGCATCGTCGCGATGACGGCCAATGCGATGCAGGGCGACCGCGAGGAATGCCTCGCCGCCGGGATGGACGACTACGTGGTCAAGCCGATCCGCGTCGAGCTGCTGGTCGAGGCGCTGATGCGGGTCGCCCCGCCGGGAGCGCGCTGAGATGCGCCGTCGGCCGGCTTCCGATCCGCTGGCGCGCGGCGCGGCGCGGCGGGTGGTCGAGGCCGGCGTGCGCCTGCAGCTGGCGCGCGACGAGGGTGCGTGGTGCAAGGCAGTGACTGCGGAAGCGGTCCGGCTGCTCGGCGCGCAGCGCGTGCTGGTCGCTTTGGTGAGCGCCGATGCGATCGAGGTGGGGGCCGCACATCTCCCGGGCGACGAGGCGGCCGAGTTGCTGCTGGCGGCGGTCACACCCTGGCTCGACGCGGCCCGTCGCGATCGCACGGCTCGGCTGCGCCATGGCCCCGACGGTGTCGACCCGGACGCTGAGCGCAGTTGTCTGGTCGCGCCGCTGGTCGTGCAGCGCCATCTGCTCGGCTGGCTCTATTGCGACATCGACGGCGCTTTCGGACGTTTCGACGACCGCCATACTGAAGTGCTCGAGCTGCTGGCCCGCCAGGCCGCGGCCGCGCTACTCACGCTGCGCGCGGCGGAGGGCCTGGCGAGCGCGGCGCGCGCCGCGGCCGAGCAGCAGACCGCTTCGGCCGAAATCCTGCGCGTGATGAGCCGCTCGCCCGGCGATGCCCAGCCGGTGTTCGACGCGATCGCCGCCTCGGCCGTCAAGCTGCTCGGCAACTCGTTCACCGGCGTGCTGCGGCGAGAGGGCGGGATGTTCCGGCTCGCGGCGATGTACAGCGGCGCGCACGCAGTCGAGGTGCCGCCCGAGGCGGCGCTGGTCGCCATCGACCCGGCCGACAACTTTCCGTCGCAGGTGTTCGAGAGCGGGCAGCTGCTGCACATTCCCGAGTGGTCGGCGCTCGAGCTGACGCCGCACGAACGGAACGTCAAGGCCCACCTCGGCATCGAGTCGAGCCTGATGCTGCCTCTGATGCGCCGCGACACCTGCGTCGCGGTGCTCTTCATCGGCCGCGACGTGCCGCGCGCGTTCACGGAGCCGGAGATCGCGCTGGCGGGCTCCTTCGTCGACCATGCGGCGATCGCGCTCGAGAACGTGCGGCTCTTCCACGAGACCCAGGAGGCGCTCGAGCAGCAGACCGCAACCGCCGCGATCCTGAAGGTGCTCAGCGAATCGCCCACCGACATCCAGCCGGTGTTCCGCGCGATCGTCGACGCCGCGTTTCGGCTCTTCGACGTGGCGGTGGCCGGGCTCGCGCAGCGCGAGGGCGACGGCTACCGGATGATGTCGATGGCCTCGGCGACGCACGCCGCGGGCGCACCGTCGGAGCGCGTGATGGCGCTCGACGCTAGTGCGACCTTCCCGTCGAAGGTCATCCTGTCGAAGGCGATGCTCCATCTGCCGGACTGGTCAGCGATCGAGCTCCCGTCGTTCGAGCAGCGCATCTACGACGATGACGGCATCCGCTCGTCGCTGATGCTGCCGATCCTGCGCGGCGATGAATGCGTCGGTGGGCTCGGCGTGTCGCGCAAGGTGGCGCGCGCGTTCACCGCTGCGGAGATCGCGGCGATGCAGGCGTTCGTCGATCAGGCGGCGATCGCGATCGAGAACGTCCGCCTGTTCAACGAGACCCGCGAGGCGCTCGGCCGGCAGACCGCGATGGCCGACGTGCTGCAGGTCATCAGCGGTTCGATGACGGATTCGCGTCCGGTCTTCGAGGCCATCCTGCAGCGCTGCGAGGGACTATTCCCCGACGCCGCCGGCGGCGCCATCAGCCTCATCGGCGACGACGGTCTCGTGCACACGGGCGCCTTCGATCTCACCGAGCTCGGACGAAGCCTGGTCGGCACGCCCGACGAGGTCGAGCGGCTACTCGAGCAAGCGCGCAGCCGCCGGCCCGGGCCGCTCGAAGGGACCACCACCGCGGTGGCAATCGAGCGCAGGGCACCGGTCAATTTTCCCGATGCCCTCCACGGGGCCGACGTGCCGCGAGACCTTCGCCAGACGGCGCAGATGCTGTTCGGCGGCCGCTCCTCCTACTCAATGGCGGTGGTGCCGTTGCTGAAGGACGGCCGCGGCCTCGGCGCGATGGGCGTCGCCCGCATCAACCTGGGCGGCTTCAGCGAGCAGGAGCTGGCGCTGCTGAAGGTCTTCGCCGACCAGGCGGTGGTCGCGATCGAGAACGCGCGCCTTTTCAACGAGACGAAGGAGGCGCTCGAGCGGCAGACCGCGACCAGCGAGATCCTGCGCATCATCAGCGAGTCGCCGTCCGACGTGGCGCCGGTCTTCGACGCGATCGCCGAACGTGCGCGCCTGCTGTGTGGCGCCGACTACGGCGCGACGACCCGCTTCGACGGCGAATTGCTGCACATGATCGGCTACCACGGCAGCTCGCGCGAAGCGGAGGCCGAGATGCGCGGGCTCTTTCCGCGCAAACCCGATCTCGGCTCGATCAACGGCAGGGCGCTGCTCGCGAAGGCACCGGTCGGCATCGCCGACGTGCTGCTCGACCCGCATTACGCGCTGCAGGCGGCGGCCAAGGCGACCAATTTCCGCAGCAACCTGGCGGTTCCCATGCTGCAGGGCGGCCGCGCCATCGGCGTGATCGCGGTGATGCGGCAGGCGCCCGGCGCTTTCCCGCAGAAGTCGGTCGAGCTGCTGCAGACCTTCGCCGACCAGGCGGTGCTCGCGATCGAGAACGTGCGCCTCTTCAACGAGACGAAGGAGGCGCTGGAGCAGCAGACCGCGACGGCCGAAATCCTTCGCGTGATCAGCGGCTCGCCCACCGACGTGCAGCCGGTCTTCGACGCGATCGCCGAGCGCGTCCGGCTGCTCTGCGGCGCGCTGGTGGGCGCCACCACGCGCTTCGACGGCGAGCTGTTGCATCTGGTCGGCTATCACGGCTCATCGGCACAGGGCGAGGCAGCCATGCGTGCGGCGTTTCCGATGAAACCCGGTCGCAGCTCAATCAACGCGCGCGCGATCCAGACCAAGGCGCCGGCGCAGATCGCCGACGTCGACCTCGACCCGGAATACCGGGTCACCCAGGCCGCCCGGCAGTCGGGCTTTCGCAGCGGGCTGGCGGTACCGATGCTGTTCGAGGGCGAGGTCATTGGCGCGGTCTTCGTCGGCCGCGCAGAGCCAGGATTGTTTGCCGACAAGTTGATTGCTCTGCTCGAGACCTTTGCCGACCAAGCCGTAATCGCAATCCAGAACGCGCGCCTCTTCAACGAGACGAAGGAGGCGCTCGAGCAGCAGAAGGCCTCGGCCGACATCTTGAGCGTCATCAGCAGCTCGGTCTCGGACACGCAGCCCGTGTTCGACAAGATCCTGGAGAGCTGCGAACGGCTCTTTGTGGCGACCCAGATGATCGTGTTCCTGGTCGGTGAAGACGGCCGCCTCCACCTCGGCGCGGTGCGCTCGGCGGACCTCGAGCACATCGAGCGCATGCGCAGGATCCACCCGGTGGAGCTGGAAGGCACGGCCACCGAGCAGGCCTTGCGCGAACGCCGCGTCGTCACCTATGCCGACGTCATGAACGATCCGGACGTGCCCGCCGGGCTGCGCCGCACCGCCGTCAACTTCGGCGCCAACTATTCGGTTGCGGTGGCACCGATGATCTGGGAAGGCCGGGCCATCGGCTCGATCTTCATCGGGCGCGAAGCCGACCAGGTGCTGGACGCGAAGGAACTGTCCCTTCTGAAGAGCTTTGCCGACCAGGCCGTCATCGCGATTCAGAACGCGAGGCTGTTTCTCGAGACCCGGGAGGCGCTCGAGCGGCAGACCGCGTCGGCAGAGGTGCTGCAGGCGATCAGCAATTCAGTGTCCGACACGACACCGGTGTTCGACACGATCCTCGAGGCCTGCGCCCGCGTCTTCAAGGTCGATGGCTCGGTGATCAACGTGATCGGCGACGACGGCCTGCTGCACCTCGCCGCGGTGCATGTGCACGAGACCGACTCGACCGAGCCGGGCTGGACCCGGGCCGACCTGCAGCAGCGGGCCGATCGCACTCGGACCCTCACGCCGGTGCAGCTCGAGGGCACCGGTGTCGAAGCGGCGATCCGGGCGCGCCGCGTGCTCAGCTTTCCCGATGTGCTCAACGGCCCGGATGTCCCGCCCGGGATTCGCCGGCCGGCGGAGGTGGCCGGCCTCAACTACGCGATGATCCTGGCGCCACTGCTGCAGGGCGACCGCGGTATCGGTGCGATCGCCCTGATGCGGCGCACGCTCGGCGGGTTCAGCGCGAAGGAAGAGGCGCTGCTGAAGACCTTCGCCGACCAGGCCGTGATCGCGATCCAGAACGCGCGGCTCTTCAACGAGACGCAGGAGGCGCTCGAACAGCAGACCGCGGCCGCCGAGGTGCTGGAAGTGATCAGCAACTCGGTGGCGGACACGGCGCCGGTCTTCGACAAGATCCTGCAGAGTTGCCAGAAGCTGTTCGAGAGCTCCCAGCAGGGCATCCTGCTGGTGCGCGACGACGATACCGTCGAGCTGGCCGCCCACCACGGCAGTGCGCTGCCTGTTCTCCAGCAGTTCTTCGGCGGGCGCATTGGCTCCGGACCGTACGTCAGGGCGATCTTGCGGCGCAAGCCGATCCACGTCGTCGACGCGCTCGATCCGGCGACACCGTACAGCCTGCGGTCGGTGGCCGAGGCGCTGAAGATCGGCCCCTATTCGCAGCTGATCGCGCCGATGATCTGGGAAGACAAGCCAATCGGCTTGCTCAACGTGATCCGGCAGCCGCCGAGCGGCTTCACGCCGAAGGAGGCAGCGCTGCTCGAGACCTTCGCCGACCAGGCCGTGATCGCGATCCAGAATGCGCGCCTGTTCAAGGAAACGCAGCAGGCACTCGAGCGACAGACGGCTACCGGAGAGATCCTGGCCTCGATGAGCGGATCGATGACGGACACGACGCCGGTGTTCGAGGCGATTGCGCGCAACCTGCTGCGCCTGTTCGACACCCAGTTCGCCATGGTCGCGCTGGCGCGCGAAGGCCAGGTCGAGATCGGTGCATTCCACGGCGTGCCGGGCTCCGAGCAGGTGCTCGAGAATTACCCACGACCGATCGACGACCAGACACATATCGGACGCACGATGCTGCGCGCAGAGGTGTCGCAGATCGTGCCGATTGCCGGCAATCCGACTGTGCCTCCCGTCACGCAGATGCTTGCGCGACGCTTCGGCTACGACGCGCAGATCGGCGCGCCGATGGTGCGCGCTGGCAAGGTGATCGGCGCGATCGTCACCGCGCGGCGGGAGCCCGTGCCGTTCGACGACAAGCAGGTCGCGCTGATCGCGTCCTTCGCCGACCAGGCGGTGATCGCGATCGAGAACGTGCGCCTGTTCAACGAAACGAAGGAGGCGCTCGAGCAGCAGACGGCCACCGCCGAAGTGCTCGAGGTGATCAGCGGCTCGGTCGCCGACGCGACGCCGGTCTTCGACAAGATCTTGGTCGCCTGCGAGCGCCTGTTCAAGGGCAACCAGCTCATCGTCTTTCGCATCGACGCAGGCGAGCAGCTGTCGATCAGCGCGATCCGCGGACCCGATCCGGAGCGCCTCGAGAAGATTCGGGGCCTGTTCCCGGTGCCCCTGGCCGGCACCGCCACCGAGCAAGCGGTGCGCGAGCGCCGCCTCGTGACCTATGGCAACGTCCTCGAGGATGCGGATGTGCCCGACGGGCTGCGCCGCATCGCCGCGCAGTACGGCGAGTCGTATTCGTTGGCGGTGGCGCCGATGCTCTGGGAAGGCACGGCGATCGGCTCGATCCTCGTCGGACGCAACGAGCTCAGGCGTTTCGACGACAAGGAACAGCGGCTGCTGCGCACCTTCGCCGACCAGGCCGTGATCGCGATCCAGAACGCGCGCCTGTTCAACGAGACGAAGGAAGCACTCGACCAGCAGACCGCCACCGCCGAAGTGCTGGAGGTCATCAGCAACTCGGTCGCCGACACCCAGCCAGTCTTCGCGAAGATCCTCGAAAGCTGCCAGCGGCTGATCGAGTGCACCGATCTCTCGGTGCTGACGGTCGACGAGCAGTCGCTGGTTCATGTCGGTGCGGTCCGGGGCGAGGGCGGGCGCAGGTTCGAGAAGTTCCGCCCGACTCCGCTCGAACGGTCGGTGATCGCCGAAGCGATGCACGAGCGCCGCGTGATGAGCTATCCGGACGCGCTGCACGGCGAGGGCGTGCCGGATGTGATTCGCCGGATGGCGGCCAAGATCGGCAACTTCTCGGTGGTCGTCGCGCCGATGATCTGGCAGAGCGGCGGCGTCGGTGCGTTGTTCGTCGTCCGGGTCAGCCTGCAGGCGTTCAGCGCCAGGGACGTCGCGCTGCTCGAGATGTTCGCCGACCAGGCGGTCATCGCGATCCAGAACGCCCGCCTGTTCAAGGAGGCTCAGGAGGCGCGTGCCGCGGCCGAGACCGCGAACGAGGCGAAGAGCGCGTTCCTGGCGACGATGAGCCACGAGATCCGCACGCCGATGAATGCGGTGATCGGGATGAGCGGCCTGCTCCTCGACACGCCGCTGAACGCCGAGCAGCGCGACTTCGCGTCGACGATCCGCGACAGCGGCGACGCGCTGCTGACGATCATCAACGACATCCTCGACTTCTCGAAGATCGAGGCCGGCCGGATGGACGTCGAGGCGCATCCGTTCGACCTGCGCGAGTGCGTCGAGTCGGCGCTCGACTTGATCGGCCCGCGGGCGGCCGAGAAGCAGCTCGATGTCGCCTACCTTTTCGAGGGCGACGTGCCGGTCGCGCTGAACGGCGACGTGACGCGGCTGCGCCAGGTGTTGCTGAACCTGCTCGCCAACGCGGTCAAGTTCACCGAGCGCGGCGAGGTCGTCGTCACGCTCACTGCGAAACCTTCTGCCGGCGGCGTCGAGCTGTCGTTCGCGGTGCGCGACACCGGCATCGGCTTGAGCGAGCAGGGCCGCAGCCGCTTGTTCCAGTCGTTCTCGCAGGCCGACTCGTCGACGACGCGCAAATACGGCGGCACCGGCCTCGGCCTCGCGATCAGCAAGCGCCTGGCCGAGCTGATGGGCGGCACGATGTGGGTCGAGAGCGCCGGGCCGGGGCACGGTTCGACCTTCTTCTTCACGATCGTCGCGCCGATCGCCGAATCGCCGAAGGTCAACCGGCGCGAGCTGCTCGGCCCGCAGGAAGCGCTCGCCGGCCGGCGGGTGCTGGTCGTCGACGACAACGCGACCAATCGTAAGGTGCTGGCGCTGCAGGCCGGCAAGTGGGGCATGCTGACCCGCGATACCGAGTCGCCGGCCGAAGCGCTGCGCTGGGCCCACGGCAACGAGGCGTTCGACATCGCGATCCTCGACATGCACATGCCCGAGATGGACGGGCTGGCGCTCGCCGGCGAGATCCGGCGGGTGCGTCCGACCCTGCCGCTGATCCTGTTCAGCAGCCTCGGCCGCAAGGAGGCCGGCGACACCGCGGGCCTGTTCAGCGCCTACCTCGGCAAGCCGCTCCGCCAGTCCCAGCTCTTCGACACGCTGATCGGCCTGCTCGGCCACGGTGAAGCGGTGAGGCCGGCCCAGCCGAAGCCGAAAGCGGCGATCGATGCCGGCATGGCGGCGCGTCATCCGCTGCGCATCCTGCTCGCCGAGGACAACGTCGTGAACCAGAAGCTGGCGCTGCGGCTGCTGCAACAGATGGGTTACCGTGCCGACCTCGCGAGCAACGGTGTCGAGGCGATCGAGTGCGCAGAGCGCCAGCCCTACGACGTCGTGCTGATGGACGTGCAGATGCCCGAGATGGACGGCCTCGAGGCGTCGCGCCGCATCGTCGCCCGCTGGCCGAACGGTGGCCGCCCGCGCATCATCGCGATGACCGCCAACGCGATGCAGGGCGACCGCGAGGAGTGCCTGGCGGCCGGCATGGACGATTACGTGACCAAGCCGATCCGCGTCGATGCGCTGGTCGAGGCGCTGAACCAGGCCGTCGTGCGGAAGGAAGCCTGAAATGTCCGAAAGCGAGATCGACCTGGCGACGTTCGAGGAACTGAAGGCCAGTGCCGGCGACGAGTTCGTCACCGAGCTGGTCGGCACGTTCCGCGAGGAGGCGCCCGGCATGCTGGCCGAGCTGCGCAGTGCGCATGCCGCCGGCGCGGCCGAGCGCTTCCGGCGCGCCGCGCACTCCCTGAAGTCGAACAGCAACACCTTCGGCGCGCTCCGGCTCGGCGCGCTCGCGCGTGACCTCGAGCTCGGCGCGATGCCGGCCGACATCGCATTGCTCGATGCGCTCGACGCCGAATACGCGCGCGCCGCTGCGGCGCTGCAGGCGCTTTGCAATGGTTGATCGCGGTGCCCGGCTGCTGGTGGCCGACGACAACAAGGTCAATCGACTGCTGCTGAAGCGCAGCCTCGAACTGCAGGGCCACCAGGTCGAATGCGCCGAGAACGGCCGGGTCGCGCTCGAGATGCTGCGGGCCCAGCCGTTCGACCTGCTGCTGCTCGACATGGAGATGCCGGAGATGACCGGCTTCGAGGTGCTCGAGCAGCTGGTCGGCGATCCGCGCCTGGGCGACCTGCCGGTCCTCGTCACCTCGTCGCTCGAAGGCGTCGCGCATGTCGCGCGCTGCATCGAGCTCGGCGCCGACGACTACCTGCCCAAGCCGGTGAATCCGGTGCTGCTGAAGGCACGCATCAATTCGAGTCTCGAGAAGAAGCGCCTGCGCGACCAGCAGAAGGAGCTGGTGCGGCGCTTCGCGACCTCGGAGGTCGCGCAGGACATGCAGCAGTCGGGCTTCGCTCTCGGCGGCCGGCATTTGCGCGGCAGCGTGATGTTCGCCGACATCCGCGGCTTCACCTCGCTGGTCGAGTCGCAGCCGCCGGAGGAATCGATCGAGCTGCTGAACACCTGGTACACGCTGATGTTCGATGCGATCAGCGGCCACGGCGGGGTCGTCAACCAGATGATCGGCGACGGGCTGATGGCGATCTTCGGTGCGCCGCTGCCGCTCGACGACCACGCCGGCGCGGCCGTGCGGGCAGCGCTCGACATGATCGAGATGATCGAGCTGCTCAACGTCGAGCGCACGGCAGCGGGCAAGGCGGCGCTGCGCATCGGCATCGGCATCGCGACCGGCGAGATGGTCGCCGGCTACACCGGCACGCAGCAGCGCGCGACCTACACCTGCATCGGCGATACCGTGAACCTCGCGGCGCGCCTCGAGTCGCACACCAAGGTCGCGCAGCGCGACATCCTGATCGACGACGCGACGCGGGCTGGGCTCGATCCGGGCTGCGCGGTCCACGGGCTCGGGCCGGTGGCGTTCAAGGGCAAGGCCGCGTCGGTCGAGGTGCACGCGGTCGTCGTCGGGTAAGGCGTTCGCATCCCGCGGTATCGTGCGGCCCACAGGCCGAATGCCGGCCGAGGATTTGCCTCCGATGCCATCTGTCATCCCTACCGACCGCATGCGGCGCCGCCTGCTGAAGGCTGCCGGCGCGCTGACCGCGACGTCCTTCGCCGGGCCGTTGTCGGCGCAATCGTTTCCCACCAAGCCGCTGCGCCTCGTCGTGCCGTTCCCGGCCGGCGGGCCGACCGACATCGTCGCGCGGCCGCTGGCGCAGATGCTGGGCGACGCGCTCGGCCAGCAGGTCGTCGTCGACAACCGCGGTGGCGCGGGCGGCTCGATCGGCGCCGACGCGGTCGCGAAGTCGCCGGCCGATGGCTATGCGCTGCTGATGGGCACCGTCGGCACGCATGCGATCAATCCGGCGCTCTACAAGAAGCTGCCGTACGATGCGAGCAAGGACTTCACGTCGCTCGGCCTGATCGCGCTGGCGCCGGTCGCGGTCGTCGTGCATCCGGGCACGCCGTACAACTCGGTCGCCGAGCTGATCGCGGCGGCGAAACGCGAGCCGGGCCGCATCAACTTCGGCTCGGCCGGCAACGGCACGCCGGGTCATCTGACCGGCGAGATGTTCGCGAAGGCGGCCGGCATCGAGTTGAAGCACGTGCCGTACAAGGGCAGCGCGCCCGCGGTCACCGATCTGCTCGGCGGACAGATTCCGTTGATGTTCGACCCGGTGCAGTCGGTGCTGCAGCACATCCGCGGCGGCAAGCTGCGCGCGCTCGCGGTCAGCAGCAGTGCGCGCGCATCGGTCCTGCCGCAGGTGCCGACCGTCAGCGAGGCCGGCCTGAAGGGCTTCGAGGCGACTGCGTGGTGGGCGCTGTTCGCGCCGGCCGGGCTGCCGGCGCCGATCGCCGCGAAGCTCGCGGGCGAAGCGGCGCGCATCGTGCAGGCCGAGGCGTTTCGCGAGAAGCTGGTCGAGATCGGCGTGCAGCCGGGCGGAGGCGCACAGCCGTTCGCCGAGTTCCAAGGCGCCGAGATCGCGAAGTGGGGCGCCGCGGTGCGCGACTCCGGCGTGACGCTCGAATGACGACGCCGAAGGACGCCGCATGAAGCTCGACGACGAAGAGCAGGCGATGCGCGCCGGCACGCTCGGCCGCGTCGCGCAAATCGCGATCGAGCACCAGATCAGGGTCGGCGACTTCTTCGGCGCCGCCGACTTCGTGCCGGTCACGCAGGCTCACATCATGGCCGACACCGAGAGCCTCGGCGAGTCGGGCGTGCGCTGGCTCGAGGCGCTTGCCGATGCCGACGATCGCGGCGCGCGCGTGCGCATTCCGACGATCACCGACCCGCGCGGCACCGACTTCGCGAAGGCGGCCATGCTGAAGCAGGCGGCGTGGATGCTGACGCTCGAGCGGCGCGCGATCGATGCGTTCGTGCGCCTCGGCGTCGCGATGACCGACACCTGCATCAACTACCAGACGATCCAGGCGCCGACGCGCGGCGAGCACCTCGCGTTCGGTGACACCGGCGTCGTGATCTATTCGAACGCGATCTGCGGCGCGCGCTCGAACTTCGAGGGCGGCCCGTCGGCGCTGTCGGCCGGCCTGACCGGCCGCACGCCGCGCTACGGCTTCCACCTCGATGCGCAGCGCCAGGCGACGGTGCGCTTCCGTGTCGACACGATGCCGAAGAGCCTGAATGAATGGGGCGCGCTCGGCGGCGTGATCGGGCGCCTCGCCGGCAACTACTGGGCGGTGCCGGTGGTCGAAGGGCTCGACGGCGTGCCGGGCTCCGATGCGATGAAGCACTTCGGCGCGGCGATGGCGAGCTTCGGCTCGATTGCGCTGTTCCACCTGGTCGGCATCACGCCCGAAGCAATGCGCCTCGAGGATGTCGGCGGCGAGCGTTTGCCGGTCGCCCATCGCATCGGTGCGGCCGACGTGCAGGCGCTGCAGCGCAGCTATGCGACCACCGACGAGGTCGATGTAGTCGTGTTCTCGGCGCCGCAGCTGAGCCTCTACGAACTGCGCCGGATCGCGGACCTCTGCGACGGTCGCCGCTTCGTCAGGCCGCTGCTCGCGGTGACGAGCCCGCAGGTCAAGCCCGACTGCGACCGCTTCGGCTACACCGAGCGGATCGAGGGCGCCGGTGGGCAGGTGCTCTCGGGCATGTGCTTCTACCAGTCGTATGCGCGGGAGGTCGCGGAGGCGAACGGCTGGAAGCGGCTCGCGACCAACAGCGCGAAGCTCGTCAACATCCTCGGCGGCTACGGCTATGTGCCGATGCTCGCGTCGATGGAGCAGTGTGTCGAAGCCGCCGAAACTGGGAGGCTTGCATGAGTGCGGATGCGATGAATACTGCGCCCGTGGGCCACGGCGCCCCACGCGAGTTCACCGCGCGCCATGCGATCGGCACGAAGGTCCGCGGCATCGCGCTGGTCGCGCACGACGGCTTCTCGGCGCGCTACGACCTCGACCGCATCGCCGGCACGTTCTCGCGGCCGGCCCACAAGCTGGTCGGCCAGTCGTACGTCGGCAAGGTGCTGGTGCTCGACACCGCGAAGGGCGGCGTCGCGAGCGCGTGGATGCTGCGCGAGATGGCGTCGCGCGGCGTCGTGCCGCTCGCGATCGTCTTCAACAGCGTGAACCCGATCCTCGTGCAGGGCGCCGCCTTCGGCGACGTCACGATGCTGGCGGGTTTCGACGACGACATCACCGCCCAGGTGCCGCACGGCGCAGCCGTCCAGATCGATCCGGCGGCGCGGCTGCTCCGCGTCCTTTAGCGGCAGAACAGCCAACGCACGGTGCGACATCGCACCAGCGAAGGGATGCGCCAGCCTTTATGGCGGTCGCCATGGCAGCGATCGCGACGCGAGGAAAGACGACGCTTGGCCCGGATATTGCGTTGCAACATTTACCGGCCACAAGCCAACCTGCCAGGAGGAAACATGACCCTCAAGCGCTCGCTGATCCCGACATCGCTCGCCCTGGCCTTGGCCTGCGGCGAAGTCCTCGCTGCCAATCTCGGGGCCCTGGATCTGTCGTCCGGCAGCGCCGGCTTCTCGAACACGCCAATTGCCGGCTCGTTCGTCGACACGCTGACCTTCACGCTCACGGTCCCGAGCCTAGCCAACGGCAGCGTGACGACGGTGGTCAACGGCAACCAGGACCTCGACTTCGCATCGGTAGCGCTGAGCGGCCCGAGCGACCCCTTCGCGTTCTCGATGCTGCTCGGCGATCCGGTCGAGGTGTGGGCGCTTCCCGGCAGCGGCGTCTCGCTCGGTGCCGGCTTGTACACGCTGACCTTCAACGGCAGCAACAGCGCCGGCGTCGCTTCGTACGGCGGCAACTTCGCGGTGATGTCGATCTCGCCGGTGCCCGAGCCGACCAGCTTCGCGTTGATGCTCGCGGGCGCGTCGGTCGTGCTGTTCCTGGCGCGCCGCCGCCGCAGCTGAGGCATCGCGCGGTGAGCGCGGCCAGCGGCGCGACTGAAGCCGCGCGATGAGCACCGTCGCCTAGACCGAAGCACCGCGCCATGCGCGCGCCGCGGGGCCGCGTGTCCGTCAGTGCTTTGGTCCGCCCGCTGCCGCCGATGCCTCCCCGGCACGCGCCAGCAGCAGCTCGCGCTCGCGCACATTGCGCGTCATGCCGGCAGCCCGACTGAATTCGGCCTCGGCCTCGGCGTGGCGACCGAGCTTGGCGAGCAGGTCGCCGCGCACGCTCGGCAGCAGGTGATAGCCGCCGAGCGCCGGGTCATCGACCAGTACATCGACCAGCTCGAGGCCGGCCGCCGGTCCGAACGCCATGCCGACCGCGACCGCGCGATTCAAATCGACGACCGGTGACGGCGCGACCTGGGTCAGCGCGTCGTAGAGCGCGACGATCTGCAGCCAGTCGGTGGCCGCCGCGGTCGCAGCGCGCGCATGGCACGCGGCCAGCGCCGCTTGCAGCGCATACGGGCCGCGCGCGCCGCCGAGCGCCTCGGAGCGAGCCAGGGCGGCGAGGCCGCGCCGGATCAGCAGCGGGTCCCAGCGGCTGCGGTCCTGGTCGAGCAGCAGCACCGGCCGGCCTTCGGCGTCGGTGCGGGCGTGCAGACGCGACGCCTGCAGCTCCATCAATGCGACGAGCCCATGCACCTCGGCCTCGCGCGGCACCAGCTCGGCAACAATGCGGCCGAGCCGGAGCGCTTCAGCGCACAGCGCCGGCCGCGTCCAGTCATCGCCCGCGGTTGCCGAATAGCCTTCGTTGAAGACCAGGTAGATCACGCCGAGCGCCGACGCGAGGCGCGCGGGCAGCTGATCGGCCCCCGGCACCTCGAACGGCACCTTCGCGGCGCCGAGCGTGCGCTTGGCCCGCACGATGCGCTGCGCAACCGTCGGCTCAGGAACCAGGAACGCACGCGCGATCTCGTCGGTCGTCAGGCCGCCGAGCAGCCGCAGGGTCAATGCGACGCGGGCCTCGGTCGACAGCACCGGATGGCAGGCCGTGAAGACCAGCCGCAGCAGGTCGTCGCCGATCGCGTCTTCGCGGGCTTCGCCGAGCGCGTCGACGAAGTCGGGCACCACATGGGCCTGCTGCGCCTCGAGGTCGCGGCCGATCTCCTCGTGCTTGCGCGCATACAGCGCGTTCTGGCGCAGGCGGTCGAGCGCGCGGTTCTTGGCGGTCGCCATCAGCCACGCTCCCGGGTTGTCGGGCACGCCGTCGTTCGGCCAGTGCTCGAGCGCGGCAACGAGGGCGTCCTGGGCCAGCTCCTCGGCGAGGCCGACATCGCGGACGAGACGGGCGACACCGGCGATCACCTTGGCCGATTCGATTCGCCAGACCGCGTCGATCGCGCGGTGGGTTGCCGCTTCCGCCACGGGTTAGGGCCTGTTGACGCTATGGGAGGGCACGCGCTGGTCGCCGCCCTGCGGCCTGCCGGCGACCAGCCCTGTGGGTGATCTCAGCAAACGGGCGCCCGCCGCGTTGCAAATGCTCCCCATAGCTGAAGCTATCGCTGCGCTTTGCGCCTTGCGGTCGCCCGTTTGCTGAGTCACGCGTGCCCTCCCATAGCGTTAACAGGCCCTAGGCCGGCGGCTGCGCGTTCGGGTCCATCGCGACCAGCTCCCAGATGTGGCCGTCGAGATCCTCGAACCCGTGCGCATACATGAACCCATGGTCCTGCGGTGGGCGTGGCGCGGTGCCGCCGGCGGCCAGCGCCCTCTGCACCAGCGCGTCGACCTCGGCGCGGCTCTCGCACGACAGGCAGACCAGCACCTCGGTGCTGCGCGTCGCGTCGGCGACCGGCTTCGACGTGAAGGTCTTGAAGAAGTCGTGCGTCAGCAGCATCGCGTGGATGCTGCCTTCCTCGATCACTAGACAGGCGCCCTGGTCGTTGCTGAACTTTGGCTCGAAGTGCAGGCCGAGGCTTTCGAAGAAGGCGCGCGAGCGGGGCAGGTCGGCGACCGGCAGGTTGACGTAGATCTGCTTGTGCATGAGGGGTCTGCCTTGCTAGCCGCGCGCGGTCTCGAGCTCGCGAAAGCGCTCGACGGATTCGCCCGGCGCGAAGTCGTCGAGCTCGAACAACTGGCGCACCTCGATCTCGCAGGCGATGCCTTCGAACGGCGCGGGGAAGCGGCGGGTCCACTCCATCGCCTCATCGCGCGAGCGCACCTGGATCAGCGTGTAGCCGGCGATCAGCTCCTTGCTTTCGGCGAACGGGCCGTCGACAGCCTGGCGCCGGCCGTCGGCGTAGCGGATGCGCCAGCCCTTCGCGCTCGGCTGCAGGCCGTTCGCATCGAGCAGCACGCCGGCCTGGGCCAGCTCCTGGTGGTAGGCCGCCATCGCGGCCATCAGGCTTTCGCTCGGCATCCGACCGGCTTCGCTGTCCGGCGTGGCTTTGACGATGATCATGAATCGCATGGCGTCTCCCTGTCGTTGCGGGCCGGAGCCGACTGCGGCTCCTGTCGATACGACGAATGCCGTACGGTCCGATCGACAGTTTCGGTGGGGCCGCGCAAAAAATGGCGCCGGCCAGCGCACCGATCGGACCGCGTCAGACGTAGCAGGGCGCGAGCTGGCGGACCTCGACGCTGCACCACTCGGCCGCCGGGCACTCGGCCGCGATCGCGAGGGCCTCGTCCTCGCTCGCGGTGTCGAGCAGGAAGAAGCCGCCGACCATTTCCTTCGCCTCGGCGAACGGGCCGTCGAGGATGTCCTGACGGCCGTCGCGCTTCTGCAGCCGGCGCGCACCGGAGGCGAGCGACTCGCTCGCGCGAAGCACGCCGCGCGTCTTCAGCTTGTCGGCGAAGTGCAGCATCTGCTCATAGACTCGGTGCCCCTCGGCCTCGGTGCGCTCGCGGCGCTGGCCGACCGGTTCGATGATCAACAGCATGTACGACATAAGAGGTTCCGTTCAGGACAGGCCGCGGTTCGGCGCGAGCAGGAACTTCTCGCCGGTCGCGCGCTGGTTGTAGACCGCGACCACGTCCGGTCGCAGCGCCTCGGCGAGCGAGATCTCGCGCGCGTAGTGGCTTGCGAACGTCGTCTTCAGCTCGGCCGCCACACGCGCGCGCAGCTTGTGGCCGGCCGCCGGGCCGATCTTCTGCAGGAACGGGAACAACAGCCAGCCGCCCATGCCCCACGCCATGCCGAAGTTGCGAACGAACTCGGTCGGCGCCATGTCGAGGCCGCCGTAGATGTAGACCTGCTTGTGGACCGCCGAGCCGTAGCGGCTGTATTCCTTCGCGGTCCGGTTCACCGCCGCTTCCATGCACGACAGGATCTGCCCGGCCAGGCGGCCGCCGCCGATCGCATCGAACGCGATCGTCGCGCCGGTCGCGACCAGCGCCTCGGTCAGCTCGTCGAGGAAGGTCGGCGAGGTGGCGTTACACACGTGGCGCGCGCCGAGGTCGCGCAGCAGCTTTTCCTGCTCGGGCTTGCGCACGATGTTGACGAGGCCGATGCCGTCGGCGATGCAGATCCGGTTCAGCATCTGGCCGAGGTTCGAGGCCGCCGCCGTGTGGACGAGCGCCTTGTGACCTTCCATCCGCATCGTCTCGACCATGCCGAGGGCGGTCAGCGGGTTGACGAAGCAAGACGCGCCGTCGGCGGGCTTCGTGCCGGCCGGCAGCGGCAGGCACTGGTCCACCTTCACGCAGCGCAGCTGCGAGTACATCGCGCCGCCGATCGCGGCGACCGTGCGGCCGAGCAGCGCCTGCGCCGCGGGTGACGAGCCGGCTTCGACGACGATGCCGGCGCCTTCGTTGCCGACCGGCATCGACTGGTCGAGGCGGCCGGCCATCGCCCGCATCAGCTTGTCGGGCACCTTCGCGGTCAATACAGGCCGGTCGGCGCTGCCGGATGCCGTCGCGGTGCTCATGTCGGCCGCGCCGAAGAGGAGACCAATGTCCGATGGGTTGATCGGCGAGGCCTCGACGCGGATCACGACCTCGTCGGGCGCCGGCACCGGCACCTGCGTGTCAACGAGCGAGAGCTCGAGCTCGCCGCTGCGCTTGATCGTCGAACGCAATTGCAGGCCGCTGCGGACGCTGGGCTGGTTCATGCTGCTATCTCCCTGGGGTTGAGGGCCGTCGGCCACCGATGGCGCGCTGCGGCGTCTTTGAGTGCCACGCCTTTGCCGATGCTGGCCGCGCCGCTGCGAGCGGTTGGAAAGTCTACCTGTGTGGCGTGCGGGACCGAAGAAGAAGGGGTCGCGGTCAGCCGTCGGGCCGCTCCGGAGGCGAGCGCATCGCACGCCAATTCCGGTCGTAGGCGGCGGGTCATGGGATAAGGGAAAACCCTATAATTACCTATGACGAACAGCACCACAAATTACGACGCTGCCGCTGGCTATGACGTCGGCCACCAGGAGCGCTTCACCACGGCGGCTGAGCGGTCGGCCCACATTCCGCGAAGCCGCTTCGGCCGCTGGCTGCGCTGGTTCGGCTTCGTCGGCGGCGAGCCGCAGGTGGCAGCAGCGCCGACCGCTTTGGAAACCGGCCCTACGCCACAACGTCGAGATGGTCCCGGTCGAGCGTCGCCGGCAAGTCGCCTCAACCTCGCGCTGCAGGGCGGCGGCGCGCACGGCGCTTTCACGTGGGGCGTGCTCGATGCCTTGCTGGCCGACCCGCGCGTCCGCTTCGAGGGCCTGAGCGGCAGCAGCGCCGGCGCGATGAATGCGGTCGTGCTGGCCGACGGCTGGGCCAAGGGGGGCCGTGAAGGCGCGCGCGCTGGCCTCAATGCGTTCTGGGGCGAGATCGGCCGGCAGATCCCGGCGGCGATGGTCACGCAGGCAGCCGGCGATTCGATCAGCCTGTCGCCGGCGAGCAAGCTGATGGCGCAATGGGCCGGTCATTTCTCACCGTCGCAGCTCAATCCTTTCGATCTCAATCCGCTGCGCGACCTCCTGATGCGCCAGGTTGATTTCGAGCGCCTGCGCGCCGACAGCCCGTTCAAGCTCTTCATCGGCACGACCCACGCGAACAGCGGCAAGCTGCGCGTGTTCCGCGAACGCGAGCTGTCGATCGAGGTGCTGCTCGCATCGGCTTGCCTGCCGCGCATCCATCACCCGGTCGAGATCGACGGCGAGCCGTACTGGGACGGCGGCTACTCGGCGAACCCCGCCGTCTTTCCGCTGTTCTACGAGTGCGATGCGCGCGATGTGCTGCTGGTCCTGCTCGCACCGCTGCGCCGCGAAGGCACGCCGCGCAGCATCGACGAGATCGAGGCGCGCATCCTCGAGCTCGGCTTCGGCGCGAACTTCATGCGCGAGATGCGCATGTTCGCGCTTGCGACTGCGTTTGCGAGCCCGTCGTTCCTGTCGTTCGGACGGCTCGAGCGGCGCTTGCGGCAGATGCGCTTCCACATGATCGACAGCGGCGACGTGCCGGACCTGCAGCGCACCGAAACCCAGGTGCTGGCGTATGCGCCGTTCCTAGAGCGCTTGCGCGACGCCGGCCGCGAACGCGCGACGGCCTGGCTCGACGAACACGCGGCCGATGTCGGCCGGCGCGGCTCGCTCGATCTGCAGCGCTGGTTCGCCTGACGCGGCGGTTTAACGCGGCACGACGTGCGCGCGGTGCCGCGTGCGCGATCCGAGCGCGCGGCGGCCCTTCGGCACTGCGGCCGGCCGCTGGCCGAGGATCTCGAGCACGCGCTCGTTGAGCCCCTTGCCGACCTTGCCGGCGATCGCGATCGTCGGCGGCATCTCGAGCAGGCGCGCAAACGCAGCGCGCAACCGGTCGGCATCGACGTCGTGGACGCGCGCCATCAGCTCGGCACGCGACCGCACCCGGCCTCGGACGTACATGTCCTGCGCGGCATCCTCGAGGCGGCGCAGCGGCCGTTCACGGTCGCGCAGCAGGCGCACCAGGATCTGGTTGCGCGCGCGTTCGAGACCGATCGGATCGATGTGCTCGGCCTGCATCGCGAGCAGGCGCGTGACCTCGATGAACAGCTCGTCGAGGTGCTCCGGCATCGTCGTCGCTTCGATCGAGAACAGTCCGCAGAGCTCGCGTTCCTCGGCGGTGCAGGCGGCGTAGTAGGCCAGCCCGCGACGCTCGCGGATCTGGTCCATCAACGGCGAGCTCATGCCTTCGCCGAACAGCGCCGCCGCGACGAGGCCCGCCGGATCGTCGTCGCGCAGCGACGGGATCGGGTAGCCGAGCACGACGTGGGTCTGGCTGCAGCCGCTCTGCCGGCGCGAGGCGATGCCGCCAAAGTAGGCCGGCGTCTCGATCGTGTTCGGGGTGCCGGCCGGCAGGTCGGCGAAAGTGGCTTCGGCGGCGCGCAGCATCGCTTGCGGATCGATCGCTCCGGCGATGCCGACGATCGTGTTCGCGCCGGTGTACTGCTGCTGCACGTAGTCGAGCAGGTCCTCGCGCGTGAAGCGCTCGATGTTGCGCCGCGTGCCGATCACCGGCTGGCCGATCGGATGGGCGCCGAAGCAGGTCTTGTCGTACAGCTTGTAGGCGGTCGACAGCGCGTCGTCCTCGTCCTCGAGGTACTCGTGCAGGATGACCTGGCGCTCGCGCTCGAGCTCGGCCTCGGGAAAGGTGCAGTGGCGCACGATGTCGCCGAGCATCTCGACAAAGTGGCCGGCATCGCGCGCGAGCCCCGACATCTGGAACGCGGTGTGGTCCTTGTCGGTGTGCGCGTTGACGTCGGCGCCGAGGCGCTCGGCATCGAGGTTGATCTGCTGGCAGTCGCGCTCGTGCGTGCCCTTGAACGCCATGTGCTCGACGACATGGCTGATGCCGTTCAGGCGCGCACTTTCGTGCTGGCTGCCCGAACGCACGAATACGCTGACGCCGACGGTCTCGACGTGAGGCTGGCGGATGGCCATCACGCGCACGCCGTTGGCCAGCGTCGCCACGGATGTCTCGGGATCGCGAAGGTCGTCTTTCATTGCCTCAATTGTCGCGCCCCGTCGAGAACTTCGAAAAGCCTTCGCGCAAGGCCTTCCGCGGGATGTATCAACATGTGTTTTCGGGAGTTGTACCCTTGAGCCCCTCGAATTTCCCGCTCTGCCGATTTCGCGATGTTCGGACGACGCCAGCCTGTTCTCTTCAATTCGTATGGCAGCCGGCGCCGGCAGGTGGTGCCGCGCTGGCTCGTGCTGATGCTGGTGGGCCTGCTGATCGGCGCGGCGGGCGTGATTCTCGTGCAGGAGCGCTACCTGCCGCCGCGCCTGTCGGCGGCAGCGTCGACGGAGCTGCGCGATTCGTTCGAGCGTGCCGATGCCGAGCGCGTCCGCCTGCAGCGCGAGCTCGCCGAGACGACGAAAAAGCTCGACAGCGCGCTCGCCGAACGCAAGACCTTGGCGGCTGACCTCGGCACCAGCAACGAGACCGCGAAGCGGCTGCGCGAAGAAGTCACCGCGCTCGTCGCCTCATTGCCGCCCGATCCGCGCAACGGGCCGGTCGCGATCCGCGCTGCGCGCTTCGCCGTCGATGGCGGTGCGCTGGCCTACGACGTCGTGCTGTCGCGCGAGCGCGCGAACGGCAAGCCGCTCGGCGGCGTGATGCAGCTCGTCGTCTCCGGCCAGACCGGCAAGGGTGGTGAGGAGCGCATCGCCCTCGAGCCGGTGCCGATCTCGGTCGGTGCCTACGACAGTGTGCGCGGCAGCGCACCGTTGCCGCAGGGCTTCCGGCCGCAACGGACGACGGTCCAGGTGCTCGACCGGGTCGGCGGCAAGCTGCTCGGCATGCGCGTCATGTACGTCGGCAAGTGATGCCGGCGCGGCGCTGACGCGGCCGGGCCGCCGAACCAGCGACCCAAAGCAAGAGAGACAGGTCGAAGCCTGTCTCTCATGAAGACGCGGCAGGCGATCAGCCTGCCGGTTCGGATCGGCCTCGCGCCGATTACTTGGTGGTCGACGCCTTCACGTCGGCGGCGGCCTTCGCCTTCGCTGCGGTCGTCTCGGCCTTCGCTTCGGCCTTGTCGGCCTTCGCATCGGCCTTGACCTTGTCGGTCTTCTCGTCGGCCTTGACCATCTTCTTGGTCGCCTTCTCGTCGGCCTTGGCCACCGTCTTGTCGGCCTTGGCTTCAGCCTTCATCTTGTCTTCCGGATCGGCCTTGGCTGCCTTGTCCATCGCCTTGTGCTTCTTGTCGGCGGCATCGGCATGGGCATCGGCCTTCTTCTCGCCGGCCTTGGCTTCGGCCTTCGCGACCTTGCCGTCGGCCTTGGTCGCGGTCTTGGCTTCATCGGCCTTGGCCTTGGCAACGTCCTTGTCGGCCTTGGCTTCCGCCTTGGCGACGGCCGGCGGGGTGGCGGCGGGCGCGGTGGTCTGGGCGAATGCAGCGGTGGCGAACAGCCCCGAGATCAGCGTGGCAAGCATCTTGTTCATGTCGGACTCTTTCAAAGTAGGATGAATCAACCGGCGGCTGTCGACGGTCTGGGTCATTCAACGGGCGGTCACGGCAACGGTTGACCGGCCGTAGCGGGCTCGATCCGCGGACGGCGCCACGACCTACAGCAAAACGGCTCGTTCAGGATGACGGCATGGCTTCGTTCGATACCGGCGCTCACGAGCCATCGGTCCGGCTGCACGTCGCAGCGGCGATCCCATTCCTCGCGCTTGTTCTGCTCGGCGGATGTGCGCCGGCGGTTTCCGTCCCTGTCGGGCCTGCACCGATGACTACCGCGCCGACGACTCCCGGGCCAGCGGCCAGCGGCACCGACCTGCAGTCGCTGATCCGCACGGTTTCCGACGACGCAGCGCGCCGCAGCGGCGTCGACGCCAGTCGCGTGCGCATCCTCGAGGCCGGCGCCGTCACCTGGTCGGACGGATCGCTCGGCTGCCCGGAACCGGACCGCATGTACACGCAGGCGCTGATCCCGGGTTACCGTATTCGCGTCGACGCGGGCGGTCAGCAGTTCGACTACCACGCGGGCACGCGCGGGACGTGGCGACTCTGCCCGGCCGAACGCGCCCGGCCGCCCTTGCCGAACGGCGGCCGGGTCTGACGTGAAGAAGCCGTCAGCGCAACGGGTGCGGTGACGGCTTCGAAGGTTCGGCTTCGCGCGCAGCGAAGCCGATCTAAGGCGCGGGTCCGGGCGTGTCGACGCGCGCGGTGGTCGGGTCTTTCGTCGCGCGGCGGAACCGATCGTAGAGTCAGCCTCTCATTGCGCCGTTGAACGGACCCGAGCACCTGTCGGACTGCGTTCGCATCAGAGCAACTACGTGCTCCTAGTGTGATGAGTTATAAGTTAGTTGAACCATTATCCGCTCCTGGAGTCTGTCGTGTAGCGTGGCACGCGGCGAGGCTTTGATGAGCGGAAGACCGACGGCGCAATTGGCGTTGAGCGATTTGGAGCGAGAGCAGCTGATGGCATTGACGCTGCGACGCAAGACCGCGCAGGCGATGGCGCTGCGTGCGCGAATCGTGCTCGGGTGTGCCGACGGCGC
>Ga0070675_100000095_pt1 | contig 50857 bp, 42 predicted proteins | sample KBSM43metaG_FD_65343 | JGI IMG/M metagenome (GOLD analysis project Ga0070675, IMG submission 65343) | Miscanthus rhizosphere microbial communities from Kellogg Biological Station, Michigan, USA - KBS M4-3 metaG | ecosystem: Host-associated > Plants > Roots > Rhizosphere > Soil ... | reverse complement strand
GGCGAAGGAAGCGGGTGTTGCCAACTTTCGCAGGGTTCCCGCTCTCAACAGCGACCCCAGCTTTATCCGCGCGCTCGCGGACATTGTCCAGGAGGCGCTCGCGTGAGCCAGGCTGACGTCATCGTCGTAGGCGCCGGCATTACCGGACTCACCTGCGCGTATCGCCTCCAGAAGCTTGGCGTCAAGACTCTCGTTCTCGAGTCTGGAAGCCGCATTGGCGGGGTGATTCGATCGGAGAGAATCAACGGATATCTCGTCGAGTGGGGTCCCAACTCCTTGTTGCCCACTCCTCACACGTTTGGGCTATTGGAAGAACTCGGACTCGACAGCGAGCTTGAATCGGCGAATCCGAAATCGCCTCGCTACATCGTCCTCAACGGAAAGCTGAAAGCGATTCCGCTTGCGCCTCTGAGCGTTAGCGGGATCCTCCGCGGTCTGGCGGAACCCCTGGTGCGGTCAAAGTCCAACAACGATGAATCCGTCGCGAAGTTCTTCCGCAGGCGCTTCGGGCCTCAGATTCACGATCGTCTCGTCGCGCCATTCGTGACCGGCATCTTCGCCGGGAACACCGAATCCCTCAGCGTCGGCGCCGTTTTCCCGCGAGTACTCGATATAGAGCAACAGTATGGAAGCGTTGTCTGGGGCATGTTGCGCGCCAAGCCCAAAGCCAAGAGCAACAGCCCAACGCCACGACGGAGCACGATCTCTTCATTTCCGGACGGGATGGAAGTGTTGACGCAACGCATCGCCGAGACCCTGACGATTCAAACGCAGTGTTCCGGAATCCGGATCGGGAAAGACGTTCAAGCCAGAGCAACCGTGCTTGCGGTTCCGGCCTATCGCGCTGCGGAAATCCTGAGCGAGATGTATCCGGACCTTGCTGCGATGCTCGGAGCCATCGATTACGCGCCGATTGTAATTGCGACCACCTCGATCCCGCTCAGCAGTCTGTCGAGGCCGCTGCAAGGATTCGGATTTCTTGTTCCGCAGTCGGAACGCCTTGTGATTCTTGGAACGATCTTCAATTCCTTTCTGTTCGGCGGCCGAGCGCCCGAAGATCGCCTGCTGTTGACGTCCTTTCTTGGAGGCATGACAAAGCCCGAAGTCTATGACTGGCCCGACGAACGTATCTTTGATACGGTCGGAGCGGAGTTGAAACGACTCCTGAAAACATCGATACGGCCGGAACCGGTGGCCATCTTCAGACATCGGCGGGCAATCCCCCAGTACAACATCGGACACCGACAGCGCATCGAAGCCATCGCCGCGGGGTTGGCAAAGATTCCCGGGTTGTTTGTGACTGGAAATTTTCTTCATGGCGTGTCTGTTCCCGCATGCATGGAACACGGTGACAATACCGCAAAGGCCGTTTCCGAATTTCTCGAGAGCAGTTCATGAAACGGACGACGCAGCAGCTTGCCGAACTTCTTGGCGGAGTCTTGAAAGGACAACCCGACGCTGTTCTGGAGGCCGTTGCCAGCCTGAGAAATGCGGGCCCCCGCGATCTCAGCTATGCCGAAGAGAAGTTTTACGGCGATGCGCGCCAGAGCAAGGCGGGATGCATCCTTGTCAGGTCGGGGGAATTACCGGGCCAGAACATCATCCTCGTTTCAAACCCCAAGCTGTCTTTTGCGAAGGCTGCAGAATACCTCTATGCAGAAACGAAGGATGAGACGTTTATTCATCCTACTGCGATCGTTGAAACCGATGCGACGGTCGGCAAGGGAACTCGAATCGGCGCAGGGTGCACAATCGGCGCCGGCGTGCGGATTGGCGACGGCTGCATCCTGTACCCTCGAGTGACGATTTATCCCAACGTGGAGATTGGGAGCAACGTGATCATCCATGCCGGAGCTGTCATCGGAGCGGATGGGTTCGGCTTCGTGCGGGATCGCGATCGTTACGTAAAGTTCCCGCAGGTGGGGCGCGTGGTCATCGAAGACGACGTGGAAATCGGCGCAAATACCTGCATCGACCGCGGTTCGCTCGAAACGACCATCATCAGACGAGGGACAAAGCTCGACAACCTCATTCAGATCGCGCACAACGTCGAGATTGGAGCGCACACGGTGATTGCCGCACAAACGGGGATATCCGGCAGCTCCACGGTTGGCGATCATTCGATTCTCGGCGGACAGGTCGGCATAGGAGAGCATGCCCATCTCGACGCGAATACGATCATTGGCGGACAGGGCGGAGTGTTGAATGGCAAGCACATCCGGGGAGGAGAAGTGCTATGGGGAACGCCGGTCCGGCCTTTAAAAGAGTTCCTTGAGCAGCAGGCCCACCTGGCGCGGCTGCCACGATGGATGGAGCAAATAAAACGAAAGCTCTTCGGAGATGACAAAAGTGTAAGCTAACGTTCCGGAGGAAGAGGGGTGCAGATGAGCAAGATCAAGACGGTTCAACAACACATTCTCGATGAAGAGAGACTGTATCCCGGAGCGACCGGAGATTTCACGGCCCTCCTGACCAGCCTTACTCTGGCTGCGAAAATCATTTCGCGTGAAGTAAACCAGGCCGGCCTCGTACGCATTCTCGGCGAAACCGGTGAGATCAATGTCCACGGCGAAGCTGTGCAGAAGCTCGATGAATTCGCGCAGCAGACGATCTACAGTGCTATGGGCCATAGCGGACACCTCTGCGTGATGGCTTCCGAAGAGTCGGAAGGAATTATTCCGATTCCCGATGGTGGAAAGCGCGGACGTTACGTGCTGATGTTTGATCCCCTGGATGGCTCCTCCAACATCGATGTGAACGCGAGTATCGGAACCATTTTCTCAATCCATCGCAAAATCACCACGGGCGTCGATGGCGTCCTCGAAGACTGTCTGCAAGCGGGAACCGAACAACTCGCTGCGGGCTACTTCATCTACGGATCGAGCACGATGATGGTCTATACGACAGGACATGGAGTCAACGGATTCACATTGGATCCGAGTCTTGGTGAGTTCCTCCTGTCGCACGAAAACATCAAGATTCCAAAAAGAGGAAAGATTTACAGCATCAACGAAGGGAACATTCATCAATGGGATGCCGGAACGCGTCGCTATGTCGACCACGTCAAGGCCGACCAGAAGTCCGATGGACGTCCCTATTCGCTGCGCTACATCGGATCACTCGTCGCGGACTTCCACCGAAATCTCCTGAAGGGTGGAATCTTTCTCTACCCCGGCCCGAAGGGAAAGCTGCGGTTGCTCTACGAAGCGGCGCCACTTGCGATGGTCGTGGAGCAGGCCGGCGGCAATGCATCGACGGGAGCTCAGCGGATTCTGGATGTGACGCCGGATTCGCTACACCAGAGAGTGCCTTTGATTATCGGCAGCACCGAAGACGTGAAACTCTACGAGAAGTTTTGCAGAGAAGCCGTGCTGACGGCCAAGAAACCCGAGACAGTGCCCACTAAATAGGAAAATCGGGGCCAGGGGAGCCCCTGGCCCCGATTTTTCTACGCTTCGATAACGAGGTTGCTAAGCACTTCTTCGACGGTCGTGAGTCCCTCCGCCATCACAATCATGGCGTATTGCTTCAGGGTCTTCATTCCGCCCCGCACTGCGATTTCGGTGATAGTGGATGTGTTGGCTCCACTCGCAACCGCGCGCTTGAGTTCGTCCGTCATGGCTAGCAATTCGTAGAGACCGACACGGCCCTTGTACCCCGTGCCGCTGCATCGGTCGCACCCCTGCCCCTTGAAGAAAGGCGGCGAAGTTTCCCGTGTGTAACCGAAATAACCGAGAGTCGTCTCGTCCACTTCGACTTCCTGCTTGCAAGCCTTGCAAACCCGTCGAGCGAGCCGCTGAGCAATAATACCGATGGTGGAGTTCGCCATCAGGAATGGCTCAATGCCCATTTCCTGCAAACGGGTAAAAGAGCTCGGGCCATCGTTTGTGTGCAGTGTGGTGAAGACGAGATGTCCGGTGAGGGCCGCCTCGACCGAGATCTTGGCGGTTTCCTGGTCGCGGGTTTCGCCCACGAGAATCACATCAGGGTCCTGGCGCAGAAATGCCCGCAGGATGCGGGCGAAATCGAGCCCGATGTCCTTGTGCGTTTGAACCTGGCACAAGCCGGCGAGATCGTATTCGATGGGATCCTCAGCCGTCGAGATGTTTACCTCGGGAGAATTGATCTCGTTCAGCGAACTGTACAGCGTGGTCGTTTTTCCGGACCCGGTCGGGCCAGTGACGTAGATGATGCCGTAGGGCTGATTGATCATCCACCGGAACTTCTCCACCGTGGGGCCGTGGGCGATCAACTGATCAAGGGGCAGCAAGGACGCATTCTTGTCGAGAATACGCATTACGATCTTTTCGCCGAACTTGGCGGGTACAGTGGAAACACGGAAATCGATGCTGCGGTCATCGATCCTGATCGATATGCGTCCGTCCTGGGGGAGACGTCGTTCCGCGATATCCAGACGCGAAAGGATTTTCAGACGCGACGCCAGCGGCAGTTGAATCTTCTTGGAAAGAATGCTCTCAACTCTCAGAACACCGTCCACCCTCAGGCGGAGCACCACTCCTTTCTCCTGAGGCTCGATGTGAATATCGCTGGCGCCCTTCTTGATGGCCATCGCGAGAATGTTGTTTGCGAGGCGGACAACGGGCGCATCTTCAGAAGCTGTCGCGAGGTCGATAACGTCCTGAGGCTTCTCCTCCTCATCCCGCTCAACTTCGAGGCCCTGCAAGATTTCGTTCTGCAGGTCTTCAAGACTCTGCATCGGCTGATCGAACATGGAGGCACTCTTCCTCCCGTCCCGCCTTCGGTCTTCGCGCCTGCGCTCGGTCCGAGCCTCTTCGTTCCTTCGGTCGAGGTTCTCTCGCTTTCCAGGATCCAATCCCAGGACCTGGGGATAAGTCGTCTCCATGAATCTGCGGAAATCCTCTTCTGTGCACACTCTGGGCTCGATGAGCGCGCCCTTGACATAACGCCGAACGTCATCGAACGCGACAAGGTTCGTGGGATTCACCATCGCGATCGTCAGCGAGTTGTTCGTGTAGGAGACAGGAACGATCTTGTGTAGAAGGATAACCGACTGCGGCAACAGTCCCAGGATCGCCGCGTCAAAGTTTCCTTTCTGCAGGTTAAAGAGTTCAATGCCCACCTGCTCACGTGTGGCCGCTTCAAGCCGCTCGGCGAGAATCCGCGCGAGACCAAGCGAAATTTCAGGGTGCTGCGTAAGCAGATTGCGGAAATCTGCGCGAGTGAGTGTGAAAACAACGGTAGGCTGAACCGTAGTGACGGTTGCAGACCGCGGCCTGCCGGTCAGCAGAGCCATTTCGCCCATCGCGGCGCCTTCACCAAGCTCGGCAACAAGGAAATCGATGCCGGTCACAGCATCTTTCTTTCGCACTTCAACGAGCCCGGATTTGATGACATACATCGATACGCCGGGCGCGCCTTCGCGAACAATAACTTCCTGTGCCGAGAACTCTGCGCTTTTGAGGCAACCAGCGAGCTTGGTCAGGCTTTCAGGGCCCATCTCAGAAAACAACCTGACGTGCTTGAGGAACTGAATGAGTTGGTCAAGATCCGTGCTTACCGCAGACATCGTCCTCATTTCCGTCCGGAATCTTCTCCGGCTGGTCTCTCTTCCTTTAGAACGGAGATGGTACCGCTCTTGGAGACCTGAGGATTCTCACCCGGGGACACATGAAAAAAAGGAAGTTTTCTAAGAGTTCTTACCCTTTTTTAGCTCTTCTTTCCACCCCATGATTTTGGCCACATTCCCTTCTTTCTCAGCATCTTCTATGCGGCCCTGAGCGTGGTAGATCATGGAAAGACTTGTATGAGCAAGGACGTCGTCGCCGTCAATCTCAATGAGGCGTTTGGCCGTTTCCTCGGCCTCGGAGAGTCGGCCGTGGTTGAAAAGAGCCATGCCGAGCCCGTGCAGGGCATCCTGAAATTTTGGGTCAACTTCAAGTGCTTGCCGGTAGAGAGCGATGGACTCGTCGAGCCTGTTCTCTCCGAAGGCATCCACGGCTTTTTCAAATAACTCTTCCTTTGTCATCCGGAAAGTATAACAGTTAGAATCCGCGGTTTATGGCGAACATCTCGACTAGCAGTATTCGATTTCCCACCGGGGCGGGCGACGCGATGGGGTTTCTCGCGTGGTCCGAGGATACTGCGGCGCTGCCCGGCCTGATCGTCCTTCAGGAATTCTGGGGCCTGAACGAGCACATCAAGGATGTGACCGAGCGGCTCGCATCAGAAGGATTCGCTGCGTTGGCCCCAGACATGTATGACGGCAGAGTGACGACCGATCCGACCGAAGCGCGTCAGTGGCTGATGGCGCTGGACCCCGCCGAAGGTCTTCAAAAAATGAACGGAGCGGTGGAGCACCTGAAGTCCACCGCGAACGTGGACAAGGAGAAGATCGGCGTGATTGGCTTTTGCATGGGAGGCTTTCTCGCGCTGAACCTCGCATGCCACAACCGCGACATCCGCGCAGCGACTCCGTTCTATGGGCGCATTCCGCCGGATTCTGTCCTGGAGAATCTCACCGCGCCTGTTCTCTATTTCTTCGGAGAACAGGATCATCATCTACCGGCAGCCGACGTGGACAGGCTGGAGCAGTTCATCAAACGCACAGGCCGGAGCGGCGGCGTCGTGCGGTATCCGGATGCCGACCACGCGTTCTTCAATGACACCCGCAAGGAAGTTTATCGGGAAGCGGACGCGAAAGACGCGTGGGGAAAAGCGCTCGCGTTCTTACGCAGGTATCTGGGGTAAAGACGACGCGAGGGAAACGGCCCCTGAGGATCCCTCATCCGGCCCTTCGGGCCACCTTCTCCCGGTGGGAGAAGGACCGAACCTGTGGCGCAGCTCCTTCTCCCACCGGGAGAAGGTGGCCCGAAGGGCCGGATGAGGGATCCTCATTCCTACGCAGCCTTCTGGTGCAACGCGAAGACGGCCCCCTGCGGATCGGTTAGCTGGGCAATGCGGCCGCCGGGCACGTCCATTGGCCCGTTCATCAATTGAGCGCCGCGGTTCTTTGCTCGGGCAAGCGCGGCATCGAGGTCAACTGTCTCTGTGTAGTAAAGCCACGTCGGAGGCATCGCGTTGCCCTTTGGAGTGGTCATCATTCCACCCATTTGTTTGTCGCCGATGCCGAAAATTCGGTAGGTCCCCATGGCGCCCATGTCCATTTCCTGAAGAATCTTCCACCCGAACAGTTGTGAATAGAAATTGAATGCCCCGAGGCTGTCGCTGGTCATGAGCTCATTCCAGCAAAACTCGCCAGGTTTGGAGGAGTCGTGAAGAGTCATCGGCTCGGTAGGTACAAAAATGGAAATGAAAGCCCCCTGCGGGTCTCCGATTACGGCGAAGCGGCCTACCTTGGGGATGTCCGTGGCTTCCTTGTGTATTTTTCCTCCGAGCCTCTTCGCAAGGGCAACGGTTTCGTCAACGTTTGAGACCAGGACGTGCGCCATCCAGTGAGGTGGAATTCCCATCCTGGACGCTTCATCCGGCAGCTTCATTACACCGCCAAGGGGCCCCTGACTGCCGACCCACATCACATAGTCGCCGTCGCCGCCTTCCGTGAAGGGCTGTGTCTTCCACCCGATAACATCGCTATAGAAATCGATCGCGCCTTTCGGGTCTTTGGCGAGGTCCTCATACCAAACAAATTTTCCAGCGTTTGTGTTTGCCATTGACTTGTCTCCTTCAGGTCTTATTCACGGCCCAAAAAATCAGATTGAACCGATTTTGTTGTTTTTTCTAGACCGTTTTGTGACTTTTTTGGAGAGAGGTGAGTCCAGGTTTGCTGCTGAAAGAAAGACTGTCTGGCGCGCGGCTTCGACAAGATCGGGGTTCGAGTAGTCTGACCCCGGATCCGCCCAGACTTATCGTTGGGAGCCGGGCTTGAAGGGCTGAGCGATGTATTTCTGCGCGTCGGCCTGGGCACCGTAGGCATCGTCCCCGGTACTGATTGCTTTCTGGTATTCCGAGATTGCTCGATCATGGTCGCCACGGGAATCGTAGATCTTCCCGAGGTTGATATGGGCCCAGACCTCAACCCACTTCGGCTTTAGATCGCCGTCGAGCGCGTTGCGGAAGTTCGAAGCGGCGGGAGTAACGTTGCCCAGCTCGAACATCGCTTCGCCCATTCGGAAGCTTGCAAGAGAGCTACGTGGACTCTGGTCGATAGCATCCTGGAACTGATCCATCGCGTCATTGAACCGTCCCTCATTCATGAACTCCTCGCCACGATTGATGCTGACGGCGACTCGAATATCGGGCGAGAGGCGAAGAATCCTCTTCCGTGGGTCGATATTGATGCGCTTGGGCTTTCGCTGTGTGGCGATATTGAGTTCACTGGATTGCCTTGAAACATCAACGCGCTGATATTCCGGCTCTCCGTCGGTCTCAACTTCGATCTCCACCGGCATGCGGAACAGATCCAGATCCTGCTTGATATCGCCTTCGATCCGATAGCCATCGCGAACGCGATAAATCGACGCGGTGGATGTCATTTCGGGGATTCCGGTATCCACGAGCCATTGCTCAAAGAAATAATCCAGGTCGTCGCCGGCGACTTCTGAGGCAAGTTTCTTGACGGCGTCCGTGGATGCGGGAGTGTTCTGAAAGCGCTCCACATAGCGCGTCAGGAAGGTGTGAAACTTTTCGTCTCCAATCACCCACTGCAGCATTCGGAGCACGTAGGCTCCCTTGTACTGGACGAGTGCGCGATAATTCGGCGATTCTCGTTCGAGCTTTCCGGCGTCGAGAACAGACATAGCGTCTTCACTGGCCAGAGCCTTTATCAGGGCCTTGTCTACCTGATCCTGATATGCGGCGGGCGAAAGATCCTTCTCGGCATACAGAAGGCTTGCGAACGTGGAAAAACCGTCGGCAAGCCATGCATCACGCGCGACATCGGTGACAGCAAACTTTAGCGGGAACCACTGATGGGCAAGAGCCATTGCGAGCGCGGGCTGATCGAAGTCGGGCCTGAATTGGCCGGTAGACATCAGAAGCGCGCCAACGCCCCAGCGTGACGGCCAGTTCGCGTCGGCCGCCTCGATAAGCTGAAACTTGGGCTGAACGAGCGGACCAAAAGTACTCGTGTAGAAGTCGAGAGTTTTTGCGGCGCTTTGAACGATGGGATTGGCGTCTTCGGCCTTTGCCTTCAGCGTGTAAACTCCGACCTCACCGCGTTCGGTCTTAACAGTATTTGACGTGTATTTTCCCGCCGCAAGAAGGCCCCAGTATGACGGCACCGTGCTGGAAAACTTCGTACCTGACCCGGGCAAGTCCGAGAGGATCGTCCAATCAGAGGGACCATGAACGGTCAGAGTCACCGTTGCCTTGTCCTTGTAGAGACCGTTCGTCGGGTACCACTTGGAATCGTAAAGAAGGTAGGCGCCATTCTCGGAAATGCCCGAGAGTATGGGGCCGCGCTTGTTCCCGGTTGGTGGATCGAGGAAGCCTTCGTATTCAACAACAAGCGTGGATACATCGGTAAGCTGGCCGGCGGCGGTGCTGATTTCGATTGTATTGTCCAGGTCGTACTGCCGGGAGCGTGCCTCAGTGCCATCTAGGGTAACTTTCCCAACGCGCAGGCGATTGTCGATATCGAACGTTACAAACGATGTCCGCTCCAGCTGACGGAACTTCACTTCGGTAGTCCCTTTCAGCATATGTTCAGCCGGCATCAGTGTGATATCGATTGCGTATGATTCAACGTCCAGCCGCGGGCGATCCGTGGGGTCGGCAGCCGTAGGGCGACGTTGCCCTTGCGCGAAAACGAAGGACGCACCGATCAGCAGCGGAAGGAATGAAGCCACTCCATATTTAATCTTCATCATGGAACCCTGACGACCAACTTGGACAAGCCAACGTTATCGTTCTGATCGTAAACTCGGCAAGTAATTATGTGTTCACCAGGGGAAAGAATATCCGACTGCCATAGAAACGACTCGCGTTTGGAGTCTGTGATTCCGTCTCGTGGAAATATGGTCCTGAACTCCCCGGCATCCACGGAAATCTCTGCCTGACTTAGTGTAGACGTCAAGTCTGCCGCCTCGATAGCAACCCGGACCCGTCCGCCATTTAATCCGTCCTGCTTTGCCGTGACTTCCGGGGGCGTATTGTCGATCGTAAACGGCCTGCTTTCGCGCTCTCCGGCTAGAGCGCTGTCAGGCGTATTGGAAAGCATATCGCTGGCAACCAGGCGAACCACGTACGTACCGTCGGGGAGTGTGTCGGAGTTGATCGTATAGAAGCTGTCTTCTACGTTCTTCTTCAGAAGAACCCAGTTCGTGGCCCCGTCAGCACGGTAATAAAGATCATACTGCAAAGTGTCTTCGTTCTTATCCACCGCCACCCACTGAAAGGACTGTGCTCCCTTCTGAAGGGAGCGCCGGGGCGGCACCTTGATGATTCCCGGCAGTCCCGCACGGGCCGTCGCGCGTGTCGTCGCGGCGTCCTGGGGCCCCGCAGGCGATCCAGTCGACGTCAAGGATTGCTGCTTGATGAGCGTCACACCAAAAGGCAGCACATCCAGCGACGTGATCTCGGGACGGAAATTCTGCTGCATGTAGGGAACCGTGACAGAGTTCAGCGACGGCGACCGGCCGGCATCTGCCCTCAAAACGGCTCTCCACTGGATGAACCGTGCCTTCGGGCTGCTCGTGGCGCCATCCCCATCGACACGAGTCCACTCCGACCATGTTTTGTCGGGCGATCCGGTGTTGCCGCTGCGGGTGGAGAGCTGAATCAGCTGCGGAGTATCCGATTTCAACGTGACCTTGCCCCAAATCGATATCGCTTCTGTGTCCCGCACGCTGGATTCGTAGGTACCGGTAGTGGCCAGGGCATCACCAAGATTAAACAGCTTTCCGACATTCGATGACGCGGCATACACCCTGTTTCCAGCTTGCAACAGATTCGTTGTCTGCTCTTCGGAAGACTCCACGAGCAATGTGGTGAACCGGGGCTTCTGAAACGAATAGATGCGGCCCTTGGAGCCCGTAGAAAAGAGCAGGCGATCTCCGCGGGGCAAAAGCGCAAAGACCATCTCTGAAGAAGATCGCCAAATGGTATTCACAATGCCGTCGGGAAGAACTTCCAGGATTGCGGTTTGCGTCATACTGTCCGCGTTCGAACGCGACGATGACGCCGACGAAACAGGGGAAGCAGGTCCCGAGTCGTTGGCTGCTGCAGTGACTTCGATTGCCTGTGCCGCGGCACTCTCCGCAGCCAGGCTGATTGTCACGGTTGCCTCGCCGCGTGAAGACGCATCAGGCACAAGAACCGGCACCGAGGATGGGGACAATCCGGGACGTGAACTAACTACCGCGGCGTAAATCGTACCGTCAGGCGCTACCGTGACTGCGTGGACTTCACGCATTCCCGAGTCATAAAGTACAAATGCCTTGCCATCCGGCGAAATCCGATACAGATATCCCTTCGGGTCGCCGCCTGCGATGACGTTCCCCTCGCGATCTACTGCCAGGGAGATGACGTGGGTTTCATCAGTGTCGTAAAAAACCTGCCCTTTTCCATCGGCGGTGACACGATAGATCACCCCCTTGTCACCGGTCGCGACGATCAGCCGTCCCTGCCTGTCGAAAACAAGGGACCAGATGTATTTGTCTTCGGGATCGAAGAAAGGCTGAGCGGCGCCTCCCGGTTCGATCTTGTAGACTTTGCCGTTCGGCGATGTCGCGGCGTAAACAGCATCCTTTGAATCGACGGCAACGGCAAACACGTCGAGTTCCGGAAGGTCTGCAATTGCTTGCCCCTTGCCGGACGAATCGACTTTGAAGACCTTTCCGTCATGTCCGGTCCCCAAATAGATATTTCCTTTAGAATCCGCAGCGGCGGACCAAACAAAAGGCTGTTCGGTATTGAAAACAGGTTCGAAACGCGGAGCAAGGACAAGCCGGTCTTCGTTGGTCAGGGACAGATTGCTCAGCGTGCCTTTACGGAAATCGTCATAGGTTCGTATTTCCCAAAAGACCGGAGAAACCGCGAGCAAAGGTGCGACGAGCAGGAAAGGAACAACCCAGATAATCTTTTTCATCACGGTTTTACTGTCAGCGTCAGCGATCGCTGTCCCTGCAGAACGTATCGGGATTGCGGCAGCTCATACTCGACCACGGTCGAGTTCGGCAAAGCGGCCACAGCGCGGCTGGAAGCCCGACTGCTGTCGAGAAGAGCGATCATCGAAGGCGGAAGCGATGGAAACTCCTCGCCACCAATCACCACGCCAGGCTGGTTGTTGGTGATTTTTACGTACAGACGATCGTTCTTTCTCAGCTTGTTGAGTTCCCTGACGGCGGCCGCCAAACCCGGAGGAGCTCCCGTCGCTCCGCGGCGCAATTCGGAAGCAGTGACCGTACTTCCATCGCCTACCATCATCTGGATTTTGCCGGACGCCAAACCCGGCGGGATGACGACGGGATATTGCTCGACAATGATTTCTCCGCGCGTTCCGCGCAATTGAGCAGACAACGTGACCGTCTCTCCCGCAAGAACCTCATCCTTATTCACAGAGATTCGTTCAAGCGTTGCGCTGGTCTTGCGATCGGTAGTGGCGATGTCGAGGTCGACACCTTCGATCAGCGCGCCGTCGAATCCCGAGGTCAGCAGGTATTGAATCGGTGACACCGCCGCGACAGTCGCCATCGTTGGGCCGTTCCCATCGCCGGTGGAAATGTTCGAAATACTGACCGGGTCGCTGCCTTTGATCTGGATCTTTCCGGTAACGTTCATCGTGATCTCGCCGAGGCCCCGTTCACTGGCGCCGATAGCGTTGATCATGGTGAGGCTGGTAAGAAGCGGCGTCAGATAGCGATCATTGACCACTTCGAATCGATACAGCGTTGTGGGCCCAGTGCTGGACTTCACCCGGATCGTCATTGGAATCATTGCGGGCTTGTCTGCCATGCTTCCGAAAATTCCGGTGGCACGATCCTGCCGAAACGCGCCCACGACATCCACGGGAACTGCAACCTTGGACGAACTATCCAATCGGGCTATCGAAGTGATGATGTATGCCGTCGACATCGGCAGGTCGAGAGGTCCGACGGACAGAAACGGATGCCCGAACGCGTACACCTTGTCTCCGTCCACATAGGTCACGGTGCCGTTTGCGCTGATATCGAGATCACCCTGAACCAACGATGCGCTAACCGCGGCTCCGGGTTCAAGGCGGCGCCCCGGCGTGGAGGGCAGATTGAGCGCTCCGCCCGACACGCCGGACTGCACGACGCTGAATCCATAGGCGCTAAAAAACGGCCCAAACTGCTGCAGTGAACCAGACGTGGCTCCCGCAATCGATAGTGGAATAGGGATATGAGCCAGCGAGCCGCCGCCAGCTGAAACGGGCGCTACCGGATAGCCCAGAATCTCTTGCATGGACGCTCCACTGCGCGCCTTTTCCATCATTTTCTGGACAAACGCGGCCGGGGACACGAGGGGAGTGACCTGCTCAGGGCCGACGGCGGCAGGAGTACCAGCTGCGGTTCTCCGGTCCAACAGCTCCAGCATTTGGGATATGGGCTGGATACCGGCGATCGGGTCCTTCGCATAGGGAAACGAAAACGCGACAGCGCCGATAAGCCGGCCATCGATGTAGACTGGGCTTCCGCTCATGCCCTGGATGACTCCCGTCTTTTCCAGCATCGCGCCCGACAGTCGTGCAAGAATCAAGTCCTGCTTCGGCTGAACGTTCTTCAGCACGCCCATGACTTCTACCTGAAACTCCTGGATGGCCGTACCTTCAAAAACGGTCCGCCCGACGCCCTTCATCCCTGCGCGTACCTCATCGACGCTCATAAAGCGTCCGGCCTGCGTACCCTGACCGGTCAGCACAATTGAGGCACAAAGGATGGTCAGGATGGCAGTAAGCTTCTTCATAGGACGGGGCGTAATACGCTCCTAAACAAAAGATTTTCAAACATTAAAGGAGGTCCCATATTAGAGGAATGCCGCCAACAACGTCAACGAACGGGTTCATCCTGGCCGGAGGACAAAGCCGCCGGATGGGAGGACAAAGCGACGCTGGAGTGGGGCGGCAAATCTCTGCTCGACCACATGATCCAGTTACTTTCGACGGTTGCGAATCCGGTACGGGTTGTAGGGCGGCACGAATTTCTCGACCGTATCCCGGAAAGGGTCCTCTGGGTGGAATCCTTACCGCTCTCGAGTCCAGCGAACAGCAATCGAGTCTCTTCCTTGCCGTCGATCTGCCCTTATTTGACACCTGACTCTCTCCGTGCGTTCCACTCCCGCTTCATGGCTTCCAGGAAACCACTTCTCGCCTGCCGAATCGGCGGGGTATTTCCTTGTGCCTGGGGGTCCGAAAGGACCTGACACCAGAAGTAGAGCGACGCGTGGTCTCTCAGAACCTGTCTATTCGAGCCTTCGTTCAGGAATCACAGGTAGAGATCCTTGAGGAGGACGAAATGCGGGGGTTGGGCTTCGGAGTGGAAATGTTTGTTTACGTGAACACGCCTCGGGACTGGGAGAGAATTGCCAGAGGGCCCTAGTCGTTACGGCGACAACGATAACCAGAAGACGCTAAGGTTGCCCACCGCCTTTTCGATTTTTATCTCGACACCAGGGATACTTCCCAGATCGACGAGACCCTTCTCATCCGAAACAAAGAGCTTCTTCTCGCCCCGCGGAACCACCATTTTGAGCTCCTCCGGTGTCCAGATGTCCTGGGTCTTGTTGTATCGATAGAACTGCATCCCATATTCCACCCACCGCGGGGGACGATATGTGAACACCGTCTGCTCGTCCGGCACCATTTCGTGCAGTACATCTCTCCACGGACGCATCGTATCTGTCGTCTCGAAGCGCGGCACAACAAAGCTCGTGGCAATGAGGACCAGCGCCGCCATCGCTACAGCGTTGAACGCGAATAACACGAGCGGCTGCAACCACGTCGCAATAGCGGTCAATATCAGGGTCATCAGCAACACGGCGACCATTATTTTGAACACGCTGATGTGGGGATCAACACTAAGCATGTCACCAAAAAGACCGAAGGCGACTCCGATAAACAGCATCGCGCCAGCTTCGATGTACACGGCGATTCGGAAAGCCCGTGAAGTGCTCTCCGAAATCACGCGTGCGCAGAGCATTGCCAGTGGCGGAACTGACGGCAAAACATATCCCGGCAGCTTGGAACCGGAAAAAGAGAAAAAGACGACGGGAACAACTGCAAACCAGAGAAGAATACGATCGTTGCGATCGAAAACTCGGCGCAGGCTGGGGATGACCATGAACGTCCACGGAAACGCGAGCATCATCAGATCGGGAATATAGAAGTAAAAGGGCCGTTGATGCCCGTGAATGGTGCTCGTGAACCGTTCGAAATTCTGATTAATGAAGAATACTTGCACGAATTCGAAACCGTTGGCGCGTATAACGGCGATATACCAGGGAGCAGCAATCGCCAGCGTGAGCAAAATGTAATGCAGGTACCACTCTTTCCATTCGTTACGCCGGCCCCGGAACAGGAGATATCCGAGAAGGGCCAGCACCGGAAGTACCACGGCGACTGGCCCTTTGGCCAAAACGCCCAAACCAACGAAGGCGTAAAAGCCGACAAACCACCAGCGGCGATTCGGACCAGCGACGTTGTAGCCCATTAGAAAACAGAGGAGGGCGACGGTAAGACACGAGGTCAGCAACATGTCCATCGAAGCTGCCCTCGAAAACGAAAAGCACCCGACGGAAGACGCAACAATGAGGCTCGCGGCGATAGCGATACCCTGTCCCCAAAGCCTCCTGCAAACGATGTAAGTCAGAAACACTGTCGCCGTCGCGGACAACGCCGACGGAAGACGAGCAGCAAATTCAGTGACGCCGAAGATCGTGAAGCTGATTGCCGCGCTCCAGTACCACAGGATGGGTTTTTCAAACCACGTCATTCCATGAAGCCGCGGAGTGATCCAGTCGCCCGTGTGATACATCTCCCGCGCCACAGCGGCGTAACGCGGTTCGTCCGGCCCGAGCAGTCCGACGCTTCCAAGACCGTTGAAAAAGAACACGTAGCAGGTAATGCCCAATAGCAGAAAGATAACGGGCTCATTCAGTCGGGGCATTTCCGGGCGTTTGATGGCGCGTCGCATAAGAACCGGCCCCCCGGAGGAGGCGATGAAAGTATGCGAAGATAGCACGGATGACAGAAGGCGTTAAAGACGCTGTCCAGTATGTTGCTGCCCTTGCTCTGCTGAAAACGTTCGGATGGATACCGCGATTCGCCGCTTATCCCGCTGCCGAAATCGTCGCCATACTGGGATTCCGCTTCGCAAAGCGTCAGCGTGAGGCTGGGCTCCAGAATCTGCGCATGGCCATGCCTGCGCTCGACGAGCAAGAGCGTCTTCGGATTCTCCGCGGATCATTCTCGAACCTCGGGCGCCTGCTGGTGGAATTCAGCCACTTTCCACGTTTGAACAAACGAAACATCGCAAATCTAGTGGTTCATGAAGGGCTGGAACACTATCAGGACGCGGTCCAGCGTGGAAAAGGCGTGCTCTTCCTGACAGCGCATTTCGGCGCCTGGGAGCTCAGTTGCTTCGCGCATTCGCTCTATGGCAATCCGATGAAGTTTGTTGTCCGCGAAATCGACAACAGCAAAGTCGAAAGACTGATCGAAAAATATCGCGGACTTTCGGGCAATACCCCCATCGACAAAAGGCATGCATCCCGCGATATCTTGAAAGCCCTCCGAAATAACGAAACGATCGGCATCCTGGTCGATCAGAACACCACGCGGGATGAAGGGGTTTTCGTGGACTTCTTTGGAATACCCGCGGCCACCACCCCGGCAATCGCCACATTTGCGCTAAGAACGGGAGCTGCCGTGATTCCCGGGTTTCTCATCTGGGACGCAAACGCACGAAAGCATCGTCTTCGATTCGATCCCGCCGTCGACTTGATCTCAACCGGCGATCCGACGAAAGATGTCGTTGAAAATACTCGTTCTTTCAACCTCGTCCTTGAAAACATGATTCGCCGCTATCCGGATCATTGGCTGTGGATACATCGCCGGTGGAAGACGCGGCCCGAGGGCGAGCCGTCTCTTTACGCCTGAGTTAACGTTGCAGAAGGAGACTCTCTCCTGGCGACCAGAGCAATCACAAAAATGGCAGAAGGCCACAGGTGCATCAGCAGTCGATCGAGCGAGCTTCCCAGATGAAGATTAAGTTCTATCGGAGTAATCACGTAGATCCAGAAGTAGCCGCTCAGGACAACCAGAAGAATACCGGCGGCCGTGCGCCAGCGCATTGTGCCGATCTCGGGCCAATTCAAGCCTCTCCATACCACAAACGCGATCAGGGGTATGACCGGGTGGATGCTCCATTTCCCAAAGATCCATGCCGTTCTTAGAAAAGAGATAAAGATAATGCGATAGCGGTCCAGATCTGTGACCTTCGCGAGCAGATCTGATGTTTGTCTGCCCTGGACGAGATAATTACCCGGAGCAATGGCCATTTTGAAGTACGCAAGCACAGCAAGGGGAAGCACTAAGCCGAGAAGAAAAAGCCCGAAGCGGTGAAGCGTCACACTTGGTTTCCACAGTATGGGAAATAGAAGTGCGACCAGTGTCGCGACAAGAAATAGAATGCCTTCGTTTTTTGTCCACGCAGCGCATCCGGCCAAAAAACCCGCCAGTATCAGCAGGCCGCTGGGCGCCGATTCCCGTTCGAAGTAGAGATAAATCAAGACAACGGTACTGAGGATGAATGCCGATAAGGGAATATCCGCCTCCTGGTGAGTACCAATCACCATGTAATAAGTCGATGTGAGAAGCGTGAATGCCACGAGTATGCCTGCAGAAGAGCCACGCACCTCGGCCAGCGCAGTTCCCAGCACAGCAACAGCGATGAATGGGAACAGAAGTCCAAGCAGCCCCCCCAGGTCAGGCACGTCGCCTGCATATCGCCAGACACGCGCAACCAGCGTTGGCAGAAGAAGCGGATAATCGGGAAGGAATGTGTTCAGGTAGTGCTGCTGCCAGCCAGGACCGTCGCGAAACAAATACCGGGCATGGCTGTTCCAGATGGCATGTCCATCCGTGCCTCCGTGCGGAATGTGTCCGATCCGATCAACCGCTGCGATGATCGTAACCAGAATTGCGCCATACAAGAGGGCATGGAGGAGTGGAATCCGATACGTCCAGAAGTTGGCCAGGCTCGCCATGGCGGGGCGCCTCTTCCAGACCCACAAGCAAAACAGCACCACCAGAAGACCTCGCTCGACACTGAACATCGGGCGGCGAAATAAAAACAGGATGAATGAGCAGAGCCCTGCGCCGACAGCGGGCGCCAGCGCCCATGTCAACGAGCGAGAAACAGTGCGGGGTGGAAGCAACAGTTCAATGACAAAGAACCCCAGCAACATCATCACCGCGGTCGCCTGAACGAAGGCGAGCACTGCGGCAACGCTCATGGAGCGACCTTCTTGTAAAGGACCAACTTCCCACCCTCGTCATGGACCTTGGTATAACCCTCCAACGACTCTGGAGCCTGATCATTCTCTGTGTAATCTCCAATTACATATGGGGCGCCTTGAGCGTCGGCTATCAGGCTAAACGGTATGACAACATAGCGGAGCTCAGAGTAACGTATGTCGTCCCGCATATCCCTCGGCTGGCCTACAGGGGAGCGGACGGTTACATATCCGAGATTTCGACCGTCGTATTTTTCCCGATAGAGAGCGTCCCGAATAGGAAGGAAGAGTCTTTCGAAGGTCTCGACCGAGCCGGCTTCACGCGGAGGGAGTCCGCCCAAAGTGCTGAAACCCATGCTGAGATCCAAAAAATTCGAAAACGTACAATAGACAACGACGATCGCGGCGACTACGCGCACGCCTTTCCGCAAAAGGGACATCCTCACCTCGCAGACGCACGAAATGATACACGGCCTCCTTAAAAATGTGGCGAAGCTTACAGACAATTCGTCCCTATAATCTCCGGGCATGATGAACCGTCGCCAGTTTCTGATGTCTTCCGCAATTCTTGTCGGCGCTCCGCTCGCGGCCGTGCCAAAGTACGATGTCGTGGTTAAAGGAGGTCGCGTTCTCGATGCGAGCCAGCGTCTCGACCGCCTCATGGACCTCGGCATCAAAGGCGGAAAGATCGCGGCGCTAGAGCCGAATATTCCTGCATCGGAAGCGGCGGAGGTATTCGATGCCAAAGACCGCCTTGTAGTTCCGGGATTGGTCGACATTCACGCGCATCCCCGCCCGGGCGAGGTATCCCCGCAGCAGGTCCTCTCCGGCGGTGTTACAACGGTGGTTGACGCTGGTTCGCGTGGCGCCGATGGTATTCAGGACATGATCGGTGTTGTCCGAAACGCGACTAATCGCGTTCGAATCCTTATTAATGTCTCCCGTTTGGGCAATCAGGCGGAAGGAGAGCTTCTCAAGTTCGAGACAGCCGACGCGGAAGCCGCGCGGGCCGCAGTTCGAAGCAACAGAGAGTTCATCGTTGGCGTAAAGGCTAGACTGTCGCGTCCGCTGGCTGGCGATCACGATCTCGACGCCGTTCGTCGCGCGCATGAAATTACTCAGGCTTTCAACATTCCTTTAATGGTTCATGTTGGAGACACGCGCTCGCCCCTGCCCGATATCCTCGCGCTGCTGCGTCCAGGCGACATCGTAACCCACGTCTACTCGCCGCCACCTAACGGGATCCTTGATAGTAATGGCCGCGTTCTCCCGCAGGTGCGTGAGGCGCGCCGGCGCGGCATTCTTTTTGACATAGGCAATGGGCGCAACGGGCACATCACCTGGGACGTAGCCGAACGCGCCCTTCAGCAGGATTTCTTGCCTGATAGCATTTCCTCGGACCTGAATGGCCCGGGCCTCACCGACCAGGTTTTCGACTTTCCCAATGTTCTTTCGAAGTTTCTGATGCTGGGCATGCCGCTCGATCAGGTCATCGCCCGTGGGACTGTCAATTCCGCGAAAGCAATTCCCGCACTGAAAGACCTGGGGACGCTGCGAAAAGGCGCCGTGGCGGATGTCACGATTTTGGAACTCGTCTCGGGCAGCTTCGAGTTCGTGGACAACGTCAATACCAGGCGGACGGGCAAACAAAAGTTGTTCGCACGCGCTGTATTCGTCGCGGGGAAACGCTGGTCCGAACGCGCGTGAAAATAGCCTATTTCAGTCCGCCATATGTCGCGCGCGACTGCTCAACCTTATAGCCGGCTCTGGTGCGGATCTCGATCTTATGGACTTTGCCGTCGTCGAGCGAAGCCTTCGGATAGTAGCCCATGCTGTAGGAGTAGCCGAGTTCTCGGGAAACACGATCGAAAGCATCGACAACCTCGGGCAACGACTTGATGTATGTCACGCGGCCGCCCGTTACCTCCGCGAGACGCTCCATTCGGAGTTTAACGGCTGCCAGATAGTCGTCCGCTAGCGTTGAGGCCTTGGCTTTTGGGATCGGGGTGTGGTCCCTGAGTGTTCTGTACTCCATGTCGGTTGGACCAAGATAATGGGGATCCGTATCCATCGCGATGAAGTAGTAGGGCACCTCGCGCTTCTGGGCGCTGGCCAGGTGCCCCTTAAAGTCGCTGTCTTTCGTTATGTCCGGTGGAGCCAGAAGTTTTTGAGTCTCCGTAAACATGCGGGTCTCTCTACCGTCCGTCATTGCGATAATCGCTTTCCTTGTGTCCTCCTTCCCGAATCGCCTGGCAGCCATATCGAGAGATTCATACAGATTGGATCCCATCCGGGTCGGAGGAAGCCGCACGTTTGGCAGCTTGTTTTTCTCTATTTTTCGGAAACCCATCAACATCTCAAACTCCGGGCCCATCACGCCAACGCCAACCTTGTCCTGCTCACGAACATTTGCGAACACAGCCCCCATCGCGCGCTGCATGAAGGTAGCCGAATTGTCCATCACTCCAGTGACGTCGAACACCAGTAAGAGAGTGCGCGGAGCTTCGCCAGCTTCGAAGTAACGAATCTCCTGGGGCTGGCCATCCTCATAGATTTCGAAATCGGCCTGTGACAAATGAATCAGCGGGTGATTGTTCGAATCCTTAACCACGGCTTCCAACGCCACGATGGGAACATCGACGCGCACTTTGAACACCGGGTCCTGTGCCTGAATTACAACGGAGAGCGAACAGAGCAGCGTCGCACACAGCCAACCGAAACGGCGCATCGACTTCCTCCCTGGTGAGAGATGCTCGGAACTCCCGCGCATTCTAGTTGTGGCGATTCAAAAACTCTAGAGGTTCCCAGAGAGCCGTTTCTGCAGGAGTGCTGTCCTATTCAGGAGAGATCACCAAAGATTGTAGTAACCATCGCGCTCGAGCAATTCCAGGGGGCGGCCGAACAGAGCAGACAAACGCGGGGCAGTAAGGACTATGCGCGATGGACCATCGGCCACAACAGAACCCTGTGACATGAGAATCACGCGCTCGATCTCAGGGAACAAGTCCGAAAGGTGATGTGTCACCATCACGATGCCGATACCGGCCTGCGCAAGTTTGCGCAGGATTTCTCGTAACTCATATTGGGCTGAAAGATCGAGTGCGGTGGAAGGCTCGTCGAGAATCAGAGCACGAGGATCGTGAACCAGCGCACGCGCCAAAAGAACCCGGCGTGCCTCACCGGAAGACATCTCGTCGGTGTAGCGGTCTGCCAGGTGGGGGATTTCCATCATTGCCAGCGCGCGATCGGCGCTCTGAATCATTTGCGGCGTGATTTCCTGATAACCCCATACGCCAATCGTCGAAAAGAAGCCTGAAAGCACGATCTCACGACCTGAAACCATCCGAGTGCATCGCTCCATGAGGTCACTGGAGACAATTCCCAACATCTTCCGCAGCTCGAACACATTCCAGTCATCCCTGCCGAAAACATGCACCCACGAGCCTTCTTCGACGAGGGGATTGCATTCCTTGGATATGGCCTTGACCAATGTGGATTTCCCGCAGCCATTAGGGCCGAGAATCGCAACGTGCTCGCCAACCCCAATCTTTAAAGAGACGTCCTTTACTGCAACGACGTTACCGCGAATGATCGAAACACGTTCGAACTCAATTAATGCTGGCTTAATCATGTGCAAATTTCCTGAACCGATTTCCCGCGGATTCCGTCTTATGTAACGGCGAACAGGCAAATGGCTGCTGAAAATAAATTGAAACTTCCGGTACTGCACTCTCGTAATAGGTCATGAAGATTATGAAGACTATGAACGCGAAATCCTTGATCGCCCCTCAATCCACGTGGTTAAAAACGGACCGGCCAGTCATGCCCGTTAATCCAGCCACATGGATCTATTTACCTGAAGTTGAGACCGCGCTGCATCGCGGTGTATCCGCAACGCCAGACAGTAGCCATCCGGGATTCTTCGAATTTGAACTTGGCCGCCATTGGTACTACGTCCACGTCCCCAAGAACCTGCGAGCAGTGTACATTGTTGCAGCACAGGATCTACCGGTTCCAAGCCATACCGACCTTCTGGCGCACCAGACCGCCTGCTAGAAAAATCCCTTCCCGGCGAAAACGCACTGCTGGAACAAGGCTGGGGTAGAATCCACCCCATGATGAAACTCGTTGAAGCGGGTTCGGGACTCGGCGCTCTGATCCAAAACGGCACACTTTTGCGACAGGTCCGCTATGACGTCCGACGCTACCAAGGCGTCATGGAGGGCTCGGGTATGCCCATTCCCGGACTGTTTCGGATCGAAGGTTGCATCGATTTCGACTTGAATAAAGATTCGTCCGATTGGATTAACGTTCCCTTAACACTTAAACTGGATGATGGGCGGTCTCTGGGTATTGTTGTCGTCGATAGCACCGGCAGAGTTCTGAGTGAGGGACACGGACCTCTCAAATGTATGTGTTGTTGAGGATCCAAATTAACGATGGTAAGAAGGAAATTGAAATTGGAAAGTCCTGCATTGGAGAGTCGAAGTTCGAAATCTTAGATTGGACGTCACATCTGCCGGACATTCTCGATCAAGGCATCTCTTCGCCATCCAGAGAGCCTTAGCTAAAATTGTGTTACCCATGTCTCCGGTAAAAAGTGTTACCTATGTCTCCGAACGCACAACGTCACACTGCTCGGTCCAATTTGAGATTTCGAACTTCTACTTTCCAATGCGGGACTTTCCAATTTCAAAATTTTTGCCGCCCACACTCAGCGGCGCCCCAAACTCGCAGCCGGCAGTGAGGAGATATTGAGCAACCCCGCAGTTGAATGCTGCCTCTGTCGCCTTAGCGCCCGAGCACGGCTTGCACATCTTTCTGGATGGCATTCGGGGTTGTTTGAGGAGAGTAGCGCCTTAACGGCTGGCCATTGCGATCGACCAGGAACTTCGTGAAATTCCACTTGATTCGCTTCGTTCCGAGGAACCCCGGCTTGGATCTCTTCAGGAACTCATAGAGCGGATGTGCGGCTGGGCCATTGACGTCGATCTTCGAAAAGAGCGGAAAGCGGACTCCATACTGCAGGTCACAAAACCCACGAATCTCCGAGTCCGTTCCCGGCTCCTGTTTCCCGAACTGGTTGCAGGGAAATCCGAGGACTTCGAAGCCGGCGCTTCCGAATCGTTCGTACAATTCTTCGAGCCCGCGATACTGAGGCGTGAAGCCACATCGGCTTGCAACATTCACGATCAGGAGAACCTTGCCTCGGTAGTTGGAGAGCGAGACTTCCTGTCCGTCGATGGTCCGCGCCTTGAAATCGTAAACAGTCATCGATATCTACCTCATACCATCACGCGCGTCAGGGCGCGACGACGATGCGGATTTGCTGCTGACGGTTGCCATCAACAATGAAGCGCTGTGCGCGAAGATCGTTTGTGCCATCTGTAATCGACTCAATGGACGAATCTACATTCAGAGTGTCGGTGAAAAGGCGATACGAGCCCGGAGCCAAAAGTACTGAGAAACGTCCGGCGTCATCTGGAAAACCGAAGACAATTCGCGCAACCGGATCAGCCGAAACGAACCGTACGGAGCCCGTAAGGCGCGGCAATGCGGAACCATCGGATTCGGCAATGCGTCCCGTCACCTGAATGAACGGCAGATCGAGCCTGGCGACTGCGGCGTCGCGAATACCCACTTCTATCGTCGTGCTGAAAGCATTTCCGCCCGGCGCGTTTGCTTCGAGAGTGTATTTGCCCGGCAGCACCCCTGCGAAAGAAAATCCAGCGGCAGTTGCCATCACGGCGCGAGGTTTGGTTTCTGCCACGACTCTCCGTAGCATGTCGACCGGTGGAGCAGCCGACCCTACACTTGTTGGGCCCCATTCGACCAGGGTGGTTGCAGCGCTCGAAATGGTTCTGGCTTCGAACATGGCGTTGCCGGAATCGGGTTTAAGCGTGATGTTTACAGCAGTCACGCTTTGGCTGAGTCGGTCCATAACAGTACCGTCGACACGAACCCCGCTCGTGACCTTGAGTTCGAAACCCTCCACATGGTCGCGACCAACCTCGATGATCTGAGCCACTGGCACGATCCCCGGGTCATTCGCCTGAAGGAAATACTTGCCGGGAGGCACGTCTGCGAAACGAAATGTGCCATCTTCATTGACGGTCGCCGAGATCGGCATCAGCGAGGTCTCGATGATGCGCAGCGCAGCCAGAGAGGGCGACTGGGAACTCGGCCTGTTGTCACAACAAAGAGCAAGAAACTTAATGGTTCGGGCTTTCCCGGTTTTGATGTCGACCACTCTTCCAGCGATGTTTGTTCTGTTAAACACCATGTCTGGGACTTGTGTGGTCTCTCCGGCAACGACAAGGACCGTTGTCGCCTGATTCGAATCCGGGACCCCGGGATGGTACAGCGGCGAGTCTATGCGCCCGGTAACCAGGCGATAACGCCCCGGACTGACATTCTCTAGAACGTAACGGCCCGCCTTGTCCGTCAGGCTAATGCTCTCGAGAAGGCCGGCATCCAACGCACTGCTCACCGGCTCGACCGCGACACGAATCCCCTGCATAGGACTTCCGGAGTCTGTTCGGAGGATGCCCGTGACCTTTCCGCTCTGCAACTGACGGATCGGCGGCGTCGGCATCGTCATGCTTGCAACCCAGACCGCAATGGCTAGCAGAAATCGCATCCGCAGACAATAGCCCGTCCGTCCGAGGTTTTCAAACCCGGCGGAATGTTTTTGCAGACGCCTTAATCCTTCCGATGCTGAGGCTGTCTATGCTGCAGGAGGATGAATAGACCATGCGGAAACTCATGATGAGCTTGTTAATAAGCGGTGCGTTATGCGCTCCGTTATTTGCCGTTAACCCTGTTGACTCGCGCGAACACAACCAGAAGACGCGCATTCGCCAGGGCGTGAAGACTGGTGAATTGACGAGGAATGAAACTCGTCATCTTTTGAAGGAGGAGGCAAAGATTCGCACCTTCGAAAGAAAGGCAAAGTCAGATGGCGAGATTTCGGCGAAGGAAAAGGCAAAGCTGAATCGCTTTCTCGACAAGGCCAACAGGGATATCTACAAGCAGAAGCATGACCAGCAGGATCGGAACGAGTAGTTAGTCACTCCCGAGAATCCCTCACCCGGCGCTCCGCGCCACCCTCTCCCGGAAGGAGAGGGCAGCCCGCAGGTTGGCTTTTCTTCCGGAGGGAGAAAATGCGGCAACCGAAGAGGGTTGGCCGGGTGAGAGATTTCGGGGTACTGCCCGATCCCGAATTCCGGCCTATACTCTCCTTCCATGCGCAAGCTTCTCGCCTTAACCCTATGCTGGACATTCTACGTTGGCGTTCTCACGGTACACGCACAACAACTGCCTACCACGTTTCCCGATCAGGAATTCTGGCAGCTGATCACGGATCTTTCCGAAGCAGGCGGAACTTTCCCGCAACAATTCATGTCGAATGAAGATTCAGCCCAATTCGTCATTCCTTCATTGAAGGAAACAACGAAGCGAGGGGGCGTGTACGTCGGTGTTGGTTCCGAGCAGAACTTTACGTATATAGCCGCGGTCCAGCCCCGGCTTGCCTTCATTGTCGATATTCGCAGAGAGAACGTGTACGAGCACCTGATGTACAAGGCGCTGTTCGAACTCGCCGACAATCGCGCCGACTTCATTTCCCGCCTGTTCGCGCGAAAGCGACCCGGCGGCCTTGGCACCGACACAGGCGTTAAAGCACTGTTCGATGCTTACCGCACCGCCGAACCCGATACGGCTCTTTACGAAGCAAATCTCCGCGCCGTCATGGATCGGCTGACGAAGGATCATGGATTCCCGCTGACTGATCCGGATAAGTTAGCCGTCACGCAAGCCCTGAATGCTTTCCGAAACGCAGGACCGTACTCTCTGAAAGGTTTCGGCGATACCACGAATCCGACCTATGCGGAATTGATGGCGGCGACAGATCTCACGGGACGTCTGCAGAGCTATCTCGCGTCAGAAGACAACTTCAGGATTATCCGCGATCTCGAACGCCAGAATCTTGTTGTTCCCGTGGTCGGAGACTTCGCCGGTGACAAAGCGATTATTGGCATCGGGCGCTATGTTCGGGAACACGCCGCCCTCGTGAACACGTTCTACGTTTCCAATGTCGAACGATATCTCTTCGAACAGGGAGATCACGGGAAGCAGTTCTACGCCAACGCAGCATCCCTTCCGATTGACGCGTCCAGCATTTTCGTTCGTGCGGTGACGAGCGACATCAGCAGGCGATTGGGAATTCCCATTCCTGATTCGACAGCAAAGTGGCGAACGTTCCTCTATGGGTTACAGGAGAGCGTGAACGGCGTGACAACCGGCCGCATCCAAAACTACGCCCAGCTGTTTGAGGTTGGACGTCGCTAGCCGCGACCGAGCTTTGAAGAAGATCCGGGCGGCCTATGAAGATATAAACCGCCCGTACACTTTGCGGTGTGCGACCGCGGAACGTGATCGGATTGGAAGCGAGTCAGCTGCTCGAACTGGCAATCGAGCAACTGACATTTGCCGAACGGAGCGAGGCGTCGCTGAAGGACGATGATCGCATCCAGCCTTTGTCACGATCGGAGTCAGTAACCCACCGCGTTAGCTTCCGTTCCTACAAAATGGCCGTTTCTCCACGTGTTTGGACACAGTGGATGTGTGAATACAGACGCGCCGTCAGTGGAAGAATAAGTGATGTCATCGACTGTGGGTCCGCCATTTGGGTTTAATTCGAGGAGATGGCGGACTCGTTTGGCGATCTCGTGGTCGGCGCATGACGTATCGCCGCTTATACCGAGGGCGCCAACGATCTTTCCATTCTTGTAGAGCGGCACTCCCCCTCCGAAAAATATTAGCCCACCCGCGATCTGGTTGGTTCCTCCGCCTTGCCCAGTCGGTGGAGCGAGAGCGGACGGATTAAACAGATTAGACTGACCAAGGCTCCAGAGAGAATGTCCCGGCTGCGTAAAGGTATAGAGTCTTGCGGTAGATAGCGGGAATCCACCGGTTGGTCCTCCATCTTGATCCAGGCTAAACGCGTTGGCGGTATAGGCCTTTGCTTTGGCAATCGCCTGGCTGCCCGGCCATACTTTGGCTGGATCTCCGGTTGACGTTGCGTACGCGCAAATTTCTCCATCACGATTCACTACAGCAGCCCACATCCGGGTACCGTTAAACAAACCCCCAACCGTTCCGCCAATGGGGCCACTTAAACCCGGCGCGACGTTGAGTTGCGTCTTAAGCTCCGATTCACTAGGCAGATCCTTGCAATTGACTGCATACAGACTGGTCTCGAGACAGAGTGCAAATAACGAGCCGATCAGGATTCTTTTCAACATCATCTCATTCCTCCTTGCTGTGCTGCGCACAGCTCGTCCAAAGGCTTCATTGCCGGTTCACACTTCCGTGGTGAATTGAACAGGCTCACAACTACGAATTACTCGTCAGTCAGCCACCGGAAACTCTTGTGATCCAGATGCAGGCAAAAGACATCCCTTATACCTGAGGACCTACAACAGGACTTCGCGGAGACCGCGGGTAAGTATTTGCGAACCTCGAACCAATGGCAAGTCAGAAACCGGTTACCGTTTTTGGTACGCGCCAACGGGGCGCGAGTGAGGATTTTTGCAATGAGATATGAGCGTAACTGCGGTAGGGACAGAAAGGCATAGGGTGACGTTGACCAAATTCGGTCAACGTCACCTTACAAATCTCTTAAATGATCATGGATTCGAGGCGAGCAATCCGATCCTCCATTGGCGGATGGGTGCTGAACCAGCTCATGATGCCGCCGCCACGAAGCGGGTTCACGATGAACATGTGTGCGGTTGCTGGATTGGCATCCATCGGCGCTCGCGTCGTCCCCATCTGCAGCTTGCGTAAAGCATTGGCCAGGGATCTCGGGTTGCCGCAGAGACGGGCGCCGCTTGCATCCGCCTGGTATTCGCGGGAGCGAGAAATCGCCATCTGGATGAGAAGCGCAGCGATGGGGGCAAGGATAATCATCAAGATCGCACCGATTCCGCCGCCACGATCATCATCGCGCCTGCCGCCGTATCCGCCAAAAATCAGGCCCCATTGCGCAATATTGGCAACCATGCTGATCGCCCCCGCGATTGCAGCGGCAATGGTTCCGATCAGGATGTCGCGGTTCCGCACATGCGACAACTCATGCGCCATGACACCGGCAAGTTCCTCCCGGTTCAAGGCCTGGATCAATCCTTCCGTAGCCGCGACTGCGGCGTGATTCGGATTGCGCCCGGTCGCAAATGCGTTCAGACCGCCCGAAGGGATGATGTAAACCTTCGGCATCGGCATCTGGCCTCTCGAAGCAAGCTCACGCGTAACGCTATACAGAACCGGAGCTTCTGTTTCCGTAACTTCTTTTGCTCCGTACATGGCCAGAACAATCTTGTCGCTGAACCAATAGTTCACGAGGTTCAGGACCATTCCGAACCCAAAAAACAGGATCATGCCGTTGCGTCCCCAGAACGCGCCACCTACGAAAACCAGCAGCATCATCAGACCGACCATTAACGCAATTGTCTTGATCGTGTTCATCTAACCAAAACCTCCAGAAAACTCGCGTTTAAGTATAGGTCATGGCAGGGCGCGCGCCAGTAGCTCGACGGGGTGCAACACCTCAAGATTTAGTCCGGCCCGTTTGGCTCCGTACCGGAACTGGAACATACAGCCGGGGTTACCGGTGGCCAGGACGTCGAGACCTGCTTTTCGGATCTGCTCCATTTTGGCGTCGAGTATCGCCATGGAAAGCTCGTTTTGCACAATATTGTAAATGCCGGCACTGCCGCAGCACTGGTCGGCGCCCTCTACTTCGACGAACTCGATTCCGGGAATTGCCTTCAGCAACTGCCGCGGTTCGGACTTGATGCGTTGCCCGTGAATCAAATGGCATGGGTCGTCGTAGCCGACACGCTTGTTCAGGGGCACCTTGAGACGGCTCGCCAATCGGGTGGTCGCAAGAAACTCGGAGATGTCTTTTACCTTGGCTGAAAATCCAGCGGCGCCTTCGGTGATATGGGGGTAATCCTTCAGCATCGCCCCGCAGCCTGCCGCATTGATCACAATCGTTTCGATTGCGGGATCGGAGAATGCGGCGATGTTGCGCCGCGCGGATTCCACCGCAGTATCGCGCAGCCCTGCATGGTTCGCCAGCGCGCTGCAGCAAACTTGTCCAACGGGCACGACGACGTCATATCCAGCCGCATTCAGGAGACGCACAGAAGCGTGGTTTATCGAACCGAGCATCGAATTCATCACACAACCGGCGAAGAAGGCGACAGTTCCAACGCGCTCGCCTTCCGCAGGGTACGTCTTGCCCTCGACCAGGCCTGCTTCGATCGGAACATCCGGCATCAGCGTTTCAGCTTTCGCCATACCTGGAGCCACCAGACGGAGGATCCCCGTCGCACGCACAAGCGACTGCATGCCGGTGCGCTGATACAGTTGAAGCAGCCGCGACACAAGGTGGAATCTCTTCGGATAAGGGAACACGTGCCGCAGCATCAGCCGCGCGATCCAATGCGCCGGCCTCTTCTTAACGATATCCGCACGCGTGTCTTCCATCATTTGTCCGAAGTGAACGCCGGAAGGACACACTGTTTCGCACGCGCGGCAATCGAGGCATCGGAACATGTGCTGACTAAATGTGTCGGTAATCTGCGCGCGTCCTTCATCGAGCGCGCGCATCAGATAGATGCGTCCCCGCGGAGAGTCCATTTCGCTGCCGAGCACGCGGTACGTCGGACACGATGGCAGGCACAAGCCGCAGTGTATGCAGTCGAGGTAAAGCTTATTCTCCGTCGATGTGGCGGCCAGGATTGAGTCTCCCTTCAGGATCGTATGTACGTTTCATCTGCAACATTAGATGTTTCACGGAACCCTGCACTCCAAACGTGCCGAAGCGTTTTCGGATTTCTCGCGGAGCACGCTCGACGATCGCCGGAAATTTCTCTCGGACAGCGTCCGCGCTCTGCGTGTCCCGCAGCGCCATGAGCACGATGCCATTCAGTCCATGAGCAATCCACGATGCGGGGTCGTAGGAATCTATTATGCCCGGAACATCTGTAAGTTTGCCGACAACGCGAAGAACCATCGGACCCATCTCCGCATAGGTGGCCCGCAACCTTTCCCATGCGGCGGTCTCGTCAGCACCTCTATGCACCTTCCACGATGCTGAGGGCAATTGAGCCAATTGCATCTCCACCGCGCGCGGATGCTCTCCGAACCGAAGCCAGAGCGCGGGTTTAGGGCCGGAAAACTCGCACGCTATAGGTTGCAACGCGCTCTTGCGTACCGCAGCAAGCGTTGCCAGCCCATCTGCCATCGAGCCAAACTCCGCGACCGCCGTTGCGGTGCTTTCGAAATGCGGACGCAATTTGAAACTAATTTCCGCGATAACGGCGAGTGAACCCAAGGACCCGGTATAAAGCTTCGCGAGATCGTAGCCGGTCACGTTCTTCACTACTCGACCGCCGGTCTTCGATCGTCGTCCATCCACGTGGATGACAGTCATGCCGATAATCCAATCACGAATTGATCCCGTGGCGCGAAGTGGCCCTTGCGCATTCGCAGCAGCAATTCCCCCAATTGTCGCAGATCCCCCGTTCCATGGATCGAGCGGCAACGCTTGATTGTTGGCAGCGAGAGCGTGCTGAATCTGGTCGAGAGTGACGCCGGCCTCGACGTGGATCGTAAGTTCGGCGGGGTTATAAGTCGTAATGCGATTCAGTCGCGCGAGACTGACAACACAATCGGCACTCTGCAGGGGATTCCCGAACTCGAGTTGCGTGCCTGCGCCGACAGGCACGATCGAGCCCTTCTCCGACGCGATGCATTCGCAGAGTTCGTCGAGAGTTTCAGGAGAAGCCATTCGGCCGGGAGAAATTCCGTCAACGGTCACCACTGCCTCGCAGGAGGACCGCTTCCACGCGCTTGCCGATTTCCGCGGTATTGGTTGTTGAACCCTTTCCGATCTCGGTGCACGACCTGCGGGTGGGAAAAATCTTTGAAGGATTCAGAAGTCCGCGCGGATTGAAGACGTTCTTCACTTGCATCATGACTTCAAGATCGCCTTCATTGAAAACAAGCTCCATGAACTCTTTCTTCTCGATTCCGATGCCGTGCTCCCCACTCAATGCTCCGCCGGCAGCCACGCACACTTTCATGATGTCTCCACCCATGTCGAGAATCTTATCGACCTGTTCCTGCCGCCGGCTGTCGAAAAGAATCAAAGGATGTAGATTGCCGTCGCCGGCGTGAAAGACGTTTGCGACGACGAGGCCATAACGATCGGCAATGCGGTAGATTTCAGTCAGCACTCCGGGCAACTGCGTTCTCGGGATGACCGCGTCCATCACAACCATATCCGGACTGATGCGGCCCATCGCGCCAAACGCGCCCTTCCTGCCGAGCCAGAGTTGAGCACGCTCCTGATCGTTTTGCGCAACCCGCACTTCATAGGCCTGGTTCCTGCGGCAGATGTCCACAATGGCGCTGGATGTCTCATCGAGCCCTTCGCGAAAGCCATCAACTTCTATCAACAATGCGGCGCGTGCGTCGCGCGGATAGCCGGCCTTGTAGACGGACGCCTCAACGGCCTCGATGGCTTTGTCGTCCATGAACTCCAGCGCCGCCGGCATGATTCCAGCGGCGATCACATCAGACACGGTCTGACTACAGGCTTCGACCGAGTGAAACGCGGCAAGGAGCGTCTTGACGGCCTGGGGCTTCGGCAGCAAGCGAACGACAATCTCTGTGACGATGGCAAAGGTGCCCTCGGAACCGACAATGGCGCCAAGCAAATCCAGTCCAACGGCTTCGCCTGCCGAATTTCCCAACCGGATGATCGCGCCGTCGGGAAGCACCGCTTCGATCTCCAGAATATGATTGGTCGTCATGCCGTACTTCAGGCAGTGCGGACCTCCTGCGTTCTCGGCTACATTGCCACCGATGCTGCAGGCCATCTGGCTTGATGGATCAGGCGCGTAGTAAAGCCCGAGAGGCGCCGTCGCCTGCGTGATATGAAGATTCACAACTCCAGGCTGGACGACAGCAATGCGGTTTTCGACATCAATCGAGAGGATCTTGTTCATTCGCTGCATCTCGATGATGATGCCGCCCTCAGCCGCCATCGCCCCGCCGCTGAGCCCGGTTCCAGACCCGCGTGGCAGAAAAGGGATCGAATATTGGTTAGCGACCTTGATGACCTCGGACACCTGCTGCGCGTTTCGAGCAAAGACCACAGCATCCGGCCGGTGCTTGAACACCGAGAGCGCGTCACACTCATAGACGAGCAACTGAGTCTCGTCGGCAATGACGCCTTCTTTGCCCATGATCTGCTGAAGCTTATGAATGACTTCGGCGTGCACTATTTTCGTCTCGCCATGTCTTCGACTTGTTTGATCTGGTCCTTGACGATGTTTAGTTCGGGAAGCTCAGGGTGACTTTGGACAAGCTTATTCCAGGCGGCCAGCGCGCCCGCGCGATCGGATTTACCCTCGAGCAGCGCGACACCGAGGATATAGAGAGCCTGCGGATGCGTGGGGTCTTTCGACAGTGCGGTGTTGAGTTCACTAATCGCTTCATCGATATGCCTGCCCTGCAGCAGCGCCCCGCCGCGATCGGATCTTACATCCACATCGTCTTTTACTTCCAGAGCGCGCGCATAGAGCGCGGCAGCTTCCGTAAAGTTGCGCTCATCATAGCGGAGGTTGCCGAGCTCTCGAAGGGCCTGGAAGTTTTTCGGATCCGTCTTGAGAATGCCTTCGAGCTTGCTCACGAGGGCGGGATCCGCCTTCTGCGCAGCCGGGGCACTCTGCGGTGTGAATTGCGGAATCGGTTTTGAGATCTCCACGGCGTGAGGTGTGATGTACTTGTTCATGGCGAAGAATCCCGCCCCGAACCCCAGGATCAGAAGCGCCGCTGAAGCTGCTCGCATGCCCGGATGATACTACAGGAATGGAGCGAACAAACTCCGACAGGCGCCCTCAGAGCCGTCCCGTCCATCCGGCAAAGCCGCACCGTGACACTCCGATCGGAGAAGATCGATTGCGGTTGCCGGAGGGCGCACGGGTCCTTCCACCTTCAACGACAGAACAACGCAGGACTCCGTGAACTGCCTCGCCAATCCCGTCAGGATTGTGTTATCGGCACGCTCGAGAAAGATGACTCGAATCTTCTGACGGCCACTTTCAAGCACCAGGGTCCTCGGGTTGTCTTCTAAAACGCGCCAGCCTCCGCGAAGAAGAATGTCGCGGGCCGCAAGAAGAATCGATGCTGAAAACTCGGGATTTAGAACAGCCCTGTTCAGAAGTGCGTCGTACTCGCGGCGGCGATTGGCGTCTCCCAACACCTCCCATGCTTCGTTTATGGCCCGCATCCGGAGAGCGGCATCGGGTGCAGGATTGCGGTCCGGGTGATAGCGCAGGGCGAGGTTGCGATAGGCATGCTGGATCTCTTCGAGAGGCGCATCACGACGGACTTCAAGGACTTTGTAATGGTCGGTCTTCATGACATCTCCCCGGCATAGCCGAATCGATACGCTTCGTCGATAGTGATGGCTCCCGCCAGGGCCAGAGATGCGGCCTGTTGCTGAAGCGTGATCATCCCCGCGTCGATGGCAGCGCGGCGAATCCGGTTTTCATTGCCGTCGGCGCACAGTTCCTGAATCCGTCCTGTCATCTCGAGCAACTCGAACATTCCGGCGCGTCCACGGCTGCCCGAAAAGCTGCAGTCCGCACACCCCGCGCTACGACGAAACCGTCCGGCTTCGGAACGAGGAATTCGCAGACAGTCCATGTAGACAGTGTTCGGCGCATCAGCCTGCGCGCACGAAACGCAATTCAGCCGGACCAATCGCTGCGCGATAACACCGAGAATCACGCTGGCGGCGACGCTGCGCTCGATGCCAAGCTCGGCCAGCCGGGAGACTGCCGCGATAGAGTCGTTCGCATGAAGCGTCGAGAGCACCAGATGTCCCGTCATGGACGCGTGGACCGCGGTCTTTGCTGTCTCCGCGTCGCGGATCTCTCCGACCAGGATCACGTCCGGGTCCTGTCGGAGGATGGCGCGGAGCACGCGCGCGAAGGTCAAACCAGCGCGCTCATTAGTCTGTATCTGTGTGATGCCGTCGATCTCGTACTCGATCGGATCCTCGATCGTCACGACGTTCAGCGGCTCATTGCGGAGTTCGTGGATGAGACCGTAGAGCGTGGTCGTCTTGCCGCTTCCGGTTGGCCCGACAACAAAAAGGATCCCCTGCGAGCGGCGGGTCCAGGCACGGAGTTTGTCTTCGAAAGGCTTCGGGAATCCTATATCGCGCAAAGACATCGCGGCCTGTGCGCGCTTGAGCAGACGTATGACAACTTTCTCGCCCCACCTCGTGGGTACGGTTGAAACCCGCGCGTCGTCGGTTCCAGTGGCCTCAGCGTTGATATGGCCGTCCTGGGGAACGCGGCGTTCGGCAACATCAAGGTTCGCGATCACCTTAATCCGAACCACGACGTTGTCGTGAAGCCATCGCGGAAGCTCTGCGGTTTGCCGCAATGCACCGTGGACACGGCAGCGAATTCGCGTGGACCGGCGGCCAGGCTCAATGTGGATGTCGCTGGCGCCGAGAGCGGCAGCCTCCTGGAAAATCGCTCGTTGAATCCGGATGATCGGAGAGAAGTCTACAGACGGAGTGGATTGGCGCGGAGTCGTCCGCTCAATCAACGCGGGGAGTTGTGACATGGAAACGCCCTCGAAGGAATGGGCAAAGGGTGCAAGCGATTATAGAGGATGAGAAGGTTTACTGCTATCGTAAGAAATTCGTAGTGGATAATTAGGGGACGGACTACTAAACCCCCAACTCCTGACAAAAATTACGCAGGCATCAATAATTTCTCGTAGGAGTTTGGGGGTTTAGTAGTCCGTCCCCTAATTATCAATTTCTCCGGGCATTTTTGTCGGCACAAGGAGATTTTCGATTGAAACTTGAGCCTCTCGAGCGGTTGGACCTGCGCAAGTGCACAACAGTCGGCGACATCGTGCTCGGCATGAGCAGGTGCTCCTTCGGAGCACGCATGCTCGGCGAAGTTGCGGAGAAAACGCTCAGCTGGATTCAACAGGGAAAACCGATACGTGTTGTCTACGACGGCAAAGAGCTCGTGAACTCCTTCAAGAGGATGCAATCCAACGGCTGGATCCACGAGATCGTCCGATCCGACGAAGTGGGTGCCCTCGGCAAAGGCTCCTTCGAGCATCTTGTTGTCGGACGTTATTCAGAGGCCGTCGATGCCGAGATCCACAAACTCGACGGCGCAATCTTCATCAACAAGGAAGAGCTTGCCAGGCCCGGGCAGATTCGCGATGGTTATTTTCCGGATGCGGTCTTCGGTAATCCTTCTTTCATCGTTCCGGTTCTTGAATCCGCGCTCACGGAGTGGATTACCGGGCACCCCCAGGGCGTGACCAATCTCTTCGAGGAACTTGATCACCATCCCTTCGGGAAAACCGTTTCCGAAGGCGCCCGGACACTTTTGGCAATGATCGACGATCCCGCTTGCACAGTCTTCCTGACACTGAGCGGCGCGATGACCATCGCCAAAATGGGGCTCCTCATCTGCGACATGGTCGATATGGGCATGGTCCAGGTGATTTCTTCAACGGGCGCCCTGATGGCTCACGGTCTGATCGAAGGCGTGGGGCTCAAACACTACAAACACAATCCTGCTCACGCCGATACGTTCCTTGCCGAACATCAGCTGAATCGTGTTACGGACACGCTCGAGCCCGAGGAAAACTTCAGCCACATTGAAGAGATCGTGGACAAGGTGCTCTGGACGTTTGATCCAAAGCAGCCAATAAGTCCCAGTATGTTTCATGACGCCGTCGGCAAGCTGCTTGCGTCCGAGTATCCCAACGACCGCGGCATCCTGAAATCCACCTATGAGAGTAAAGTTCCTGTGCTCTGTCCCGCGTTTGTGGACTCCGAGATCGGCAATGATCTCTACGTTCACAATGAGCGGCGGCGACGGAAGGGCGAATCGCCGCTGATTGTCTGGCCCGAGCTCGATTCCGACCTGCTGCTTCGCAGGATGACAGCGGCTGAGCGCGCAGGTATCTTTTCCATTGGAGGCGGAGTTCCTCGTAATAATACGCAGAACGTCGCACCGCTGATTGAGATTTCCAACGAACGGCTCGATCTCGACATGCCGACTCGGATGTTTACTTACGGCTGCCGGATCGCGCCGGATGCAATGCATTACGGACATCTGTCGGGCTGTACATATTCGGAAAATGGGTCGTGGCGCAAGATGGACATCCAGCACGGGCGATTCACTGAGATCCGTGCAGATGCGACGCAGGTGTGGCCATTTCTCATGCGCTATGTGATGGAGCGACGGGCATCATGATCTACGACGTCTCTGTTCCTATAGATAACGGCATGCCGGTCTGGCCTTCGGACCCGGCTGTCAGTCTGATGACAACCGCAATCCCATCGATCGACAGACGCCGGTCGATTCGCGTCACGTCGATACAGATGGGGTCTCACACCGGTACACACATCGATGCGCCGAACCACTTCGTGGAAGGTGGGAAAAAACTTCATCAGATCCCGCTGCGAGCGCTGGTTGGAGAAGTGTCGGTTTTCCACATTGCTCATGTTCCCGCGATCACGCGGAGACATCTCGAGCTGCTGGATTGGGTCGGTGTTAAGCGCGTTCTTTTCAAGACCGATAACTCCGATCACTGGAACGACGGCAAGTTCTACGAAGATTTCGTCTACCTGGAACCCGATGCGGCACAGTTCCTTGTGGAGCGTGGTCTACGGCTCGTCGGCATCGACTATCTGTCGATCGATCGCTTTGGGTCGGAGCATCATCCCACACATCTGGTGCTCCTTCCGCGTGATGTTGTGGTCCTTGAAGGCCTTAATCTGAGCGAAGTTGCTCCGGGCCGTTATCATATGGTGGCGTTGCCGTTGAACCTGCAAGGCGCCGATGGCGCCCCGACACGCGTCATTCTCATGGATCAGCGGTAGGAGAATCACGATGCACATTCACAAGATTCATGGCCGGGAAGTTCTGGATTCCCGCGGTAATCCCACTGTGGAAGTGGACTGTATCCTCGCAAACGGTGTGGTCGGCCGTGCGATCGTTCCGTCAGGGGCGTCCACAGGCGAACACGAAGCGCTCGAATTGCGCGATGGAGATAAAAAGCGCTATCTCGGCAAAGGCGTGCTTAAAGCGGTCGCGAATGTGAACGACAAGATCGCTCCGGCCCTCGAAGGCAAGGACGTGGCGCAACAGTCGCAGATCGACACGCTGATGCAGTCCATGGATGGCACCCGCAACAAATCGAAACTGGGCGCCAATGCAATGCTCGGCGTCTCAATGGCGGTGGCCCGGGCAGGTGCTATGGCTCATGGGCTGTCACTCTTCAGATATATCGGAGGACTCAACGCGAATGTCCTTCCGGTTCCGATGATGAACATCCTGAATGGCGGAGCACATGCCGACAACAATCTCGACTTCCAGGAATTCATGATCATGCCGGTCGGCGCTTCCAGCCTTCCGGAAGCGGTCCGCATGGGAGCTGAAGTGTTTCACTCCCTCAAAAAGATTCTCCACGACAAGAACTATGCGACGGCCGTCGGAGACGAAGGCGGCTTTGCTCCGAATGTGAAATCCATAGAAGAAACGCTGGACTTGATTCTCAAGGCTATCGAAAGCGCAGGCTATACGCCGGGCCAGCAGGTCTCGATTGCGCTCGACGCCGCAGCCAGCGAGTTCTACGACAAAAAGGGAAATTATGTCTTCAAGAAGTCGGATAACTCAGCGCGGCCCGCTGCCGACATGGTGAAGCTTTACGCCGAGCTGTGCTCAAAGTACCCGATTGTTTCCATCGAAGACGGATTGGCGGAAGACGATTGGGACGGTTGGGCATTGCTGACCAAAGAGCTCGGTAGAAAAGTTCAGCTCGTCGGAGACGATCTCTTTGTCACGAGCACGGAGCGTCTCGGCCGGGGCATGGGAATGGGAATCGCCAATGCGATCCTGATCAAAGTGAATCAGATTGGCACGCTCTCCGAAACGCTTGATGCGATTGAGATGGCTCGGAAAGCTTCCTACGGCGTCGTTGTATCCCATCGCTCCGGTGAAAGCGAGGATGTGTTTATCGCGGATCTGGCTGTTGCGACTAACGCCGGGCAGATCAAAACAGGATCGATGTCGCGCACCGATCGTGTTGCCAAATACAACCAGTTACTCCGGATTGCAGAGGAACTCGGGAACGAAGGGATCTATCCGGGAATGAAGGCGTTTCCAAAGCGCTGAGAGTGAGATCGTTGGCAAACCAAAAAGGGGAAAAGATTTCAAAATGGACGAGTCCGGGCATCTCAAAACCGAGATTACAAGATCTTAAATTGGACTGAGAAAACAGCGCTAGCCGGTCCAATCTAAGTTTTTGTAATTTCGGTTTTGAGATGCCCGGACTCGTCCGTTCTCGAAATTCCCCAGCGGTCGCCAGCCAGTATGTCAGGGTAAGGTGTACCGTCTTTCCAGACTCATACGTACTCCTCTATACTTGAACATTGGAGGACAGGTCGTGATCGGGATCGTATTGGCTCTGACTATGTTGCTTCAGGGAGAACCGATCGTTCCGGGAGCGGTATCGGGGCGCCTGTTAACGATCGAAGGCACTCCGGCAGCTAACGTCAGGGTTGTCGCCTTCGCCGTGCCAGGACGCGGAAATCCCGACGAAAACTTAAACTATTTTGAGCTCGCCTCACCTACCGATCGCACTTTGACCGACAACGACGGCAACTATCGCCTGCAGGAACTCATACCCGGCACTTACTACATCATGGCTGGCGCGGCCGGCCCGGGCCAGGCGACCTACTACCCGGAAGCGGCCAATATACGCGGAGCGGCCGTCATCACGATAGCGGCCGGGGAGGAAGTGCCGAATCTTGATTTTCAGCTGCTTAATCGCCTGGGTGGCAAATTGAGTGGTCGCGTCAATGCGGACATGAAAGTACTCGGATCGAGAACGGCAACAATTACGGGAGGGAAACTCGAGGAACTGATCGAAGTTCCGGTGCGTCCTGACGGGACCTTTACGTTCGGTTACATTCCGCCTGGGAAGTATTTGCTGAGCCTCTATCCGCCAACTCCTGGCATTGCTTCCATGCCCATCACGATCGAAAATGCGGATATTTCCGGGGCCGAACTGGTCCCATTGCCAACGCAAAAGGTCACGGGCAGGATCATTGTGCGAAATGGACCCATTCCGCACGGCATCCTCGGCTTTTACACAATAAAAACTTACGTCAGCGGAAAGATTCATGAAGATGGAACGTTTGCAGTAGATCTCCACGCTGCACGCCATCAGATCGACTTTGCGGGGCTGCCGGTTGGGTACTCGCTGGCTTCCGTCAAAATAGACGGCAAAGATACAACTCAGGACGGAATTGTCGTTGGAAATGCCGATGTGTCGGATGTTGTTATCACGGTAAACGCTCCGAAACACCTGGCTGTAGTTAAGGGCAAGGTCAGCGGACTGCCGCCCGAGCGATTCGGGTCGACGGGAGTTGTTCTTACAGGGCCGACCTTCAACAAGCTTCAGGCGGATATCGAACAGACCGGAGCGTTTGAGTTTTCGGCGGTGGTTCCCGGAGTTTATCGATTGACTTTAAATGGAGTTCCGGAGCTGGCTCCGATCACCGTCGTCGTGGACAGTTTCGGCACGTTTGAAGTACCCGTCGTTGTTCCAGGCCGTTAAACGATCCAAGGTATTGAAAAAAGAGTCGTTTGAGCGTCGTTTTCGATATACTACGACGCTGAATAAAACCGGTATTTTGCTTTCGATCTCATTAGGAGGAGTTGGTATGAAGACATCTACCCGTTCCAGGGCGCGCAATGCGTTCGCGCGTGGTGCATTGATCGGGCTGGTCCTGATAGCGGGTTTCGCGATTTACCCGCTGACCGCGCTACAGACACAACAGGCGCCGAATGGTTACATTCGCGGCGTTGTGCGGAGTTCTGCCGGCCCGGAAGCCGGCGTCTGGGTTATCGCTGAAACGAAGGATTTGCCGACAGGCTTAATCAAGAGCGTTGTCACCGACGACCAGGGACGTTACGTTGTCCCCGAGTTGCCGACAGCGAACTATAGCGTCTGGGTTCGTGGTTATGGCCTTGCGGATTCCAAGCCAATCACCGTCAGACCGGCGCCGGGCAACAATGACAATGCACCCCAAACAAACCTCACGGCAATCATCGCCAAGGATGATCTGGAAGCCGCGAAGGTTTACCCTGGCAACTATTGGATGCAGATGCTCGAACCGCCTGCGAAAAGCCAGTTCCCGCTCGGTACCGGTCAGTCGCAGCAGAGTCTCGAAGGCTGGATGCACTCCTTCAAATCGAGCTGCAACTTCTGCCACCAACTCGGCAATCCCATCACGCGTACTCTGGATCATGTCTTCAAAGCGAAACCGGAACTCAAGACCTCTCAGGAAGCGTGGGACTATCGCTTACAGACCGGCGTCCGCGGCAGCGGTATGAGCGGCGCGGCCACGAGTTTGAACCGGCCCTATGCATTGAAGATGTTCGCCGACTGGACGGATCGCATCGCGAAGGGTGAAACACCGAAAGTGAAGCCTCAGCGACCGCAGGGCATCGAACGTAACGTCGTCGTGACGCAGTGGGACTGGGGCACCGACCACTCGTTCATGCATGATCAGGTTTCGACGAGCAAGAACAAGCCTACGCTGAACGGCGGCGGCCGCCTTTACGCCGTGTCTGCGGGACACGGAACACTGGTCATTCTCGATCCGAGAACCAACGAGACCAGCGAAATCGAAATCCCGACCCGTCAGGATCGCTCTCAGATTGGTTCACGATTCCCTCCACCCAACCCGCCATCTCTGTGGTGGGGTGATGCGCGTCTCTGGAACGGACCAACATATGATCCGTCAGATCCGCATAACCCGATGATGGACGACAAGGGTCGCGTGTGGCTGACTTCGAAGATTCGTGCGAACCAGGCGCCGGCATGGTGCTCGGATACAACCAGCAACAAGTACGCCGCCTACTGGGGCGCGAAGAACGGCAGCCGTCAGGCGTCTTACTACGATCCGAAGACTCAGAAGTTCCAGTTGATCGAAACCTGCTACAGCACGCACCATCTGCAGTTCGACAACGATCCGAACGAGACCGTCTACTTCAATGAACTGAGCGGACCGACGTTCGGCTGGGTCGACAGCAAGGTCTACGACGAGACTCTGGCTGCGACCAAAGACGAAACCAAGGCTGAACAGGCTGCGGTCGGCTGGTGCAACCAGGTCCTCGATACGAACGGCGACGGCAAGATTACGAAGCCCGCAGCCGGCTTCCAGACTGCGCCTCTTGGCGGTTTCGACAACCTGCTATACGTGACCGATACCGCTGCTGTTGCGGCAACGCCCGCAGCACCAGCGGCAGCCGCTCCTCCGGCAGCACCCCCAGCGGGCGCTCCGGGCGCGGCACCTGCTGGACGCGGCGCCGGCCGAGGCGGAGCTGGCGGCGGCGGTGGCCAGGCTGGCGGCGGTGGTCGCGGAGCTGGTCGTGGCGGCGGCGGTGGCCAACCTGCAGCAGCCACGTCAACAACGTTCGACCCGACCCAAGACACACTTCTCGCTCGGGGTGGTTACAGCCTTTACTCGGTAATTCCGAGTCCGGTTGACGATTCCGTGTGGGGTGTAGCTGAAACCTTCCCGGGCTATCTGATTCGCATGATGCGCGGCAACAATCCTCCGGAAAGCTGCAAGACGCAAATCTTCAAGGTACCGTCGCCGGGTCTTGATCCTCGCGGTGTGGACATCGACAGCAACGGCGTCGTCTGGACGGCTCTTGCGGCCAGCAGCCATCTCGCCAGCTTTGATGTTCGCAAGTGCACCGACCTCAACGGGCCGGCAAAGCTCGACGGCAGCCAGTGCGCCAATGGCTGGAAGCTGTTCCAGACCACCGGTCCCCGGTTCCAGGGAACGGATATTCCGACCGACTTCCATTACTTCAACTGGACCGATCAGTTCGGCGCATCGGGCTTCCCGGCCAACACGCCGATGGCGACCGGATCCAACTCCGATTCGATCCTGGTCCTGACCTCACAGCAGGGAGCAGGACAGTGGGCAAAGTTGACCGTTCCTTATCCGCTGGGCTTCTACGCTCGCGGTCTGGATGCCCGCAATGACGATCCGCGATCTCCGGCTACCGGCTTCCAGGGCTGGAAGAGCCGCGCGATCTGGTCGAACTACGGAACCCACTTCGTGTGGCACATCGAGGGTGGAAAGGGCGTCAAGGGCAAGGAAGTTAAGTTCCAGGTCCGCCCGAATCCGTTGGCTCGGTAATTCATAAAGTAAAAGGGCCCGGAGGAGAGAATCCTCCGGGCCCTTTTGTTTTTGCACTCACAAATAACAATTCACCGTTAATCAATAACAAAGCCCCATTCCCGAAAGAAGGCGGATGCTTTGTTACTGATTAACGGTGAATTGTTATTTGTGAGTTCGAGCAGCTAAACCCAAAGCTTTTGCTGGGGGCTTCCTACGCAATCAGCGGCTCGATAGCAGCCTTCGCCTTCGATGCAATTTGAAATGGATCCAGATTCTGCGCAACCGGTGTCGTCGCCTGAAACAACTCCATGGAAGCCGGCCCCGAGTAACCTTTTCGTTTTAGGATTTCAATCGTTCGCTTCAATGGCGCCGTGCCTTCACCGGGGAATAGCCGGTGTTGCTGGCTGTTGAGTTGCTCACGAGGCGGCTCGCTCGGAATGTCTTCGAAATGCAGATGTGCGAGTTCGCCATCGCGAAGCAGTTCGAGATCTTCGATTTTTCCCACTCCTGCATAAAAGTGAAAGGTGTCCATCATGAGCCGGACGTTCGGATGGTTGGCCTCGCGAACAATCTGCAACGCTGTCTGGATGGAGTTGGCGAGTCTCGACGTCTTTGCAAATTCCAGCATCAGCATGACGCCATATGTCTTCGCGAGTTCGCCACCCTTGACCATGTTCTCCGCGCCGCGCTTGAAATCGTCAGGTGTCGCCTCACGATTCAGTGTGGACGGGCACACGATGCGATCGCAGCCGACAGCCTGGACCACCTCCAGCTTCGTCTTCAGTCCATCGAGCAGCATCGGAAATTGCTGCGCCGAAGCATCCGCGAATCCTAAATGATTGCTGGACGACACAGCCCTTAGTCCAAGATCACTGAGCAACTGCTTTGCCTTCGGCAGCGACTCGGTCTGCGCGAACTGCTGGACCTTTGCGATATCGACTTCGACCGCGCCGACGCCCGCCTTGGAGATGCCCTCGCAAGACGTCTTGAAATCGAACTTCGCTGTACTCGCCTGATGAATGCTGACGAACATACCTTTTGGTGCGGCTGGCCCGGTGGTTTGCGCGCCCCTGCCCTGTCCGATTGCTCGAATGCCGAGAGGGGCGACGGCCATCGCAGCCAGGAATTCTCTACGATTTTGCGGTTCCATGAACACCTTCCTTTTCAGTGCGCAGAATATAGTACACTTGCGCATTCCCAAGGAGAAACGCATGAAAAAACTGATCGTTGTCTTCGTGATGCTGCTCGCCTGCGCTCCCGGGTTCTCACAGCGACCCGGCCCGGACGAACAGAACCTGCTCATCATGCAGCAGGGACCGGCGCTGAACTACGCCGCGGTTGAAAGCAATGGCCTCACTTTTCCGGACGGCGTCAAAATGGGACTCCCCGGCGATCTGGAGTTCGACTCCAAAGGGCACCTATGGGTTGTGAGCCGGCCTGGAAATGGAATCAACACTCAGACTGTCGTTGAGTTCGACGAGAACGGAAAATATCTGCGCTCCTTCGGCGAAGGCGTCTTTGGAAACCGTCCCCACGGCATCCATATCGATGCCGAGAACAACATATGGATCTCCGATGGCAGCAGCCATACCGTCGTGAAGTTCAACCAGCAAGGCCAGGTGCTTCTCACCCTTGGCACCAAAGGTATGGCGGGCACCTGGGACGAAGCTGCGGGTACGCGATTGTTGCGCGAGCCCAATGACATTGCGATCGGGCGCAATGGTGACGTTTTCCTCGCTCAAGGACACACGCCGGGAGCCATGGGCGATCCGCGTATTTTGAAGTTCGATAAGACCGGCAAGTTCATCAAGCAATGGGGTGGAAGGGGAACAGAACCGGGAAAGTTTCGCGTCGCGCATGGCATCGTCATTGATGCGAAAGGCCTGCTGTGGGTCACCGACCGCGAGAACTCCCGCATCCAGGTCTTCGATCAGGACGGCAACTTCCAGCGGGAGATCAAATATGCCGGTCTGCCCTGTAGTCTGCTAATCCGCAAAGACGGTATCACGATGGTGAACGGCTTTACCGGGCAGATTCTCGAACTCGACCTCGACGGAAAAGTTCTCGGTGTTTACGGGAAAATGGGCGAGTTCGGAGAAGCGCACAATGTTGCGGTGAGCCCGAAAGGTGAGATCTTTGTCGGTGATGTGACGAAGGGAATACTTAAGTTTGTGAAGAAGTAGATCGGGAACTGCTCAAACGAAGAGAAAGAAGAAATTGAGATTGGACGAGTCCGGGGATCTCAAAACCGAAATTACAACATCTCAAATTGGACCGCATGCTAGACGATCCGCCCCGTCCAATCTAAGATCTTGTAATTTCGGTTTTGAGATCCCCGGACTCGTCCAATCTCAATTCTATTTAATTCCCCTCAGAACTCCAGATTCTTGGTGATCCGGGTTCCGTCCTTCCGAAACGCATCCAGAAACATCTTGATGCGGCTCTTCCCTTCCTCGAGGTTGTAATTGTTCAGATTGATATTCAGCAGATCGATGTACCACGGCATCTTCACCGGATCCATCACGTAAGCCTCGACAATCTCACGCGCGATCGGCAACGAGGTGTCCTTCGAATTGTCGTGCACATCGCGGTTACCCGCCTTGCGCAACTTGTCATATTCTTCCGCGAGCAGGCGCTTGCAGAGTTCCGCACTGAACTTATCTCCCGCCTTCGCGCCGGTCTCGGGATCTGCTTCGGTCAGCGTTGCGCCCTTGTGAAGCCACTCCCACAGAATGCTCAAACGGATCTCGCCGGTCGCAGCGTCTTCCATCAGATAGAGCACATCTTCATTTCCGAAGTAGTCTGCGGGCTTCAGCGCCGCGGCCTGCATTCCCTGGCCAAACGCGTTCCCATACTGCGCCGCCACGCTCAGCAGGTCTCGCGCACCGCGTACAGTCCTCGGCGCCGGTTCGAGCAGAGTCAAGCCATCGGCATCCGCCGGGCTGTAGGTAAGACGCGGAGATTTGAGCCCCATCTGATTGTCCTGACCTGCCTTCTCCCATACCGGCCGGACGATGTGCACCATCTTCCAATGCGCTACCCATTTTCCGTTCGCGCCTTCGCGTTGCTCGCGTTCCGCGCCCGCAACGGCGCGCTTCATGCCGTCGGCCACACCCTTTTCGGAGCCGACGGGGATATTCGGTTCCATTCCTCCCTGCCAGAGCGTAAATTGCCCAAGCTTGTCGGGCGTATTGCAGGCACGCCGCACCCGATCTTCGTATACGCGCATGTAGCCGTACGTCATGGTAATCGCGTCGATATTTGGATTGATGAAAGAAGGGTCCCACGCCATGGCGTCCGAAACGCTGTTGATGTAATCCCAGCGACCCGTGTTGAAGCCGATAAAATGCTTTCCAAGCGCCGCGCGGATTTCCATGAGCTGGAAGCTGGCTTCGATCTGTTCGACGAGGACGTATCCCATGATGCTTCCTTCGGACAGGCCGAGGTGCTTCTCAAGCGCGGAGAGGATGTCGCTCCACAGTGCCGCTTCTTCAGCTGTCTGGATCTTCGGCATATACAGCACGAGCGACGCCCCGGTTTCACGGAGACGTTTGTGGTTATTCGCCATGAAGATCGCGGCATCGGTTATCGTCGCCGAAAACCCCGAGCCATCGATGTTGCGGATGTGGCGATCATCGAGGTGTAGTCCACGTGCTCGAAAGATCTTCGTCGTGAAATCGAGCTGTTTCTTCCAATCCGGAATAATGGTGCGCTTGAAGAACTCCTGCCCCCACCCGTTCATTTCCGCGGCAACCTGCTCCGCAGTCTTCATGAAAACGGGATCGCGATCGATCGCAAGTTTGAGGTTGCGCTGGTTATCGAGCGACATTGTCGAGGTCTGACCGAGGGCATCTTCACCATCGAACATCCAGCCATCCGCGCCGGACAGGAGGGCATAAGCCACATTGCGGATGCTTTTTTCAACCGATGAGTTCGGGCGGGCTGCCGGTCCGGTACCCTGAATCCACTGACGCTGAAGATCCTTCGGAATTTCGCGTCCAACGAAATTGCCGTCGCGCGCATCCTGCACTTTGATATTCGTGCGGCCTATGGTCGCGTTGGGATCCAGAAACGCGATGCGTTGTTTGTTGCGCGCTCGTATATTTCGCCTTTCGATGCGCGCGCGCATGAGCGCCTGCCGTTCCTTGTCCAGCGGAGCCAGTGCTTCCAATGCCGCAAGGGCCTCGCTCGTATATACGTCTCGATAATCGCTCTGCAGGTTTCCTCGAATCTCTAAGGCACGCGCCATCCCTAACCTCCTCGTTCCAATTTCCAGGGTCTATTGAACCCATCATCCTGATGCGTGTCGACGGGGCTTGTCAACTGGGGGGAATTAAGGGGACGCGGGCGGTCTATGACCGCCCGCGTCCCCTTAATTCCCGACTTTCGAATGATGGCGAAGTAGTTTGATCCGCCGGACTCCAGCAGCCTGTCGATCTCCCACCCGGTATCGTCCAAAATCTTTGTCATCTCCTCAGGTGAAACGAAAAGATAGTCCATCCAGGGGCCGATCGCCTTATCGAAGCGGACACGAAATCGAATCTGGCCGCGCATTCTTCCGCGTTTCAGATTCCATTTCTGATATGCAAGATGATGAGGGTTCGACGTTCTCTGAGGATTCCGTGTACCCACAATAATTCGAGCATCGGCTGAAGTAATCCGGTGGATCTTTCTTAGCGACCGCCGCGCGCCGTGAAAGCTTCCGAACAATCCGAAATTGTTGCCTAGCATCAGCACGGTGTCGAATGCCGCGGGCTTGAATCGGCCAATGTCGGCAAGAGATCTTAAAAGAACTTTTCTCAGCCCTCTTGCTTTGCAGACCTTCACCGCGCCCGCTGAGGCATCAATGCCTGTCACGTCAAGGCCCCGTTCCTGAAGATAGAGAGCATGCCGGCCCGCTCCGCATCCGATATCGAGGACTCTTCCTCTTGCGGCTCGAATTGCGCGGCGCTCGAGAGGCTCCCATTCCTTGTATTGACGGAAGTAATTGCCCGGCTCCGAACCGGTGTCAATGTATCCGTCCTCTCTCTCGATGATTTCACTGGTAGGCATCGCGCTCTTTAGCTGCGCGAGCAGTTGTTGCCCCTGAGCGTCTCGATCGGGTTTCACTTTGCCGCGGGTGCCATCCACTTTTTGCGCATCGCAGCTCTATCCACCGCGGCGCCGCGAAGATAGACATCGGCTATGCGACGGGTATTTTTGATGTCGTCCAGAGGATTGGCATCGAGAACGATGAAGTCGGCACTTTTATTTGCTGCAATGATGCCTGCGTCGGCCACCTTGAGCAGATCGGCCGCGTTGCGTGTTGCGGATACGATGACTTGCGCGGGTGTCATACCGGACGCCACCATGTCTTCCATCTCCAGATGGTGGGCCCAGGCGATGTTGCCATCCGTTCCAAGCGCAATCTTTACTCCGGCTGCATTGAGTTTGGCCAAATTGCGGGATTGAATTCCGAAGGTTTGCTGCACTTCCGGCCGATTTGTCGCGTTTGCCTGCAGTGTTCTCAGTTCCGCTGCCGGAACGGATTCGGCAAGCCAGCTGAGATCCGTCGCAACGCCGCGGTCCGGGAGATTCGGAACCAGCACGACGGCGGGGCGTTGCTTCATCATATTGACGAACTCGTCGTCGATATCCTTGTCGCGCACGCCGTGTGCAAACGCATCAATACCCGCTCGCAGAAGTCCCTTGGCATCCTCGAGCGTAAAGATGTGCGCGGTAACGCGCAGTCCGTTCTTGTGAGCTTCCTCGATGATGGGACCATAAAGATCAGGCGTCAGCTTTTTGTACATGCCATTGCGGTCATCGACCCAGATCTTCACAAGATCCACTTTCTTTGCCGCAAGCTCCTGCACGGCCTTACGTCCTTCAGCGGCGGTCGAAATCCAGTAAGGAGCATCCGTTCGGCCCGGTTCGGGCATAGTGATTCCGCGTCCGGCTGTGCGGAATCGAGCGGCGTTCGGAATCGTTTCGGCACGCACCTGAAAGGCAACGTCGGTGTTGTCCTGGCCCAGGCTCATGGCGACGCCGACCCCGTAATAAGCCTTGTGCTGCAGTTGATCGATCAGCATCTCGCGATTAGTTGCGAGATGCGTGTGCGTATCAACAATTGCCGGCATGACCGTCTTGCCACGAAGGTCTACACGCCGCGCGCCGGCGGGAACCTGAACTTGTCCCGCTCTGCCGACCTGCGTGAAGCGACCGCCGTTGACGATAAACACGGAATTCTCGATGACTGCGCTTCCATCCCCGACGATGAGTCCTGCGCCTTCAAAAACTGTCACGGCAGCGGGAGCCTGCGCGGTTATCGGACTCGACGAGAGCCCGATGAGAAGCAGGCAGATGGCCGTCACTCCAATGAGAGTCGCCGTCATTCGACGCATGCTACTTCCCGCGCTGTCCTTCCTTCGAATAATCCACCAGTGTCAGATCCTGGCATTTGCCGGGCGCGTATGGCGCATCCGCGATGCTGATTTTGTCGGACCCGGTGTACTTCCCTTTCAGATTTACCGGATCCTCCGCGGTATAGCTTCGAGTAAGTTCCATCGTCTTTGGATCGAGCGAAAACCGCTCAACGACGTGAAGCTTATCGCTGTGGCGGACCGGCGCATTGAGGACTCCCGGTAGAAACCCCGTCGTGTCCACAACCAGAACATCGCCTTCCCAACTGCCGATGGAATGGCCTGACCGGCTCGGTTTGACATTCGCAGGGTGCTGCTTCAGGTTCATGTAGATCGTCCTCTTGAGGCCGAACTGCCCATACTGCAGGACGATCTGCTCCTTGCTCTGGGTGATGCGATTGACCGGGCCATCGAACGTCCAGTCGAAGATGATACTGGTCGTCTCGCAACGAAATCGCGGATTGTCTTCGCGCTTGAAGTTCGTGGCCGCTTGCTGGCCCAACTCGGTTAGCTCGGTGCCTCCGTATAGCTGTGGACCTCCGCGAGCCCCGCCCCGCGCACCGCCGCCTCCGCGCGCCGCAGGCTGGGCCGGCTGAGCAATCTGACTCAACGGTACCAATCCACCACCAGTACCGCGAGCATTTGTCATGACCAACTGCTCCGGCGCCCAATCGCCGGCGAGATTTGGTTCTCCCGTGGGCCGCCGGTACTCACGCTTGGTGTTCGGCGCGACCAGCGGTCCTCGGATCTCTGTAACCGCCCCACCGGCAGACTTGACGTACTGCCCATACCGATCCATGTGGCTTCCATTTGGAAACGTGATCGTTTGTAGATAGCACGAATTGGGATCCGCTCGATCGGGCGAAGCCTCAACGGTAATCTGCTTCCCAACCGGGAACAGTTCCTCCGACCATCCCGAACGGCGCAACACATGTGCGGATCGCATTTCACACCGATAGCGCATCAGCTTGCCGTCTTTATCGGTATTCTCGAAATAGAGCCACGAATGGGGATTGATCAAATCGATGCGCGTCAGCTTCCCCTGAAGCTGAATCGTCTTGCTGAGGTCGAATGTGCCGGCGCCGTGATGCGCAAAGGCAATTGGCGCGCAAAGAATCAGCAAGAATAACGGAATGGTTCGACGCATGATCGTTCCTCCCGCGGAAGAGTGATAGAAACTATATGTGAAGGCACTTTGAAGCCCCACTTCGGCGTTGTCAAGCTCAGGCTGTTCAGGGTATCGCATAGGCGACGACTTGCGCGGCCGTCCGTGTCGTCGCATCGCCTTCCACAGCGAACACAATGTACTGTTTGCCCTTGTGCGAGTACGTCATCGGCAATCCGGTTTGAGGACCTACCGGGGTTTGTGTCTCCCAGAGAATTGCTCCCGTCTTCTTGTCGTACGCTCGAAAGAAGGGTTGCCCCTGATATCCTTCGCCGGCGAACAAGAGCGTCTTGGTGACGAGAATGCCTGCTCGAGTGGGACTCCCTGTCTTCGGAAGAGTCACTCCTTTGAGGAGCGCATGATTCTTAACCTCCGGCGGTGTGTCGCCATTCGTGATCTGCCACACCATATCGCCCTTGTTCAGATCGATTGCTGTGATACGGCCCCATGGCGGCTTGACTATCGGCAAACCCTGAACGTTGGGAGCCACACCGCCGATGCCAATCATCGACAGGTCCGTCTGGCCGGGCTGTGGCCGGG
>Ga0070675_100000094_pt1 | contig 50939 bp, 43 predicted proteins | sample KBSM43metaG_FD_65343 | JGI IMG/M metagenome (GOLD analysis project Ga0070675, IMG submission 65343) | Miscanthus rhizosphere microbial communities from Kellogg Biological Station, Michigan, USA - KBS M4-3 metaG | ecosystem: Host-associated > Plants > Roots > Rhizosphere > Soil ... | reverse complement strand
CGCTGATCTCGGAGACCCGTAGCGTCGGCATTCGAATCTACAAGAACGGTCATTGGGGGACTGCCGGCTCGCTCGGTCAGGTTACCCACCATGACCGGTCGAACTCCAAAGCCTGACTGCGCTAATTCCGGCGTGATGCTTGTCAGGGTGGCCGACCAGCGGGAACTCGATCAGCTCGCGCAGTTGTGGCACGATGCCTGGCGCGACGCGCACGCCGCCCTCGTTCCTCCCGAACTGACCAGACTGCGAACCTCGGACAATTTCAAACAGCGGCTCGCGGCGGCGATCGCCGATGTTCGCGTTGTCGGGCCGGTGGCTTCGCCGCGCGGGTTGTGCATGGTCAAACGGGACGAGCTGTATCAGCTGTTCGTTCGGGCTGATTCGCGCGGGACTGGCGTTGCGGCCGCGCTGCTGGCTGACGGCGAGCGTCGCTTGTCTGCGGCAGGCATTGAAATCGCGTGGCTGGCGTGCGCCTTTGGAAACGAGCGCGCCGCTGCCTTCTATGAGAAGCACGGTTGGCGAAGGGCGGGGACCGTGACCAATCAGGCGGAAACCTCGGAGGGGGTTTTTTCGCTGCAAGTGTGGCGCTATGAAAAGCGGCTGGGTTAAGTAATAGTTTCTCCATGCCCAAGCGCACCCCTTCCCGCGGCGAGGTGGTCGCGGTCATCGACGTCGGTTCCAACTCGGGTCGCGTTGTCGTGTTTCAGCGCGACGCCGCCGGTCATCTCCGTACCCTCGCCGGGACACGCGCCTCGCTGCGTCTGGTGCACGACGTCGACAGACGTGGTTCGCTCAGCGATGCGACGATGGGGCGGGCGATGGAAGCGCTTCGCGACTTTCAGGCGATAGCGATGAGCGCGGGCGCCGGCCGCATTGTGGCGGTAGCGACGGCGGCGATGCGCGACGCCGCCAACGGCACATTGTTCGCCGACCGGCTGCGTCGCGAGCTGGGCATCCGCATCGAAATCATCGGCGGCAATGACGAGGCGCGCTTTGGATTTAACGGCGCGGTTCGCGGGCTCGCGGTCTCGAGCGGCCTGCTGTTCGACGTCGGCGGTGGCAGCATGCAGCTGACCTGGTTCGAACGCCGCCATCGTGGCAAGGACATCAGTCTGCCGTTTGGCGCGCTTCGTCTCAGCGAACGATTCCTCGAATCCGATCCGCCGAGTCACAAGCAACTGCGACGCTTACGCGACCACGTTCGCAACCGGCTGGCGAAGGCCGGCGTGCGCCGTCTGAAGCCGGGCGAGCACCTGGTTGGTACCGGCGGCACGCTCCGCAACCTCGCAAAGATCGACCGTCAAGCCCGGAATTATCCGATCGGCGAACTGCACGGCTACGAGCTGCCGGTGGATCGGCTCGAAGACGTGGTCGAACTGCTGGCGTCGACCAAAGAGAAGCGGCGCGACGAGCTGCCCGGGCTGAGCGCCGAGCGGGCGGACTCGATCGTCGGCGGGGCACTGGCGATTCAGACGTTGGCCGAATTCGTCCGCGCGCCGCAAATCCTGGTTTCCGGTCAAGGGGTGCGCGAAGGGATTGCGCTCGGGCTGCTCGGGATTGCGGTGGGGTCGCCCGAGACTGTCAAGGAAGCGTCGATCTCGTCACTGGTCGGGCGGTTCGATGGTTGGCGGCCTGAACCGGCGGCACGACGGCGGACCGTCGCGGTGGCACTCTGTCGTGCGATCGCGCCGAAGGCCCCGCCTGCCATCAGAGCCGCGATCGAACAGGCCGCACGCGTTCTCGACGTTGGCCGCACCTTCGATGTCGTCAACCGTCACGAGCACGTCGCCGAAATTCTCCTGAGTACCGAACTCAACGGATTTACGCACGCCGAATTAGCGTTGCTATCGTCGATTGTGCGGCGCGCAGGCGACCGGCATGCCGAAATCCTGACGCTGGCGCTTGACGCCGACATCGGTTCGAAATTGGTTGAACGCGCCGCGATCATTTTGTCGCTGGCGGACGAGATCGAAGCGCGCTGTCCGCATGGGCAGGCGATTGCGATTCACGCCACGACCGGCCAGGCCGTGACGTTGTCGATCCCGGCACTGCGGTCGTGGCTGGCCAGAGAGCTCGAGAAGCGTTTCGAGCGGGCGTTCGGTCGGTCGTTGATTGTCAGGCGCTGACGCGGCGCACAATGAAGCAGGTGGTCAAGTGGTTGTCCGGGCAGGTTATCGCGGCACGCCGACCACGCTGCCCATCGTCGTCGCCCCTTCGAGCTCCGGCGTTCCGGTCACGAGCGGTCCTGTCATGTCAGGCAAATGGCGCTGCCACCACGCTTTTGCCGCTTCGAGATTCCACGGTTCGCGAATTTTCATCCGATCGAGCAGCGTCAGCAATTCTTCGGCGTTTTGCGGCCGCAGGTTCGGGTCCTTCTGCAAGCACTGCAGCACGATCTCGTCCAACTCGCGTGGGATCGGCAACTCGGTCCGTTCCGACGGAGGAACCGGCTGCGCCTGCATGTGTTGCAGCATCATCTTCATCGGGGTGTCGGCCTCGAACACCAGCTGTCCGGTGAGCAGGTAGTAAGCGACGCAGCCGAGTGCGTAGACGTCGGCGCGACGGTCCACGTTGTCCTCGCCGAGAACGATTTCGGGCGCCATGTAGGCGGGTGTTCCAGTGGTGGTGTGCTTGAGGGTGACGATGGTTTCGGTCCGCAGCCGACTTCTGTATTTGACGAGGCCGAAGTCGAGCACCTTGACGAAGTCGTACTCCAGTCCCATCCGGCACACGTAGATGTTGGCCGGCTTGATGTCGCGATGCACCATCCCGCGGGCGTGGGCATCGGCCAGGGAATGACAGGCCTGACGAAGCAGCATCACGACACGGTTGGCGGAAACGGGACCAAATTCCTTGACCAGCGATTCGAGATCCCGGCCCGACAGCAACTCCATCACGTAATAGAAGGTCCCGTCGTCGGTCATGCCAAAGTCGTAGATACGAATGGTGTGCGGCGAGCTGAGTGCGGCGGTGGCCTGCGCTTCGCGCTCGAAGCGGCGCAGCATCACGCGGCTTTCGTCTTCGTTGCTGGCGCCGAGAACTTCCGGGCGGACGAGTTTGATGGCGGCGTTGCGCGCGAGCAGGCGATGCTTGGCGCGCCACACTTCGCCCATGCCACCCTGGCCGAGCAGTTCGATCAGCTGATAGCTGCCCAATTCCTGAGCTTCGCGCAGTTTCCGGCTGACATGACGAAGGATTTTTCCGGGCACCATCGACACAAATGCCGCGGTGAAATTCGGCAGGTAGAGCAGCAGGGTCTGCGGCGCAGAGAGTGTCGGCAAGCCGCGCAAGTGGGCGGCCCACGCGACCAGCGGATCCATTGACGCCGCCAGCAATGTCGCCGGCAGCATCCAGCGCGTGGCCATCGGCGCAATCATCGAGAAGACGAGAATCACGTTGGTAATCCAGGACAAGTGGATGCCTGGTACCGCTGTCAGCGGCGCGATCCAGTTATTGATCAGCGCGATGCCGGCCGCGGTTGCGACCATAAAACCCAGCCCCACAACCATTCGGGTGTGGTGCGAGTGATTGACGAAGCGGAGGTAGAGCCACACCGCCGCCGACACGAGAACGCCGGCGAGTTCGATCGGTATCGCTGCCCCGTGGATCTCTTGTGCGGCGAACTGCGGCAAAAGGATCGGGACCAGGATGGTGTCGACGAACAGGCCGTAGGTCCACAGTACGCCAGTGACCGCGACGAAGATCGAGACGCGGCGCACCTGGTCCGCGACCATCTCGTCGGGCAGTTGCATCGCCGCGCCGTGACTCGACACACGGGTGGTGGCGGCCGTCGGCGCACATGGTGCGATGAGCTTGCCCTGGTCGCTCATGACTTCGACTTAGCGCCCTGTTCGCGCTTTTCCAGTTCCTCCAGGTTGATCATGATCGAGTCGTGCGATCGAACGAGGTCGGCCAGAATTTCGTCGCGCGGCCGCGACGGCCGGCCGGACGCTGGACGGCGATCTTCCAAGTACGGCCACAGTTTCTCGCGGATGGATAACGGTAACACACCCTCGAGGTACTCGAGTGCCGTGCCCTGAAGAGTCGGGTCGTTGGTATGGAGGCCGCGGAACGCGATCCGCAACGGCTCGGGTGGCAGCGCGAGCGACAGCAGCGTGAACACATGGGCCAGGCTGCGATTGGCCCGCTCCTTCACGAACTCGTCGACGAAGACATGCTCGTCGCGATCTTCGAGCAGGTTCAGCAGCCGATGGCTCTCCCAGACCGGCCGGCCGACCGTGGTTTCGCGCCGAACCATTTCGAAGATGATATTGCGATCAACCCGCACACGCGGATTTTTCTCGATGATCGACACTAACGAACGCGCGCACTGAAACCGCACCTCGAAGCGGCGATCCTCGAGGCCGAGCATCAGTCCATCGACCGCCCGCTGCGATACGCAGACCGTAAACACCCGCGCCAGGCGACGGCGGACCGCGAAGTCCTGATTCTGATCGAGCAGCGTGTCGATCAGTTGGCCGACGTGATCTTCGGCGATGCGGCGAAGGGCAATCCCGACGTCATCGGCGACGGCGTCCCAGGCAAGCAAGGGAATGACGTCTTGAATAGTCGTCGACGGCAAGGCATCACTCGAGTGCAGCGCCTCCGTGATCACCTCGCGGTTGCGCGAGCGAAGTGCGCGAATCAGCGACAGATCGTGATCGAGGGATTGTGAACCGTCGGTTTCGGGGCGCGTTTGACTCTTCGTCGCCGTTGCTTCGCCGGTTACCCGACGGATCGGCGGCAGCCGAATCGACGACGTCTGCAACATCATCGTCTGCGTCATTGGATCGTCCACCTCGTCGAGGTCGAGTTCAGCGGCACGATTGAGGAGGCTTTTTTCGAGCGTCAGAATGTAACCGCGGTTCAAACGCAGGGCGACGATAATCGCCGTCGCGGCGGTTACGGTCGACAGCACGAGGATCGTCGTGATGCGCGACTGCGGCGCCAGTAACAGCGACAACCGCAGCAATCCTCCACCGACGGCGTCGCCCAGGCGATCGAAGGCGACATCGACCAGCGATTTGGCCGCGCGCTTTTCGCGCCGCGGGATCGGTGTGTAGAAGATTTCGTAGCTGGCGCGGAACAGCGAACCACGGAATACCGATTCACTGCCGCGCGCGGCAATCGCCGACGACAATCCTGGAAATACCAGCGCGCCGAGCCCGCCCGTGAACAAGGCAATCGCCGGTGTTGCGGCGCTGACGCCGAGGCCGAACCGCTGCAGCACCGTCCGGCTGAACGACACCTGCACCAGGAATGTCAGCAGGCTAATCGCTGCGTAGTAGATCGCGAAGAACCGAAGCAGCGGTTCGCCGGGACCAAGCCTCGAGACGGCCGATGCCTTGAAGACGTAATCGATCAGCGCGGCGCCGGTCGTTCCAAGGAGCACCAGAAATGCGAGGTTTCGCAGATACGGCGTATCGCGAAGCATGCGAAGGCCGGGGATCGGCATCGCTTTCGACAAATCGGGTGCGATATCGACGGGCAACGGACGACCAGCGCGGCGGTTGGTCGTGGCGAGCTGGCGCACTGTCCACGCGCAGGCGATGCTGATTACGGCGAGGATTGGCAGCATGCTGGCCATGTCGAGTTGCGCCGCGACACGCTCCGACATCAGGCCGCCGACCAGGCCTCCCAGCGTACCAGCGCCGGCGATCGGACCGAATTGCTGTTTCGCGGTGCGCGGATCGAACCGTTCGCTGACGATCAGCCAGAAGCCGGAACCGAGCATCGGCCCGATACCCGAAATCTGGAGGTAGACGATGCTCGCGGCGGCCTTCGGGAAAATCGGAAGCAGGAGCCATTCGACGACCAACAACACCGCGCTCGCTGCGAACGCTAACGGGACGAACGCGCTCGGCGACATGCGACTGAACGCTTTCGAACTGCCAATAGCGAAAAGGATCGACACGACCGCGGTCGCGATCACCATGGTCGGCAGCACGGTCACGTCGTAGTTGGCAAAGAACAGCGCGTCGCGGGTGGCCTTGCCGGCAATGAACTGCGCTGTGACCATGGCCGATGCGACCATCGCCACGGCCGTGACTGGACTGAGCCGTAGTGACCGAAGATTCATGGGTACCCGGGCCGTGCCATTATTGGCCAATGCTCCGCTGGAAGCCTAACTTCGCGGGGACATTAGCCGATCAGCGACTCAACAGTGTATCGTGTCAATCTAGCTGTGAAACTGCCTCTACGAACCAGTCTGCTGGTCCTACTGGTGGCGTTGTACGCGGCGGCCGGCCCCCAGGCGCAGGCGCCGCCGCTGCCGAATCGGCCCAATTCGCTCAAGTTTGCGGCCATCGGTGACAACGGGACCGGCGACACGCCTCAGTACGAGGTGGGCGCGCAAATGGCCAAGCTCCACGCCTCGTTTCCGTTCGATCTGGTGATCATGCTGGGCGACAACATGTACGGCGGCCAGTCGCCGTCCGATTACGTGAAGAAATTCGAACGGCCCTACGCGCCGCTGCTCGCCGCCGGCGTCAAGTTTCAGGCCTCGATCGGCAATCACGATCAGCCCGCCCAGGTGTCGTACAACCTCTACAACATGAACGGCCAGCGCTATTACAGCTACGCGCGCAACAACGTCCGGTTTTTCGCGCTCGACAGCAACCGGATGGATCCAAAGCAGGTGGAGTGGCTGGAAGCCGGTTTGAAGAGCGCCACCGAAGATTGGAAGATCTGCTACTTCCATCACCCGCTCTATTCGAACGCCGAGCGACATGGCGCGGCGGTCGATCTGCGTGTGAAAATCGAGCCGTTGTTCGTCAAGTACGGCGTTAACGTCGTGTTTTCCGGACACGACCACGTCTACGAGCGCCTCAAGCCGCAGAAGGGCATCTACTACTTCGTGTCAGGCTCCGGCGGCCAGCTCCGGAAAGGCAACATGGGTTCGTCCGAACAAACGGCCGCCTCGTACGATCGCGATCAGAGTTTCATGGCCGTAGAGGTTGCCGGCAACCAGATGTTCTTCCAGACCATCACGCGCACGGGGGCGACGGTGGACGCGGGTGAAATCAACCGGCAGACCAGGACCAGTGAGTAACCCGCCTGTCTCGTCCCCGCGACGCGGAGCACTTCCACGCCTGTCGCAGTTTGCGTTGGATCACCTGTTGTTGTTGCCGCTCGGCGCGGCGATTGCGCTGGCATGGGTCAATTTCTCGGCTGAAAGTTATTACACCTTCACCTACCGAATCAGCTTCGCCGTCAACGACGTGGCGATGGTGTTCTTTTTCGCGCTGATGACCAAGGAAGTCGTCGAGGCGACGGCGCCCGGCGGCGAACTGCATTCATGGCGGCGCGTCCTGCTGCCGGTAGTAGCGGCGGTCGGCGCGACGACGGTTTCCGCGCTGGTCTACGTGTGGGCGGTGAACCGGCTCGAGGAACCGATGCTCGTCGTCGGCTGGCCGGTCGCGCTCTCCACCGACATTGGCGTCAGCTATCTCGTGGCCAGGCTGATCTTCCGTCGCCATTCGTCGGCGATCCCGTTCCTGCTGCTGCTCGCAATCGCCTCCGATGTGTTGGGTTTCATCATGCTGGCGGTATTCGATCAAGTTGGCGACGCGCACGTGGTTGCCGGTTCGATCGTTGTCGGCGTCGCGATTCTGCTGGCGTACGGCCTGCGGCGGGCCGGCGTGAAAACATTCTGGCTCTACTTGATTGGGCCGGGCGCGGTGTCGTGGTGGGGGCTGTTCTGGAGCGGAATGCATCCGGCGCTCGCCCTCGTGCCGATCATGCCGTTCCTGCCGCACGGCCGGCGCGATCCCGGATTCCTGGTTGACGCGCAGCCGACCGCGCATGACGCGCTCAGTCAATTCGAAATCTGGTGGCGCTACCCGGCGCACGTGACGTTGTTTTTCTTCGGCCTGGTGAATGCCGGCGTTCCACTGCACGCGCTCGAACCGGGCACGTGGGGAATGCTAATTGCCGCACTGGTCGGCAAGCCGTTGGGTGTGCTGCTGGCGGCTGGCGCGGCGGTCGCTGTCGGACTTCATCTGCCGCGGCACGTGGGCTGGCGCGAGCTGTTCGTGATTGGCTTGACCGCGGCGATTGGCTTCAGCATCGGCCTGTTCATGACGACAGCGCTGCTGACGGTGGGGCAGTTGCGCTCCGAAACCAGCATGGGCGTCCTGCTGACGTTGGTGGCGGCACCGCTGGCGTTTATCGCGGCGAAACTGCTGCGGGTTGGCCGGTTTGCGCCAGCCGCGTCAGCGCGCTGAACCGAATACGAATCCAATCGATCGTTCGATCGGGTTATAGAAGCTGCCGTAATCCGGGGCGGTAGTGTTGGCCTGAACGTCGCGGTCGGCGGACGCTCCGAAAATGTTGTACAGCTTCAGGCCGGCCCGGAAGCGGCGGCCCTTGACCCGCCAGGGGCGGGCGAGCGTGAAGTCGAGGTTGTGCAGCGAAGGCAGCCGGCCGGTGAGGTTGCGGGTTCCGACGAAATCATGGAACTCGTTGACTGCGGACCATGGAAAGCCCGATCGCATTTCGAGCAGCGGCGAAAAGTCCCAGCTTCCCGGCAGTCCCCATGTGCCGCGCACAATCAGCCGGTGGCGCACGTCGGTTGGCGTCAGGCTGAGCTGGTTCGCACGAATGATGGGATTGCGGATGTTGCCGTAGAACTGATCGTAGTCGTTTAAATCGGCTGTGCCGCGTGCCCAGACGTACGAGACCGTCATGTCGCGCCGTTCCCCGCCAAGATAGCGCGTCGTCGCTTCAAACTCGCGGTAATTCGACTCGCCGGCGCTCGTGAGGCGAATCTCCTTGAGATTGAAGTCGGGCTTCAGGATGTATTCGTGGAAGCCTTGCCGCCTCAGGAACTCCAGCTTCAACAACACCCGCCGGCCGAAGCGTTGATCCCACTCGGCGTTGGCGACGATTGCTTCGGGCGTGCTGAGGTTGCCATCAAGCACGTTGGCGTAGGTGATGGGCGAGATGATTGGCGAACCGTCGACGGCGAATCGCGTGACGGTCCGCTGCTCGAACGTCGGAAACGCCTCGACGTTGAATGGCGTGCGCCCGACGAACTTGCCGAAGCCGCCGCGCAGGATCGCTCGCCCGTCAGAAACGACGCCGATGGCAGCGCCGGCGCGCGGTGAATAGTTGATGTGCTCGACGACTGCATCGCGATCGGTTCGCATCCCAAGCTCGAAGGTCAGCCGAGAATTGACGCGCCAGCGATCCTGCGCGAAAAACGCGAACTCCGTGCCGGCGACGTCCTGTCGCGTTTCAGGGCCGAACACGGTCCGCTCAGCCAGCGAGCCGTCAAGGCGCCGAACTTCGATCGGCCGGCTGGCACTGGAGCCGTTGTACTTCGACCACTGCAAGTCGGTGCCGAACTTCAACACGTGCTCGCCGTGCCAGGTGCGCGACACGCTGAGCGATTCAACCAACTGCCGGCTCTGGACCTCGCGCTCCTGATCGTTGAAGAAGCTGCCGCTCTGGGTTTGCGGCGCGTAGACCATCGGCGAGCGGCCATCGGTGTTGACGTTAACTTCGAACCATCGCACCGACGCCGTTGTTTCGAACACCACGTCGCGCGACAGTGCAAGCCGATCGACCGCTCCCGTGGATACGCCACTCTGATTGAAATCGGGTGTGACTTCCGGCGGTCGAAACGTACTCAGCGAGGCGCTCGCGACCTCACGTGGAAACAGGATCAGCCCGCCCCCGAGCGTATGCCGCGCCGACATCACGGCGTCGATGCGGGTGAACGAATCGAAACTTTTCAGCTTGACTTCTGGCTCGCCCGGCAAGCTTTTGACCGGCGTTGCGACGTAGCGGTACTGGAGATCCTCGGCGAGGAATACACGGTCTTTCTTGAGCGGACCGTGGACCGAGAAGCGCGGCTCGAATCCGCGAAGCCCAGCGAAGCCCGCCCGGAACCGCGGCACGAGGTTGCCGGGTTTCAGTTGCCATTCGTTGGTGCCGCGCTTGGTGTGGATTTGCGTGATGCTGGTCGAGAAGCGTCCGTATTCCGCCGCGAATGGGTTCGCGAGCACTTCTACTGTCTCGACGCTCTGTCCGGGCAGCTCCAAGTCGAAGTCGCCCGTCGACGGGTCGACGAGACTGGCGCTGCTGACCTGCAGCGCGCCCTGCGTCGGCTGGCCGCCCTTGATGCGTAAGCGCCCATCAAGACCGCGAACCACGCTTGGCAACACCTGCAGCAGGCTTTGAAAGTCGTCGCCCTCGAGCGGCGAGGTTTCGAGCACCGGCCCCGACAGGATGTCGCTCATCGAGACTGGCTGGGGGGTTGTCGTCGGCGTCGGTTCTTCGGGTCGAACGTCGATGCCGGGGAGAACGAAGGTCAGCTTGATGTCGACGAGCACTTTGGCTGTCTGGCCGGCGCGTACCTGGAAGGGCGTTGAGTCGTTGGAAACAAACCCCGGACGTGACGCGCGCAGAATGTAGCGGCCGGCTGGTATATCGGGAAAGCCGACCTGGCCGTTACCGTCGCTCGTCGTTCGGGCGATGACCGTGGTATCGGATTCGCCGCGTAATTCCACGTCGACGCCGGATAGATTGATCGCCCCCTGAAGCGTCGTAATCGTCGCGGCGACGCGCCCGGGGCCGGTTTGAGCCGGTTGTTGCGAAGCGGGCTGTTGGACAGCGCCGCTCGCAATCACCAGTCCCAGCAACAGTGAAGCGAGATGCATTTCGCTAGTGCGATTTGGTTGCCGCTTGAGCGTCGAGTCGCTCCGGCATGCGCTCCAGTCCGACCAACGTCCAGTTCCCGTTGGCGCGGCGGAAATACGCTCGCACTGGTTTCTTCCAGGCCGGATACGCGTCGCTGTCGGCGGAAATGTCGATCGCCACCATCGCGCCGTTGTTCGTCGGCAAGCCGCGCGGGCCTTCCATCGCGGTGGTGGCGCTCTGCGTATCTGCCAGCCGGTCGGTTTGATCGGTTGCGTTGTCGTACCGCATCCACGTCGCCCGGTACCCGCTGGGAGCCTTCGCGGCGCCGGCTGCGACCGCCGCGTTCTCGAACACGAGGGAACCGTTTGCATCGATCCGCGGCGACACGATCGGGTTGATGGCGGTCATATAGATGGCGGCAATCTTGTTGCGCCGTTTGATCAGCACGTCACCGATATACTTTTCCGCCTCCGGATCGCTGTACTCACCGACATGCACGGCCGCTCTGATCAGATCGTCGGTGAACGCGACCACTCGTCGCGCTGCCCAGAACGCATCGTCGTCACGTAGTTCCATGTACGCGGTCGTCGGCGTCTGCGGGCGCCAGGTCCGCGGATCCCAACGGTCGCCTTCGAATTTGCCGACTGACGGGTACTCCTTGTAGTCCACGGTCTGCCAGGGGCTGAGCGCGAATCCGAGCGAGAACAATCGCTTCGCGGTGGTATCCCCCTGGTAGAAGTGCTCCCAGCTCAGATCCCATTCGTGGAGGTCGTTGCACATCCCGAAGGTCGAGCCGACGTCCTGCAGGTAGTGCTTGACGACCGTGCGGCCGTTCTCGGTGGTCAAGGCATCGATCGTGTTGGCGGCCTTGATGTCGGTGAGGTTCGTCCACGCGCCGAACACCCGCAGCGCGCGCAGCTCGCGATGGTGTTCGTGCGGCACCAGATCGTTCGGATCGTCGGGCCGCGTGCCTGCGTACAGGAAGTTGCCGAGGATCTTGCCCGGGATCAGCCGGCCGGCGACCGCGCGATAGGTTCCATCCGGCTTGCGCGCCACGCGTTCGAGAATCGCGTTGATGTCGTCCTTGGTGAACGGGGTGCGGGCGCCGGACGGCCGCTTGATGGTCGCTTTCGGGTCGATCTGGATGTTCTTGGGATCGAAGGTCGTCAGATACGTCTCGACCTGGTTGTAACCCAGCGCCCAGAAAATCTTCGTCGAGGCGACGACGGCGCCAGTCGCGCCCTGGGGAAAGTACGGCGGATCGAATTCGAGAAACCAGGTTTCGCCCTTCCCGTCCTGAGCGGTGAAGCCCGGGTGAGAGCCCGACGTCTTTTCTCTGATCAGAGTCCAACGTGAAGGATCAGGGGGGGCTCCGACATTCGGGCCACGCGTGAGTTCCTCGGCAGAAATCGCTCGGGTGCCGATCCGGTTGGTGAACCAATGCGAGTCCGGAACTTCGTCGATGGTGTTGATGTTCTGCGCGCGCGTGCCGCTTGGCTTGTATCCCGGCTGGACGAACAAGTTGTAAACCTGTTCGTACATCTGCTGGATGAAGTACGGTTGCGCCTTCGAGGCATCCTGCGTTTCGGGCTCGCGAGCGACCGGGTCGTCGGGATAGAAGCGAGGCCGTTTCTGCGCATCGATGTTCGTGCCGACCACGATCGCGGTGAGTGCCAACCCAAGGGCGGCACGCTGGGCGAGTGACATGGGCTGAAAAGTGATCATGGCAGCTATCCTCTAAAAAACCGGTGACGAAGCGAACACGATGCGGAGGCCCTCGCGGCTGTTCGCCACTTCAACGCGCAACGGCGTGTTCAGCGGTCCGTGGAACCGCAGGCCGAAGCCGTAATCGGTGTGCATATGGTTGAAATCGAGGTCTGAGGTGTGCGCCGCGACTTTGCCGGCGTCGTAGAAGAACGCCGTGTCCATGAAACGGTTGACCATGATTCGCCATTCACCCTGGAGCAGCAGCGTGTTGCGATCGCGGAATCGAAACGACGGAAACCCTCGCAGCGTGTCACCGCTTCCCAGATAGGGCAGCATGAAAAACGGGATCCGCTGGTCGGCCTTCGTGTCCGTCGTGGCCGCGAACGCGTGGAGCGATAGGACCCACGCTTCTCGCAAGAGGGGTAGATGCTGGACCACGTCGTAGTCAATCTGGCGGAAGCCGAAATTTTCGTTTGAATCGCGGTAGTCGTGCAGGGTGACCGCGTACAGACCGCCGCGGCGCGCGTACCCGGGCGATGGGCGCCAATCGAACCCGGCCATGGCGTTGAAGTGCCGATAGGTGATTTCCGCGTCGACGCCCGGCAAGTTGGCCGGCACGGTTGGCGATGAACCCTGACCCTCCTGGAAGTTCCAGTTCGTATACTCGAAGCCGCCGCGAAGCGTCAGGAAGCGCCGTGTCGGACGCACCTCCAGTTCTCCTAACGCGCGCGGCTGCGTGAAGCCGTAGTTGAAGCGCTCGTTGCTTGGCGAGTCGTTGCCCAGGCCGTAAAACGCCACCTCGGTCGCCTCGCGCCATCCTCCGAGCAACTTCAGCGAGCCGCGCCGGTGAAACAGCCGAGGCGCCGTGAATTCGGCTTCGGCCCGCTTGTAGCCGGGAATCGTCCAGCTCCCACGAACGTCGAGCACGTTGTAGGGGCTGACGTACTGGGCCCAGCCGGCGCCGAAGGCGAAGCCGCCGCCCGGATAGGCGTTTTCAAAAAATGGATGCAAGTGAATCGCGCTGCCGGCGAGGATGGTTTCCGCCTTGTCGACCAGACGTTCGGCCTTTGTAGTGACGTAGGGATGGAGTTGCTTGCTCTTGTCGGCCTGCGCCTGCTCGGTCGCGGCTTCGCGCGTCGCAGGTTCCTGGGCCTGTGCGAACGCCGAGTTCGCGATGATGGCGGCCAGTACGAGCGCGCGTCGCCCGAGCGTGCGGAGGCACTGCGTCCGTCGTCGCATAAAGATGACCTCGTATTAAGAGAGGCGTTCGGGTGCCCGAACGCGCGTCCGATCCTATACAGCGTGACCCCTTCTGTCAGTACAAAAGCGTGCGGGGAGTCTCCGACGTCGCAAACTCCGGTGCGTCGGAGGAAGAGCGCCAAAATCTGCCTCGCGTTCGGCCATCTTACGTTTCCTTGACGCGAGCGTGATCGCGTTTCGACCTCGTAGTAGTCGTCGCGAGCGGCGGAATTGCGCTTTGGACTTCATCTCCCAGGCGCCGAAAGGCGCGCTCCCAATCCAGAACGTTTGCGAGCTCGCCGTGCGGTACTGCTTTCTGTTCCTGTACCTCGCAGCGCGCGGTGATGGAGCGTGGAGTGTCGGCGAGCTCATCGGCACCCGAACAGGGTTCACCCGACGCGTCAGAAATCTGATCTGAAGCGCTCCTAAATCGTTGTACGTCAGGTACTTGCTTGCAACATCAGCCAGTTAACCTGTCTGTTACACCATTGTTGTATGCTCCCCGGTCGCCAACAGTTCGGCGCGTCCTGGAGGACGATCATGAACGGCACCATTGCCCATGCCGGTTCTATCGCGGTTCCTGGTCGCATCGCCAGCCGTCCACACCTTGACGTCAAGTTAGATCCCCGCACCGTGGTCGTGTTCGTCAGCATTCTGGCGACGGCGCTCTTTTTCGTTGCCTACAACATTTACGTGGACGTGCACTCGACGGAGGTACGGCCGACGACCTGGTTACCGTTCGTTTTACTGGGCGTCGCGTTGTTTGTCGCGCTGGGCTTCGAGTTCGTCAACGGATTTCACGATACGGCGAACGCCGTCGCAACGGTGATTTACACCCACTCGCTGCCGGCGCAGGCCGCGGTGCTCTGGTCGGGGCTGTTCAACTTCATTGGCGTGCTGGTGTCGAGCGGCGCCGTCGCCTACGGCATCATCGCGCTGCTGCCGGTGGAGTTGATCCTCCAGGTCGGCTCGGGCGCCGGCTTTGCGATGGTGTTCGCCTTGTTGATCGGCGCGATTATCTGGAACCTGGGCACCTGGTTTTTGGGGCTTCCGGCGTCGAGTTCGCACACGCTGGTCGGTTCGATCATCGGGGTCGGGCTTGCGCACCAGTTGATGGGGACCCATAACGCGGCGACCAGCGGGGTTGATTGGGCGCAGGCGGCGAACGTCGGTTACTCGCTCCTGCTGTCGCCAATTATCGGTTTCGCGATGTCGGGCCTGCTGCTGCTGGCGTTGAAAGTGCTTGCACGGCGTCCGGAGCTGTACTCCGAACCCAAGCCTGATGCGCCGCCGCCACTCTGGATTCGCGGCATTCTGATTTTGACTTGCACTGGCGTCAGCTTTGCGCACGGGTCCAACGATGGGCAGAAGGGCATGGGGCTGATCATGCTGATTCTGATCGGCGTCGTACCCACTGCATACGCGCTGAACCGCGCGATGCCCGATAGCGAGCTGCAGCCATTTCTCGCGCGTTCAACGCAGGCGGCACTGGTGATGGATCAGTACGGGAACGGCGAGAACGTCGGCGATCCGCGCCAGGTGCTCGGCGATTACGTTCGGAAGCGCAGCGCGCAACCCGGCATCGCGGTGGCGCTTGGTCGCGTGACGCGCGACATCGAGACCCAGGTGGAAACCTACGGATCGCTGCGTCGCCTGCCGGCCGAAACCGTTCAGAACGTGCGAAACGACATGTACCTCGCTGCAGAGACCATCCGTCGACTGCTGCAGGATCCTCGTGCTTCCATAAAACCCGCCGACCTCGAAGTACTGAAGGCCTTTCGCGGCGATCTCGATCGCGCAACCCGATTCATCCCGGTTTGGGTGAAGGTCGCCGTTGCGATTGCGCTCGGACTTGGCACCATGGTCGGCTGGAAACGCATCGTCGTGACGGTGGGCGAGAAGATTGGCAAGAGCCACCTGACCTACGCGCAAGGCGCGTCGGCGGAATTGGTGGCGGCGACAACCATTGCGGTGGCAGATAGCTTTGGCTTGCCAGTGTCCACTACCCACGTGCTCTCGTCGGGTGTTGCAGGCGCAATGGCCGCGAACCGGTCGGGCCTGCAGGCGTCCACCGTTCGCAATCTCCTGATGGCGTGGGTCATGACGATGCCGGCGGCGATCCTGTTGTCGGGAACCCTGTTCTGGGTGTTCTCGAAAGTGTTTTAAGTTTTAGATGGAGCACGTGATCTTCGCGTGCGTGCACAACGCCGGACGGTCGCAAATGGCCGCCGCGTTCTTCAACCAAATGGCCGAACCGACGCGCGCGGTTGCGACATCGGCCGGCACCAATCCTGGCGAACACGTGCACCCGGTCGTTGTCGATGTGATGCGCGAAGCGGGCCTCGAGGTCGGGGGGAATCGGCCTCAACGCCTCACCAGCCAACTCGCACAAACTGCGTCTCTCCTGATCACGATGGGCTGCGGCGACGAATGTCCATTCGTCCCTGGCCTCGAGAGGGACGACTGGCCGCTGGACGATCCCAAGGGTCGGCCTCTCGAAGAAGTGCGAAGAATTCGCGATGAAGTCCGTCAGCGTGTCCGCGCGCTGATCGCCGCCCGCCGGTGGGGGAGGTGACGACGGACGGCGGTCTAAATCGCCTCGTCGCCTTTGCGTGGAAAGCGGCTGGCGCCAATCAAGCGACCGTCGTAGTCAACGCCGGCGCGGTCGCGGCGCGCGTAACGGTTCGAGCGTCGAATCGCTTGGACGGCGGGAAATGTGGTGAGCACACCGGCTGCGATGAGCATCGCTGCGGCCACCTTCCGTTGCTGATTGGGCAGGCGCTCGGACAACGCGAGGCCGAGTCCGACACCGAGCAACGCTCGCGTTGCCACAACGAAGCCGAACATCGGGACATCGAGAACAATGCTCTTCATGGTTGCTCCGCAGAAAAGAGTATGCACGGATATCTTGCAAAACTGACGCCTCGACTGACCGCACGGTGGAGTTGGAATTCGCTGCGCTGGCGAGACGTTGGTTGTGCTTAGCCTCATCTCAGCCGTTGCGCTGAGCGCTGCTAGAGTCTGGGAATGTCTCGGGTCTGACGTGAGACGTCTATCGCGAGCGCGACAGGCGCGCGACCCGCAAGGCGCGTGCGCCGCTGATGGTGTCTTCCAATAGTTCGAATGTCACTGGGTCGCCGGTCTGCAGGTCGTTGAACGACGTACCGTCGGCGACGTCGGCGCGGTGGAAAAATACTTCGCGGCCGCGGCCAACGCGAATCTGGCCGTATCCCTGGCCGACGAACAGCTTCACGATGCGGCCCGAGGCGTTCACCCCGCGGGGTGCGGGTGGCCGCGAAAATTTGGCGCTCATCACGGGAAACGGGTGTCGGGGCAGGAACAACCTGCCCCGGCAATCCGCAGCGTTACCAGCGCGGCTCCGAGCGGCGCCGGCGGCCACCGTCGCCACCACCACCATACCCGCCTGAACTTTCCGTCTTCGGTCGCGCTTCGTTAACGGTCAGTCCACGGCCGCCGAGCTGAAATTCATTCAGCTCGTGGATGGCCTTCTGAGCCTCCTCGTCCGTGCTCATTTCGACGAACGCGAATCCGCGCGCGCGGCCGGTAGCTTGATCGCGCATCACCCGGACGCTTTCGACAGTGCCGGCCCGGCCAAACAATTCCTGGAGGTCCGTTTCGCCGGTTTCATAAGGAAGGTTTCCGACATACAACTTACGACCCATCACTCACTCCTATGCCGCGGTTGGCGGCATCTGCGCCGACAGGGCGGCGCCGAAAACCCGCAATGCCTTGTCAGACACGTCGAGTGGACTTCGTCTCGTAGCTAAGCAGAGTCAGGAGGAGCGAGGCCGGAATGGCCCGTACTTCCAAAAGGCGGCAGAGCACGCGGGAAGATCCGAGGTGGGGATCATATCACGGCTTCAGGAGTCGGAGGACCGCGGCAGGCAGGTCAACCGTGGCGTTGTAGGCTCGCAAATAACTTTATGATATAAAGCACGAGTGCGAAAACTCAGCGTCCGATTCGTCCTCCCGGCCCTGACCGAAGCCACCAGCCCGTTCTGGCGCCCTATCAAGTACTCCTTGTTTCCACCGCTCGGCCTCGCGACGCTGGCGGCGTATCTGGAAGACGCCGATGACGCCGCGATCGTGGACGAACATGTCCAGCCGCACGACTCGATCGGACGGCCCGACCTGGTCGTCATTCAGGTCTACATCACCAACGCCTACCGCGCCTACCGCCTCGCCGACGCGTATCGTGCCGCCGGTTCGTTTGTGGCTCTCGGTGGCCTGCATGTCACGGCGCTGCCCGCCGAAGCGGCGCCGCACGCCGACGCGATCTTTCTCGGCCCCGGCGAGCAGACCTTTCCGCAGTTCCTTCGCGACTTCAGAGCAGGCCATCCGGCGCCTGTCTACCGATCAGCGGCCGGGCGTACGCTCGCGAACCTGCCGCCGATTCGCCGCGATCTGATCGACCGGCGTCTCTACCTGGTCCCAAACTCGCTGGTCGTCACGCGTGGTTGCCCGCAGCATTGCGACTTTTGTTACAAGGACGCGTTTTTCCAGGGAGGCCGGTCGTTCTACACGCAGCGAGTTGACGAGGCACTCTGCGAAATCGCGCGGTTGCCGGGCCGCCATCTCTACTTCCTCGACGATCATCTCCTCGGCGATCGACGATTTGCGCGCGCGTTGTTCGACGCCATGCGTGGAATGGGTCGCGTGTTTCAGGGCGCGGCAACCGTTGATTCGATCCTGCGCGACGACACGATCGAACACGCTGCCGCTGCCGGGCTGCGCAGTCTGTTCGTCGGGTTTGAAACGCTGACGCCGGCGAACCTCGCGCGCCACAACAAGCGCCAGAACCTTGGCCGGGATTACCAGGCGGTTGCCAAGCGGCTGCACGACCTCGGCATCATGATCAACGGCAGCTTCGTCTTTGGGATGGACGACGACGATGCAGACGTGTTCATGCGTACGGTGGACTGGGCAATCGAGCAGGGAATCACCACCGCGACCTTTCATATTCAAACGCCGTATCCGGGCACCGGGTTATTCGAGCGGATTTGCCAACAGCGGCGGCTGGTAACTCGTGATTGGGACCGCTACGACACGCGACACGTCGTCTATCAGCCACTGCGATTGACGGCAGCCGAACTCGAAGCCGGCTACCGCTGGGCATATCGCGAATTCTATCGCTGGAATTCGATTGGGCAGGCCGCACTCTGTCATGGCTCGTTGAAGCATCAAGCCAAGCACTTTTTCTATGCTGCGGGGTGGAAGAAATTCGAGCCGCTCTGGAACGCTGTCATTCGTGCTCGCCAGTTGCGCGCGATGACGCCGTTGCTGGAATCCGTCTTGTCAAAAGTGAGCGACCGCGAGACGGCGCCTCGGGTCGGAGTCGCCGACCGTGCGCTACGGGCGGCGCTCGACGTCGGGAGCAGTGAACAGCAGGCTGATGATCACGGTAAGGACGGCGCGGCCTGCGCCGACCGATACGAGCATGCTTACCAGTAAGAGGGTTGCGCCAGCCAGGTTCGACACGATCGTCTCCTTGCTTCGCCGTATCGGCGTCGCTCGAGGGCGCCTGTAGTCCAAACCCGCTTTCTGTCGTGCTAACGTGACGCTATGAGGAAGAGCTCTCTGATCTGGACCGCGATAGTTACGGTTCTGGTGGTCGCAGGCGTGCGCAATAACGGCGGCGCGAGGGAAATTCAGTTCCCCGACCCAGCCGTGGACGCCCAGCTGAGCGCTAAACCCACCGAGGAATCGATCGTGGTGGCCGGCGGCTGCTTCTGGGGTGTGCAGGCGGTGTTTCAACACGTCAAGGGCGTCCAAGTGGCGACCTCCGGTTATGCCGGTGGTACCGCGAAGAACGCGAAGTATGAAGTCGTGAGCACTGGAACCACCGGTCATGCGGAGTCGGTGCGGGTCGTCTTCGATCGATCCCAGGTCACCCTGGGCCAACTCCTGAAAATTTTCTTCTCGGTGGTTCACGATCCCACCGAGTTGAACCGGCAGGGTCCCGATGAAGGAACGCAGTACCGTTCCGCGATTTTCTATTCAGGCGACGCACAGAAACAGATCGCGACTGCGTATGTCACGCAACTGAACGACGCGAAGATTTTCACGCGTCGCATCGTCACCCAGATTGCGCCGCTCGACGGCTTCTTCGCCGCGGAGACGTACCATCAGGATTATTTTGCGAAAAATCCGTTCGATCCGTACATCGTGATCAACGATCGGCCGAAAGTGGAGAATCTTCGGAAGTTGTTTGCTGGAAGCTACGTCAAACAGGCGGCAGGATGGAAATAAGGATCCGCGACAACTCAAACAGCGCTCCCCCGAATGCTGCTCGAAGTGTCGCGGACCCAGACGCAGGACGCGCGGCCGATGCCCATCGCCGCGCAGCGCCAGTACGTCGAGCAATTAAAGCCGTCCGAGACGCCGCCCGCAATTAGCTCTATGTCGTAATGGGTTTACCCGACGAGCATCAGCATCCGAATTATCGGAGGAGTCCGTGGTACGCCGCTGCGAGTTCGCCGCGACCGCGGAGTCCGAGCTTCTGAAAAATGTGCGTCAAGTGGACTTTGACCGTCGCCTCACTGATTGAGAGTTTGTTCGCGACTTCTTTGTTACCCAGACCAGCCGCCGCATAACGAAATACCTCACGCTCGCGGGTGCTCAGCCGTTCGGCCAGCGCGATCTCGGCAGCGGCGCGCTTCTCTTGCTCGGTCCGGATGCGGGTCCACGTCGCGACAATGACTTCGCGCGGCGCCCACACCTGGTTGTTATCCACGACGTGGAGCGCTTTGACGATGTCTTCGATCGGCGCGGCGGAATAGACGATGCCGCGGGCGCCGCTGGCGAGCGCGTCCATGGCGCTGTCATCGTTCTGATTGACGTTGACGAACACGATGCGGCGGGAGTTTCCCCTCGTGAGATCTGCGCAAACCTCGATCGCGCCGGGCAGCTGTTGGTCGATGACGATGGCGTGCGGGTTTGCGTTGCGGATCGCGAGACGCAAGCCAGGGCTGCCGGTATGTGCCTCGGCCTCGTAAACCGGATCGGCGTTAATCGCGTGGACCCACGCGTCTGATAGACCGCTATCGTCGCTCAGGACGGCTATTCGAAGGGGCATCGAGTCATCCCTCGCGAGAGGATTGTGCGTGGGAGCAGTAAAAATCGTACGCTCCGATCGTGACGGGGTCAAGCGATCAGCGGTATAAAGTGTGAAATGTTGCAACCAACTCGACGGGAATTTGGAGCGATCGTCGTCGCCGGGTTCGTGCCGTCTCTGTTACAGGGCGGTGCGACGCGACGGTTTTCGTACGTGCACCTCGACGTTTTCACGACACGTTCGTTCGAAGGCAATCAACTGCTGGTGTTTCTGCAGCCGCGCGGGCTCGACGAAACGCAGATGCACACCCTGACACGCGAGTCCAACCTGTCGGAGTGTACGTTCGTGTTTCCGCCTGAGGTGGCGGGTACCGACCATCGAGTGCGCATCTTCACGCGGAACGGCGAGACGCCGTTCGCGGGTCACCCGACGATCGGAACGGCATTCGCGCTCGCGCACGCCGGCGTCATTAAAGCTGGCACCGTGCGCACAGTGTTTGGTCTCGGGGTCGGACCGACGCCGATCGACCTCGACTGGAATGGCTCGTCGCTGCGATTTGCATGGATGACGCAGTTGAACCCGACCTTTGGAAAGACGGTCACCGACACTGCCGCGCTCGCGTCGGCGCTCGGCCTCGAGCCCGTGGCGCTCGCTGGGCAGCGTGCACCTGCACAGGAGGTCAACTGCGGATCGAATTTCTTCGTCGTTCCGGTGGCGACGCGGAAGGCGGTCGATGCGGCGGCGATCGATCGGGCGAAGGCGGACGCCGTCTTTGCCGCCGCCGGCATTCAGCGCCGCGGCATCTATATCTTTTCGACGGAGGGGTCGGACTCGGGGTCAGGTCGGGGGTCGGATCCGGGGTCGGATCCGGTCGCTTATAGCCGGCTGCTGCCAGGCGGTGGCGGAATCGAAGATCCGGCCACCGGGTCGGCTGCGGGTCCGGCGGGTTGCTTCATCGCGAAGTACGGTTTCGTTCCAGCGGCGCGCGTCAATGCGATCGTCTTTCAGCAAGGCGTGCTGGTTCGGCGACCGAGCCGCATCCACGTCAATGTGACGATGACCGGCGGCGACATCACACGGGTCAAAGTTGGCGGACCGGCTGTGGTGGTCGGCGAGGGAACGGTTACAGTTCCCTGACGGTGATCGCGTACTGGAAGCCGTCGGGATCGAGACTGTCGATGCGGCCGTTGGCGGTTTCTGCCTGCGGGTACATGAAGTAGTTGATCGGACCGCGCTTCGCGCCTGGCAACGGCACATCGTGCGCGGTGTTGTAGGCAATCCAGTTCATTTCCCACGAGCCGAACAGCCGATTGCGAACGCTGCGCACTTTCGGATCGGTCAGCGACAGATTGCCGGGCGGTTCCTCGAGTACGACCTTGCGCACATCCGCCGGGTCGACAGGCACCCAGCCAAAACCAATCAGGTAAACCTCGGCGCGGCAGTGCTGCGCGCGCGTAGCGTTGGCGGACGAGAGGCCGAGGCTTGTCGCATCCAGCCGAGTCGGAGCGATGCGCAAGCCATAGACGTCGCGCGCCGGAATGCCGGACGCGCGGCAGAGTCCGACGAACAGTGCGCTCAAGTCGGCGCACTTCCCCCCGAGATTGCCCGATTCGAGCATGAACCGGATGTCGCCGAGGCCGCAGCCGCGCGTTTTCGGATCGCGAAACGTGTTGTCGACAATCCAATCGTAAATCGCGCGCGCCCGCTCGATGTCCGTACCAGCCCCCTTGGTGGCCGTCACCGCGGTTTCCTTGACGATGCCGTCGATCGGAATCATCCTGGTCGGCCGCAGAAAGCGCTCGAGCGCTCGCATGTCGAGTGGCGGCGGGACAGTGGGCCGGGTCAAGTCAACGGCACGATCGAGCGTCGCAACCCGGCTGGTCATCTTCAACAGCGGCGTGACACCTGCCGGCCATTCGCCAACCAACATATCGATCGAGTCGGCCGGCCGTTCGACCATTTCGACGAAGCCGCCGTCAGCCCGATACGTATCACCGCTGGTCCGCTGATACGGCGTGTCGACCATTGGCGTCGGCAACCAGACGCGCGTAACTCCGCTGGGCTGCAGCACCTCGACACTGGTGACGATTTCAAACTGGCGCCACTCGGTTTCGGAAGACTGGGCGCGAACGCGGCGGGAGGCGAGGGTGGCGGCGGCCAACCCGAGGAACGCGCGACGATTCACGGTTCGTATTCTAGATGGGGACTGGGGGCTGGGGGACTGGGGGACCGACGGCCGGGGAGTGGGGACTGGGGGACTGGGAACTAGGGGACTAGGAAGTTGCAACCCGGTAGAATCGCCAGATGGATCGGACGTTTCTGCTGCTCGGCGCTATATTCGGATTTCTCGGCGTGGCGCTGGGGGCGTTCGGCGCTCATGGACTGCGCGGCCGATTATCGCCGGAGATGCTCGCAGTGTTCGAAACCGCAGTGCGGTATCAGATGTACCACACCCTCGCGCTGCTCATCACCGGGCTGGTGATGGCTCGAACCGACGGCTGGCTGTTCCACCTCGCCGGGTGGTGCTTCGTGGCCGGCATTTTGATCTTTTCCGGAAGTCTGTACGCGCTCGCGCTGTCCGGCGTGACTGTTCTCGGGGCAATCACCCCAATCGGGGGCCTCGCCTTCCTGGCAGGCTGGGCGTGCCTCGCGATCGCCGCCGCGGCGTTCTGAGCACGGCTCGTCACTCGTCGCTCGAGGCTCGTCTCAGTTTCCTAGTCCCCCAAGTCCCCTAGTCCCCAGCCCCCACCGAATAAACCATTCGCCCCTCGCTTCCGTCTATAGCCGTGGAACATATATCCACCGTGGCTATAGTAGAGGGCATGATCGACCGCAAAGAGATTGACGCGCTGTTGCCGCTGCCTGCCGCCACTTTCCACATCCTCATGGCGTTGACGGACCAGGATCGCCATGGCTATGCCATCATCCAGGACGTCGCGCTGCGCACTGGCGGGGAACTGAAGCTCAGCGCCGGCACGCTGTATCGATCGATTCAGCGCATGCTCGAACAGGGTCTGCTCGCCGAGACACGCGAGCGTCCGGATCCGGACGAAGACGACGAACGCCGACGTTATTACCGCATTACGCCGCTTGGTACCGCGGTAGCGCGCGCGGAGGCGCGCCGTCTCTCCGACCTGGTGCGCATGGCGCGGGCCTGCGGGCTTGCGCCGAGAACCACATGACTTTCTACAACTGCCTGTTGCGCCTCTATCCCTCGTCGTTTCGCCACGAATATGGCGACGAAATGCGCGCGCTGTTCGCGCGCCGACTGCGGCAGACATCCGGCGTAGGCCACCTTGCGTTGTGGCTCGGCACGATTGCCGAGATTGCCGGCAACGCGGCCGTGGTGCACGCAGATATTCTCCGGCAGGACGTGTTCTACACAGGACGCATGCTGCGCCGGAGCCCGGGCTTTGCGCTCACAGCTGTCCTCATCGTCGCGCTGGGGATTGGCGCGACGACGGCGGCGTTTTCGGTCACCGATTTCGTGCTGCTGCGGCCACTACCGTTCCCGGAGCCGGATCGCCTCGTCACGGTCTTGGAGCGAACGCCTGGATACGACCACATGGAGCTTTCCGGTCCAAATTATCGGGACTGGAAAGCGGCGGCGAAGTCGTTCGAATCGATCGGGATCTACCACGGCGAGCAGCTCACGGTTCTTGGCGCCGGCGAGCCTCGCCGCTGGACGGGCGCGTCGGTCAGCTCGGATCTGTTGCCGACGCTTGGCGTTTCGCCGATCGTGGGGCGTGGATTCACAGAGGCGGACGACCGCGAAGGAGCGCCGGGCACCATTCTGCTCAGCTACCGTCTCTGGCAGACCGAGTTCGGCGGCGACCCAACGGCCATCGGCCGTCCGCTGTCAGCACAAGCAGATTTCGACACTGCGGTATTCACCGTCATCGGCGTCATGCCGCGCGAGTTCCGGTTTCCAAACGCGAAAGTCGAGTTCTGGATCACGAATCGCTTCGGCGCACGCCAGTACGCAGAGGAGGAGCGCACCGACAATTGGCTGAATGGTGTCGGCCGCCTGAAACGCGGAGTGACCCTATCGCAAGTGCGCGCGGAAATGGATCTGATCGCCGCGCAATTGGAGAAGGCCTATCCGGTTGCGAACAAGGGCACCGGCGCGGCGATCGATCCGCTGAGCGACGACGTGTCCGAACGATCGCGGCTGCTGCTGGTGGCATTGTCCGGGGCCTCGGCATGCGTGCTGCTGATTGCGTGCGCGAACCTCGCCAACCTTCTGCTCGCACGCGCGCTCGCACGGCGTCGCGAACTCGCCGTGCGCACCGCAATCGGCGCCGGGCGGGAGCGCCTCGTCCGTCAATTGATGACCGAGAACCTGCTGCTGGCCTTCGTCGGCGGTGCGCTCGGCATCGGCATCGCCATCGTGGCCGTTCCGCTGCTCGCGCAACTGGTGCCGCCGAACCTGCCGATTGCGGCGGCGCCGTCTGTCGATACGCGCGTTCTGCTTTTCGCAGTCGCGCTCACCGTCATCACGGGACTCTCGTTCGGCATGGCGCCGGTGCTGCGCGCGGGAAGGAGTCCGGATCTCGACGGGCTGCGCGACGGGGCCCGCGCCGGGGACGGACGCAAGGAACGGTTGCGGTCCATCCTGGTCGTTTCCGAAATCGTCGCGTCGATCGTTCTGCTCGTCTCGGCGGGCCTGCTGATCCGCGCGCTACTCACTGTGCGGGCCATCGATCCGGGCTTCAACGCCGAAGGCGTTCTCACGGTGCGGACGGACCTGCCGATGCCGGAGTACAAGACGGTCGTCAGACGTGAGGCGTACTACGCGAGCGTGCTCGACGGCGTCCGCGCGTTGCCCGGCGTAACGTCCGCTGCGTTCGTCAGCTTCTTGCCGATTTCGTCGTTTCGCGGCGGGATCTGGCCGGTATCGGTCAAAGGCGACGCCGAAGCTGCCACGGACGTGCGCACCGCGAACAACTCCGCGGCGATCCGCTACGTCACGCCTGGCTTCTTTCGCGCGATGATCACCCCGCTCAAGCGAGGCCGGGACATCGAGCCCGGCGACACGCGCGACCGCCCATTCGTCGCGGTCGTCAGCGAATCGTTCGTGAAGCGCTATTTTCCAGATCAGGATCCGCTCGGCCGCCACTTTACGTTCGCCTACGCGGACCGCGAGATCGTCGGCGTGGCCGGTGACGTTCGATTCCGCGGGCTCGAGCGGAAGAGTGAACCCCAGGTGTATCTGTCGTCGCAGCAGGTGGCCGACGGGGCGATCACGTTTTACGCACCGAAGGCGCTGGCGGTTCGGACAACCGGAGATCCCGCGCGCTTTGCGCCCGCGGTGCGCGAAATCATCCGCAAGGCGGATCCGAAGCTGGCGATCACCGAGGTCCAGACGCTGTCGGAGATGATCGCTCTCGAAACCTCGTCGCGCACAGTGCAGGTGCGGGTGCTGGCTGGTTTTGCGGCGATCGCGTTCATCCTCGCCGCGGTCGGCATCCACGGTCTGCTGTCGTTCGCCGTTTCGCAGCGCACTCAGGAAATCGGCGTGCGGCTTGCGCTCGGCGCGCAGTCCAGCGACATCCTCGTGATGGTGCTGACGCGCGCGATCGTGCTCACGCTCGCCGGCATCGTCCCGGGCGTTTTCCTGGCCTACGCCGCTGGCCGAAGCATGGAGGCGCTTCTGGCGGGCGTCCGGGCCGCCGATCCGATGACGCTTGCCAGTGCGGTCGGTTTGGCCGCCGTGATGACCATCGCCGGCGCGCTCGCACCGACGCTCCGAGCCCTTCGCGTCGACCCCATTTCCGCACTTCGATCGGAATGAGCTGATGGATCTCTACGGCCTTCTGCTGCGTTTGTATCCCGCGTCGTTCCGCAACGAGTACGGCTCAGAAATGCGCTCGGTGTTCAAGCGCCGCCGCGGACAGGCATCAGGCTTCGGCGCACTGATGCTCTGGGTCGGTGCCGTCGGTGAAACGGTCGTCAATGCCGCGGCGGTCCACGTCGACATCCTCCGCCAGGATCTGTCGTACGCCGCACGCATGCTGCGACGGACGCCGGGGTTCGCAATCACCGCTATTGCGATCGTCGCGCTCGGCATCGGCGCGACGACTGCGGCGTTTTCGGTTACCGATTTCGTCCTGTTGCGTCCGTTGCCGTTCGCGGAGCCCGACCGGCTCGTGAACATGTGGGAACGGACGCCGAAGTACCGCAACAATCTGTCGGCGCCTAATTTCCGCGACTGGACCCATGACGCGACGGTGTTCGAGCGCGCCGCCATGATGCACGACGCCATCGCGACACTGGTCGGCGTCGGCGATCCGGTGCGCGTGGAAGGCTCGTCGCTCTCGCACGAAGTGATGCCGACACTCGGCGTGTCACCCATCATGGGCCGCGTGTTCACGGCCTCCGACGACGTGCAGGGAGCCGCCGGAACGGTGATTCTGAGCTACGCGTTGTGGCAGACTCAGTTCGGCGGCGATCCGACGGTCCTGGGACGCAAGATCCTGCTCAGCGACGAGCCGTACACCGTCATCGGTGTCATGGGCCGAGAGTTCCGCTATCCATCGCCGACCGCCACGTTCTGGATTCCGCTACGGTTCGGCGAGTCAGACTACCAGGATCGGAACAACCACTGGCTGTACGCGGTCGCACGATTGAAGCACGGCGTCACTCTGGCGCAGGCGCGCGCGGAAATGGAAGTGATCGGCGCGCGGTCGCGGCAGCAGTATCCCGCCGAGAACAAGGACGTCGCGATCGACATACGCCGTTTCACCGAGGAGGTCCCCGACCAGTCGCGGATTCTGCTCTACGCGCTCTGTGGCGCGTCCGCATGCGTGCTGTTGATCGCGTGTGCGAACCTCGCCAACCTGTTGCTGGCGCGAGCGCTTGCGCGCCGCCGCGAGCTCGCCGTGCGTACCGCCATCGGCGCCGGCAGGGAGCGGATGGTCCGTCAGTTGATGACTGAAAGCCTCGTACTCGCCACGATCGGCGGCGTGCTGGGAGTGGCGACGGCGTTCGCGGCCGTGCCGCTTCTGACGCGGCTGGTCCCGGTCAACCTTCCCCTCGCCACTGAGCCGACGGTTGACGCGCGCGTCCTGGTGTTCGCGGTAATCCTCAGCGTCGTCACGGGTCTGGTGTTCGGACTGGCGCCGGTTCTCCGGTTGAGCGGGGAAGCGGACCTCAGCGGACTGCGTGAAGGGTCTCGCTCTGGCGGCGGGCGAAAGGAAGGCGCGCGCTCGGCACTCGTCGTCGTCGAGATCGTCGCGTCGATCGTCTTGCTTGTCTCCGCCGGTTTGCTGATGCGGGCGTTGCTGACAGTGCAGGCGATCGCGCCCGGGTTCCGCGCCGATGGCGTGCTGACGATGCAGACGCCGCTGCCGATGCCGAAGTACGCCAAAGTGGCGACACGTGAGGTCTACTACGCGCGCGTGTTGCCGGACATCCTGGCATTGCCCGGCGTCGCCAACGCTGCGTTTGTCAGTTACCTGCCGATGGGGCGCATGCGGGGAGGCATCTGGCCGGTTGCTGTTGACGGGCGTGCGGTTCAGCCAAACGACAAGACCGCGTATCTACGGTTCGTCACTCCCGGCTATTTCGCGACGATTGGCGTGCCATTCCGGAGCGGCCGCGACATCGCCGAATCGGATGCCGGCGACCGCCAGTTCGTCGCGGTCGTCAGCGATTCGTTCGTAAAGCAATACTGGCCCGACGAGACCCCGGCGTCGGTCGTCGGCCGCCACATCACGTTCGCACTCAACGATCGTGTCGTCGTGGGCGTCGTGGGCGACATCCGCATGCGCGGGCTCGAAGGCCGCGCCGAGCCGCAGGTCTATCTATCGTCGAAGCAGGTCGCCGACAATTCGATCATCGGCTACGTGCCGCGCGCGCTGGTCGTGCGGTCGTCATTGAAACCAGAAGCACTCACCGCCTCGATTCGGTCGATCGTGGCGCGTGCCGATGCGACGATGCCGGTCGCGGAAGTAAACACCCTGGCCGACATCGTGGAGCGCGATACCGCATCGCGGTCGACGCAGTTGCGCGTGATCGGCGTCTTCGCACTGATCGCATTCGTGCTGGCAGGCATTGGTATTCACGGTTTACTGTCGTTCACGGTGTCGCAGCGGGCGCAGGAATTCGGTGTGCGTATGGCGCTTGGCGCGCAGCCGGCGGATATTCTGCGGATGGTGGTCCGCCGCAGCATCAAGCTGGCGGTACTCGGTGTCATCCCGGGAGTTGCGCTGGCGTATGCCGCCGGCCGATGGATGGGAAGCGTGCTGGCCGGCGTGACACCTGCGGATGCGGCCACCTACGCCAGCGTCGCGCTGCTTGCGGTGGTGATGACGGTCGCGGGGACGGTGATGCCAGCGCTGCGGGCGATGCGCGTGGATCCGATTCAGTCGCTGCGGGAGGAATGACGGGAGTCGAAGGTCTAAAGTCTAAAGTCTAAAGTCGAAAGTCAGTCAAAGTCGGTCGAAAGTCACGGGTTCGTTTCGCCACGCGGATCGGGTTCTTTCTTCGGACGTTTCTTGGGTCGGCGCTGCTTGCGATCTTCTCGTTCGAGATGATCGATTAGCCCCGAAAGCATTCTGGCAATCTCAAGGTAAAGATCGTGCAGGTACGATCTTTCAGTTTCGGTGATGAACTCTCGATTTGTTGCTACTCGGAGTTGATTTCGCATTTCTGCGCATGTCGCCTTGGCGCGATAGCAGTACTTGGCGATCGGACACTCGACTCTCGACTTTTGACTGATTTTCGACTTTCGACTTTCGACTTTCGACTTATGGCGCCACCATGAACGCGACGATGGCGCTGCCCGACTCCGCCCCATTCTTTCCACCGCCACACACGATCACGACGTATTGTTTGCCATTCACGGTATAGGTGGACGGCGTGGCATTGCCGGCGGCGGGCAGCGTCGTCTCCCACAGCAGCTTGCCGGTGGCTTTGTCGAACGCCCGGAATTTCTTGTCGAAGTTCGTCGCGCCGATGAACAGCAATCCGCCGGCGGTAACCAGCGGTCCGCCGTAGTTGTCGCTGCCAGTGTTCTTTATGCCGCGGGCGACGAGTTCCGGGTACTCGCCGAGCGGGATCGTCCAGCGGATCGTTCCGGCGTTCAGATCGATGGCGTTCAACGTTCCCCACGGTGGGGTGATTGGCGGATAGCCATCGGGATCGCGAAATAGTGTTTCGCCGTCGATGCGATATTTCAACCAGCTCGGGTCGCTGGTGACCGCCGGGTCGGCGCCCTTGTCGCGGCCGGTGATCAGGAACTCGGTGAGGTCCGCGATGTTACGCGCGCCCATGTCGGGAAATGCCGGCATCCGCCCGGTCCCTTCGCGAACGATAGTGGCGATCTCGTCGCGGCTGCGGCGATCGCCGATGCCTTCGAGCGACGGCGCGGACGGCGAACCTTTGCGATCCTCGCGATGGCAGGTCGCGCAGTTGACGTTGTAGAGCGACGTGTCGTTGTTGCCGATCAACCGGACAATCCACGGCATCTCGTTCGCATTGACGTAGAGCAGCGCGCTGTCCGGATCGAAAGCCGCGCCGCCCCATTCCGCGCCGCCGTCGAATCCCGGAAAGACGATGATGCCGCGTTCGGTTGGGGGTGCCCACATCCCCGAGCCAAACTGACGGAACCGTTCGACCACTGCTGCGTGCGCCTCTGGCGTGCGCGTCGTGATCATCGCTTCGGTCATGCCTTGCCGGGTGAACGGCGGCGGCTTCAGCGGAATCGGCTGGGTCGACGCCAATGCTTCGCCGGCGACGGGTGACGGTGGGACGGGGCGCTGTTCGATCGGAAATAACGGCTCGCCGGTCTTCCGGTCGAGGACGTAGACGTAACCGGTCTTCGTGATCTGCGCGACGGCCTCGACGGCGCGGCCATTTCGCTTCACCGTCACCAGATTCGGTGCGGCGGGAAAGTCCCAATCCCACACGTCGTGCCGTACACCCTGAAAATGCCAGATCCGCTTGCCGGTCCGGGCGTCCAGCGCGAGGACGCAGTTCGCAAACAGGTTGTCGCCATGGCGATTGACGCCGTAGAAGTCGAACGACGCGGATCCGGTGGCCGCGAACACCATCGCGTTCCTCGTGTCGACCGTCACGCCGGCCCAGGCGTTTGCGCCGCCGATCAGCTTGTACGCGTCGGGCGGCCAGCTGTCGTAAGCGAATTCGCCCGGCTGCGGGATGGTGTGAAAAATCCAACGCAGTTTGCCGGTGTTGACGTCGAACGCGCGGATGTGGCCCGGCGTTCCGGGCAGTGTTTCCGGTACGCTGCTGCCCATGATGATCGTGTCTTCGAAAATTGCGCCCGGCGTGCTGGCGCTGACGCTGGCGCGCTCGACTGGCATTCCCAATCCCTCGCGTAAATCGATCCGGCCGTCCTGGCCAAAAGACGGGATCGGCTTGCCGGTTTTGCGATCGAGCGCGTACAGGAAGTTCCGGTAACTGACAAACAGCCGGTCATTGTGAATCGTTACCCCGCGATGGCGAAATCTGCCGCGCGTTCCAGCGCCGCCGCTCGGATCGAACTTCCAGACCTCCTTGCCGGTCGCGGCATCAACCGCCACCACTTTCATCGTCGGCGTCGTCGCGTACAGCACGCCGTCTACCACCACCGCGTGGCTCTGCATCTCCGAGCCTTTGAAGGCATCGTGCGAATCGTAGGTCCACGCGACTTTCAGCTGCGTGACGTTTTGACGAGTGATCTGTTTCAGCGGAGAGTAGCGAGCGTTGTTCTCGCCGCCGTGCATCGGCCAATCAGTGTCGCGAGGAGCGGTGCTCACACTCGCGATGGCTAAACACGAAGCTACGAAGCCACGAAGCCACGAAGATGGCTTAACGCTGTTCGGCTGAATGCTTCGCCTGCTCTTTCTGCAGCGCCGCGTATTCGTCATCGCTGATGTAATAAAAATCCAACCAGCCGATGTTCATTTCGTCGACTGTGCGATCGCCCCAACCGATGAACGCGGTCGGGTCCGGGTTTTCTTTGTTCGCCGGGGAATTGTCGTGATAGGCGATCGAGTGGAGCACGGTTCCTTTCGGGAACGCCGGGCGGTTTTTGTACGGATAGGTGATTTGCCACGTCCATACGAAGCGATTCACGTCTGTTAGTCTCTCGACTTGACCGGTCGGCAGAATCGCCTCAAGCGCCATCCGCTTGCCGCGATAGTGCATGTGTGGCTGATAGCTGACGAGCCGCGCCGGTGCGGCCAGCGGAAAATACGAATCGCTGCGCGACGCCGGATCGCCTGGAGCGATTGCCAACGTCTCGGGCGACGCCAGCGCCATCGTCGAGATCAGATGTTTGGGCTGCCAGCCTTTCGGCCAGAACTTGATGCCGACGCGCGTCCGATCGATCACCTGCGCTTTGCCGTTCGGGTGATAGTGAAACTGCCAGCGCAGCGAACTGCCCGCGGCCAGCATCTTGGCCTGTCCCTCGTCGAAGATGTCGCCATCGTTGCCACGCGCGTACTCGGTGAGCATCGACGTCACGATTCGGGCGACGCCGTTTTCCTGGCGCGTCAATGCACGGACGCTGCCGGCGCCGAGATTGCCGAGGCCGGGAATCTGCGGCATGCCGTTCGACGGTTTGTCCTGAACGGCGAAGACCAGGGTGTGATGCACGACCGTCGAATCACCGGGCACGACCTGAATCCACTTGATGTAGCGGTCATCGGTCAAATTCGTGGGCGCTTCAGGCTCCGGATACAGATCCGGTCCGGTTGCCGGAACGCTGACACCAGGACTCGTGACGATGAGATCCGGTTCCTCGCCGAACTGCCAGTTGCCGGCGGCGGGGAAGACGCGCGCTTTCGGCGCGTCCTTGTCGTCGCCTCTCGGTGCGCCAGCGTCGATCCACTTCGCAATCGTCGCGATTTCGGCGTCGCTCAAAGAGGGATCCCGGTCGTATTCGCCAATCGATCGGTCGAGGTGCCACGGCGGCATGTAGCGCGTGACGACTTTTTCTTTGATGGAGCGGATCCAGGGCCGCGTGCTGTCGTAGTCGAGCAGCGAGAACGGCGCCATCTGACCCGGCCGGTGGCAGTCCTGGCAGGACTTCTGGAAAATCGGAAGCACGTCCCTGGCAAAGGTGGGGCTGGCCGGAACTGTCGCGCTCGGACCGGCAGCCGGCAACCGCACGATCGCGCCGGAGAGGACGAAGACAGCGATGCCGCCTAACGCCCGGGATTTCATGGCGGTATCTTACTGGGGACTGGGGGACTGGGGACTGGGGGACTGGCCATAGTCCCTTAGTCCCCTAGCCCCCTAGTCCCTTAGTCCTTAGCCATCAGCCATCCCGTCGGCCTGTTTTCTGCAGAGCAAACCCGCGAGGTTTCACGCTCTTGAAGCTCATCGTTCCAGTGATGCTAGCCGCCGTCGTGGTCATGGCGGCACAGACGGCCGAGCCGGTGGCGGTGGCGTTTTACAACGTCCGCGCCGGTCAGGGCATTCAGCCGCTGCGCGGGCACGCAGCCCTGTTCATCGACGGTCACAACTGCACGGAGGCCAGCAAGCCGCGCAATGCATGGGGTGCGGGAAGCATCCAACGGGAATTCGATCGCCTCAACGCGGATCCACACGTGGTGGCGCCGGGTCTTGCCGAAGCGTGGTTCTGCGCGTCGCCTGAGAATGTTCGGAAGGCGCCCGCGCACTGGTCAGGCACCGGACCATAGGGGCAGCGGACGTCGGATCGGCTGCCGAGTCCGTGAAGTTCATGAGTCAATCGCGCGGTCCGCACGTGCTGATCGGCGATCTCAATGTGTTTGAAGGTCCATCGGTGGTTTGCAATCAGAAGCCGAACAACTCGTCGCTCGACGCTCTGCGGCAGGCAGGCTACGTCGATGCCTGGCCTGCGATCCACGGACGCGATCCCGGTTTCACCGGGATGCTGAACCGAGCCGGATGCGTCACGCCGGAAGGCGCGCCGTGGAAACGAATCGATTACGCGTGGGTCAGAGGGATGACGCCGATCGCCATCGAGCGATTCGGAATGCCCGCGCCCGGCGAGGCCGCTCCGTCCGATCACGTCGGAATCGTCGCGACGTTTCGATGACGTCCGCCCGCGGTGTCGCGTGCGTGGTCGCCCCGTTCACAGTGTTCGTCCTGTTAGTAATGTTCGGCGCCGGATGCCGCAACACTCAGTCAACGTCGCATGCGGACGCGCGAATGGCGCCGGCATTGCCAGCCGGGCCGCCGGCATCAATCCTGACGCTGCCGAAGAAAACCGGATCGGTCCGCTTTGCCGCGATTGGTGACGCCGGCCGCGGCGATGCCGCGCAGTACGAGGTGTCGGCACAAATGCAGGCGTTTCGCAAAGCATTTCCCTACGATTTTGTGCTGATGCTCGGCGACAACGTTTATGACGGCGGAACCGCCGAAGACTATCGACAGAAATTCGAGCTGCCGTACAAGCCGCTGCTCGATAATCACCTCCCGTTCTACGCGACGATCGGCAACCACGACGATCCCAATCAGCCGGCCTACGCGCCGTTCCACATGAATAACCAGCGCTATTACACCTTCAAGCCGCCGTCGCTGGTGTCGCGGCTCGCCGGCGCCAGTGTCCGGTTCTACATGATCGACACCGAGCGGCTCGACAACCCGCAGCTGGAATGGATCGATCGCGAGATGGCGGCATCGGACGCCGATTGGAAAATTCCGGTCTTTCATCGCCCGATTTACACCTCGGGGTTGTACGAACGGCCAGCCCGGACGCTGCGCGCCGCGCTGGAGCCGCTGTTTGTGAAACACAGCGTGACCGTGGCGTTTTCAGGCCACGAACACTTTTACGAACGGATCAAGCCACAGCAGGGAATCACCTATTTCATCTCGGGAGCGGCCGGGTCGTTGCGCGCCGCCAGTATCCGAAAAACGGATCTGACCGCGGTCGGATTCGACAGCGACTTCCATTTCATGCTGGTCGAAATCGACGGCGATGAACTGTTCTTTCAAGCGATCAGCCGGACCGGCGTATCGATCGACTCGGGAACTATTCGCAGGGTCCGCCCGCGACAATCTGTTGGACCTTCGACCGAAACGTCTCAGCCCAGGCCTTGACGTCGGTTGACGGGTCGAACTCGGCGAAGCGAGCGGCAGTAAACAGGGCGGTGATCTGCTGATCGTCGAGCGCGCGCAATTGCCGCGCGAGCAGTCCGCGGCCGGCTTCGGAGATTCGCGTGTCGGGGAAGGTGCCGCCACCGTAGGGAAACCGTTTCATGCTGACGGAGCAGGTGGCGCGGTCGCTCCACACCGGCGCTTGCCGCCATTCGTCGAGATCAAGTTTGTTTGGCCCGAAGGTCGCCCCGAGATCGTGGATGTAGGCAAATGGTTCCGGCCGCACGACCAGCCGTTGATTCTCGGCCTTGTTGTCCCAGTGCGCGAGAAACATTGCTAACAGCCGCAACGCGTCGCGCTCGGCGCGGTTCGCGCCTTGCTCCGGATCGACGGCGTCCAGTTCGAACCAACTCCAGCCTTCCTTGTCGTCGGTCTCGACCGCGATGCCGTCGAGGCGTCGTTCCACCGCCACCCATTCGAAGTCCGTATATCGTTCGTCAGGAATCGATCCGGTCACGGCCTCGCGCGCCCGAACGTAGTCGAGGGCGATCACCGCGTAAAACGGACTGCGTAGACATCCATAGCAGCGCAGCCGCGGAATCAGAAACATCCGATCGGCGCCGAAGCCGAGAGCTGACAGCAGGCGAGTGGCGGCGACTTCCGCGTGAATCTCTCCGGTGTGGCCGTACTTCACCTTCACTACTTCACCGTCCGAAAGCACGCAATCGAATTTCGCCGTCGTCCCGTGCGCCGCGCTCGATACGTAGCGGCACCGCACCAGCGCCTCGAACAGTGCACCGGTTGGGTCGGGAGGATTCGCCGACAGATCGGCGTGAGCTGGATTCGTCTCCGTCCAGACGCGTGCCTCGCGAAGCAGCTCAGCTCGCGCTGCGTCTTTCGATTTTCCAACCGGCTTCCAGTCGGGCCGCTCGCGTGGCGCAGCAAACACCGGCACAGACGGCTCGCGTCCCGGAGGCAGCATCCACAACGTCACGCCTGCGAACGCGGTGATGACTGCGCCGATGAGGAATCGAGACGACCGCGCGAGCACACCGCGGATCCGAGCAATTCACGCGCCACTCCCAGCGACACTTGATACACTTTTCTCTATGACACGACTGCTTGCCATCTTCCTGTTGTCGATTGGATTGGCTGAGACTCCGCGCGAAGCCCTGCAGCGCGGCCAACAGTTATGGGAACAGCGGTTGTCGAAAAGCGCAATCGCCGCGCTCGAGGTGGCCGCTGCCGACAAAGCCACTGCGGCTGAGGCGTTGGAAACGCTTGGCCGGATTTACACCTTCAAGGGGTGGCAGCAGGAAGCTGTGTTCCCAGGGTGGCACGACGAGCCGGCGTATCGGCCTAAGGCGTTGACGGCACTCCGCGCATCGTTGAAGGCCGATCCGACCCGCACATCGGCGCAGGAAGCGCTGCGGATCGCCGAGTCGTTCGACGCTGCCGACAGCGTACCGCCGTCGAAGGAGAAGTCGGCCGCCGCGGATCCGGCGACGTTGTTTGCCGACGCGCAACGGCTGCTCGACGCGGGTGATTATGACCGCGCGATTCGAACCGCTGATCAGGCCGCGGCAGCGTCGGATCGCTTCGTCGCCGAAAATCTCGGCGCCTATCAGATGCCGGGCAAAGCGCAGGGCTTCCTCGCGCGCGGTCACGCACAGGCCGCAGCTATAGCCGGCGCGGCGCAGTTCAAGCGTGGGGATCTGGCCAATGCGGTAAAACGGCTCGAGGAAGCCGAACGGCTTTATCAGGGTCTCGACGTAACCAATCAAATCATTCTGGGCGATGTCGAACGCTCACGCAACGTGCCCGACCGCGCGCGCGATCACTACCTGAACGCGTTGTCGCTGAACGCATCGGCGACCCAACGTGAGGCGGCGCTGAAAGGATTGGCGGCTGTGCCGCCCGCCGGATTGACGAACGGCCTGGATGCGTGGCTGGCAGGCGAGCTGGATGCGAGACGCGAGATGCGCCGCGCCGCGGCGCTGCGAAGCGTCGTCAATAAGCCGCTGCCGTCGTTGCCTTTCAAAACGCTCGATGGCAAACCGCTCGATGCGTCGACGCTCAAGGGCAAAGTTGTCCTGCTCGACTTTTTCGCCTCGTGGTGTGGCATCTGCAAGGCGGAGCTGCCGCATCTGAAAACCGCGTACGCGAAGTATCAGAACAATCCGAACGTGACGTTCCTACTGGTCAGCGTGGATGAAGACCCGAAACGGCTGGAACGGTATCTCGCCGACATGAAGTTCCCGTTTGCGGTCGCGCGCGTGCCGATTGAGACCGCCGAAACAGCGATGGGGTTCGATAACGTGCCCGCGACTTTCTATCTCGATCCCCAGGGCGTCGTTCGCTATCAGACCAACGGGACGGAGGCGCATGGCGACTCTCCGTCCCGCGTGTCGTGGTACATCGATCAGTTGATGGCGAAGCAGTAGAACAGACCGGCGCCGCCGGTGCTGACCAGGTTTTCCTGGCTGCAGCCGCGGCTCGCATGCGTGGAGTTCCACGAGGTATTGCCGCCACCGGTGCGATCGTGGTGGCCGAGCTGCGCGGTTCCGGCCGCGCCGCTGCTCCAATTGCCGCACGTATGGTCGGCGCCGTCTGTGAACGCAGTGCCATCGAGCTGCGAGCCGGTGAGCATGTCGTGGCGGTTCGGCGTATCGCCGACACCGTTCACCGTGTCGCCCTTTTCAGTGATCGCCGTTGCCTTGGTCAGGTTGTTGCTCCGCCGTGCCTGCTCGAGCGTGTCGCCGTGAAGGTCGGCGACGTTCTGCGCGATGCGCGCGCCCTTGGCGTTGTACCAGGGACCGTTCCCGATCCGATCGCGCGCGTTGACCGCTGGCTGGCCGTTTGCGGCGGACATACTCAGATAGGCTCGCCAGGTTTTGCCGCCTGCGCCGGCCGCCTGCGCTAGCGTCTGGCAGTGGCGGTCGGCCCCGGCAATCCCGCCGAGATTCGCGCCATTACCTGGTCCGGCGCTGGTTATGAAGAACGACATCGGCTGCTGCGGCTGCTGTGCGGCCGGCGGCGGCGCTGGTGGCACCGGCTGTTGGGCGAGCGCGAGGACCGCGCCGCCGAGAATCGCCATACTCAATCCCGCTCCGATCGTCCGTCTCACTCCCATGATGATTTCCTCCGCTGAGATTTGATATCACTCCGCCGTTTCTTGGATGCCAGCCGTTTTTCGCGGGCAGCCTTGCCCGGCTTGGTTTTGCGGCGCTTCTTGGGACGGCGCGCCGCGGTTTGAATCAACGCGATCAGCCGCGCCAGCGCGGCCTCGCGGTTCATCGACTGGGTCCGGTGCTCACGACTGTCGATTAGCAGCACGCCATCGGCGGTCACCTTGCTACCGGCAATTGAAGTCAGCCGCGTCTTCACCTCTTCGGGCAACGACGACCGCGCAACGTCGAAGCGGAGTTCGACGGCGGTCGACACTTTGTTGACGTTTTGTCCGCCGGGCCCCGATGCGCGAACGAATCGCTCCTCGATTTCCCAGTCGCCGATACCGATCGTGTCGGTGATGCGAATCATCGCGAGTAAAGCGCCGCGTTGAACAGCACGCGGAAGGCGCCGAACGGCTGGCCGCGCCATTCGGGGCGGAATCCGATCAGCACGACGTGTCCGTCGCCGACCGTCACATCAACTGCCGCTGCTTTTCCGTTGAGATGTGTTTCGCCAATCAAATAACCGGAAAGCAACGGCGATCCGCTGTCCTGATATTTCGCCAGAACCGTTCCGGTGAACCCGTCCTGCGTTTCGAAAATCGGGCTGCCGTCGACAAAGACTGCCGCCTTAGCCGGCATTCCCGCCATCACGGCATGCGACGGATCCGTTGTCACCTCGACGATCGAACCGCGCAGGAAGAATTCTTCCGGCGGCAATCCGGCGACGACATTCTTGATCGGCAGCTTCAGTTGTTGAATGACAAACGGGGCAGCATTGCTGAGGCAGACGACGGTGCCGCCATTTCGGACGAATTGTTCGAAGCGCTCCAGATCGTCCGTGATCAACTGATAGGCGTGTTCGGGTCGGGGAGGCCCGCCGCGGCCGCCGCGTCCTCCTGCCGCTGCGCCGGCCACCGGCACCCGCGCGTCGTCGGGCATGATCAGAACGTCGAGTCGATCGCCGAGCGGCGTCCTGAAATCTTCGGGATGGATCGCCGTGAACGCGAAGCCGTACTGCTCGAGCAGCCAACGCGCCCAGCCTTCGTCCATGCTGCCGGTCCACGGCTGATATAGCCCGATGCGAGGCTTTCGAATCGTTCGTCCGGTAATAGCATTCGCGCGTTCTGCTTGAAGCGCCAGAGTTTTGACAATGGTGTCGGCGGCATCGTTCGCGAGGCCGCTGATCGCATACCGACTGCCCACGCGCTGCACGGTAGCGCCCCGCGCCCACGCATTGTTAATTGCGCGAAAGGCGTTGTTCTGCGCCGGATCGACCAGGAGCAGCGGGCCGGAGCCCGAAACACGGCCGGCCACCGGGGCGATGGCCCTCGCCGACGGATCGCCGTCGAAGCCGGCCCCGGGGGCGCTATCGAACGGCGCTGCATCGGCTTTCATTGCTGCGTCGTACGGCGATGGCTTGACCTTCGCCTCTGGCGGCGCCCCAAGCGATTTCATTTTCGCTCGCACCTCGTCTGCCAAAGGCGACGTCGCGTAGACCACCCGAACGCCCATTTGCAGCGGCAGTGTCCATCCCGCGGCGTCGTACGGCCGCTCTGGCGGACCGCCGGGGTACTGCCGCAAGTCGGGATACCGCTGGACGTCGAGCACTTCGCGTGCCATCGCCGCGAATTCCTGATCGGTCGGGATGATCCAGGTGCCGGCCGGGAAGGTCTCTCCGTCGATCGCGACGGCATCAGTCAGTTGCGACACGCGGACGCCGCCAAAGGCGAGTCGGCGCAGCATTTCGACCGCTGCAACCGGATCGCGTTGCTGTTGCGGCACGACGTAGGCGAACGGCGCTTTCTTCTTGCCGAGAGCGATTTGATCGATGCTCGCGCGGTAGCGGTTGAGGAGCAGCGAATCCTTGTACTTTGACGCGTACTCGAGCACGGAGTACGACGCCGTCTCCATGTAATCGACGGCATCCCGAAGACGCCACAATCCTGGCGGCCAGGGGCTCGAGTAAAGACTCTGCGGTCGAAGATCGCGCATGTTCTGCGGGAAATCATCGAGCGTGTAGGTACGCGGAGTCGCGTACTGATGCAAGGCGGTTTCGGTCCAGAAGGCCGCGATGTTCTTGAAATTCGGCGCGTAGTCGACGTAGCCGGGGTACCACGCGTCGAAAGCCGTTCCCATGTGCGTCGCGCCGACCTGGCCGCGCTCTTCGAGACCTTTCGCGATGGCCATGCCGATCATGTTCACTTCGCGCGACATGATGAACGGTGCGTCGATGCCGACCGGTTCGGAAAATGGCGGCAGCCAGATGCGGGTCGGGAACGGACCCGATTGATGGTGGACGTAGATGATCTGCGGTTCCCACTGACGCCAGGTGTGTTCCAGCGTGCGCGATTCCACCATGTTCAGCATGTAGGCATCGCGGTTGTTGTCGTGGCCGACGTATTCCTGATACAGCTTCGGCAGACCGGCGAGCTCGTATGGCGTGCCGACGTTTTGCATGTACCACTGCGCGACCATTTGCTGGCCGTCGGGGTTGATGCTCGGCCAGAGCATCAGCACGACGTTGTCGAGTATCGCTTTGACGTCGGGATCGCTGGTCTTGTTGATCAGGTTATAGAGCAGCAGCGGAATGTGCTGACCGCCGGCGACCTCGGTTGAATGCAATCCGCCATCGATGTGAACGAACGCCTTGCCTTCGCGGGCGAGACGTTTCGCTTCGGCTTCAGTCAAACCCTGGGGATGTGCGAGACGCCGTGCGATTTCACGGTACCGATCGATCTTGCCAAGATTGTCGGGAGACGAGACCAGCGCGAAGTACATCGTGCGTCCCTGGCTGGTCGGGCCGGCTTCGGCCATCCGCATGTACTTGCTCTCGGATGCAACTTTCTTGAAATACTCAACCGCTTGATCGTAGGTCGCCAGCTTGTAGTCGGCGCCGGGCACGAAACCAAAGACCGACTCGGGTGTCGGTATGCCGCTCGCTGCGCGAATCGCCAGCGGCGCAGCAAGGAGAAAAAGAAAAAGCAGGCCACGCGTCCGCATGGCCGACGAGTATAAGCTGCCGGGCAACGGGATCGCAGGGCTGAAGCCCTGCACTACTCGGTACGCAGCGCGCGCAACGGATCCAGGCGTGCGGCTCGTCGCGCCGGGAGGTAACAGGCAATTGCCGCAGCACCAAGCAGCACGGCGATGACGGCCACGAATGTTGACGGGTCGGTCGGCGTCACGCCGTTGATGAGGCCCACGAGCGACCGCGTCGCAGCGACGCCACCAACCAGCCCGACCACTGCGCCGATTGACGCGAGGCCAAGTCCCTCTCGCAAGACCAGCAGCATGACTTCAGAGCGCGAGGCGCCAAGTGCGACGCGAACGCCGATCTCTTTCGACCGCTGCGTCACCGAAAACGAGATCAACCCGTATAAACCAATCGCGGCGAGCGAGACAGCCGCGACGGCAAATGCCGCGAACAACCACGAGTACAACCGCGGCTCGGCCAGCGACCGTGCGACGACTTCGTCCATCGTGCTGATCCGTGCGATCGGCACCGCGGGATTTACTTCGCGAAAGATTGCCTTGATCGGCTCGGCCACCGACTTCGGATCGACCTGCGTCCGCACCGCCAGCACGACCGGCATCCAGGTGAGCTCGGTTTGCAGCGAGTTGACGTAGATTTCGGAGTGAGGCGGATCGACGAGGTTTCGATGGCGAACGTCGGCGACGACACCAACGACGGTCAGGAGCTGGGCTCGCTCGCGTGTGATCGGCAACTGGATCTGCTCTCCAATTGGCGATCGGCCAGGCCAGAAGCGACGCGCTGCCGCTTCGTTGACGACGATCACGCCCGGCGCCATCGGTCCATCGCTGGCGAGGAAGCCGCGGCCTTCGCGGATCGATATCCCCATCATTTCGAAGTACGACGCGGTCGTAATGTTGAAGCCCGACGAGTGCCAGCGATCGGGCGCAGGGTCCGCGCGTCCAACGATATGAAAGCCTTCTGTATCGGTGGCACCGCTGAGCGGCAAATCAGCGACGAACGCAGCCGCTCGCACGCCAGGCAGCTCTCGCACGCGTTCGAGCACGCCCTGGAACAGCGGCACGCGATCCTGCAATCGTGCGAAACGCGCCGGCGGCAGCCAGATGTCCACCGCGAGCATGCTGCTCGTATTGAAACCCGGCTCGGTCGATCGCATCGTGATCAAGGTTCGCATCAGCATGCCGGCAGCGGCCAGCAGCACAACGGCGAGTGCGGTTTCCACAACCACCAGCGCTCGCCGCAGGCGAGGCGCCCGCACACCCGACGCGGTGTAGCCCGAATCGCGCATCGCGTCGCTCAGATCGGGTGCGGCCGACGACAGCGCCGGCACCACGCCGAACACGACGCCTGTCGCCACCGAGACGATTGTCGTGAACAGCAACACCTGCCCGTCGATGCGCGTCGCATCAAGCCGCGGGACCTCGACGAAATCGCTGACGACCTTGACGAACAGCGCGCCGAGCCACTGCGACAGCAGCAGACCGGCAGCGCCTCCAGCGAGCGCCAGAACGAGGCTCTCGGTTAGCAACTGCCGCACCAATCGGCCGCGTCCTGCACCAAGGGCGGCGCGGACGGCCATCTCGCGGCGCCGCGTCGCGCCGCGCGCCAAAAGCAGGTTCGCCACGTTGGTGCACGCGATCAGCAGCACCATCGAGACGACGGCTAGCAGCGTGAGAAGCGCGGTCCGCCCCGGACCGGCGAGCGCGTCAACCAGCGGCTCGACGGTCGCCCCTTCCGACGCGCTGTTGCGACCGTATTGGCGGCGAAGGTTCCCCGTGATGCCGTCGAGATCGCTTCGCGCGTGCGGTCGCGAGACACCAGGCGCCAGGCGGGCGATCAGCCGCACGAATTCGTGATTGCGCGTTGCGTCGGGCGGAAGCGGTGCATACAGCTGTTCACGGCCGGGCGGCTCGATGTGAAAACCGGCCGGCATGACGCCGATAACCGTGAACGGCGCATCCATGATCCGCAGCGTCTTGCCGACGGCGTCGTTGTTGCCGGCGAAATGACGCTTCCAGAATCCGTCGCTCAGGATCACGACCGACCGGTCGATGTCGTCCGCAGTAAAGGCGCGGCCCACGGCCGGTTGCACGCCAAGCACGTGAAACATCGACGGCGCCACCCGTTTGCCGCGCACCAGCTCGGTACTGCCGTTGACCGCGATCGTCAGGGTCGCGTTGGCAAACGCTGCCATGCTTTCAAAGCTGTGTGACTGATCGCGCCAATCCACGAATGTGGGGTAGGACACGGACTCGTGCCGATCGTCGTTGCCGCCGACGCCGTAAATCATCACCAGACGATTGGGATCGCTGAACGGCAAGGGTCGCAATAACACCGCGTTGACGGCGCTGAAAATCGCACTGGTCGCGCCGATGCCGAGCGCGAGGGTGAGAATCGCGGTGAGCGCGAAGCCGGGATTGGCGCGCAGCGTGCGTACTGTGTACAGCAGATCTTGTCGCAGCGTATCGACGAAGGGCAGGCCACGCTGCTCGCGCTGGCGCTCGATGGTTTGCGTAATCCCACCCAGCTTCACGATGGCCAGACGTCGGGCCTCCTCAGGCGGCATCCCAGCGCGCAGGTTGTCAGCGATGTGCAGTCGCAGATGACTCTCGAGTTCGTCGCGGAACTCCGCGTCGCCGCGGGAGCCGGTGAACGGCGCGGCCAGCCGCAGAAGGAAAGCGCGCAACGACCTCATGACGAATGCTCTTTGGGCGCGAGGAACCGCGCGAGGATCGCGGTAGTCTTTTCCCAGTCGCGCGTTTCTCTTTCCAACTGCTTCCGCCCCGCGCGCGTCAATCGATAGAACTTGGCCTTGCGATTATTTTCCGAGACGCCCCACTCAGCGGAGATGTAACCCTCCTGGTCGAGCTTGAGCAGGGCAGGGTAGAGAGTGCCGTAGTTGACCGACAGATGATTGGCGCTGGTTTGTTCGATGCGGCGCGCAATGCCATAACCGTGCAGCGGCCCCAGCGTATCGAGCGTCTTCAGCACCATCAAGGCAAGCGTCCCCTGCCACACATCAGCCATGACGAACTCCAGTCCACGCTCCTAGTCCCCTGGTCCCCAGTCCCCTGGTCCCCTAGTCCCCAGTCCCCCAGTCCCCTTCCTATGGCCTCCCCATACGACAATGGCATACCTCCTATGGGATTGCAATAGGAAACAGCGGCGCCGGCGTGTTCTAATCAGCGAGCCGACTGTATCAACGCCAAGTTCGCAAAGTTCGCTAAGAAGGCGAGTGACAATTCACACTCGGCGATCTTCGCGGTCTCGGCGTTCTTCTTCGGCTGAGTACTGACGGAGGTTCCATGCGCATTGCTGTGTGGGTCGCCGCTGCGACCCTGACAACCATCACTCTTGTGGCCCAAACCCAACCCCTCAAGTATCCACAACCCCGAAAAGACGCGACCGTCGACACCTACTTCGGAACGAAGGTCGCCGATCCTTACCGATGGATGGAGGATCTGAACTCGCCGGAGCTGAAGAAGTGGATCGAGGAAGAGAACGCCATCACGTTCAAGTACCTCGACGGTTTGCCCGCGCGCGCGGAGCTGAAGGCACGCATCACCGAACTCTGGAATTACCCGAAAACCGGCATTCCCCAGTTCCGCGGGCGGCGATGGTTCTACTCGCGCAATACCGGCTTGCAACGCCAGGCGGTGGTGTTCACGCGCGAAACGCTGACCGGACCAGAAACGGTTGCCATTGATCCGAACGAGCTATCGCCAGACGGCTCCACGGCGCTGTCGAACTACGAGCCGTCTCCCGATGGTCAACACCTCGCCTACGGCCAATCGGACGGCGGATCGGACTGGTCCACGTATTACGTCCGAGAGTTATCGAGCGGGAAAGTCCGGCCCGACGTGATCCGCTGGGTCAAGTTCTCGAGCCTGTCGTGGAGCGAGGATGGAAAAGGGTTTTTCTACGGGCGCTATCCCGAGCCGCCGCCGGGCAAGTCGCTGGAAGCGGCGATCAGTGACAAGAAGATCTACTATCACGCGCTCGGCACGCAGCAGTCGGCCGACCGCTTGATCTACGAGCGGCCCGACGATCGCGGCCTGTTCATCGACGCGGAACTCGACGAAACAGGGCGCTACCTCTGGATCGAAACGAACAAAGGCACCAGCAACAAGAACGAGCTGTTCGTGAAAGATCTCGGCGATCCGCTGAAGCCGAATTTCGACACACCGGTTCGAGCTCTCTATCCGAACCACACGGCCGAATACATCCCATTGGGCGTGGTCAACGGCACGTTGTATCTGAAAACCGATCTCGGTGCGCCGAACAAGAAGATCGTCGCGGTGGCCATCGACAAGCCGGATGCAGGCAACTGGAGAACCGTCGTCCCCGACAGCAAGGACGTGATTGAGTCGGCGGCGATGGTCGCTGGCAAGATCGCGGTCAATCGCCTGGTGGATGTGGCGAGCGATGCGTCGTTCTACAACCTCGACGGCTCGCCGGCGGGGAAGATCACGCCGCCCGGCCTCGGAACGATCAGCGGTCCGGTGGGTCGGTTCGACCGGCAGGACGTTTTCTATTCATTCACCTCCCCGCTGTATCCAACGACGGTTTTCCGGTTCGATCCAGCGTCGGCGACGAGCACGCCGTTCCAGGCACCGAAGCTGACATTCGATCCCTCGCTCTACGTGACGGAGCGGAAGTTCGCAGCGTCGAAAGACGGCACGCGCGTCCCGGTCTTCATTACGCACAAGAAAGACCTGGCCCAGAATGGTGCGAACCCGGCGATGCTGTATGGCTACGGCGGGTTCGACATTTCCGAGGTGCCGCGGTTCCGTCCCGAGGTGATTGCGTTTCTCGAACGCGGCGGCGTCTACGCCACTGCCAACATGCGCGGCGGCGGTGAGTACGGCGAAGCCTGGCACGAGGCCGGGATGTTCGAGCGCAAGCAAAACGTCTTCGACGACTTCATCGCCGCTGCCGACTTCTTGATCAAAGAGAAGTACGCCACGTCGCGAACCTTGGGGATCATGGGGGGGTCGAACGGCGGATTACTGGTTGGAGCGGTGATGCAGCAGCGGCCCGACCTGTTTGCCGTCGCGCTGCCGGCGGTTGGCGTCATGGACATGCTGCGCTATCACAAGTTCACAGGAGGGTCGGCGTGGGCGACCGAGTACGGATCGTCAGACGAAGCCAAAGGCTTCGGATACTTGTCGAAGTATTCACCGCTGCACAACGTCAAAGCGGGGACGTGTTACCCGGCCACGCTGGTGACCACAGCCGACCACGACGATCGCGTCGTGCCTAGCCACTCGTTCAAGTTTGCGGCGGCGACGCAGGCGGCGCAGGGATGTGCCAAGCCGATCCTGATTCGGGTCGAAACGCAGGGCTCGCACGGCTATCGGCCCACCGACCGGCGGATTGCGGAGTTGGCCGACGAGTGGGCGTTCGCGCTGGCGCACCTGCGTCCAACGTCGTAGAATTCGCGCTATGAATCGCCGAACATTTCTCCGAGCAGGCGGCGTCGTCGGCACGTCAGCACTCGTGGTCGCCCGCAATGGGCTTCGCGAGGTGGAAGCGGCGGGCGCGGCGGTTGCCGGACGCTCGCCGGACGAGATCGCGCAGGACGAACTCTACTGGCGGGAAATCCAGGAAGCGTTCACGCTCGATCGCACGATCAGCAATCTGAACAACGGCAACAGCTGCCCGAGCCCGCGCGTCGTTCATGAAGCCTACAAGCGCTATAGCGACATCATGAACCAGGCCCCGGTCTACTACCGCGGCCTGATTGAACGCAACATGGAGACGGTCCGTCGCAAGCTGGCCATCGAATTCGGCTGCGATGCGGAAGAAATCGCGATCACCCGAAACGCGAGCGAGTCGCTGCAAATCGCCCAGGACGGTCTCGATCTGAAGCCGGGCGACGAGGTGCTGACGACGCACCAGGACTATCCGCGGATGCTGACGACGTGGGATCAGCGGCAGCGGCGCGACAAGATCAAAGTGACCCGCGTCCAGTTCGCAGTGCCCGCGAAACAGGACGACCTCTACCGAATGCTGGAAGCGGCGATGACGCCGCAGACCAAAGTTCTGCACATCTGTCACGTCACCAACATCACGGGGCAGCTGTTTCCGGTGCAGCGACTCTGCCGGCTGGCGCGGCAGCGGGGGATCACGACCATCGTCGATGCGGCGCACTCAGTGGCGCATTTTCCGTTCAAACTGAGCGAGCTCGAGTGCGACTTTGCCGGTACCAGTCTGCACAAATGGCTGCTGGCGCCACACGGCACCGGACTCCTCTACGTGCGTCGCGATCGGATCAAAGACGCCTGGCCGTTGCAGGCTGCCGCAGCGACGCAGAACGACAACGTTCGCAAATTCGAGCAGGTCGGCACCCAGTCGGTCGCGCCGAAGGCGGCGATTGCCGAAGCGCTCGCGTTTCATCAGGCGATCGGCATCGAGAACAAGGCGGCGCGGCTGCGATATCTGACCACTCGCTGGACCAGTCAGTTGAAAGACGTGCCGCGGATCAAGATCCACTCGAGCCTCGAGCCGGGGCAGTACTGGGGTATCGGCTATGTCGGCGTCGAAGGGATTGAAGCGCGCGCGCTGAACGACTTTCTCTGGAACAAGTATCGAATCATCGGCCAGGCGATGACCGGCGGACCGTATCCGGCGCAGCAATTCGATTATCGCGGCACGCGAATCACGCCGAACGTTTATACAACGCTCGACGAACTCGACACGTTCGTCGCGGCGATGAAGGACGTTGTGAAGAACGGAGTCGGGACCGCGTGAATCGTCGAGCGTTTCTGCAGGCCAGTACCGTCGCAGCGGCCGGTTACGGACTGACCGCCTGCGCGCCGAAGACGGCGCCGCCTGCCGGCGCCGCCGCAACGATCCGGCCGCCGCAGCACCTGGTTCCAGTCAGGGCTTCGTGGGATCGAGTGATTCGTACCACCGTCGGGCTGCGGCCGCATCGCGATCCAGGCTTCGTGCTCAAGGCCGACAAGCTGAACGACAAGCTGCTGGTCCACAACTACGGTCACGGTGGGGCAGGCATGTCGCTGGCCTGGGGAACCGGACTGATGGCCGCCGAGTTCGCCACCGAACATCAGGCGCGCGACGTTGCCGTGATCGGCTGCGGCTCGGTCGGGTTGACCAGCGCGCGGCAACTGCAGCGGCGCGGCTTCGACGTCACGATTTATGCGGCGGCCGTACCGCCATACGTTACGTCGAACATGTCGCTGGCGGGCTTCACGCCCGTCTCGGGTCTCGTGGCGCCCGAACGACGCACGCCGGAATGGGATGCGCAATACCGTAGGGCGGTCGAGATCGCTTACCGCCAGCTGCAGTTAATGACTGGCGCCGGTTACGGCGTGGCGTGGATCGACAATTTCAATCTGGTGAACGAGCTGCGGACACCGTCACCACAGAGCCCCGATCGGCCGGCGCCGTTGCCACAGCTGCTGCCGGACGAAGTCGTGCTGCAGCCGGGTGAACATCAGTTTCCGACGAAGTACGCGCTCTGGAGTCCAAGCCTGCGCATCGAGCCGTCAATCTACCTGGATGCGCTGGTGCGCGACTTCCGTTTGTGGGGCGGCAAAATCGTGATTCGCAAGTTCGATACGCCGCGCGATCTGGCGGCGTTGCGCGAGCCGATCGTCATCAACTGCACCGGACTCGGCGCAAAGGAACTGTTTGGCGATCCGGAGTTGGTACCGTTGAAAGGGCAGTTGACGGTGCTGGTGCCGCAACCGGACGTGAACTATCACACTAACGGCGGGCTGACGCCACCGCCGCCCGGTTCGCTCGGCCTGCATACGATGGCGCGCAGCGACGGCATCGCGCTCGGCGGCACGTCGCAGCGCGACGTCTGGACGCTGGAACCGGACGAAGCCGAACGCAAGCGCGTGGTCGACGGCCACATCGCGTTGTTCAATGCGATGAAGCCGGCGCGCTGAACGCTCAGCGGCCAGGCGCGCCAGCGGCGCCGAGATCCAGGCGGCGGCGCACGAAACAATCTTCGTCGCGTCGCTGCATCAGTCCTGCTTTTTCCAAACCAGTCAGCACCCTGAGACAGAGTTCCGGCGCGAGTCCGGTTTCTTGCGCGGCATCCGCGGGCCGGAGGCGATCACCAACCTGCATGTCGAGCAGCCGGCGTTCGAATCGATCGAAGGCGTCATTGACGCTGACAGTCATGGAATCCATGGGCTCTGATGAACGTCGATCGAGTGAGCAACCGACGTGCCGATCGCATCCGCGCGATTTTCACGGAATTTCGCACACGCCTCGCAGCGGATCCCGACAGCAGGGTGTGCACAATCTACATGTTAAAATGTCGGACGAGGCTCCGCTTCAGTTACTTATGGCCACGTGTCCGCGATGCTTCGGCGCGTTGACCGACAATCACAAGTGCCCACGCGGGACGTTCAGCCGGATCACCGACGCCGTCTCGACCGTCGGGATAGGTGGGATCGCGGGCGCACTGCTGGTGTTTGTGGTCGAAGAACGGCCAGTGGGAGCGCTGGTCCTCGCAGCCGCCGCATTGGGGGCGGTGCTCGCCGTGGCAATTCGTCAGGCAGTCAGCGGCAGGATTTCCTAAGCGCAGTAGCGCTTCACCACGTCCAGCAACACGTCGATGTCGATCGGTTTTGCCAGCGTGGCCACCGCACCGAGTGCGCGCGCGCGTTCCTCGAGATTCACCGCGCCCGACATCACCGCGACCGGAACATTCGCAATTTTCGGATCGCCGAGCTGGGCGCGGCGGAATTCCTTACCGCCGAGCCGAGGCATGGTCAGGTCGAGCAGCACCAGGCACGGTGTCTTGGGCGAGCGATGGCGGACGCTGCGCAGCAGATGCAGCGCTTCAAGGCCATCCTCTGCACCGATCGCATAGAACCCTTCGGTTCCGAGCAGCGCGGCCAGCATGTCGCGCGTATCCCGATCGTCTTCGACGATCAGGATGTTTCCAAGCACGTCCTTGGCGCGGGTGGCTCCCACGAGGCGAGTTCTATCAAAGCACGTACCGGCTCGTCCATAACAGAATGCTAGGAGGAACCGGTAGGACGGATTGGCCTCCGCGCCTTGTTTCATGTCACATTTCCGCCCTATGACCGACGACGCTACACGCCTTTCCTATACGGACTTCCTGAAGGTCGACATCCGCGTCGGCAGGGTGATCGACGTTCAGGACTTTCCGGAGGCACGAAAACCGGCCTATAAACTGCGGGTCGACTTCGGCGAGTCGATTGGCGTGAAGCGCTCTTCCGCGCAGGTGACGAAGTACTACAGCAAAGAGCAGCTGCTGAACCGCCTGGTGCTGGCGGTTGTCAACTTTCCGCCGAAGCAAATCGGCCCCTTCATGTCCGAAGTGCTCACGCTGGGCGTGCCGGATCCAGAGGGCGCCGTCGTGCTGTTGACGCCTGAGCGAGATGTTCCGATTGGCGGCAGAATGTTCTAGAACGCGCCAGCGTCCTTACGACGGAATACGGAGATGCGCGCGGCAACCGCGCCGGTCGGTGCGGTTTTCCAGTGTCAGCGTGCCGCCATGCGCCTCGGCGATCTGGCGGCTCAAGACCAGGCCGATCCCCGATCCGCCCGGCTTCGTCGTGAAAAACGGCACGAACAGGTTCGACGCATTGGGCAGCCCGGCGCCTTCGTCGTCGATGGACAGATCCAGCTTGCGGCCGTCGGTTTTCCACGCCACCGACACGCTGCCGCCGGTCTCGAGCGACGCATCGACGGCGTTGTGCACCAGGTTGATCAACAGTTGTTCGAGCTGGTCGGGATCGGCGCGCACCGCGATGTCAGGGCTGGTTTCGATGCGCACGCCAAGTCTCGTCTCGACGCTGAGAATCCGCCGCACCAGCGAGAGCACGTTGACCGAGGCGAACTTCGGCTGCGGCAGCTTGGCCAGACGGGCGTACGCCGTCGTGAAGCGGCTGAGCGAATCGGAGCGCGCGGCGATCACTGCCAGGCCTTTGCGCATGTCTTCGTCGAGTTCGCTCGACAATTGTTCCCGCGCCAGCATCGATTCGAGGCTGCCGGCGATCGACTTGATCGGCGCGAGCGAATTGTTGATCTCGTGGCCGATCACGCGAATCAATCGCTGCCACGCTTG